>Ga0209643_1000819_pt1 | contig 39348 bp, 37 predicted proteins | sample AutmiccBRH37_all_FD_187383 | JGI IMG/M metagenome (GOLD analysis project Ga0209643, IMG submission 187383) | Deep subsurface microbial communities from Mt. Terri, Switzerland - Autotrophic microbial communities BRH/37_all (SPAdes) (version 2) | ecosystem: Environmental > Aquatic > Deep...
AAAAAAATTTTTAGAGGCACAAAAAAATAAAAAAATTACTCATTTTCTAAAAACATATAAAAGCTTGAGACCCCTTGCAAATCAAGGATTCTCAAGCTTTGTATTTGTATCAAGTGTCAAAGACAGGTATATACCATCCCGGTACCAAGGGGAAAGTGTCCGGCATTTAGAAATTTATCCCGAATCGCCGCATAAACCAGCCGTCGCTTTTGCTCCGGCGCTCAATATAATCCCTGCGCTGTTCCCATACATTGCTGAGGCAAACCGAAGACAGTATGTTTTCAAAGCCGGGCTGATCCTTTATTAAGGCAAAGGCCCTGGCCAGCTGCCCTTCACCCAGGTGGGAGCAGGCCATTCGTAAAAAATTATAATGCACGTGGGTCATGGTCACCGTATAAGGGTGGGCTGGTCGAAAAAGATGTAGCACCTTTACGCTGGGATCGATGTATAATTGATGGCCGAACAGCCACATTTTAAAGGAAATCTCTTCATCTTCGCGGCCCCATACCAAAAAGCCCCGGTCAAATCCTCCCACATGGTGGAAAGCTTTTTTTCGGAAAGCCATGCAGCCGCCGGGGAGGAGAGGCACCTGGGCTAGGCCGGAAGGGGCTTCGCTGAGCCACTTGCACTCCAGCCGGCCGTTCCAGGTCTGCCCGTAGCCCACGGCGGCGGGCTCTGTCATGGAAGCAATGGCTGGGGATATGCCGTCCACGGTGACCAGGGAGAACCCTGCACTGAAAGCTTCCAGCCAGTGCGAGGGAACGGTGACATGGGCGTCACAGAAAACCACTATCTCGCCCCGGGATGAGCCGGCTCCCAGGTTCCTGGCCCCGGCTGCCCCCAGGCCAGGGGATTCGATGAGCACTATTTTTTCGTAGCCTTTCTCCTTAGCCCTGAGAAAATTGCAGCAGCCGTCATCCGAGTTGTCATCCACTACCACTATTTCAAAGGGGATGCCGGGATTTGTCTTCAGCATAGAATCAATGGTCATTTGCACATTCTGACGGCCTTCATTTTTAACCGGGATGATGATGGAAAATTTGCAGTCTTCCAATGACCGGCCACTTCCTTACTGGTTTACTGTTACACTATTTATAAGTATGCCGGGCCGTGGATTGTAGACACGGATAATAATGGCAGGAAGCATAAACATTAGAAGGTCAGGTGCTGTGCAGTTGTTTTTTAAGTTGGTTTACTTTTTGCCTTTTCTACCAGTTATATATAGAGGACAATGCCTTGACTTAGGTATGGTATTTTGTTAAAATATAATTCGCCGGTGTAACGGCAAGATAAAATATGTGCCTGTAGCTCAGCTGGATAGAGCGTCTGACTACGGATCAGAAGGCCGGGGGTTCGAATCCCTTCAGGCACGCCATATGCGCCCGTAGCTCAGGTGGATAGAGCAGCGGTTTCCTAAACCGCGTGCCGGTGGTTCGAGTCCTCCCGGGCGCACCATAGAAAGTTAAGTCCTGCATGGTTTGCAGGGCTTTTTGTATTTTAGCGTAATTCTGCAGAAGGGCTTTTTGGGAGCATTTTGGGTTAAAAATTGTGATAACCGGGATACAAGTTAACTATGAATAAAGTTAACTAAGACTTCTTTTATACCCGTTAAAGCATTTTTTCTATAAAGTAATCCCCCCTGGCAATATAATATTATTATATTGCCTTCGGGGGGAGGTTTGTTTTGTTATGATTTGAAAGTGGTTGATATTGTGTCTATTGTATAAAAATGGGTGACCGTTATAAAAACAACCTGGAGGGATTAAGAAATGGCCGGGATAAAAATTTCAAATATGGAAGAATGCGCCGGCTGCCTGCTTTGTATGATGGCGTGTTCATTTTCCAATACCGGATCTTTTGGGCTGGCCGACGCCAAAATTCAGGTAGATAGAATCTATAAGCAAAACAGATACAGGGTTACTGTATCCGACGACTGCCTGGAATGTGGCAGGTGTGTTGAATACTGCCATTTTGGAATTTTGAGCGAAGGTGAGGAATGAGCATGAAAAATGCAGCGGGAGGCGGCTATCAGGGTAAATATCTGGAGATAAATTTAAACAACTATAAGGCCACTGAAATTGAACTACCCCGCCGGTATATGGAGGACTTTATCGGTGGGGCCGGGATAAACATGCGCCTGGCTTATGATTATGCAGCGCCGGGAGATGGGGCCTTTTCTCCGGAGAATCCGTTAATCTTTGGCGTCGGACCGTTCGTCGGGACGTTCATACCAGGGTCAAGCAAAGGCAATGTTACCTTCCGCTCACCAATCAACAATTTGATTGGAACATCCGGCAGCGGGCAATTTGGGAAGCTGAAATTTGCAGGATATGACAACCTGGTTATTACGGGCAGGGCGGACAGGCCTGTTTACCTTAAAATAACGGAAAAAGGGGCGGAATTCTGTGACGCGTCTCATTTATGGGGGAAGGATGTATGGGAGGCGACCGATGCCATCTGGGATGAAACAGGTCCGAATTTTACTGTGGCCGCCATCGGGCCGGCCGGCGAAAACCTGGTTAAATTTGCCAGCATCATAATCGATAAGTTTGCCGCTTTTGCCCGCTGCGGGCTGGGAGCCGTTATGGGTTACAAAAACCTGAAAGCAATCGCGGTTTACGGCGGCAGTTCAGTGTCTGTGGCCGACCCCGGGAGGTTTACAAAACTGATGGATAAATTATGGTCCGATTTTAACAACTATCCCCTTCTGGGCGACTGGCGGAAATTCGGTACCGTAATGAGCATGGAATCCATGGCCAAACAGGGACTTTATGGGGCGAAAAATTACCGGGAAGACTTTGGTTTGCAATTATTGGATGATTTTAGCCTGAACGATCTGGCGGAACGGGTAAAAATCAAAGATGTGGCCTGTCTGTCGTGCCCGGTGGGCTGCAAACACCACCTCAGACTGCCGGGTCCGGCAGCGGAAGGCCGCGAGCTATCCGTCTCCTGCCTTAACGCCACGCTTACAAGCCTGGGGACATTCACCGGCCTCACCGGGTGGGATACAATTCTAAGCCTGGCCGAACAGACCACCCGTATGGGCATGGATCTTTACGATATGGGAAGTCTAATCACAATGGTTTTTGAGCTTAATGAAAAGGGTCTGCTTGACCCGCAGGCGGCGGACAATCTGGATCTGGCCTGGGGAAATGAAGATACGGTGCGTAAATTAATACTAAAAACAGCCCGCCGGGAAGGTTTTGGCGGCATTCTGGCCGAGGGGCTGCTGGAGGCCCCGAAGCTGATTGGCAAAGACGCGCAGGAATATTCCATGAATGTTAAGGGGATAGGTATAATTCACGATCCCCGGGTCAGGCCGGATTCCACCGAATTGTTCAGTATGATCACCAATATCAGAGGGACAGCCTCCAATGTAAGCATTACCATGAGTAAAAGGACGCCGGATCAGATTAAACGTTTCTGCCAGCGCGCCGGTGTTCCTGGTGAAAGAATTGATAAAATTCTGGACTATCCGGAAGGGTATAACGTGGGGCGCCTGACCAAATGGGTGGAGGATATGACCTCGGCCCTGGACTGCCTGGGAACCTGCTATTTCCCGTTCTACCAGCGCATCAGCCTTAGTGACTGGGCACAGATATACTCTGCCCTGACAGGAATAGAGGCAGACGATAAAAGCATCCTGAGTTCCATGCAGAAGGTCTGGGACGTCAAAAAGGTTTTATCTGAAAGAGAAGGGTGGACAAAGGCGGAGGACTGCCTGCCGAAAAGATTCATGACAGAGTCCGTCAGTGTGGACGGCGAGGTTTTTCCGGCCTTCACCAGGGATCAGATAGACTCCCTGGCCGGTGACTATTATGAAGAGAGGGGTTGGGACCGGCTTACGGGCACTGTTTCCCCGGACCGCAAAAAGGAGCTTGGCCTGGCCTGCCTATAAGCTACTCTCTGGAACGCCAGAGGTGTGTCAAAAGACTCTCAGGAACAATAAGTTTTAAGGGGACAGATTTATGTTCTGTCCCCTTTTGCAAAGCCTTTTGTTCTTTGAAGCAAATCATTTTACAAGCCTTTCAATAACCGAATTGCCAAACCGGTCAACCCTGACCAGAATATCCAGGCTGGCCTGCCGCTCCAGTTTCACCCCTTCACCTTCCGGAACGTAATAACTTTCTATGCCGTAGGTCAAATTGTATGCTTTGCCGTCATAATACATGACCCTGCCTTTAATATACACCTGTCCGTTGCTTAGTACCGGCTTACTCTGGCTAATGCTCACCGCATCCCAGTACTTTTCTTTCTTTTCCAGCACAACGTAGGCCAGTTTACTCCCGGCAGACCCCTTTTTTGCTATATTGTCTTTGATTTTGCTGCTTTCCAACCGGGATATTTCGTAGCTGAGACTGACATATTCTCCCCTGAATATGTCCCAGGGGTCAACGGGAGACGTTTTTAACAATACTGGCGTCCCGGTATACATGGTGAAATTTTTAAATCCAATCATACTGAAGAGAAATATCACCTGGAGAAAAACTATGATCACCAGCTTAAGGCTTCGTTTCATAAACCGGTCACCACCTCTTCCCAGGAATGAATCACCTTGCGCCTCTGATGCTCAAGCAATGAGCCCCCGACTATAAGCACCAAGCCACCGACGATGAAGAAAAGGGATTTTGGCAGCATTTGCCAGAAGAAATTAAAATATTCGGTGGTGGTAAAAATCAAAAACGCAAATATACCCAGGGTGAAATATACGCTGTTCTGTTTTTGATAACCCGAAATAATGACTGAGAGTGCCCATACAAACATCAGCAGATTGAGGGTTATCATTATTGCCATTTTGCTCACAGGCGCTATGAGTAAAATGAATATAACCAGAAGCATAACCATCCAGACCAGGTTTTCTTTAACCTTTGCTATTAAGCCGGCCCGATCCCTGAAGGCAAGATATAGTCCGGCCGAAGCCGCAAGCAGATAGAGAATCCAAAAAGCTGCCATGTTCATGTTGTGCATTTCGTAAAAACCCCTGGCAACAAATTCGAAGGACATGGCAAAGAGAGCTATGCCGGATATTATAATACCGGTTATCTCGAAAATTACAGCAAAATAACTGATTTGATTAACGGGGTGCCTGGACAGGCGCGTGAGCAACTGCCCACACAGCAGTAACACAATAAAGACAGAGAAAGCCAGGTCGGAAGCATTATTATTGTTCTCCAGTATAAGGAATATTTCCGTGGCCACGAAGGCAACTGCACTGATGATGACTGCTGCCAATGCAAAGGGCGATGGCATGGAATAGGTCAAATAAAATACAACTGCGAAGAAAAACAAGGCCATGAATATGGTTGCCGGCGAAGAAGAACGCTCCGCCACTACCCAAAAGCCAAGCAATAAGGAGCTTAATGAAAGGGGTAGAGGTTCTCTCAGGAAAAAGGCTACGGGCAGCACGCCCAGGAACCAGAAAAGCAAACCGTTAGGGAAATGGGCGTTGATGTGATATATCTGTGCAATCAGCCAAATGCCTGCGCCAAACATTATGCATCCAAGCAAAGATAAAGTGGCGCTCAGTTTTGGATATTTTGAGTGCATCAGCTGGGAGGATATATGGAAAGAAATGAGCGGGACAATTACCAGACCAACCTTCAGCCACTTGGGAAGATACTGCCAGTTTGAAGCAAAGAACAGTATTATCCCGGCCCCCAGTAAGATGGCGCCAAGTATCAGCAGAATTGATATCAGCCTGTTTTTATTGTCCTGTGGGTATAAAGCGACTATCTGGCCAGCCTGCTCCCGGCTGATGATTTCTTTTTCTACCCACAAGTCCGTTTCTTTCTTCAACCATGAGGCCCTGCCCACGGGAAACCCTCCTTTCCGGGATGATTTTGAAGTTGCCACAGCAGCTTACGATATTAAATATTTTGGGAATACTTTTTACCATAAGTACTGTCTGGCTAATTAATTATATAGCGGTATTATAACACATTAATAATTAGCGTACCGGGAGTTCGATCTTCATTGCTATAGCCGTCGCTTCGGAGAGGTTTTCTTTTTTATTTTTAGCGAAACCAACTTGACAGCTATATTGATATAGTGTACTATGTGACCAACACACCATAATGTTTAGGAGGAAACAAAATGAGTGCCTGGTGGAATTTATTTAAAAAGGAATACCGAGTTACACGGACTTCCGCCCTTGTATTTTTAGCCATTCTTTTAATCGGGGGGCTGTGGCTGGTTTATCTTTCCCAGCGCTACAGCGCAGGGGTAATTATTGGACCAACTTCTATGCTTTTGGTTTTTCTAGTTTTTTACCCGGCGACTTATATACTTAAAAGCCTTTCCTGGGAGTTTAAGGTAACACCTCATCTCTGGCTGCACTGTCCCCAGCCGGCCTGGATGTTGTTATCTGCCAAGCTGGCTATCGGCCTGCTTCAAATGCTGGTAATTATGATCATCACTGTGGCGTTACTGTTTTGGGGAATTTTAAACAGTTCATTGCCAGGACAACTAAGCGGTATTATACCTTCGCCTAGTTCATTTTTAATGGAAATTGGCTTTTATGCTGCCCTTATTATCATTGCTGCCGGCATTTATATCGGAGCCTGGGCCACCTTAATATCAGTGGTGAGTGCAACTGCCAAAAACATTTTAGGCAAGTTCCGTTGGCTGGCCGGAATTGCTAGCTTTCTTGCAGCTACCTGGGGTATGGGTCAACTGCAGCAAACCTGGATTTTTCAACAAATCACCCGGTGGGGCCAGTTGCATTTAAGATTGCAGAGCCTTCAGGATATTCCTGCACCTTATAGAATGCATATCCAGCTGGATCAGCTTTATACCGGACAAATACTGTTCTATTTGCTATTAACTATATTATTATTTGCTCTGTCGGTCTGGCTGATCGATAACAAAATAGAGGTGTAGCAATATGTCCTTTAACGCCACCCAGCCTATCTACTTACAAATTATCTTGCGACTTTGCCGGCAGGTGGTCCGGGGCGATTTAAAAGCCGGTGAGAAGCTGCCTTCGGTACGGGAAATGGCCGCACAATCCGGAGTGAATCCAAACACCGTGCAACGGGTTTACACGGAAATGGAGCGCCTGGGGATTGCGGAAACCAGGCGGGGCCTGGGCACCTTTATAACGGAAGATGAATCCAGGCTCAGGCAATTGCGGGAAGATTTAAAAAGTGAGCAAATAGGCAGCTTTATCGCGGATATGGAAGAGATGGGCTTTAGCCCGCGTGAAATAATAGAGGGCGTCCGCCATAGGCTGTCCGGCCGCTGATAATGGGAGAGGAGCAGATAGCATGTCTGAACACATTGTAGAATTTATGAATGTGATCAAAAAATATCCCGGGCAGGTGGCCTTAAACAAGGTGAGCTTTGTTTTGCCCCGGGGGAAAATAATAGGCTTGGTGGGGCCAAACGGTAGCGGTAAATCCACCATTTTAAAACTAATTTCCGGTTTAGCCCACCCCAGCCAGGGCTCAGTAACCGTAAATGGTAAAATTGCCAACCGCCGCATCGCCGGAGAGGTGGCTTACCTCTCTGAATTGGATGTTTTGTACCCTTTCTATACCGTAGCCGAAACCATCCGCTTTAACGCGGGGCTCTTTGATGATTTTGATGAGCAAAAGGCCCGGGAAATTCTCAGCTTTATGCAACTGGAGCCGGATAAAAAGGTTAAAAACCTCTCCAAGGGAAACCGTGGCAGGCTAAAAATATTGCTGGTCCTCTCACGTAAAGCACAGCTGATTCTTATGGATGAGCCTCTCTCCGGCCTCGACCCCCTGGTGAGGGATAGCATTATTAAGTCTATGATTTCCTACCTGGATTTGGAGCACCAAACAGTACTCATGTCCACCCATGAAGTATCCGAAGTGGAACCAATACTGGATCTGGTGATAGCTGTCCGGGATGGGGAGATCCGGGGGATAGATGAAGTGGATAATATACGGGAAAGATGCGGGTTAAGCCTGGTGGAATGGATGAAAGAGACATTTAACTAACATTGCCCGGTCTGTTGTCAGCCCCGTACCGGTTGTGGTATACTTTTATTTGCTGGAATATTGCTAAGATCGGTTATATTCCTTGAAAAGGGGATGTTCTGGTGGATCATCCCGGATACATGCGGGAAGCCCTGCAGGAGGCCCAAAAGGCTTATGGTCTGGGAGAAGTACCCATAGGGGCGGTGGTGGTGCATAACGGCGAAATCATAGGCCGGGGCCACAACCTTCGGGAAATGCTGGCGGACAGCTCCGCCCACGCTGAAATACTGGCCATGCGGGAGGCTGCCCGGTTCCTGGGGGACTGGCGGCTGAACGACTGTGTACTGTACTCCACCGTGGAGCCCTGCCCCATGTGCGCCGGCGCCATAGTACAGTTCCGGGTGGGTATGCTGGTATACGGTGTGGCAGACCCCAAGGCGGGAGCCGTAGACTCCATCATGGACATAGTCAGAGAGCCCAGGTTCAACCACCGGGTTGAGGTTGTTTCCGGGGTGTTGGCCGGGGAATGTGCCGGGATTATCAGGAAGTTTTTTCAGGAGCTAAGACAAAAAAATAAAACTGTTAAAAACGGAGAGATGGCCGAGCTGGTCGAAGGCGCTCGACTCGAAATCGAGTAGACTGTGATGAGCGGTCTCCAGGGTTCGAATCCCTGTCTCTCCGCCAGATTAGAACAAAGACAAGTGCTTTTCACGTTTTACGGTGAGAAGCACTTGTTAGTTTTTGGAGGGGAATTTCGCTATTTGATAAGCTTTTCAAGATTCATCTTGGCATAAATAATTCTGTGTATTTCTACCTCATACTCAGTCACTATATAGAACACCATGTAGTTTTTTACAGGTAACATTCTGTATTCAGCTTCAAGTTGTTCTATTGGTTGATACACTTTACAAGAGTATGGAAATTGTTGAAGTCGTGATATAGAGTTGTCAAGGGCAACAACCAAATCCATTGCAGCCTTTAGTACTTTAAGGTTATCGGCAATATAACTTGTAATATTCCTCAAATCCTTTTGTGCCAAAGGTAGGTATTTTAACTTATGCATTATCTTTGCCAACTTTATCAGCAAGATTTTTCCTTAAATCAGAAAACACTTCTTCATGCGTATAACGTACATCGGTAGATTTTGCTTCTAACTCTGCTTCTTTCAGCTTAAAGTAGATTTCACTTTCAAATAATTTGCGCTCATAGGCTTCAATGCTCATAACAACCATGTCACCATAACCATTCTTAGTCAGGAACACTGGTTCTGCTGTTTCGTGTACCGTCCTCGAAATATCAGCAAAATTGTTTCGCAAATCTGAAACTGGTCTAATATGTGGCATATTATCACCTCTTCATTGGTTTAGCGTAATATTATCATAATTATGCTAAATCGTCAAACTTTTGGTTTTTTATTTTCACCAAACAAATAAATTTTCTCCTATTTCCTTGTTGGACATCCCCGCTGCCATGCAAATTGCAACAGTATTACCTGTTGGCCATTACCGCCGTGTATAACCGACTACTAACTGATTACCGATCAGTACTCCATGTATTGCAGGCACTGCACCCACAGGCGTTTTGCCGGCGTCAGCGACAGGGTCCAAGATAGATTCAAATCACATATGGACCGGGATTCCCGGATTTTGCTGCCACTGATTGAAAACTGGCAGCAGCAGGGCCGGGTTTTGATGCACTTAAACAAATTCTTGATAAACAGATTGCCGGTATTGAGGTGAATGAAGAAGCTGCCAGAATCACGGCATTTAGCCTATATCTCGCATTGCTTCACTACCTCGATCCACCCGCAATTACAGAGCAAATCAAACAAGGCAATAAGTTGCCAAACCTTTTAGTCTCAGAACACAAGTCAAAGAACCATTTTCAATGTATTTGGGTGGGGAATGCTTTTGATGCGACAGCGATAGAATCGAATCCACTATTGGCCTCCCGTTTTGGTAAACATTGTGCGGATATTATTGTAAGCAATCCGCCCTGGGGGGCATCGGGAAATAAAGCGGATGCCGAAACGAAAGCCCGCCAGAAGGTCATGCTCGAGTGGTGTCGTGTAAACAAAAAGACTATCGGCGACAAGGAGCCTTCACAGGCATTCCTCTGGCGGTCTCTCGATTTTTTGAAAGACGGCGGGAAGGCGGCAGTGTTGGTTTCTGCCGGGGTGTTGTTTAAACACAGCACCACTACCCGGGCGTTTCGTGAACAGTGGATGGACAGAGTGAGACTTATTGAAGTGTTTAATTTCACTCACGTAAGGAAGTTTTTCTTTAAGGGGGCAGATTCTCCCTTTGTGATAATTTGCTTCGTTAAGGACAGGCAGGATGATTTCCCGGTTAAGTATTGGTCTGCCAAACAAGTCATAGCGCTAAAAGAAACTGAGGCGGTGCTTTTTGAAGCGGAAAGATTGCAGTCGTTTGAATCACTCTTGAAACTAGAGTCGCGTTATGAACCACCGGTGTTCACTTCTCCGCCCGAACGCGTGCATCGCTTCGGCGCTAAAGGTGCTTACAGGGGACTGCGTGTGATTGTTAATGAAGGTATGTCTGAAAATTCTCAGCCTCAAGGAATAATCATTGCCCAATTTAGTGATATTCCCTTTTGTTACTATAGAAGCGTCTATGGGCTAAAGCTGTCTGAGCAGGAAGAGTGGTGTCACAAGGTACTCCTGGGGATTCTTTGGTCTTCTTTTGCCAGATATTATTTCTTTATGACATCTGCCAACTGGGGCCTTTGGCATCATAAATTGTTGCTTGATGAGTTGCTGCGACTTCCCGCTGTTTTGGATAGAGAGAACCCGATATCGAGAAAAATTATTGCCATCGTTGACAGCCTTCGCAATTATCACCCGCAAAGGCAGGATTTGCTGCATCCTGATGGCGTGCCTGAAACTGAAATCAAAGCTCAGCGGCGGATATTGGAGAAAGAACTGGATGAGGCGGTGTTTGAACTCTACGGTCTGAATGAGGAACAAAAAGACCTGATCCGGGATTGTTGTGAGGTAACACTTCCGTTTTTCTACAAGCCGTTCAACAGCGTAGGCACCATGCCTGCGGTGCGGGGCAATGATCTGTCATGGATTGAAAAATACGCACGCATATTTGCCCGGCGCTGGAATACCTACCTTGGGGATGTCGCGGAAATGAGAGCGGAAGTTCATGTTGGAGCTCATGGTAATATGGTTGCTGTTGAGTTTTTCCCGGCGGATAGGACAGATCCATGGAATCTAAATCCTAAAAATGATTCTTGGCAGTATGTGTTGGAGAAAATTGGGAAGGCTCTTCCCCAACCAATGGAAACATCCCAAATCCTTGTGGATGGCGTTGTCCATGTTATCTCTGATGACGCCGTTATTGTAATAAAACGCAATGAAAGACGTTTTTGGACACGCAGCCTTGCCAGGGAAGACGCAGATGTGACACTGTGCAAACGTATGGTTGAGTCTAAGTTGGAAGATGGAGGGCAGGACTAATGGCACGATATTCTATCCCTTCATTCTCCAGCTTATGGCAAAAGCACGAAACCCTTTATGTTGGTATATGGTCAGCGTACGGGACCAGCACGTCAGGGGTACCCCAAATTAAAAACCGGATACATATCCGGTATAAATCACTCCTCCGGCTCACCCAGCGCCAACCTCAGCACTCTCTTTACATCCTCCCAGTTCACCGACCGGCCAGCCTGGTGAGCCTCTATGGCCGCCATTGCATACTGACAAGCCAAGTATCTGGACTCGCCTATGCCAAATTCAGAGTGATCCGGAGTAAAATCGGGGCAATGGATCAGCGGCTCATGGCCGCACAGCTCTTTCATTTCGCAATAGTTGTCACAGCCTTCTTCGTTTCCGCAAAACGCGCAAAGGCACCTATGTTTGTGTGAGCAAGATACCTTTTGGCAAATTTCTTAGCATAATTTTATTGCTATTTGCCAGTAGTATTATGATAATAACATCAACGAGCGGCGCCTATAATTTGCAACAGGTCCCATCACTTTAGCTCTAAAGAATTTATCATTAACCCAGTTCGCCAACAATTGCTAGACACGTAATTGTTAAACCCCCCACAGCTAAAAGCAAAAAAATCGGATTAATTGGGGTATATTGACTGAAGCGGGCGTTTGGAAATCTTGCCGATAAATATGCATCGATGAGTTTTTCAACTATATTTATTAACCTCATAGCTAATTGTTGAACACCAAAAACCACCAAAAGGCATATCATTACAACTGTATTAAAATACCCGGCAGTTGTTGTATACTCTTTTGAAATTCCTTTCAGTAGTAATTCACTAATAGGTAAAATATTTTCTAACATATCGTCACCTTTACAATAAAGTTAAAAACAATGTTATAAGCAACCCCAATGATCCTAGCATAACTAAAGCCGATATATTAGGATCTATAATATCCAACCCTGATATTCTTCGTATTGCAAACATGGAAAAAGAAAAGCAAAAAGCACCAAACAACAAGGATGCAACAGCAAAAAAAGATCCCGTAAAAAGGACTAAAATGATCCCTATAAATATTGCTGAGATTGATATGTAATTGACAACCTTGAGAGACAGAAAACTTTTTGTCATTTGCTTTCCCTTCTCTCCGTTATTGATGGATTCTTCCTTCTCCCTGCCATGATAGGATGATCCTTCATCCGCACCAGAGGGCTGTACGAATGGTAAGGAATAGAATTCAGTTGAATCTTCGTTACTTCCTGTTCCTATTATATTATTACCAAAACCACCCGTTGTCACTGGTGTATCTTTGGGAATAAATGTCACAATTGCACGATAGCCACTGGGCACTTTTATATGTAAATCTTCAAAGTCGTTTTGTCTGATAGGAACTACCTTGTTGCTACGTTGTTGATTCACCTATCTCACCTCAATAGAATTTAACATAGCAAAAACTTCATTTTTTAAGTGCCTGGAAGTATCATCCAAAAATACATTTAATTTCTTTAGCGTTATCATCTCTTCAATATACATATCTACGTCTATAAAAATACCATATTTTACATTTACCTCAGAGCCTTCGGTGTTAATAACTATATTCTGATTCTGACCAGGATTTATAGATATATTTGTTTTTAACCCATGTTTATCTGTTGAAAACCTTATCATAAAACCAGTTAAATCTCCAACTCCTTTTATGATTTTCTGATCAAGGGTAGAAATTTTATAAATATTTTTTATCGCTTCTTCCATTGAATCCCTCTGGTCAATATAAACCACCCTAAAACCAAACCTGGCAAATTTTTGTATATCAAGAACATCTGAGACTATTGCTACAAATTTTTTTATATAATCCTGAAATGTTTCAATATTTATATTTTCAATAGATGACATTCCAATCCTGTCCAGCATTACACCGCATGTTATTTTATCTTTTGGATTGGTAAAATGTACTTCGTTCTCATTGATGTATGATTGTAAATCTAAGAACCCTCGAACTTTTTTAGCCAATGTATTTGCTTCTGTCTTATCAATAGCCAGCATCGGTGAGGAAAAGCGCCCATCAAAAATAGAATGCGCACAAAAAAAACCCTTTGTATTAAATAATTTCACGAAACTCACCTCACCAATTATTTCAACATAATATGTAATTATCCTCTAAATTTTCCTAAGCTTCATTATTTTCCTGCAGAAGAATCCTCCACATAAACCCAAAAAAACCTCCCTCCCCGGCCAGTGTGAAAGAAGGCTTTTGTTGAGATATATGTTGATGTTATTTTATGATGTCTGCGGCGGCTCATTCGCTGGCTTGAAAAACTGCGTCAGGCAAGGTTAGAAAGCGCCCTGATTTTACTTGTAAACTGACTAACCCTTTTGCAGTCTGCGCCAATGAGCACGAAATACCATTTCATGTTGAATGCAAGCGTTTGGGATCTCCGACGAGTGCTAGCTGGGTTCTCAATAAGAATTATGTAATAAATGGAATCAAACGTTTTGACTGCATGAGGCATGAATATGGGAAACGGGCTTCTTCCGGCATGATGGTTGGTTATATCATCAGCATGTCTCCTGAAATAATATTGGATGAAGTCAACACCCATCAAAAACAGCATTGCACTGATAATCCAGCTATTGAATTTGAAGTTTGTCAAAAAAACATACAGCAATATCGGCAAAAACTAAATCGGAAAAATTTGAAACCAGAAATATTTGAACTGGTTCACCTCTGGGTTGATTTGAGGAGCCAATGAAATGAGAATGAAAGACAAGGGATTCTCGCTATTGAAGGTGAGAATCCCTTGTTGTTTTTTGGGGTGGATTTGGCTTGTAGCCGAGGTGAGAGCCGATGGTGGCCGCATAACGCATTTTTTAGTAATGTGCCAACCGGCACCGGTGTGTGTAGGCGATGTTATGGGTAAAACGGTTAGAAAATACAACATGTTCAAAATAACGCACCAATTCATAGGCGTCTATGTCATGTTAAGATATAACATGGCAAAAAATGTTGACAGAGGAAATTGTTTTGTTATAATGTAATTATTGTTCAGCCCGTTTCTAGGGAAGGCTGAAGTCACAAAAATAGAGACAAAAAAACAAGCCCAAGAACAGGCCATTCTTGGGCTTGGCGCTGAGAATCAGCTCATTTTTTCAAGTATAATCACATAATACCGTAAAACACACTCCAAAAGCAATGGTATTTGTGGTTTTGCTGGTGGATGCGCTTTGTCTCGGAAAGGAGAAACTATGGCACATCAACCAAATCGTACGTTTCTGAATGAGTCATTTGATCCGCGGACGATTTTAGCAGTGTGTGGAATAAGGCCGCCATGGTCTCCGGCCAAAATGATTTAAAGATAGACCGGTGTGGCGCGTGGATCAGATTTGCCGATTACGGTAATGTCAATTCCGATTTTGGTTGGGAAATTGACCATGAGAAGCCGGTAGCCAAGGGTGGAACAGATGACCTGGATAACCTCCAACCGCTGCACTGGCGCAACAACCGGGGTAAAGGCGACAACTGGCCGAATTGGACTTGTTCATATTCGGCAAAGTAAATAGGCTCCCATGCTGCTACAGCTGCTGCAGACGGAAGAATAAGATAAATTAGATAGTCACGGTAGCGACCCGTTCTCGCCAAAAGATTAACTTGTCTAAATGCCAAAGCCACTCTTACAATAGTAGTGGCTTTGGCTTCCATTTAGACCGGCTTTATGCGTTCTCCCGTAATGTCCCTGAAGGGTGTGAAAAAGTGAGGACACTTAGAAAGGTAAAACTTGAGAAAATAGCTAATATATTAAATGGTGTGCCTGACGCCAAGCTACCGGGGAAAGCAAACAGCACAGGTGTGATAACATATAACTTTATTCAGCCTAACCATTTGGGAATTTTCAATGATATACAGATTACTTCAGCAATAAAAAGACATACCTCCGTTGATGATAGCTATTTCGTTCGAAAGAACGATATTTTACTGAAACGGCTGAATCCGGACATTGCAACGCTAGTAATTGAGGACATGTCAAACACAGTTTTTTCAAGTAATCTCTTTGTTATTCGTGTGTTCAAAGACTATTGCCCGGCCTATATAGCCTGCCTGCTGGAAAACCAGGGCATGATCTGGTTAAATAGCAATATTGTCGGTTCGGTTGCGGCAATAAAATCTATATCCGCAAAATCATTAGCGGCGTTGGATATTCCCGCCATAGACTACGATCAACAAAAAGCGATTGGTCAGATGTGGCTGCTATATAAAAAACGAAAAAAACTGCTTGGGAATATGATTGAAGAAGATCAAAGGCTTATGGCAGCAGTAATAAATAGTATCACGGCAGGCGCCAAGGAGGAAAAATGATGGCTACTACGAGAAAAGACATCGAGGCAGCTCTCTGGAGAGGCGCGAATACTTTCAGAGGTGCTATAGATGCAGCCAATTACAAAGATTACATATTGCCGATGCTTTTTGTGAAATATCTGAGCGACACCTATTTAGAAAAGGTTGGAGAGTTAAGGGAAAAATATAATGACCCGGTGAGGGTACAAAGAGCGATAAACAGACTCCCTTTTGTGATCAAGGAAAAACACATGTTCTCCTGGCTTCATCAAAACAGATATAACGACAACTTGGGGGAACTCATCAATATCGCTTTGCGGGGGATAGAAGATGATAATCCTTCACTATTTACAGGGGTATTTAGAAATATTGACTTTAATAGTGAATCTATGTTGGGCAATCATAAACAAAAAAATACCCGGTTAAGGGAAATACTTGAAGATTTTGAACCCCTTGATTTGCGCCCTTCTTCCATCCAGCCTGAGGAAGGCAAGGTGGCGGCCGACACTATAGGCGATGCCTATGAATATATGATTGGCGAGTTTGCCAGACAGGCAGGTAAAAAAGCCGGCTCCTTTTTTACTCCGTCTGAAATTTCGGAACTGATGGCACGCATTGTCGATCCCAAAATAGGCGACACCATGTATGACCCAACGTGCGGCTCCGGATCTCTGCTCATCAGAACCGGGAAAAATGCTATTGAAAAGGAAAATGGCAATATAAAGATTCTTGCGCTGTATGGTCAGGAAATGAATGGGTCTTCCTGGTCTATGGCCAAAATGAACATGTTTATCCATGAAATAATGGACGCCAGGATTGCCTGGGGCGATTCCCTTGCCAATCCCATGCACTTGGACTCCGACGGCAATCTTATGCAGTTTGATGTCATCGTGGCCAATATGCCTTTTTCGCAGGACAAATGGGCGGCAGGCTTTAATACCGGTGGCGAAATGACCGGCAAAGGCAAAGAATTCAAGATGGAAGCATCCCTTGATAAATTTCACCGCTTTGACTGGGGAGTGCCTCCTGCCAGTAAAGGCGACTGGGCATTTTTGCTGCATATGATAGCCAGTCTTAAAAGCGGTGGCAGAATTGCCGCCGTTGCTCCCCATGGCGTTTTGTTCAGGGGTGCGTCCGAAGGAAGGATAAGGCAAGCCGTAATAGAAAAAAATCTATTGGATGCAGTTATTGGTCTGCCTGCAAACCTGTTTTACGGCACCAGCATTCCGGCCTGCATTTTAGTATTTAAGAAAAACCGCAATCGTGATGATGTGCTTTTCATTGATTCTGCCGGCAGGGATGAAAATGGCAACCTCCGCTACAGGAAAGATAAGAATCAGAACAGGCTGGAAACAAAACACATCGACGATATCGTAAAAGCATATGAGAACCGTGTAGAAAGTGAAAAATTTGCCCATTTGGCAACCATTGACGAGATAAAAGCCAACGAATATAACCTGAATATCCCCCGGTATGTTGATACTTTTGAAGAAGAAGCGCTGGTGGATATTGAAGAGGTAAAAACCAATATTGCCAACATCCAAAAGGAGCTTGCCGAAGTCGAAGTGCAGATGGCCAAGTATCTCAAGGAGTTGGGATTATGAGCAATATACAAAAATATAGCAATAAAACCTTTGAGGAAATTAAGCACATCAATGAATACGGAGCGGAGTACTGGCTGGCAAGGGAATTGGCTCCTGTTCTTGAATATGCCCGCTGGGAAAATTTCTATAAAGTCCTGGAAAAGGCTAAGGAAGCCTGCGAGAATAGTAATATCAACGTGGTAGACCATTTTCGCGAGGTCACGAAAATGGTTGATATAGGCTCCAATACTCAAAGAGAAATTAGAGAAATTGAGCTTTCCCGATACGCCTGCTATTTGATAGTACAAAATGCAGACCCCAGAAAGAAAGTGGTAGCCCTTGGACAAACCTATTTTGCTGTGCAAACAAGGCGGCAGGAGCTGCAGGATGACTTTAATAAACTGGATGAAAATGCAAAACGCCTGGCTATCCGGGAGGAAATCCGTGAACATAATAAATCCCTGGCTGAAGTCGCACAGATGGCGGGTGTTGAAACTCCGCAAGAATACGCGGTTTTTCAAAACAAAGGCTATCAGGGTCTTTACGGCGGCCTGGGCGTTAAAGAAATACATAAAAGAAAAGGCTTGAAGAAAAGTCACAAGATACTTGACCATATGGGCAGCACAGAGCTTGCGGCCAATCTGTTCCGGGCGACCCAAACTGATGAAAAAATAAGAAGGGATAATGTAAAAGGTAAAGAAAAGGCCAACCGAACTCATTATATCGTTGGCAAAACCATTCGGGACACCATCAAAAAGCTGGGCGGAACAATGCCCGAAGAACTGCCCACGCCTGAAGAAAGCATCAGGCAGCTTGAAAAGAAAGAGCCAAAAAGAATAACAGGCAAAAATGAGACAAAATGAAAAGGGGACGACTATATAGACAAATATTTTAATAGCCAAAGAATCCTTGACGGTTAAAATTATGGGCAGAACGTTCTAACACTACAACGTAAGCTAGCCCGCTACGCCACGGGAACGGTTCCATCGTCTTCCCTTCAGCCCTTCGCTGCGCTTCGGGAACAATCTAACCTACCCCATGGCTCCGCTCAGAAAGAAAGTGGTAGTCTTTGGAAAGCCTATTCGAAATGAAATTGAGACATATATATATTGGTGAGCTTGGATTGCAGGTGGTAGTTATGAAAAGAAACAATGAATATTCTGTGATAAAGAAGAATTATAAAGATTATCCGAGTGACTGGAGAACTATTGAATTAGGTAATTTGCTTGAAAAAGTTAGAAGACCTGTTGAGGTTATTTCTAATTGTGAGTATCACGAAATTGGTATTCGCTCCCATGGAAAAGGATTGTTTTATAAAGAAACAGTTAAAGGAAGCGACTTGGGGAGTAAATCCGTATTTTGGATTGAGGCGGACTGCTTAATTATTAATATTGTTTTTGCATGGGAGCAAGCCGTCGGTATTACTACCGCTCAAGAAAAAGGAATGATTGCTTCGCACAGATTCCCGATGTGGAAGTCAAAAGGAAACGTAGAATTAAATTATTTACTGAAGTTTTTTTTGACTCCGTTTGGTAAAAATCTTCTTGAATTAGCCTCACCGGGTGGAGCAGGAAGAAATAAGACACTTGGACAGGATGAATTCAATAAAATCCTGGTCTGTATACCTTCAAATATTGAAGAACAACAAAAAATAATTAAAATTCTCACTACTTGGGACAAGGCCATTGATTTAAAGGAAAGGCTTATCTCCGAGAAAAAACAGCAGAAAAAGTGGCTGATGCAGAATCTGCTAACAGGCAAAAAACGCCTTCCCGGCTTCACCGACGAGTGGCAAGAGGTATGGCTGGGGGATGTATTTGTTTTTGATGGGGGAATTCCTGTCTCAAGAAATGAATTGCACATGAATGAAGGTATTTGCTATCTGCATTATGGTGACATCCATAAATCAAATAAGTCTTATATTGATGTCAAAGAGGAATACTCTTTTCTTCCAAAGATGCTGGTTTCAGTCAATGAATTGAACAGTAATTATCTTTTATGTGATGGGGATGTTGCGTTTGCAGATGCATCCGAGGATTATGAAGGAACATGCAAATATGTTGTGGTAAAAAACAAAGAGAACATTCCGTTCATAGCTGGTCTTCATACAATAATTGCTCGTCCAACAAACGATTCGATTTCTGACGAATTCAAACAACATTGTTTTGGTAGTTTTAATGTCAAAAGACAATTTGCAATTCATGCAAATGGGATTTCTGTGTATGGGATTAGTAAAAGGAGCATTGCGAAGATTTCATTTTCGCTTCCGTCCCTGCCTGAACAAACTGCCATCGCCAATATCCTCTCCACTGCAGACCATGAAATTGATCTACACCAAAAGCAGCTTGAGGAGCTTAAAAAACAGAAAAAAGCTCTGATGCAGCAGCTGCTGACAGGAATTGTGAGAGTCAACGCGGAGAAGGTGATTTGATGCCCAACCATACCATATTCGACGAACGCCCTGAGAGTCAGGACAGGGCGATAAAAGTTTTGAATAAATTAGGCTATCAATACATACCCCGCTCGCAGGCGGAAGCCTTACGTGGACGGCTTTCCAATGTCCTGTTCCCCGAGGTTTTGCGTGAATTTCTGCACCGCCAGTCCTTTGTATACAGGGGCAAGCAAACGCCCTTTTCCGACCGTTCCATCGGCAAGGCCATCAACGATATTGACGCGCCGCTGGTCTCCGGGCTGATGTCGGCGAGTAAAACAATCTACGATATGCTCCTTTCCGGCAACAGCTATGAAGAGGAGCTGTTTGACGGCGGCCGTCAATCCTTTGATTTAAAGTTTATTGACTGGGAGCAGCCGGAGAACAATATATGGCAGGTGACGGATGAGTTCCCGGTAGAACGGCAGAACGGCAAGTATGTGCGGCCGGATATAGTGCTGCTGGTCAATGGTATTCCCCTGGTGGTGATCGAGTGCAAAAAATCCAGTATCGATGTGGAAAAAGGAGTTGCCCAAAATATACGCAACTGTCAGCCCAACTATATCCCACATTTGTTTAAATATGCCCAAATCATTATGGCCATGAACCCAAACACAGTTAAATACGGTACTTGCAATACGCCTTCCGAACACTTTAGTATATGGCGGGAAAAGAACTACAAATGGCAGCAGGAAAAATGCAACAAGGTCAGTCCGGACGGAAAAGTCACTGAACAGGACAGGGCTATCGTTTCCATACTCTCCAGGGAGAGATTGTTGGAACTGATTCGCTATTTCATACTATACGACAACAATGTGAAGAAAATCGCCCGCTACCAGCAGTTTTTCGGCATACAGGCAGCCATGCAGCGCATAAAAGGGGAAGATGGCAAGGGTACCAGAAGCGGTGTGATCTGGCATACGCAAGGTAGCGGAAAATCTCTCACCATGGTGATGCTGGTTAAAAAGATAATAGCTGATCCGGATATCAGGGAGCCCCGCTTTGTGCTTGTCAACGACCGGATTAATCTGGATAAACAGCTGCGGGATAACTTTGCCAAAGCCCGGCTTAGTCCGGCCCGGGCCAGGACGGGCACGGGGTTGATCGGTTTGTTGAATGACAAAAGCGAAACGATAATTACCACCCTTGTACATAAATTTGATGCGGCGGCCAAAAAAAGAGTCAGGATTAAAGACGACAATATTTTTTTGCTGGTGGATGAAAGCCATCGCACCCACTCGGGCGAACTCCATGACTTTATGCTTGATGTGCTGCCCAATGCGATAAAAATAGGTTTTACCGGCACGCCGCTGCTTAAGAAACACAAGTTCAATACCTATGCGCAGTTCGGACCGCTTATCGACAGCTACCCTATTATCAGGGCTGTGGAAGATGGTGTCATCGTTCCCCTTGTTTATGAGGGCAGGATTATTCCACAGGATGTGACGGGCGAGAAAATTGACCATTATCTCAAATACATCATCGCGCCGCTGAACCGTGAGCGGCAGGAAGATATGAAGCGCAAATGGAGCCGGTTTTTACCCCTGGCCCAGACCCGTCAACGTATAGACATGGTGGCCTTTGATATTCATGAGCACTTTATGCGTTATGCCAAGCCGAAGGGGTTTAAGGCTATGATCGCGGCATCCTCCCGCCCCACAGCTATTGACCTGCATAAATCCATTAGAAAACTTGGCGGTGTAAAAACGGCGGTGGTGATATCACCCGAAAATGTTAAAGAAGGTGATGAGCTTACCAGCGCAAACAAAGAGAAAATAAAGGCCTTTTTCAAAGATGAGGTGGAGCCTCTCTTTGGCAACAACTACGAGGAATATGGTGAGTGGGCCAAAAATAGCTTCATTGGCGGCGAAGATGTGGATATGCTTATTGTCAAGGATATGCTTCTAACCGGCTTTGATGCACCGGCTGCTGCCGTGCTGTATGTAGATAAACCCATGAGGGAGCATTCACTGCTGCAGGCCATTGCCCGGGTCAATCGAGTGTTTCCCGGTAAAGACTTCGGACTCATCGTGGATTACTGGGGCATTTTCAGCAAGCTTAATACTGCCCTGGATATGTATGCGGATGAAAAATCCGGCATGGATGGATATGATCGGGCCGATATAGAAAATGCTGTTCATGGCTCCGGTGATCAAAAGCTCAAACTGGAAAAGGCTCACCAGGAATTGTGGTTAATATTTGAGGGAAAAGATTTTGCTCGTTACAGTTCCGAGGGCTGGCAAAGCGCATTGGCGGACAATGATTTGAGAAAAGTATTTTATGAAAGGCTTTCAACATTTTCCCGTTTATTGGATTTGGCTATGGGAAGCTATGCATTGTATAGTGCCATCGGATATGACCAGATGCAGAAATACAAGCAAGATTTGCTTCATTTCCAAAAGCTTCGCGGGGCAGTTTTGCTCCGTTACAATGAAAGAGTGGATTTTAGCAAGTATGAAGACGGCATTCGCAGCCTGCTGAATAACTTTGTGCTTTCCGAACCAAGCCAAATCATTGTTGAACCGGTATCTATCCACGATACCGAAGGGATGAAGGAGCAGCTTGAAAAACTGGATAGCAAAGCCGCCAAAGGGGATGCCATTCGTACCCGTATGGATAGAGAACTGGAAAGCTGCCGCTATGATGACCCTTTGCTATACAAGAGGTTTTCTGAGCAGGTCAAAGAAACCCTTGAAGAATACAGGGCATCAAGAAATGATAATGCTTATCTCTTTGAAATGGAGAAAATGGCGGATGATTTTAAAAGAGGCTATACCGGCCATCACTACCCAGCCTGTATAGACAATGACAGTGATGCGAAAGCTTTTTACGGCACGATTCAGAGTATCATTGCCGAAGCGATAAATGATGTGCCGCCGGAAATGGATGAAGCTATGGGGCAATTGGCCATGGAGGTCAAAAAGGCCATTGCCAGCCGCGCCAAGGTGGATTGGCGTCATAATGCAGCTGTGCACAAAGATATGGAGCAAGCCCTGGACGACCTGATTTGGGATTTTACTGAAGAATATGAAATAAAATTGCCTGTTGAGAAAATTGATCTTATGCTGGAAGGACTCAGAAAAACAGCAATTAGCAGGTATTAGGTTATGAAAGAAAACTCATGCATAACAGGGTTGTTTAGCGGTATTGAAGTAATCATTGAGCGCAAAAGTGTAAAAAAAATCCGGCTAAAAGTTTTTCCGGACGGCGTTGTTAAGCTATCTGCACCGCTTGGAGTAGCGGATGAATGGATAAATGATTACCTTAACAGCAAAACCAAATGGATAGAAAAGTCATTAAATTATTTCAAAGACACCGGGGCCAATGAGTTTGAAACAATAATACGCAGCGGAATATCAACCCGTATTTTGGGCAGGCAAAAAAGGATCATTGTCAATGAAGGGAAAAGCTACAAAATAGAACAAAAAGAAGACTATGTTTTTATACAGTCACCCGCCACGGGGGATAAGCAAGCTCTACAGAAGCAGTTTGAGCGCTGGTGGCAAAAACAGAGCAAGTCGTATTTTTTGCTGGTCATTGAACGGTTATATCCTATTATTGCCAAACATGGTATTGATAAACCGGTGCTTCAAGTTAGAAAAATGAAAACCCTTTGGGGCAGTTGCTCTAGCAAACACGGCAAAATCAATCTGAATTACTATTTGTACAAAGCTTCGCCGCCCTGTATTGATTATGTTGTTTTACATGAGCTTACACACTTTCTTTATCCCAAACATAATAAAGATTTTTATGAATTTCTGACCGTGCATATGCCAGATTGGCAAGAGCGTAAAAGAATTCTTGATCACGAGATTGTAAAAGGACTGGAGTATTGAAAAATAAGGTGGGAGTCGCCAAATAGCTGCCGAAATGGTGAAAAATATATGCAAACACCAGTCAACGGGTGTAATGCTGAAATGTCGGAGTTGGCCGAAAACAGTCGACAGGCAAGCATTCCGGAAAACAGTAGAAGCCACCAAAAAAGCCCTCCACAGAACTCGAAATCGAGTAGACTGTGATGAGCGGTCTCCAGGGTTCGAATCAATCCCTGTCTCTCCGCCAGAATAGAACAAAGACAAGGGCTTCTCACGATTGAAGGTGAGAGGCCCTTGTTGACTTTTGCGGGTATGTGGTTGAATGACGGATTTCTTGGATATATAATGCGATAGTAAGCAGGATTTGTTGATTTTAACAAGGAATAAATTTTATAGTTTTTCAAAGTGGAATGATTGGGGAGAGAGGAACATGGATATAAAAGTTACAGATTTAAAAAAATATTTGTCAACAAAAACAGATAAGGAATTAAGGGAAGAAATTATAGAACTTTTTAAGTCCAATGATAAGGTTAAGGAATATTATTTTCTCAAAGTCAAGCCGGGTGAAGAAGAGATTTTGATGAATAAATACAAAGTAATAATACAAAACCAATTCTTCCCCAAGAGGGGGGTTGGCCAGCTTAGGTATTCTGTTTTAAGGAAGGCTATAAGCGATTTTAAAAAGATATCCAGGAATCCACAATATTTAACTGAGTTAATGATGACTTATGTGGAAAATGGCGTTGAATTTACTTGTACCTACGGAGATATTGATGAAACATTTTATAGTAATATTGCCAGTATGTACCAAATACAGTTGATTATATGCTTGAGAATAACCTGGAAAGCTTTTTGCCATTGCCGGCTACCAGCTTTCCGATACCCGCAATGTCTGAACACCCGAAAGAAAAAATTGGCCGTAATGACCCTTGCCCCTGCGGCAGCGGTAAGAAATATAAACGCTGCTGCCTTTTAGGCGTATAAAAAAAGAATTTTCTTGCCGTATCAAGATTATGATATAATAATGATATAAATTTAACATAACATGAGGTGAGCTATATGCCGGTGATTCGCCCTGTTTCCGATTTGCGGAACAAGACTCCTGAGATTGAGGAAATTTGCATAAAAGAGCATAAACCGGTTTTTATAACTAAGAACGGCAACGGCCATTTAGTCATCATGAGCCAGCAGCTTTTTGAGGAGCAGCAGGCCCTATTGGAACTTTATGATAAGTTGGACGAGGCTGAGGATCAGAGCCGTGCCGGAAAACGCCGCCCGTTCCGCGAGGCTATGGCAGACTTGAGGGGCCGTATTCATGCCAAAGCATCTAATTAGTATAACCGAGGCGGCAGAGCAGGACCTGGCCGAGATTGTTGATTATATCGCAAACGATAATCCTGCTGCCGCGCTTAAACTAGCTGAGGAAATTGAACAGAATATTTTAAGGCTTGAGGATTTTCCACTGATGGGCGCTGTACCGAAAAATCGAAGACTAACCAGGCAAGGATATCGTATTTTAATAGTCGATAATTACTTGGTGTTTTACGTCCTGCTGGATAACGAGACGGTGGAAATCAGGCGCATTGTTAGCGGAAAAAGAGACTATAAATTTTTATATTAGCGTAGCAAGCGGGGAATGTTCTAGAAGGGATAAAGCAATGTGAATGCGTTTATATATCCAAATTCCTATTCTACTATTTGAGACAGCACTTCCAGGAAACTTTCCATGCTGTCCTTCAATCGTTTTAAAGTGGAGTCCATATTCTTGATCAGTTCGTCCATCTTGCCCCATTCCAACTCGTATCCGTAAAGATTACGAAAACGGTGTCTAAAGCTCAAATATTGCTGAAGCTGGGTCGCCAATTCAGAACCAATAACTGCCGGTCTTTTAACCGGTATGTCCAGGGTCATTTGTTCCAGGAGCTCCCTGTACCAGCCCTCGCCTCTGGGTACTGTCCGGTCGGTTTCCCGGGCTATGTTGATAAACATTTTCTCTATACCGGAATAAAAATCGTGCAGAATAGAAGCGCATGCCCTTATTCGTATACTGTTGACTTTAAGTTCCCGCATTTTTGTTATTGTCTTCAGTTCTTCCACCAGTTTTTCCAGGTTCACAAGTTCCTTGCGCAACCGGACTTCCAGTAGGATTAGGTTCGGGGTCACAATTCCACCCCTCCTTTGAGGATGTAATCCTGCACTTCCGGTTCTATCTTTTCCAGTTCCACCAGATCAAAGTCAAAGGGTGCCAGAATGTCCATCACTTCGGAATACATCTTCCAGAAATTTACTTCGTCGCTTAAGCCGGAAACGGCAATATCTATATCGGAGTGTTCCATAAACCTGTCTTCCCGGAGCAGTGAGCCAAAAAGAGTGACTTTACAGCCGTAGTTTTTTTTCAGGTGGCCGGCTGCCCGCCTGACCCGCTCCATGGCTTGACTGTACCGCCGGGCCAGTTGTTGTTCTTTTTGTTTTCGATGTTCCCGCCAAGCGGACCGGTATTGGGATAACTGTTCATAAGTAAGCATATTCGCAGCACTTTCCTTTTGGTACATCTATTGGATATGCCCGGGAGGTTTCCTGTTTTATGTTCTCTATTCATTATACCATCTTTTTCTTCCACAATCAGTAAGCCCTAAATATTCCAAAGCCGTCTTTGGCTTTGGAATATTTAGCCGACGTATTGTCTAAAAAAAATAAGTCAGAAAGTTCAGAGCCTGGCCCATACGAATTTGTTGGTCGCCTTTGTGGTATATGTTTTAACGACAATGGAGGAATTTGTCGGTTTGTTTAGAATAATATTGACCATTAATTCTTTTTCAGAGGAAAACTGTGGTGGTGCAACTTTTATGAAAGAAAAGGAAAAAGAAGAATGAAAAACCTCAAGTTAATTATTAAAATAATAGTGCTACTAACCATTATTGAAATTATTTGTTTTTCCACGGCTGTTCTGATGTTGTCAAGATTTGAACATCTTAGTTTCTTTAATGCTTATTATTTGGCTGCCATAACTGTTTTTACCGTGGGCTACGGAGATCTTTATCCGGTTACCCAGGGAGGCAGGGTTGCAGTTATATTTCTCCTTTTTTCTGGGGTGGGATATATCTCCACACTCAGTTCAATGATTACAACATTACTGGTTGAAGGGCAAGTCATTAGAATCTGGGGTGATAAGTTAATGATGAAAAAAATATCACGTTTGAGGGGACATGTTATTGTCTGCGGACTGGGCAGGGCGGGCTCTTCCGCAGTGGAACAGCTGCGTAAGGAGGGACTTCCCTTCGTGGGCATTGATAGCAGTGAGATTCATTGCAAGCAGTTGGAGGAGCAAGGTGATCCTGTAATAATGGGAGATGCCACAGAGGACAGCTTGCTGGAAAGGGCCGGTATAGAGTATGCTTCCAGCATTATTTCAGCATTGCCCGAAGACGCTGACAATATTTTAATTACTATGGCTGCAAAGGATTTGAATAAAAATATTAGGGTGGTTTCGAGGAGCAACCGCAGAGAAAATGAGAAAAGACTCTACCGGGCTGGTGCCGACTGGGTTATTACGCTGGGCTTAACGGGAGGATCTCGCCTGGCAATGGCCGCGGTAAAACCGGCAACCGTAGGATTTATTCAAAACTTGCTGGATTGGAGCGATCACGAGTTAAGGCTGGAGGAATTCCTTATTACTGAGGAGAGTGCTTTAACCAACAGGAGCGTTGCAGACAGCAAGCTGCGGGAGCTTTATGGCGCACAGATCCTGGCTCTTGTCAGAAATGAAAAGACCATTGCAAACCCTGACCCGGCAGAACAGATTATTAACGGTGACATTATAATTGCCTTTGGCACCCAAAATGGATTAAACGAATTAGCAAAACAGTCCGGTGTGGCCTGTCCGCTGAAAATAGTTAAGTTATAAAACTATATAAAACTATATAAAACATCTAAATATCCGGATAATGCCCGGCAGAGGATTGTTGACGGGCATTATTTTTTTATGGACAGGAGCAAGTAGGAATTTTTTTGATGCTGGATAAACAGTTGAGACGATTCGATGAGTAAAAGTTGGCCGGGCGCCTGCAGGGTTCGACTATGATAAATCGAAATTAAGTAAAGGCGGAAAGACAATGCGCCTTTACTTAATTGCAGCCATGTTGTGAAAAAGGAGAAAAGAATGAATATGGATTTTAACGAAATAATACCGAATATTACAAATCCTCGCAGGTGGGAATCGGGAATGCGTATCCTTGTGATGACCGCTGTCTTGGCGGAGCAGGAAGCGGTGTTACGTGGACTGCACAGCGATAGAAGGTTTGACGTCCTGGTAGCGGGTGTCGGTCCGGTATCGGCTGCTGTCAACACGGCGAAGGTGTTGGCAACAGCTGAGTACGGCCTGGTCGTGAGCGCTGGTATCGCTGGAGGCTTTCCTGGTAGGGCTGAGGTGGGCTCCCTTGTGGTGGCGAACGAGATCGTCGCTGCCGACCTGGGAGCGGAGACCCCCGAAGGTTTTAGTAGTTTGGATGAGTTGGGCTTCGGTTCCACCCGCATCCAGGTTGATGCCAGCCTGGTGAACGGTGTAACTGAGGCGCTGCTCACGGCCGGGTTGCCGGTCAAAGCCGGCCCTGTGCTCACTGTATCGACTGTGACGGGTACGGCTGAGACTGCCGCAGAACTGGCCGCACGGGTGCCGGGGGCCACCGCCGAGGCGATGGAGGGGTATGGCGTAGCTCTCGCAGCGTATGACCGCGGTGTGCCAATTTTGGAGCTTCGCGCCATCTCAAACCTGGTCGGTCCACGTGACCGGGCCGCATGGCGTATCACAGAGGCCCTGGACGTTCTGGAAGCAGCTTGCTCAGTATTATTGGAGGTATTGTGATGAAAATTGCCTTCTCTCCTTGCCCCAACGACACATTTATCTTCCACGCCTGGGTACACGGACTACTACCCGGCGCACCGAAGCTTGACGTCACCTATGCAGATATCGACATCACGAACAGCTTGGCAGCTAGTTTCAACGGGCCGGAGGTGGTAAAGATTTCGTATGCAGCACTACCATGGGTATTGTCCGAGTACGCGCTGCTGCCATGCGGGGGTGCGCTGGGTAGAGGATGCGGGCCGCTGATACTGACATCAAATAGAGCAGGCAGCACCAATGATCCAGCGGTGCTGGCCGGTCGACGGATAGCGGTACCCAGTGAGCGATCAACTGCCTACTTATTGTTCCGGCTGTGGGCAACTCAACATGTGCCAGGGGGCGTGGGAGAGATTGTGATTCTACCGTTTCACGAGATCATGCCGGCGGTACGCGATAGTATGGTTGATGCAGGGCTAGTGATCCACGAAGCACGCTTCACCTATCCTGCGTATGGGCTTACTCTCCTGGCCGACTTGGGCAGTTGGTGGGATGCCGATACCAACTTGCCGCTTCCGCTGGGAGCGATCATCGCCCGCCGGTCACTGGATCTACTTGAGATCGCCGGCTGGATTAGGGCATCGGTCAGATACGCCTGGGCACACCCGGAGGAGTCACAGGAGTACGTGCTAAGACACGCGCAAGAGTTGTCCTCTGAAGTAGTAAAAGCGCACATCAAGCTTTATGTAAACGAGTTCACCGAAGATTTAGGCGAGACAGGGTATAAGGCGGTGAACGCCCTGCTCAGCCAGGCCTCGCAAGAAGGGCTAGTCCCAAAGGTGGATTTGGCAGCGCTGCGTAGCCAGTTTGTCAGTAAATCTAGATAAAGTGTTTTAAATATAATTCCCGGATCGTTCCGGGGATTTTGTTTTGTTGGTGAGTATTAAAGACAATGGATAAACCGTAGAGAAACAGGCAAACCAGTAATGAAAGAAGGACGGAGTGATCGGACAGATACCCCCCGGCCACAGAACCGGTAAGGATGGCCAGAATGGCAAAGCTTTCAATTTTGGAGTTGGCCTTCAACAGTTCATTTTTGATTTTTTATCGGCAAAACGGCCTACCCAGGGGGCGAAAACCACATACGAAAAAAGAAAGGCGCTTTGTACCAGGGGCAGGTAATAGCCGGGGTAGGCATCTCTTTTAATAATAGCCAGGGTAATAAAGAGAATCATGTTATCAGCAAAGGCGGATAGAAACTGAGCGGTTAATAAAGCATTTAGGGGTTTTGGCTTAAGCGTGGATTGAATCAGAACCATTTTCGTACCTTCCTTTCATCGCCAGGTTTTTCAGGGTGACGTAATCTGTTTTGCCGCTGCCCAGAAAGGGTAGTTTATCCAACGTTATTAACTCTGCGGGCATAAGGAGCATGCTGTGGCCGTGCCGGCTTAAATAATGCTGCAAAGTATGTTTGTTAAAGGATCTATCAGCGGTAAATAAAATAATCATTTCTCCCCTTTTTGCGTGTGGAATATTAACGGCAGCACAACTGGCGGCGCCAAAGCACTTTTCGGCCAGTTCCTCCACCAGGTTCAGGCTGACCATCTCACCGGAAATTTTAGCGAATCGTTTTAGCCGTGACTTGATGGTAATAAACCCCTGGTCATCAATGCTGACCAGATCCCCGCAGTTATACCACTGCCCCATAGGGACAAACCCCTTGCCGTGCAGCAGGTAACCCTCCATGACATTGGGGCCCTGCACCAGAAGGTTGCCTCCTTCAGCTATGCCCTCCACTTTTTCCAGTATCCAGCTGATGCCGGGCAGGAACTTGCCCACCGTACCCTTTTTATAAAAGAGATTGGTATTAAGACTTAAAACCGGAGAAGTTTCGGTAGTGCCATAGCCTTCCATAATCCGGATACCGAACTTATCCTGCCAGAGTGTCCTGGTTTCTTCCCTGAGCTTTTCGGCTCCCGCAAAAACGTAGCGGATACTGTAAAAGTCGTAGGGGTGGGCATAGTTGCCGTAGCCGGCCAGGAAAGTTGAGGTGCCGAAGAGTATGGTGGCGTTATAGTCATAGGCCAGCTCCGGAATAATTTTGAAGTGCAGCGGGCTGGGGTAGAGATACACTTCCACGCCGCTAAGGAGCGGCAGTATAGTGCCGGCGGTGAGGCCAAAACAGTGAAACATGGGCAGGGCATTAAGAATCTTATCCCCGGGAGTGAAATCAATGACGCAAGAAGCCTGGTTGATATTGGTCATGATGTTGCTGTGGCTGAGCACAACACCCTTGGGCTTGCTTTCGCTTCCCGAGGTAAACAGGATCAGTCTCTGGCCTTTTGATACGGACGCTTTTTTACAGGTGATATATTTTATGAAGCCCGTAAATTTATCCCGGAATGAAACGGAGGATTTAATGTCTTCCAGGTAGACCATTTGATAATTACTGGCTAATTGGTTGACAAGGTTGGTTAACCCGGCCTTTTCAATGAACAAACGTGAAGTAATGATGGTCTTGAGATTTGCGGTTTCCGCACAATCCAGTATATTTTGAGTTCCGGCGGAGAAGTTTAATATGGCCGGGGTTTTACCGTTATAAAAAAGTGCAAACAGAGTGATGACATGGGCGCTGGAGTTCGGGAGCAGTACGCCGGTGTTTTCTTCATCCTTCATTAAAGCAGCAAACTTCCGGGTCATGATGTAGCAGGCAGTGAGCAGTGTCCGGTAAGTAACCTGCCGGCTGATATCTCTGATAGCCACTTTTTTGGCCCCGTGAATTTTGGCGGAATTTAAGAGTTGATTAAAAAGATTTACTTCCTCCTGGTGCCTGGCCAGGTACAGGGCATTTTGCATAATCTCCAGTATCTTGTCACTAAGCACCCTTTTCTGGAACCTGGCGCTTTTGCTTTCGTCTATAGTTAATTTAACGGGGTCGCCAACGACCATTTGCACTTCCGGAAACCATTGGGTTCTGACCTTGCCTTTCAGGCGGGATGTTTTAGAACGTTCCAAACCGGTGAATATGAGGGGGAAAAGGGCAGCTCCGGTCTTTTGAACAATAAAACCGATCCCGTCATAAACCTTCATCAGTCCTCCCGTTGTGGTTATCCGTCCCTCGGGGAACAGTACTACCGGTCTGCCTGTCTTTACCACATTGACGATCTGCTTAAGGGAGTAAGGGTTCAGGGGGTCTACGGTGATATGCCGACAGAACTTTAAAGCAAAGGAAAACCGCCGGGCGATGTGGGTATTTACCACATAAACCACTTCCCCTGGTAAAAACAGGTAAAGAAAAATACCATCCAAAAAAGAAATGTGATTGGGTATTATGACGGTGGGACCGGTGAATTGCAACTTATCCAAATTCACCAGGCGGAGTTTGAACAATATCCTGAATATAAGGCGCAGTAGTGATTTCATCCTTTTATACCTCCAACATTACCGGGGCTATGTTAACGATCGTTAACCTCTGGGCAAACATATGCCCGCTAGCTCAGGAGCTTGCGGACTTTAGCCATAATACGTTGTTTTAGTTCGGAAAAGGCCGGCAGTACATCATAAAAATAAGGGTACTGGGTCAGGGGTTCCAGCAATAAACCGGTATAAACGGTGATTAACAGGTAAGCCTCCTCCCGGGGTATTTCACCGCTATCCATTCCTTCTTCCAGGATGGACTTGAGCAGAAGGTGGGGCCTGATGTCGTCAGTGAGAGTGTCCCAGAACTTATGCTGTGACAGCAGGGCAAAGCGGATTTTCGCAGGGTGAGCTTCATAGAGGTCAAAGGTCATGCCCACGATTTTACAAAGTTTTTCAATGGCCGGCAGGTCTTGATTCTTTATATTTATTATGCGGCGGCAGTACTCCTGGATAATTTCTTTAAAAATATAGAGAGACATGTCTTCTTTACCCTTAAAGTGTTTGTAGAGGGCGGATTCCGTAACCCCGGCAGCTCTGGCGATGTCCCTGACCGATACGGCATCATACCCCCGGGCAGCAAACAGTTCAATGCTGGCCTTTAAGATATCTTCTTTTTTACCGTGGTAAGAAAAAATATGTTCCATACGGCACCCTTTTCTAGTTAACGAACGTTAACTAGATTATACTTGCCATGGTGAATTTGTCAAGAGGTTTGGGAATAAAAGTATGCAAATGTGGGAGTCGCCGATTAGCGCAAACTTAAAGAAAGCAGTCGGACCAAAGCGGTGGATGTAGCTCTGGAGTCGCCTTAAGTTCCTGAACTTTCAAGTATCCGAATAACAGCTTCATGTTTCCCTTCCCGGGCCAGTGATAATGCTGTCAGCCCACTGGCGCTTCGCATGGTTGTGTCAGCACCTTCAGCCAGCAACATTTCCACAATCCCGGCATGCCCCATGTAAGTGGTCGCCATCAGTGCAGTTATGCCATCCTGGCTTTTAGCATTCACATCGGCGCCTTTGTTCAGCAACGCCCGCACTACAGGGGTATGACCGTTCCTGGCTGCCAGCATCAATGCAGTAGCATTATAATTGTCCCTGGCATCAGGGTCCATGCCCTCATCCAGAAGTATTTGCACCATTGGGAGATTACCTTCCTGGACACATTGTAAAAATGAGGCTTCGCTGTCCGAATAGGCGTAGGCCGCATCTCCTGCTCTTATCAGGCCGCCTTTGACTACCCGCCCGAAGCGGCCCTCACGGCTTACGATATAGGGACGCCCGTGCTCTTTAAACTTGTCTTTGCCAATGTGCAAAATTTTTATTACAGCATCACCAACACTGACAAAATTACCCACGGCCAGATCGGATGGCATAATCCCTGCTATGGTAATGTTTTCGGTGTAACCACCGTTTAATACTTCCTCTTTTTTCTCCGGAGGTACTTTTTCCAGGGACTCCACCGGGAAAATGCTTACCTGTCTGTCCCAGTCACCGCCGTGAGCATCTCCTTTAAGACCCCATCCTTCAATAACCTCAACCTGTTCAATAGAGTTTTTTTCAATTCCCTTAACAGGACTGATGTTAATAGCAAGTACTCTTCCCATGGCGCATTCCTTTCGGCAAATATGTAGATTCTAAACATTACATGCTCATGTAAATTTGTTAGAGATATAAATCAGACGACATGAATTTTTAGCTGTTCAGGGGCTAATATATAGTAAGGGTTCTGAACTAATATACATTATAGCACACCAGAAATATTATGTATTATTGAGTAAGATTAAATAATAAAAGGATGCTCAAGCTTTACTCGAACATCCTTAGAGTGTATAATGATGAGATGGACACAAAACCCCATTAAAACATATCTTTTGCATAATAATATTATCACAAATCGTATGGGCCTGTCAATAGGTTCAAGAAAACATTAATGGGAGTAGATATGATGGAAAATTATCAGCAAAACCTGCAAGAAGAAATAATTTATCTTGAGCAAACATTGGCAGTTATCAGAAAAGAACTGGACCTGGAAGCGGCCTCCGTAACAGATAAAAAGAGCAGATTGATTGCTTTAAGGAAAGATATGTGGGAGAACACCGTTCATTTTTCCAATGATTTTGACAGGCTTCCGGAGATTAATCATTTCCTTTCCGAAGTCAATAATCAGACTGCCAATTATGACAGCACATTAAAACAAATAAAATATTACAAGAGTATGCTGGGCTCACCCTACTTTGGGAGGTTCGATTTCGCAGAAGACAGTTTCGACGACGGGCTGAAGGTTTATATAGGTCTCCATAATGTAATGGATTCAAAAACACACAATATTTTTGTGTATGATTGGCGTGCGCCAGTTTCCAGCATATTTTACCGCTGGGAAGTTGGTAAAGCGTCATATAGCGCTCCGGCAGGCATAATTTCTGGTGAAGTTTTATTGAAAAGGCAGTATAAAATCCGGGATGCGAAGCTCAAGTACTTTTTTGACTGCAGTATTAGGATTAATGATGAGAAACTGCAGGAGGTGTTAGGAAACAACTCATCTGCCAAGATGAGAAACATTGTTGAGACCATCCAAAAAGAGCAGGATGCCATTATCCGGGATACTGAAAATGAACTTCTGATGGTGCAGGGTGTAGCGGGAAGCGGCAAGACCTCTATTGCCCTGCACCGCATTGCCTTTCTGCTTTACGAAGGACTGCATGCAAATATAGGCTCCAACAATATCATCATTATTTCCCCCAATACTGTTTTCAGCAAATATATTTCCAGTGTCTTGCCCGAACTTGGGGAGGAAAATGTAGAGCAAACGACCTTTGATGATATTGTGTCTACGCTTTTTGAGGGCAGGCTGAAAGCAGAAACCAGGAACGAGCAACTAGAGTCTTTGATTGTTTCCCGAAACAATGAGGAAGGGAAGGTCAGAAGGCAAAGCATTGAATTTAAAGGTTCACGGGTATTTACTCAAATGCTCGACAGATTAATACGGCAATATGAACGGCGCATGATTGCCTTTGAAGATGTTTATTTCGGCGGTAAAACACTTTTTACCAGACAGCAGCTTAAAAACCTTTTTCTGAACGATAAAATAGGCATGCCCATGGTAAAGCGGCTCAAGAGAATAGAAAAAAAGATTATAGAAAGAGTCCATCTGCTGCGAAGGAAAAGGCTCGCCAAAATAGAGAAAATAGTGGAAAAAAGCAATGAGCATGAATTGGAAATAAAATCCTTTAGCAGGCTTCTTTCAATCAAGGAAGCTAAAATATTTATGCGGCGGCTGCGTAGATATACGGAAGTTGATTATCTGGACCTTTATAAATTGCTTTTCAACAACCAGGAGCTTTTTTTTAAGCTTGCCCGGAGTTTGGAACTACCCGTGGATATTGAAGAAATTATTTCAAGAACAAAGGAAAGCCTTGACGAGGGAAAAATTTATTATGAGGACTGCACTCCGGTTCTATACCTTAAAATAAGGCTTGAAGGCAGTGATTTATTTTCAGAAATTAAGCAGGTGGTCATAGATGAGGCTCAGGATTATGATCCTCTGCAATATGAGGTTTTTAATCTTTTGTTCCAGGGTGCCAGGTGTACCGTGTTGGGTGATACTCACCAGGCCGTTGAAAAAGACGCAGACAATTCCCTATACGATATCGTGGCGGATATTTTCCACAGAAGCAAAATGGTAAAGCTTTTTTTGAATAAAAGTTATAGGGCTTCTTTTGAAATTAACAACTTTACTCAAAGACTGCTGGGTAAAAAGCAGGACTTTATATCCTTTGAGAGGCACGAAGCTGAGCCAGTGATTGTGTTTAAGGATACGCCGGAGATGGTTGAGCGTGCTGTTGAGCACGACATAGATTCCTACTTTGAACAGGGCTATGAATCCATTGCAGTGATATGCAAGACCCGGGAAGAGGCTGAAAGATTACATGCCAGACTTAATAACTCCATGAATATTAAGCTTGTCAGCACCGTGGATGGCGAGATTGGCAAAGGCGCATTGGTAATCCCAGCTTACATGGTAAAGGGTCTGGAGTTTGACGTTGTGCTTGTTCATGGCGCATCCAGGGATAATTATGCCACTGAGTTTGACAGAAAGCTGCTATATGTAGCCTGTACAAGGGCACTCCACCGGTTGGTGCTTTATCATGCGGGAGAAAAAAGCCCGTTCATATAATAATTTTTTTGCATATACCTAATAAAAATGAAGAAGTATTGACACCATTAGTATATGCTAATAATTACCGATCAAAAGCCACCGCAAGATTTGCGTCTTTTATAATACATTTGTCGGCACAAGGGGTTTTTATATTTGCTTATACTACATGGTTGTTGGGTTACATCTGCCGGCAGACGGACAGCAGGGCATTTTTTTGTGTGGGCTGAAACCCGGCCCTCATATTATCCGGAAACGAGCAGCGGCAGGACATCAAAGACATTGCTGGTAGATGCTTTTGCAGCGTCGGATGGGGATATATTAAATATTATAACAGAGCTTGCGGATAAGAAACTGTTGCTCCGGGGGTATCTGGTACCTGAAAGGCATACCATTCTGCTTCCCACTGCTAAGGGAAATATTCCCGTTTCATCTTATCCTGTAGGTGTGCTGGAAGAAAATTGGCCCGGGCCGGCCGGAGCGGCGGATAACCACATATTGCAGCCCGGGCCGGTACATGGTATTGCCTTTCCTGCCCATACGGCGGTTATTTTTTTGTCTAGTCTTTCCTGGTCGAATCAGTCGGCACACAGGCGCTGGGCGGCTGACCTGCTCTTTTGGGGACATGCTGCCAAATTTGCATTGGAATTGCTTGTTCGCCAGCGTTTTGTATCATCGACAGCTCCTGTCCGGGATAACTCCGGTAAATCAGTTAGGAAAAATTCAAGCTCAAAACTGCTGAGAGGTGGCGCCGGTGTATATTCCGCCGCCTGGCAAGCAGTTTTCAGCGATCCGGGTGATGCCGCTCGTTTAGATCTTCTGGCAGGCGCCCTGCCGGAAATATGCAGGGGTGTATATCCAGCAGACGAAGATCGTGTAAAGTATTTTCAGCCTCCTGCAGGAGATATGCTGCTCAGGGACTTTTTATCTGCTGCTGTGAATGGTTTTGTATGTACCTGGTTTCAGCCAGGACCGGAAAGAATGAACGACGTTAAGGCTTTGGGGAACTATGGGGCTGCGGAAAAATGGCTGGGGGCGCTCTTCTCCGGTGACCCACCGCCGGCCAGTGACCCGGCCGGCCAGATGAAAGCACTGGACGGGCAGGCAGGCATGTGGGTGGAAACACTTGCAGGTCAGGCCGGAAAGTCGTCCTTTAGAACATGTTTCAGGCTGGAACCGCCCCCGGAACCGGCAAATGATCTGCTGGAACCGAAGCAAAACATAGCTGGGAGGAGCCACCGCAGGGAGGAAAACAGTGATTGGCGCTTATCTTTTCTTCTTCAGGCCACCGATGATCCCACCCTTTTAATACCGGCAGACATCATTTGGAAAGAGACAAAAGCTTCTCTGAAGATTTTGGGCCGCAAACTGGAAAATCCACAGGAGCGCCTGCTGGCTGATCTTGCCAGGGCCTCCTTTGTATTTGATCCCATTCGGGAAAGCCTTAATACAACCGCGCCAGAAGGCTGCAAACTGACGGCTGCCGGGGCGTACGCCTTTTTAACTGAAGCACTTCCATTTTTGGAGGAAAGCGGTTTCGGAGTGCTTGTACCAGCCTGGTGGCAGAAAGGCGGCTTAAAGCCGGGGCTTAGAATTAAGGTCAGGCCCCCAGGAAAGACTGCTAAATCTGACGGTGTCGGAAGCGGGATGATGGGGTTAAACACCCTGGTGGAATATGACTGGGAACTGGCCCTGGGTGATCAGGTACTCAGCCGGGCAGAGTTTAAAAAATTGTCGGACTTGAAAACTTCTCTTGTGCGGGTGCGCGGCCAGTGGATAGAGTTATCCCCGGATTTGGTGGAAGAGGCCCTCAAAATATGGGACAGTCCCCGGAGACTAATGACTGTTGGAGAAATTATGCGCCTGGGTGACCCGGCGCTGCGCAAATCGTTACCAGGGGATGCAGAAACAGAAAGTACTTTAGCGGTGACAGACGTAGAAGGAGAGGGCTGGGTTGCTGATGTTTTTAACCGTCTGAATGGCGGGATAAAAATGGAAGAGCTGGTGCAGCCGGAAGGTTTTTGCGGGACTTTGCGTGGCTATCAGCTAAGGGGGTTCTCCTGGCTGCATTTTCTCAGCGAATTGGGAATCGGTTGCTGCCTGGCAGATGACATGGGTCTGGGTAAGACCATTCAGTTGATAGCCCTGCTGCTTTACCGCATAGAACAGCGACTGCCGGCAGGCCCTGTTTTACTGATCTGCCCCACTTCAGTGGTGGGAAACTGGCAGCGTGAAATTGAGCGTTTCGGACCTGGCCTAACTGTTATGGTACATCATGGCAGCCGGCGGCTTGCCGGCAGAGAATTTATCGACGCGGCCAGCTGCGTTGACGTGGTAGTCAGCACCTATTCCCTGGCCTATCGTGATCATGAAGATTTTATGGGTATCCACTGGGATGGAGTCGTGCTGGACGAGGCGCAGAATATAAAAAACTCTTCTGCCAAGCAGTCGCAGAGCATACGAAGCCTGCGGGCCAGCTATAGAATCGCACTTACGGGCACGCCGGTAGAAAACCGCCTCTCCGAGCTATGGTCCATTATGGATTTTTTAAACCCCTCCTACATGTATTCTTTCAATGATTTTCGCGCCCGTTTTGCCATACCCATTGAGCGTTTTAATGACGAGAGCCGTCTTTCCCTGCTAAACAAAATGGTGCGCCCATTTATACTGCGCAGGGTAAAAACCGACCCGCTGATTATTAATGATCTTCCTGAAAAACAGGAGATGAAGGTATTTTGCCAACTTACTCAGGAGCAGGCGACTCTTTATCAGGCAGTTCTGCAGGATATGTTGGAGCGTATCCAGGTATCTAAAGGAATTGGACGTCGCGGGCTGATACTCGCGACTCTGACCAAGCTGAAGCAGGTCTGCAACCATCCGGCTCAGTATACCGGTGATGGCGGGGAATTGGCAGGCCGCTCCGGAAAGCTATCCAGGCTGACAGAAATACTGGACGAGGTTATATCCACCGGTGATCGGGTATTAATTTTTAGCCAGTTTGCGGTGATGGGGGAGCTGCTGAGAAAATATCTGCAAAAATTTTTTGGACGGGAAGTACTTTTTTTGCATGGCTCAGTGCCGGCACGACAGAGAGATGACATGGTGATCCGGTTTCAGGAAGAAAGAGAAGGGCCGGAAATTTTCATTCTTTCCCTTAAGGCCGGGGGGGTAGGATTAAACCTCACCCGGGCAAATCACGTAATCCATTTTGACCGCTGGTGGAACCCCGCCGTTGAAAACCAGGCTACGGACAGGGCCTTCAGGATTGGCCAGCAGAAAAATGTACTGGTGCACAAATTCATTTGTACCGGCACACTGGAAGAGAAAATAGATGAAATGATGGAAAAGAAAAAAGCTCTGGCTGAAAGCATCA
>Ga0209643_1000822_pt1 | contig 39160 bp, 39 predicted proteins | sample AutmiccBRH37_all_FD_187383 | JGI IMG/M metagenome (GOLD analysis project Ga0209643, IMG submission 187383) | Deep subsurface microbial communities from Mt. Terri, Switzerland - Autotrophic microbial communities BRH/37_all (SPAdes) (version 2) | ecosystem: Environmental > Aquatic > Deep...
CTTTAGGGTTTTTGCTGATGCCATGTGCTTACATATTGATGCCATGGTTAAGCATCTTAAGCTGGATGTCAAAGCTTTAATTCTTCAGTGGGAAAGTGAAGTGAAACATGTAGCTGCTTAATTTTTCCCACAATTTCATCCAAACATTTTCTGGCCTAGTTTTTAAAATTTCCTCTTGCTAGGTCTATTTCTAATGCACATTTTTCTGATTTAATTATTTTCTGTTTCTTAGACTTACTATTTTGCTTGTTTCATTGCGAGTTTTATCTGCTTTTTACTAATCCGAGAGTCTACTAATAAAAAGGAAAGGTTGTTGATTAAAAACTCAACAACCTTTCCTTTTTGACAGTGATGCTATTACTAAAGTATTTTACATTTCCTTTCTTAAAATAATGAGGAGGATAATTTCACAAAAGAGAGAATATATTAGATGAAAACGGAATGAGGCATGCCGAAATATTAGAAAGGAGTTTATGATATGCAAAACTCTACAACAATTTTTACCCCTCAAGAAGAAAGGATGATTAATAACGAATTACTATTGTCTGATAATGATGAAAAAAGGTTAAAAAGAGCAAGGATTTCTAGACTATTAAAAAATTTTAGAACCCAGCCCCCGAGAGTAAGCATCGAAAGGGCTAGATTATTTACTGAATCTTTTAAACAAACAGAATCTTTTCCGCTTGTACTTAGAAAAGCAAAGGCAATGCAAAAAATACTTAATGAATTAACCATTTATATCGAAGAAGATGAACTTATTGTAGGAACTTGTGGTGGACCGGGGAGACACGGTATTTTGTTTCCTGAACTTCGGGGTGGCTGGTTAAAAGAGAGTTTGGAGAACTTGCAGGAAACTGATGAAAATCCATTTCTTATTTCTGATGAGGATATTAAAATTCTTAAAGAGGAAATTTTGCCTTATTGGAATGGTAAAACAACTCATGAGTCATATATAAGTATGCTTCCTGAAGAGACTAGGTATCTTGTATTTGGAAATGATAATTACTCTACTTTAGGTTTAATACAAGATAATGCAAATATTAATGCCACATTAAATTGGGCGGTTGATTATCAAAAGGTTTTGCAAAAAGGTTTTAATGGTATAAAAAAAGACGCAGAGGAACGATTAAATTCTTTGGACACTTTAGACGCAGACAATAATTTTGATAAAGCATTTTTTCTTAAGGCTGTTATAATAGTTTGCGATGCCATAAATTCCTTTGCTCAACGATATGCGAAGCTAGCAAAAGAAATGGCAAAAGATGAAAAAGATGAAAAAGATGAGAAAAGAAGAATAGAGTTGGAAAAAATATCGGTAATTTGTGAACGGGTCCCTGCCCATCCAGCGAGAAATTTTCATGAAGCAGTACAAGCGCAGTGGTTTACTCAGCTCGCTTTACGGCTTGAACAACCCAACGCAGGAGTAATAGGAAATGGACGAATAGATCAATATCTCTATCCTTCTTATATAAGGGATATAGAAGAAGGAGTTATAACTGAGGATATGGCTTTAGAAATACTTGAATGTCTCTGGGTTAAAATGGCGCAATTTGTGGCAATAAATGCAACTCGTGCTAAGTCCTTTTGGCAAGGTTACGCCCATTTTGAACAAGCTGTAATTGGTGGTCAAACAGAAGAGGGGCGAGATGCCACGAATCAATTATCCTATTTGATTTTGAAATCAAAAAAAGAATTTCCGATAAATTATCCTGATTTATCAGTGAGAATCCATTCGCAAACCCCTGAACCCTTTTTGTGGGAGGTAGGTCAGTTAATAAGGGAAGGGGCGGGATTCCCCAAATTACTAAATGACGAGGCTATCATTCCAATGCTATTATCTCAAGGTGCTTCTCTTCGGGAAGCGAGAGATTACGCCGGTTGTGGTTGTACGGAAGTGAGGATGTTAAATAAAGATACATACTTAGCTCTTGGTGCAAGTATCAATTTGCCAGCCGCTCTAGAAATGGCGTTAAATGACGGACTAGTTACTTTAAAAAGTGAAAAACAGCAACTAGGACCACGTACAGGGTTATTAAGAGATTTTAGCAGCTTTAATCAGGTAATGGACTCTTTTAAAATGCAAGTTGAGTTTTTGATAAGACATTTTTATATCAGACAAAGCATGTTAGAAATGGTTAATGCACAAAAATTAGCTGCCCCATTTACATCATGTCTTCATGATGTTTGTATGAAAGAGTGTCAAGATATTCATCAAGGAACTATTAAGGGTGCTAACTTTCAGGATACAGGAAATATAAATATTATTGGTTTTGGTACGGTGGTAGAATCATTGGCGGCGATTAAGAAAGTTGTATATGATGATAAATCTGTTGCGAAGGATGAATTACTTCAAGCACTAGCTAATAACTTTCAAGGAAAAGAAGTAATTAGACAGATGCTTCTTAATGCTCCTAAATACGGCAATAATGATAGGTTTGCAGATAATGTTGCATGTGAAGTTGACGCGATGCTTTTAACTTGTGCCAATAAATTTAAAACCGTAAATGGAGTATCATTGCATGTTAAATTTGTACCAGTAACTGCTCATGTAGGATTGGGTGCTTTGATAGGAGCGACCCCGAATGGAAGAAAAGCCGGGGAACCATTTTCCGAAGGTATCTCTCCTACCCAAGGAGTGGATGTTAACGGACCAACAGCTACTTTATTATCTATTTCGAAAGCTAATAGTCAAAGATATGACAATAGTCAGTCAAGATTATTGAATATTAAATTAAGTCCTAAAACGGTGGATGGAGACAAAGGACTGAGAAATCTGGTTTCAATGATCAGGGCATGGTGTGACCAGAAGCATTGGCATTTGCAATTTAATATTATAAATAGTGGTATCTTGCGAGAGGCCCAAAAAGACCCCGAAAAATATCGTAACCTTATAGTTAGAGTTGCTGGATATAGTGCTTATTTTGTTGATTTAAGTCCAGGGCTACAAAATGAAATAATAAGTAGAACGGAACATCAGGTTATGTAGATGGGCAGTGTGGGAGGGTAGACTATTTGGGGCAGAAAGTAATTTCCATATTGTTTTACCTATAATTTCTAAGGGTAATAAGGAAAGGGTTGGATATGTCTAATTTTATAAACAATAAGAGTGCTTTGGGTTGTGTTTTTAATATACAGAAATTTTGTATCCATGATGGTCCGGGTATTAGAGATGTAGTTTTTGTTAAGGGGTGTCCCTTGAGCTGTAGGTGGTGTTGTAATCCGGAATCACAAAATATATTTATTGAATTAGCATATAAAGAAGGCAAATGTATTGGTGTTGGCGAATGTGGGCGTTGTTTGGAAATTTGTTCAGCAGATGCAATAAAAATATCCGAAAATGAAAAACAGACAATTGAAATTGACAGAAGATTATGCCTGAATTGTGGAAACTGTGCTAAAGTATGTCCTTCTGCGGCATTAAACTTGATGGGTAAATTTATATCTGTTCGTGAAGTGGTAGATTCTGTTTGTGAAAGTAATATCTTTTATAGGAGGTCTGGTGGAGGTATAACTGTAAGTGGTGGTGAGCCTCTACTGCAGGCTGAGTTTACTTATGATTTACTGAAAGAATGTCATAGGCTGGGAATTAGTACGGCAATAGAAACAAGCGGATATGCCTTATGGGGAGATGTGGAAAGAGTCTGCAAATATGTGGATTTAATATTTTATGATATTAAGTCTCTGAATTCTAACAAACATAGTGCTTTTACGGGCGTCCCTAATGAATTAATATTGGAGAACCTCTTAAGAATATCAAAAAGTTTCCCAGAGATACCAATAATTGTGCGAACCCCTGTAATACCGGGGTTTAACCATACTGAAGATGATATTAGAAGTATTGTGGAATTTATTAGTAGCATAAATAGTTTAAAACAATATGAACTATTAAATTACCATAACTTTGGTGAAGCTAAGTACCGGCAATTAGGCAGGGAGTATTTAATGGCGGGGATTAAACCCTTAGATAAGGAATACTTTGAGGAATTACAAAACAGATACTCAATTCCCGGATAACACCTAAAAAAGAAAAAATTTCAAACAAATTGAGAGGAAAGCTTAGGCTTTCCTCTCAATTTGTTTGAAAGATGTTTTTAAAATCGGCTGATATTTTTTTTGCTGTTTCTTGAGTCCATTTAATAGTATCATCTTTATTTTCGGCGGTAATTCTCATCTTAGGTAAACTAATACTTAAGGCAGCAATTACTTTTTTATCAAAACCATAAATGGGCGAAGCTATGCAAAACAACCCAAGTTGAAATTCTTCATCGTCAATGATATACCCATTTTCTTGGATGAATTTTAAATCTTTAGTTAGATCTGAAAAACTGGTTTTTGTATGTGGTGTATATTTTTCCAGTGGGCTATTCACTAAAATTGCAAGCTCTTCTTCGCTAAAGTCTGATAAAAGGCATCTTCCTAATGCTGTGCAATATAGGGGATAACGCTCACCTAAAATAAAATTTGGTCTAAGCAGGTGTTTTGAGTTTACATGCTTTATATATAACAAACTATTACTTTCTCTTACTGCTAGATTTACATTTTCCCCGGTTTTCTCATTTAAATTTTTCATATGAATATAAGCTTTTTGTACTAACTCATTCATGTTTTTGGTAGAATAGTCTGCCTTTAATAACAGAAAACCTAAGCGATATTTTTTATTCAAAGGATTTTGATAGATGTAACCTTTGAAAGCCAATGTGTTGACAATTCTTTGAACCGTACTTTCAGGCATATTTGCTAGACTACTTAATTCCGTTATGCCTAATTCTTCTTTATCGGTTTTAAAAGCTTCTAAAATATCTAAACCCTTTGCTAATGTCTGTATAAAAAACTTTGAATTATACTCCATAAGTCCAACTCCTTAAAATGAATAGTGATATCCCAATTCCTAATAATTATACAATTAACTTATCGGAATATCTAGTGTTTTTTGTTGAATTATTGGCACTTTTAACCTAGAAAATTTTATCGTAAATGCATGAGTTAGTAGTAAATTATTATAAATAATAATTTCATGTCGACTAATTCTTAGATATTGCTACCTTAAGTAAAGTGGCGGGGTAAATAAAACTAAATATTATTTTTAAATAACGAGAAGGAATATGCCACAATGTGCAGAATAATAATTAACAAAATGGAATTTACCATTCCAAAAATAATACAATAATGAAAATTTTAAAAATAGTAAAACTAATAAATTTTTATTTTTAATACCCAACTGAAAGGAGGTGTCTAGCAATGAAAGAAATAAGAATTCACGGTAGAGGTGGCCAAGGTTCCGTAGTAACAGCTGAACTATTTGGTCGAGCTGCTTTTCAGGGAGGAAAGTACTGCCAATCATTTCCCTATTTAGGGGGTGGTGGAGAAAGGCGTGGAGCTCCAGTTCAAGCGTTTGCTAGAATTAGTGATGAGCCTATAAGAATACGTACAAAGATTCACGAACCTGACTATATTATCGTTAAGGATATTACTCTGCTCCATATAATTGATGTTGCTGCAGGAATAAAACCTAATGGTATGATAATTGTTAATTCTGAAAAAAGTGCCGATGAATTAAACTTTGATAAAAGTTTAAATGTCAAAACAGTACCAGCTACAAAAATAGCATTAGAGATTCTAGGATTCCCTATCATGAATACAGCTTTAATCGGAGCTTTTGCTGCTATCACTAGAGAATTTGATATTGAAGCTATTAAAAAAGCAATTTCTGAAAAGTTTAATGGGGAAATAGCAGAAAAGAATATTTTAGCTGCACAAACTGCTTACGATTTTGTGAATAAAGGGGAAAACATTTATTCGCAAAAGAAACCATGATTATAGGAGGATTTACTTATGGTTACGACCGAAAAACTAAACTTATTAGCCCCTGGGCATCGTGCTTGTCCTGGTTGTGGTGCAGCAATTGCCTTAAGGCAAATATTGAGGGTAGTTGGTAGAGAAACAATTGTTGTTTCAGCTACTGGATGTGTAGAAACATTTACATCGCCGTATGGACAGTCTGCTTGGGAAGTACCTTGGATGCATTCCTTATTTGAAAATTCAGCTGCAGTTGCCTCCGGTGTCGAAGCTGCATTAGAAGCAAAAGGAGAAAAAGCTAATGTCGTAATTATTAGTGGAGACGGAGGAACTTTTGATATCGGTATGGGAGCTATGTCGGGGATGTTTGAGCGTAAGCATAACATAACATATATATGTTATGACAATGAAGCTTATATGAATACAGGGGTGCAACGAAGTAGTGCTACTCCATATGCTGCTACAACCACTACATCTCCTGCTGGTAAAAACTCTTACGGTAAAATGGAGTTTAAAAAAGACGTACCTGCAATTGCGCTGGCTCATGATGTAGAGTATGTAGCTACCACTTCTATCGCTTATCCACAAGACTTAATGAATAAAGTTAAAAAAGCTATTGGTATCAAAGGGCCTAAGTATATACAAATTCACACACCATGCTGTATAGGCTGGGGTTTTGATTCCAGTCAAACTATTGCAATGGGTAAACTAGCAGCCGAAACAGGTCTTGTACCTTTATTTGAAGTTGAAAAAGGAAAACAAATGGTTGTAAGAAAGATAAAAAATACCAAGCCTATCCAGGAATATTTAAATAAACAAAATAGATTTAGGCATCTGGCTAAAGAGGATAAAGAAAAGATAATGGAAAAACTGCAAGAAATTTGTAATGACAATGTTAAGCGGTTTGGAATTAGTGAATAAAGTGAGGGATTATTATGCTAACCATAGGTGCTGTTTGTGAGGCTGGAAAATCACGTTTAAACAAAACAGGAAGTTGGCGTGATTATTATCCTGAAATAACAGCGAAATGTACCGGTTGTGGCATTTGCGAACTTTTTTGCCCGGATAGTTCTATAACAATTATAGATAAGAAATGCATTATCAATTATGACTACTGTAAGGGATGCGGAATTTGCGCAAATGAATGTCCGAAGACAGCGATACTAATGAAGGAAGAGAGGAAGTAAAATGAGTAGAACTGCAGTTATGGAGGGTTCATTCGCAGTTGCAGAAGCTGTTAAGGCATGTAGGCCTGAGGTTATAGCAGCTTATCCAATCAGCCCTCAAACTCACATAATTGAAGAATTGTCAAAATATGTGGCTGATAATGAATTAAGTTCTAAATATGTTAGGGCGGACTCGGAATTTTCAGCTGCTTCTATTGTATACGGTTCTAGTGGTACTGGAGCAAGATCATATACCGCTTCCTCTTCCCAGGGGCTATTATTAATGACAGAAGTACTATATGCAATGGCAGGAACCAGATTGCCTGTAGTTTTAACAGGTGTTAATAGAACTGTATCTGCTCCAATTACTATTCAGCCTGACCATCAGGATACTATGGCTTTACGAGATACGGGTGTTATTCAAATTTATGTTGAAAATATTCAAGAGGCATATGCCACCCATATTCAAGCTTTTAAACTGGCAGAAGATCATGATATTTTACTTCCGGTGATGGTATGTATGGATGGCTGGATTCTTACACATACCTTTGAACCTGTAAAAATAGAAGAACAAGAATTAGTCGATAAGTTTTTACCGCCTTTTGTACCCAAGTACCGCTTAGATCCTAAAAATCCTTTAACATATGGTTCGTATGGAGATGACGAAGTTCCTGAATTTAGATATATGATGCATTTTGCTATGGAAAAAGCTAAAACAAAAATACAATTAATAGCTGAAGAGTATAAAGAAATATTTGGGGATTATTTTGGTGGACTTACTGAAGCATATAAGTGTGAGGATGCAGAAATAATTCTTGTAGCTATGGGTTCTGTAATTGGAACTATTAAAGAAACGATTGATCAATTAAGGTCTGAAGGCAAGAAAGTGGGAGTACTCAAAGTTAGAACATATCGTCCGTTTCCGGCAGAAGAAATTTTTGAAATAGTTAAAAATGCCAAAATTGTTGCTGTTATTGATAAGAGCATCTCCGTCGGACAGGGAGGTCAATTAGCAACAGATATTAAAGCGGCTTTAATAAATAAGAAAACGCCGCCGTTAGTTTATAGTTGTATTGCTGGTATGGGTGGGCGAGAAGTGAATATTAATACTGTAAAATATATCATAAATAAAAGTGAAAATTCACTTATAACTAATCAAGTACCAGATATAGATTATATTGAAATTAAACGGCAATATTTAGAGTAATTGTACCCACATCTATAAATACAATGTGGGCGGGCAACACATTGTATGTGTTGCCTATAAAATATTTAAGAGCAGTATTATAAATATTTCTACTAAGTCTAGAGGGGTGAAATAATGCATTATACTCTAAGTTTTAAAGATAAAATTGTTGCTGTGACCGGAGCAAGTAAAGGAATAGGAAGAAGTATTGCTGTTGGATTTGGGTCATTAAGGGCTCATGTTATACTTATAAGTCGTACATCGGAGTTGTTAGAAGAAACAGCTACAATGGTCAGAGAAGTTGGTGGTACAGCAAGTGTTATTTCAGCAGATTTAAATCAATTAGATGAAATACAAAAAGTAGTCTCTGAAATAAAAAGCACTTTTAAAACCTTAGATGTGTTAGTAAACAATGCGGGTATTTCCAAAAGAAAACCTTCCACTGAAATCACGGAGATTGAGTGGGATAGTATTTTAAATACAAATTTAAAGTCGTATTTTTTTATGAGTAGTATGGTAGCTGAACAGATTATGATACCACAAGGGTATGGTAAGATTGTAAATACAGCTTCTATCGGGGGAATCGTAGGTATAACAAGATCAGCGCCTTATAGTTCAAGCAAAGGTGGAGTAGTAATGTTAACAAAGGTATTAGGGTGTGAATGGGCAAAACACAACATCCAAGTTAATGCTGTTGCTCCTGCATATATTAGAACTGAATTAATTGCTAAGGCTATTGAGAATAAAGAATTTCTTGAAACTATAGAAAATCGGACACCGGCAAGAAGACTGGGAGAACCCGAAGAAGTGGTAGGCGGTGTTTTATATCTTGCGTCACATTTAGCTAGTTATGTAACGGGGCAAGTATTAGCAATTGATGGAGGGCTTACGGCTTACGGAGTTTAAAAAACAGAATGGTTGGAAACGGAGGAAAGTAAATGAAAACTGGACAGGAGTACATAGAAAGTTTAAAAGATTTAAAGACAGAGGTATATTTTGAGACAGCAAAGATAGAACCATTAGTTGGGCACCCCTTATTACAACCGCATATTAATGCTGCAGCTGTTACTTATGATTTTGCCCATGATCCTCTTTATGAAGATTTAGCTACTACGACATCCCATTTAACAGGTAAAAAGATAAATAGGTTTACCCATATTCATCAGAATAAAGACGATCTGGTAAAGAAAGTAAAGCTCCTAAGATTGATAGCTCAACAAACAGGTTCGTGCTTTCAGCGCTGTGTTGGTTTTGATGCTTTAAATGCAGTTTATTCGACAACATTTGATATGGATCAAAAATTGGGCACTGATTATCATAAACGTTTAGTAGATTACTTATTATACGTACAGGAAAATGATTTAATGATCGCGGGGGCAATGACTGACCCCAAGGGGGACCGTGGTCTTGGTCCTTCTGAGCAGGCTGATCCCGATCTTTTTGTTCGCATTGTAGAAAAAAATGATAAGGGTATTATTATACGGGGTGCAAAAGCTCATATGACAGGAATGGTTAATTCACATGAAATGTTAATTATGCCAACCGGAGCAATGAAAGATGCTGATAAGGATTATGCAGTTGCATGTGCTATACCCGTAGATGCTCCTGGTATTATTCACATATTTGGACGTCAGACAAATGATAAACGCAAATTTGATGAAATGGACCAGGGTAACACAAAATACGGTATAGTTGGTGGAGAATGTCTCACAGTATTAGAAGATGTATTTGTCCCTTGGAATAGAGTTTTCATGTGTGGGGAATATGAATTTGCCGGGTCTCTTGTTGAAAGGTTTGCTACTTTACATCGACAAAATTACGGTGGTTGTAAAGCTGGCGTTAGCGATGTAGTCACAGGGGCTACCGCTGCAATTGCTGAGTATAATGGTGCCGCGAAAGCATCTCATATCAAGGATAAATTAGTAGAGATGATTCATCTGACGGAAACTCTTTATTGTTGTTCCATAGCTTGTTCTCAGGAAGGTGGAAAACTAGCATCGGGTGCCTATTATCCTAATGCATTATTAGGTAATGTAGTGAAACAGAATGTAACTAGATATATTTATGAAATTGACCGTATTTGTCAGGATATTGCAGGTGGGTTTATTGCAACCTTGCCTTCGGAAAAAGACTTTAACGATGAGAAATTGGGAGGTTACATTAAGAAGTATTTTGCTGGAAAAGCTGATTATCCAACAGAACATCGTTACAGGATGGCGAGGCTTATTGAAAATATGACAGGCGGAACTGCTTTGGTCGAAAGTATGCATGGAGCAGGTTCTCCTCAAGCGCAGCGGATAATGCTGTTAAGAAGTGGAAATCTGCTACATAAGGTTAAACTTGCTCAAAAGTTAGCCGGGATAACAACAGATAATTTAGTAAAGTAGTTGAATATTATGATTAAAATAGGCGTAAAGTTTTGTGGTAATTGTAACCCGGATATTGATACAAAAAAGTTATTTCTAAATTTACGAAATGGGTTAAAGGAAAGTATAGAATTTGTGTATTGGGAGCAAGATGCTTATGAAATTTTATTAGTTTTAAATGGCTGCAATGTTGCTTGTGCTGAACATCCGATTTTTATGGGAACATCTATCATAATAGCTGGAGAAACATTAGATTATGTTTCAATAATAGAAGAAGACCTATTATTAGAGATAGAGAGAAAAATAGAAAAACTAAAATAGAGATTTTAAGTAAAATTGCTATATATTGCGAGGTGGAAAATTGACAAATCTTTTATATAAGGTTGACGGTAAAATAGCAGAAGTTACAATAAACCGACCACAAGTCTTAAATACTTTAAGCTATCAAGTGCTAGAGGAGCTATTAGGTTTATTGCAAGATGTTGCTCTAAATTCGGAAATTAAAGTTTTAATTATTACGGGTTCAGGTAGTAAAGCTTTTATTGCCGGTGCTGATATTGGCGAAATGCAAAGTTATTCAATTTTGGAAGCGAAAAAGTTTTCTAAATTAGGTCAACAAGTATTTTTAACTCTCGAAAATTTAAACCAGGTAACAATAGCTGCAGTTAACGGCTATGCTCTAGGTGGAGGCTGTGAACTTAGTTTATCTTGTGATATTCGATTTGCCTCTGAAAATGCTAAATTTGCTTTACCTGAGGTAAAGCTAGGAATAATACCAGGCTTTGGAGGAACACAAAGGCTACCAAGATTGATAGGATCTGGTATTGCAAAGGAATTGATTTTTTCCGGCGAAATAATTGATGTCCAAGAGGCTTACCGTATTGGTTTAGTCAACAAGATATTTAACCAAGAGGATTTATTGGCAAAAACTTGGGAGTATGCTGAAAAAGTTTGTAGTAATGGAACTTATGCTGTTTCATTAGCTAAGTCAGTAATTAATTATGGTTTAAATAAAGATTTAGAAAACGCATGTAACTATGAAGCTCAAGTGTTTAGTGAGTGTTTTATTACTAAGGACCATAAAGAGGGAATAAATGCTTTTCTTGAAAAAAGAAGTCCGGAATTTATAGGAAGCTAACTGGTTTATTGTTGGGAGGTTAAAATGTAATGAAAGTGATTGTTTGTGGTGCCGGTACTATGGGCTCGGGCATTGCTCAGGTTATTGCTCAAAAAGGAAATAAAGTAGTTATTGTTGATAAAACAGAGGATTTAGTTTCAAAGGGAATAATCGGAATAAATAAAACTTTAGAGAAAATTGTGGCAAAAGGCAAGCTAGGACTCAGTGAAAAAGAACTAATTATGGGAAATATAACTGTAAGTACGTCGCTTAACATTAAGGATGCTTCTTTAGTTATTGAAGCAATTTTTGAAAATATGGAAGCTAAGAAAGAAATTTTTAAAGAATTAGATAGTTCCTGTCCTGCAGATACTATTTTTGCCTCAAATACATCAAGTTTAAGTATTAGTGAAATGGCTGCAGTAACTAAACGACCGGATAGATTTATTGGTATACACTTCTTTAACCCGGCACCTGTCATGGAACTAGTTGAGGTTATTAAAGGAGCTAATACCAGTGAAGAAACTATTAATAAAACAAGATCCTTTATAAAATCTATTGGGAAGACTCCAGTTGAGGTTCAAGAATCACCAGGTTTTGTTGTTAATAGGATGCTGGTGCCTATGATTAATGAAGCTATCTTTATTTTGATGGAAGGTGTTGCCTCCGCAGAGGATATTGACGCGGCAATGAAAATGGGTGCTAATCACCCCATTGGACCTTTAGCTTTAGCAGACCTTATTGGGCTGGATGTTTGTTTGTTTGTGATGGAAACACTTTACAATGAATTTGGAGATGATAAGTATCGTCCGTGTCCGCTATTAAGAAAAATGGTAAGAGCAGGACATTTAGGGAGGAAAACCGGGAAAGGCTTTTTTAGCAGTTAATTTACAAAAAAAGTAGGTGAATGAAAATATGAGGTTTGAAGATGTCGTTATTGTTAGTGCTTGTAGAACTGCGATTGGTAAATTCCTTGGAGGTTTAAAGAATGTTTCGGCTCGGGAATTAGCTATTACCGTAGGTAAAAGTGCTATTGAAAGAGCAGGAATAACCTCTGATATTATTGATGAATTAACCATGGGACAGCTTTATACTGCGATGCAAGGCTCTTTGCCTGCAAGACAAGCTGCAATACGGATTGGTTTGCCTTTTCGAAGTAGTGCGGTAAGTGTAAATCAAAACTGTGCTTCAGGAATGCGAGCGTTAGAAATAGCTTGTCATAATATTATGCTAGGTAAAACACAAGTAGCCTTGGTTATTGGTGTAGAGAGTATGAGTAATGCTCCTTATTTACTTCCTGGTGCTAGAATGGGTTACAGGATGAATGGGGCTAATATCGAGGATCATATGATCCATGATGGATTATATGATGAATTAGTACCTGGACACATGGCAATAACTGCAGAAAATGTAGCTGAGAAATATAATATTTCAAGAGTTGAATGTGATGAACTGGCTCTAATGAGCCATACAAGAGCAATAAAAGCTATAGATGATGGCAGATTTAAACAAGAAATAATACCTGTTGAAATTAGGACGAGGCAAGAAGTAAAGATTTTTGATATTGATGAACATCCGATTCGGGGTGCAAGGCTAGAAGAAATGGGTAATTTAAAACCTGTTTTTAAAAAAGATGGGGTAGTTACTGCAGCAAATGCCGCAGGTATAAATGATGGTGCGGCAGCAGTAGTCGTTATGTCAAAAAGTAGAGCAGAGGAATTAGGATTAAAGCCATTAATGAAATTAATTAATATTTGCAGTGCAGGAGTGGACCCTAAATATATGGGTATTGGTCCGGCGGTTGCAATTCCAAAATGTTTAAAGCAGGTAAAAATGGCATTTGAAAATATAGAATATTGGGAAATTAATGAAGCTTTCGCAGCTCAATTCTTGGGAGTAAGTAAAGTACTTGAAGAGGCAAGTGGAATAAAGATGGACCTACATAGAATTAATCATAATGGTTCCGGAATTGCTCTTGGTCACCCAGTTGGATGTACCGGTTTACGAATAATTGTATCGTTATGTTATGAGATGGAGCGTCTTGGGTTGTCATATGGTGGAGCTTCCTTATGTGTTGGTGGAGGACCGGCAATGGCTTCATTGTGGACACGTGACTTGTAAAGATTAAAATAATTCTAAGTGCTTTGAAAAGCATTTGTAACTTAGATTTAAAAATGGGGATTACCCCCATTTTTCGTATTTTCTTAAAATTAAAAAACAAATCAAACTAGCGGTCAGATTTTATTAAAGCGGGGTATTAAAGTGTTAAAAATATTGCTGGAGAGATTAGCGGTCATAAGTATTTTAAGTTTAGTTTTACTAATTTTTGTGCAAGAGTTTTTAAATGCGCAATTTTTATTTTTAGAAACTTTAGTACTTATTTTAGTTGTTTTCATCTGTATTGTGCGAGCCCGTGGTAGTGCATTATACATAAGTTTGATAACCTTAGTTGTCGGGCATGTTCTTTTATTTAAATATGAGATGGGGTATACGGTATGGTTTGAAGCTATCACTAAAAATGTACCTTTGGGGGTACTTTTTGTAATGGTACCGGTTTTAATAATCCCTATAAAAATTGGGGGTTATTTAGAGGCTTTTAATTATTACATTAGTAAATATTTCACAAAGAGCCATAGTATATTTAGCATTTTATCCAGTTTTGTTTTTGGTCTGGGCTCTATTACTAACCTAGGTGCTCTTAGAATAACGTATTCTCTAATTGAAAATATCAAACTCCCTAAAAAATTCCTAGCAAAGGTATTTGGAGTAGGCTTTTCCTCATGTATGTGTTGGTCGCCGTACTTTGCTTCTGTAAACCTTGTCCTTTATTATACAGGAGTATCTTTTGGGGATTATTTCTTTTTTGGATTTTTATATGGTATTTTAATGTTGCTTCTCGGTAATCTTTTGTTTTATTTCGATTTACCCTTACGAAATGAGTTAAAGGCAACTTTAAAAGTATCTCCTTTAATCGAGGGTAATAAGAAAAAAATGATCCAATTGATATTTAATCTTGTGCTATTATATGTAGTGGTTGTTCTTGGAGAAAAAATTACTAAGTTTAGTAGCATAATGCTTTTAGTTAGCTTTATAGCGGCATTCTATGGTGCTATTTGGTCTGTGTTTCTGAAGAAGTTTCACCGTTTTTGGTTAGAATTAAAAAGCTATGACCAAAGTATTTTACAGGTCACTAACGAATTCGTTTTTTTTATTTGTGTGGGCTTTTTCGGAGTAATACTGGCTAAGGCACCGGTACATTATTTTATTGAAACTGCTTTTCGAAGCATTTCGGGTTTATCACCATTTCTTCTGGTGGAATTTATTATTATCATAACGGTTTTGCTTTCAAGCATAGGTTTTCATCATGTTATAACTATAACTACTTTTGCTCTTTCCTTAAAACCCGCGATGCTTGGATTGAGTGATATTGCCTTTACACTTACTTTAGTTGTAGCTTATACAATATCCATGATTATTTCTCCTTTTGTACCTGCCAACATGGTAATTGGAGGGCTCATTCAAGAAAAAACTTTTGTCATAGGTCTTAAATGGAATCGAAATTTTGGTTTTATAGTTATTGTTATTTCAGGTATTTATATCATTCTTGTAAATAGGTTGTTTTAGCAGCATATGCATGTTGCAGCTTCGGTGCTAATATCTCCTGTATCTGGTACAGTGTTAGTTAGTTACATCGAGTATAATTCAAGAAGACCCATAAAAAAATTAGTTTAGTTTGAAATTGGAAATTGCTTTCTTATATACAGTTATTTATTATTGATATCTTTTAAATGTTTAGAATAAGGATAAACCGAGTATTTTAGATACCAGATTCTATGTTGATATTATAGTAACTTTACATACCCCCTCCCCCTTATTATGCGGAAGGTATCCAAGAGTATATTCCGCATTATTATTAATGTTTACCCTATAGATTTCTGCGTCTTTAAACATTCTATAAGTTCATCTTCTAAAAGAACTTTTGATTGAGGCAATTTATCATTATGCTGGAAAAATTATAGGATTAATGCTAATTTTTATGATATTATTAAAGTAATTCATATTTAATATACCGGATTAGGGAGTGTCAAAATGAAAAGAATGGAAGGACGAGTTTTGGTTGGAGGCACTGCTCAACCACCAAAAGAAATAACGGTATATAATATAATGACTGTTCAACTTCTTATCGATTTAGAAACGGGTTGTATAGTTGAATCTCATTTTAATCTTATATCTCCCCTTACTCAGGCATGTTTGAAGGAATTGATTAACGGATATTGTGTGAATAACTCGTTGGAGCCGTTATTTAATGAGATTAAAACAAAAATTTGCCTCTCAACAACTGGATCGTTAATACAAGCAATAAAAAATGCTGTAGATAGGTATAAGGATAGAGTGAAAAAATAATGCATTTTATTATATGTTGTTACTATTTACAAATGAGATTAAATAAATTATCATTTAAGTCGGTATAATTAGAATTTATTAAAATACTTACTATTTAATAATCGGTTATAAAAGAATATGGTTGGGATGGCTTACTGGTGTTGACTGACAGGTCAATTTCATTAAATAAGCCGATACCCAAGGAAGTATATGAGTTGTTTATGCTCATTATACTTGCTTGGGTTTTTTATTAATTAATACATTTTATTTTTAAAAGGGAGTGTTAATTGTAATTGAACTAAGCGATAACTCTAATCTAACGATGTGTGTTTATACAAAGTTATTGATTCATAACTGATCTTAGCAACAAATATTGCATATTAGTTCAGTAATAGTTGTGAATTGCATTAGCTCAATCTTAGTTAAACGTGTATTTGCTAATCTAAAACTGAGCCACTTAATCAGCAATTGCTGATAAAAAAATGAGCCACCTTAATCAATAATCCTGTATGCTAAAAGTTGACTAGACCATTGCGTACAGGAGGAAAAGGAATGATTAAGATGGTTCAAATAGAGTATATCAAAAAAATGCACTTTAAAGAAGGTCGGTCTATAAGAGAAATAGCAAGAATATTAGGACACTCCCGTAACACAATAAAAAAATATTTATTTCAAGATGTCTTTGTAGAGCCTAAGTACACCCAAACAAAAGAAAAGAATTGCCCAGTATTAGATCCAGTGAAACCAATCATAGATCAATGGTTAGCCGAAGATGAACAAATGCCTAAGAAACAACGGCATTCAGGTAATAGAATATATGAAAGATTAGTAGAAGAATATGGCTTTACAGGAGGTTGCTCTACTGTTAGGAACTATGTTTATGAACAAAGGGCTACCCAGCCTGAAGTATTTATTCCCTTAGAATATGAATTTGGCAGCAATGCTCAATGTGACTGGGGCGAAGCTTTAGCTATTATTGGCGGTAAAAAGACTAAGTTGCATTTGTTTTGTATGACTTTGTCAGCCTCAGGGGCACCTTTTGTAATGGTATTTCCCCATGAAAGGCAAGAAGCATTTTTTGAAGGGCATAGACAAGCCTTTGAGTTCTTTGGTGGTATACCCCAAACATTAACTTATGATAATTTAAAAACAGCTGTAAAGAAGGTACTTACGGGTCATAACCGTACAGAGCAGAACTCATTTTCAGCTCTAAAAGCTCATTATCTCTTCGACAGCATATTTTGCAATGTTGCTAAAGGTAATGAAAAAGGAAAAGTTGAAGGTCTTGTTGGCTTTGGCAGAAGAAACTTTCTCGTTCCTCTTCTAGAAGCTAAATCATATGAAGAACTCAATGAAATATTAAAAGCTAAATGTACTGCGTATATTAGTAAGGCTAAACGCAGAGGGAATAAGCTTATGGCAGATTTATTTGAGCAAGATCAGCTTAAACTTCAGCAATTACCAGCCAAACCATTCCCATGTTGCCGTTATTTAGAACTTAAAGTTAATAGTTACTCACAAATCCAATTGGAGAACAATAGATATTCAGTTCCAACAAAATATGCCTATCAAAAAGTCCAAGTACAAGCTTATGTAGATTACATAGAGATATATTTCGGAGGATCTTTAATAGCAAGACATAACCGTTCATATGATAAAGGTCAGGAAGTTAGTAACTTAGACCATTATCTAGATGTACTTACTAAAAACCTAGAGCAATTGAAAATGCTAAACCCCTTAAGGATGCTGGTCTAACACCAGCTTATCAGGAATTAAGACTTAAGATTGCAAAACACAATCCTAATGGCAATCAAGAATTTATTAGAATTTTAAAGCTTCATCGCAGCTATCCTAGTAATCTAGTTGATGATGCTGTTGAATTAGCATTAGCATATGGTGTTTGTCATTATGAGGGTGTTAAGAATATCCTTTTGCAGCTTATTACACCAGAGACTAAGCCCCAACCCCTAAAACTAAACAATGATAGCCAATTAGCTAAGGTAACAATACTAAAACCCCAAATAGCTAGGTTCAATGAACTGCTAGAAAGGGGGTGCTAATATGGCGAAAACAATATTATTAGAGACTTACTTAAAACAGTTAAAACTCCCCTCAGTATTGAAAAATTATGAGGCATTAGTAAGAGAAGCAGCTGATTTAAATCAGACCTTTGAGGAATTTCTGTTTTGTTTAATTGAGCAAGAAGTAATTCAGAGAGACGAAAACAATTTAAGAAGAAGATTAAGGTATGCTAAATTCCCAACTACCAAAACTTTAGAAACCTTTGAATTTAGTGCCATTCCCAGATTGAATAAAAACAAGGTACTAACCTTAAGTCGTGGTGGCTATATCGAGGATAAAGAAAATATTATTATGGTTGGGAATGCAGGTACTGGTAAGACCCACCTAGCAACAGCCCTTGCTACTTGTGCTTGCCGTGAAGGTTTTAAAGTGAGATTTTATAATGTAGCTGGCTTAGTAAATGAACTGCTCCAAGCTCAGAGTGAGCATCAATTAATCAGATTTGAGAAACAGTGGCTCAAGTTTGACCTAGTAGTTTTAGATGAACTTGGCTATATTCCCTTTAATACTAAGGGTTCTCAATTATTGTTCCAATTCTGCTCTAGCCGTTATGAAAGAGGTAGTATGATTATTACGACTAATTTAGAATTTGCTGATTGGACTCAAGTATTTGGAGAAGAAAAATTAACTGCGGCATTACTTGATAGACTTACCCATCGTTGTCATATCTTACAGATGAATGGTGATAGCTATCGGTTTAAACAAAGTTTACAGCGTAGTAAAGAACAATAATTTTTTTGCCCTAGGTGGCTCAAATTTTCGTCAGCAGGGTGGATCAATTTTTCATTGACAATTACATTAAACGGGGTGTTTATGGTGTATTAAGAATCAATATGTCGAAAAATGAAGTGATTCAAGAGAAATTATCTGATCGATATTTCTTGTTAGGTGGGCGTGGCCTAACATCAAGATTTCTCATGGATGAGGTAGATCCAGCCTGTGAACCTTTTGGTTCAAATAATAAAATCGTTATAGCTCCAGGGTTATTAGGAGGTACAGTTGCTCCTTGTTCGGGGAGAATTTCTATAGGTGCAAAAAGCCCTTTAACTGGAGGAATTAAAGAAAGTAATGAGGGTGGTACAGCTGCAGGCAAGCTGGCGAAGGTTGGAATTAGAGCTTTAGTTTATAGAAGGCACAGGAATGCTATCCCATGGTGACAAGGAAAAAATAATTATGATAATTCAAGAGATTAAGAATAATTCCCTTATGGGCAAAATGATAGGTCAGGGTGCTGAATTGACGGGAAAAATACTGGGAAGTTAAGCGTATACCTACAGTTAAGGGTCAGGCGTTAGCTGTATATGATCCTCGTGGTATTAAAGGTACCGGCGTGACTTATGCTGCCTCAACAATGGTGGTGATAATACTGCGGGAAACTGTTTGCCGGGGAGGATTGTTTATAGAAAAGAAAACCAAAGATTTAGAATATATTAACACTAAGGAAGATATAGTAGAACTTTCAAAGATGTTCAAATCATGATAGTTTTATGTGATTTATGTGTTTATTGTTTTTTCGTGGGCCCTGTTCCTGATATGGTAGAACGAACTGCTAAACTTATTAATGCTAGGTGGGGAACTGATATTTCATTTGAAAAAGCAATAGAGATTCCCAAAAAAATGTAATTAAGACAGAAATTGAGTTTAATAATTATGCCGGCTACCCCAATCTAGAAATGGATTGCCGGAGTTTTTCTTTACACAAGAACTTAAGCCTAAAAACCATATTTTTAATATTTCTAAAACAGTACTTCAAAATATTTTTTCTAATATATAAAGGAAAGATGAGGGATGGCAAATTGGATTCAACGTATTTGAAGAGAATAATAAAAACAATCGGCAAAGAAAATGTAATAACTGAATATGAAGATAGGATTTGTTATTCATATGACGGGACCTTTCAAAGGGGCATTCCTGAAGTAGTTGTTTTCCCAGGAAATACAGGGGAAGTAGCAGAAATTATAAAGCTTGCTAATATAGAACACATTCCAGTTTCCCCCAGAGGTGCAGGCACTGGTTTGAGTGGAGGTTCTATACCTGAGGCCCACGGTATTGCCCTGGTATTAACTCGCATGAATAAGATAAAAGAAATTAGCAAGGAAGATTTGATGGCAGTAGTGGAACCAGGAGTAATTACCGGTCATTTTCATCAAGAGATTGAAAAGATGGGGATGTTTTATCCCCCTGATCCTGCAAGCTTGAAAACCTGTACTATGGGGGGCAATGTCGCGGAAAATGCGGGAGGGCCCAGAGCCTTTAAATATGGTGTAACCAAAGACTATGTTCTGGGGTTAGAAGTGGTTACCCCTACTGGTGAAATAATGAGAACGGGCGGCAGAACGGTAAAAAACGTCACAGGCTATGATTTGACTCGTTTACTCACTGGTAGTGAAGGGACTTTAGGAATAATTACTGAAATAACGGTAAGACTTTTACCTAAACCAAAGGATAAAAAGACGGCTTTAGTGTATTTTGATCAATTAAAAGATGCGGCTAAAACTGTGACATCTATCATCTATGAAGGTGTTATTCCTGCCACGATAGAGCTAATGGATAGAGTTACTATCAACTGTGTTGAAAAATATACTAAACAGGGACTGCCCTTAGATGTAGAGGCAATATTATTAATGGAAGTAGATGGTTCGCCGGCTCAGGTGGCTGAAGATATTCAGATTATTGAAGATGTTTGTAAAAGAAATAACTGCCGGAATACTGAAATAGCCTCAGCTTATGAGGAGAGAGAAAGGTTGTGGAAGGCTAGAAGAGCAGTGTCCTCGGCTATTGTTCAGCTTAAGCCGACAAAAATTTCTGAGGATGCAACGGTACCCCGTAGTAAAATACCTGAAATGGTGAAGTCTTTAAAGGAGATTGGTACTAAATATCAGCTCCATCTACCTGTTTTTGGGCACGCGGGAGACGGAAATCTCCACCCTAATATTTTAGCAGATAAAAATGACCATGACGAGATGGAAAGGGTAGAAAAAGCGGTAGGTGAAATCTTCCAAGCAGCCTTAGCTTTAGGTGGTACCTTATCCGGGGAACACGGCATTGGGATTATGAAAAAGCCGTATCTACAGTGGGAATTAGGTGAAGTTGGCTTAAATTACTTAAGAGCTATCAAAAAAGCAGTTGACCCGAATAACATCTTAAATCCTGGTAAAATATTTTAGGTGATTATTATGGAGTATAAATATCAAGATATCTTAAAAAAATGCAGCCGATGTGGAGGTTGTCAAGCCCACTGCCCTCTTTTTGCTGAAACAGGAAGAGAACCTTATGTTGCCAGAGGCAAGATAGAGCTTATTGAAAACCTGCAAGCTAGCAATATTCAATGGAATGATAGGCTGGCTGAGATATTTTCTACTTGTCTATTGTGTGGTTCTTGTTCGGAAAACTGCCCCAATGAAGTTGAAGTAGTTAAATTAGTACAAATGTCCCGTAAGGATTTGATGGCAGCTAGAGGATTACCAATTATTAAAAAAAATATTTTTCAACACCTCTTAAAATACGACGGCCGATTAAAAACCGTTGGCAAGCTTTTAGCTTTTTATCAGAAAAGCGGGGTTCAAAAGCTGGCAAGGGGGACTGGTATTTTAAGTCTTTTTCCCATGCAATTGGCGGAGAAAGAAAGAATTCTTCCCCGTATTTCAGGCAAGGCTTTCCGTGATACATACCCTGATGAAACTGGACTAAAAAGTCCTAGACTAAAGGTTGCCTATTTCACTGGTTGTGTAACAAATTTGGTTACTCCTAAGGTTGGTGCCAGTGTATTAAAGGTAATAAACTCAAATAATGTTGAAGTTATTATACCTAAGCAGTACTGCTGTGGAGTGCCAGCTCTAGCAAGCGGAGAAATTGGAGTTGGTAAATTCTTGGCAGAGGAAAATATCAAATATTTCAAAGATTTAGATGTTGATTATATAATTATGGATTGTGCAACCTGTCTCTCTACTTGGCTTGAATATCCTGAGTTATTAAAAAGCCAAGATGCTGAGCACCTTGCAAAAAAAGTAATGGATATTAACAGATTTTTAATTGAGGTAATTGATATTAAACTTAACCCTCCTCAAGAATTAGGGATAAAAGTTACTTATCATGATCCTTGTCATTTAAAAAGGACACCAGGAGGCAAATCAAATCCTAGAGAACTCTTAAAGCATTTAAATCCTAATTACCAATTCGTTGAAATGGCATTAGCCGATAGATGCTGCGGCTCGGCAGGATCCTTTAATCTTACACACTATGACTTATCTCAGAAGGTTGCTAAGCATAAAATAGAATCTATAGCAAAAAGTAAGGCGGAAATAGTTGCTTCTGCTTGTCCTTCCTGTATTATGCAACTTAATCACAGCTTGCAAAACAGCGGTAGTAAAGTGGAAGCAAAACATGTTATTGAGTTAGTCGCAGAGTGTTATAAATAAAAAGAATATGCAAAAGGTGTAAATTATCGGAGGTGTGTTATATGAGTAATGGTCCTTTAGAAATCAGTGAAGAACACTGTAAAGGATGTGGAATTTGTTACACAATCTGTCCCCAAAAAGCGATCTAGGGGATGCTAAGGGAAAAGTTGTTCTATCAGACCCGAGTAAATTCTCAAGATGTGGAATATGTGAAGCCCATTGTCCCCGATTACGCAATTTTTGTCAGGAGGGAAAAGAAATGACGAGCAGCCCAGGAATCTACTTAAAGCAGGAAGCTATAGGCTATCGATAAAGATAAAGCAAAATTAATAGATTAGAAACAAACGTTTATAGGGTTTAAATTCTTGAGGCGGTACACTAGGATTTTTATATCACAAATCTCTATTTCTGCTACATCTGGCAGCATGACCTTTTCTCTCATATGGCCAAAATTTATGTAGCAATAAAATCACTTCTTAAAGATATTTAGTAAAACCTCCCAGTATTTACAATTATCTAGTTGTGTACAAAAATTCTATTATCAAAGAAAAAGCAAGATTAATCCAAGATAACAGAGGTTTCCTCCGACATTATCTCAGCAATTTCTGTAGGAGTTATTGGATAGATTGGATAGCTTCAAAAAAGCTTACTCCTGCAGCAAAGGCGCCCTCTGCACAAGCTGATGAAAGCCAGATGTGCCAGACATGGAATGTTTTGGAACAGGATATAAATGACATGTAACAGGTTTTTTTAATATTTATCTTAAGATAAAAGTTGGTGGTAAATTTATTCAGATAGAAGAAATTATTTCATCTAGTATTACATAAACTGGAGTACGGAACTTTTCGTCAAAGTTTACTGCCTTGCTGGTAAGTCAAAACCTTTTTCCTGTCTGGGAAGCGCCTATTATACATGCCATACTGGCAATCTCGGATGTAATAACAGAAATCCCTTGTGTAATAGCCAAAGTGCAGCGGATGGGCACTAGTCGTGCGCTAGATCATCAGCCCAAGGGGATATCATGCAGGCTCAGTGGGGAACCCATGGTAAGCATCCCATTATAGCAACCTGTCTCTCAAATGTAGAAGAATGTTTTAACTTAACAGTGTTCAAAACAAAAATCCTCCATATTACACATTATGGAGGATTTTTTGAAAATGGTGGAGGGTTGTTAGTCTGATTTTAAGTGTAAGCCGTAGAACTGATATTTCTGTTTTTTATACGGACTGGTTTTTCAATCGTTTAATAGAAGGATATGTTTTAGTGCGTAATCCAATGAATTACCAACAAGTAAGCAAAATCATGGTAAACCCTTCTTTAATAGATTCAATTGTTTTTTGGACGAAAGATCCAACTAACATGTTAGTCAAATTTGATTTACATTCGAATATAAATACTATTTTCAAAAAACAATTAATGCATATGATAAAAAAATAGAACGAAAAGTACCTTCTACAGACGAAGTTATTGAGGCCTTTAAGGGCCTCTCTTTTAAAATAGGAAAAGAAAAAGTCATATGGCGATATGATACTATAATATTCACTAGAGAAATGGATATTAAGTACCACTGTAAATATTTTGATTTTATAGCTTCACAATTAGAAGGCTATACAAAGTGCTGAATCATTAGCTTTGTAGACTTATACAAAAAATCAGAGCGCAATTTGAAAAATATCAATACGGTCTCCTTTGATAATCAAAAAATGCTGGAAACAGCAAAGAGACTCTCGGATATAGCCTTTAAGCATAATATGGAAATTGAAACATGTTCTGAACTATTGATTTATCTGTTGTTGGTATTAAGCCTGCAAAGTGTATAGACGATCTTTTAATATCTACAATAATTTTATGATACTCTCACTCTTCAAAGATTCTATTTACATTTATGCCCGGGCTTTAGAACGGTATGGGGTACAGTAAAAACAGCAGGAGGAAGTTCTTTAAAAGATTCCAAAGAAATATTAGAACTCTTAAAGCTAATTAAGGCTTTAAATGATACTGATAATCAGGTGGCACTTGCTGCGGTATTAAGGGGCTTATACTTTGGAATAAGTGATGATGAGTTATATGAATTTAAAACTAGTGGTGGTTATTTTAATATATTTAGTACAATATCTGACACTCTTAGTGGAGAAGTAGCTAGCAAATTTCAAGGGGCTTTTGAGGCACTGGCAAAATATCATATTTGGACTAAGAAATATTCGCCGGCTGCAGCTTTAGAAATGATAATGAATGATTTGGGCCTGATTCCTTATACCCTATAGCTATTATGGAGGCTGACTTTGAAGAAGAACTAAATATCCTAGCAGATGATGAAAATGCTGTTAGAATAATGAATCTCCATAAAGCAAAAGGGTTAAAGGCCTCGGTGGTAGTAGAAAACTACCCTCCAAAATAATGTGGAGGGTAGTTTTCTTATATAAATATTATCTTCTTTTAGGCTAAAAAAGTAAACAAAAACCCTGCTAATGAATGGTATCCATACATAGATAAAATTAACTTGAAATTATTGCAAAAAGAGAAAAAAAGGAATAATATATAATCATAATTGAATATACTCATTTATGGGGGGTGAACAGATTGATCTTATCTGAAGTGTTTAAGGCTTTAGGGGATGATAATAGAATAAGAATATTAAATATTTTAAGATATGAAGAATTTTGTGTTTGTGATATTGAAGAAATACTAGGAGTAACCCAATCAAATGCCTCACGGCACTTAAATAAATTAAAAAATACTGGATTAATTATCTTTCGCAAAAAATCACAGTGGGTTTATTACCGTTTGAACGAAAAATTTATTAATGATAATTTATTATTAATAAATTATCTGGAAGAAAAATTTAATAAATCTAAACAATTAGCAAAAGACATAAATAATATGCGGGAATATAAAAATAAAGGGTTAGGATGTGAAAAATTAACTCAAAAAATAACAAACATTAAATCAAAGTAGAGTCAATAATTTGACACTCTTTAACTAATGATTATGAATATTGACATATTAGAATAAAAAATGCCAATATATTTAATTTGTGGTAGAAAAATAATGAAAGGTGTGGTCTATTTTATGGGTTTTTTTGAAAGATATCTTACCATTTGGGTAGCATTATGTATTGTAGTTGGGGTTGCAATTGGTCAAATTTTTCCGGTTATTCCAGAAGTGTTAAGTCAATTTGAATATGCACAGGTTTCCATACCTGTAGCAATTTTAATCTGGTTAATGATTTATCCTATGATGTTAAAAATTGATTTTGGTAGTATTGTGCAGGCGACTAAAAAACCAAAGGGCTTGACTGTAACATGTGTTACCAACTGGTTAATTAAACCCTTTACCATGTACTTAATTGCCTATTTCTTTTTGAAAATAGTTTTCAGCCCTTGGATTTCTGATGATTTGGGTAATCAATATCTTGCAGGGGCCATTTTATTAGGGGCCGCCCCTTGTACGGCAATGGTTTTTGTCTGGAGCCATTTAACTAGTGGAGATCCTGCCTATACTTTAGTTCAAGTAGCAGTTAATGATCTAATATTACTAGTTGCTTTTACTCCTATAGTAGCAGTTTTATTGGGAGTAACTGATGTTTTTGTGCCATATGAGACTCTTTTCCTTTCAGTATTTTTGTTTGTAGTAATACCACTAGCTGCTGGATACCTGTCTAGAAGATATATTATAAAAAATCATGGAATGGATTATTTTGAAAATGTTTTTTTGAAAAAGTTTAATAATACAACCATCATTGGTTTACTATTGACACTAATCATTATATTTTCCTTCCAAGGAGACGTAATACTAAGCAATCCTCTTCATATAGCATTAATAGCAATTCCATTAATAATTCAGACCTTCTTAATTTTTGCAATTGCCTATGGTTGGGCTAAAGCCTGGAAATTACCTCATAATATCGCGGCTCCGGCAGGAATGATAGGAGCAAGTAACTTTTTTGAATTAGCAGTTGCCGTGGCTATCTCTTTATTCGGGTTGGAATCGGGTGCTACATTAGCTACTGTTGTAGGGGTCCTAGTAGAAGTTCCCGTAATGCTGGCTTTAGTTCGGATAGCAAATAATACACGAGGCTGGTTCCCGGAAGCATCAGTTGTCAAGGGGAAAGTATAAAATTTAACTTAAAAACCTAAAGTTTTATAAAATATAGATAGTGAAAATAGAGGTTGATTGCCAGCCTCTATTTTAGCCTTGAAGAAAGTATAGGTTTGAGGTGGTATAAGTGCAACTAAGGCTTTCGCCGTCGCCAGTCACTCTATTTCTTTGGATTTATTTATTTCATAAATAGAAGGATAAAAAGAATTTTTGTTGAAGAATCAATTATAAATTTTTTTTATGGAGGTGTTACCTATACTTAAACAGATAAGACTTCCAATAACAGCACTAATCCTAATTATCTTGCTAACTACTTTTGTTATAGGGTGCAAAAACGTACCAAATGACAGTATAGATATATCCCTTAAAGATACGGAGAGGGTGGACAATAATAAGCATGAAGATAAGTCAAATACCTTAAGAGTTGCTTTTTCTGCCATTACTTCTCCTAAAGAAAGTATTATATATTACGGTGATTTATTAAAATATATTGAAAATGAGTTAGGTATAAAAGTGGAAGTTATCCAACGGAAAACCTATCAGGAAGTAAATGACCTTATTGAAGCAGGGGAAGTAGATTTAGCTTTTATTTGTACTTATGCCTATACTCTGGGTACAAAACAATTTGGATTACAGTCTTTTTTAGTTCCCCAAAAAAATGGGAAATTAACTTATCAGTCTTATATAATAGTGCCTCAGGATAGTATGATTACGGCTTTTGACCAATTAAAGGGGAAAAGATTTGCTTTTACTGACCCTATATCAAACACCGGTTATTTATATCCTAAGTATCTGCTTAAGCAAAAGAAGGAAACGGCAGAATCTTTTTTTAAAAATACAATTTTTACTTACAGTCATGACAACTCAATAAAAGCAGTAGCTGACAAAATTGTTGATGGAGCAGCTGTAGACGGGCTAGTGTTTGAGTATCTTATTGAGAAAAAACCTGAAATTAAAGATAAAGTCCGAATAATAGGAAAATCTAAGGAATTTGGTATACCACCAGTAGTAGTAAGTCCAAAGGTTAATACAGAAACAAAAGATAAACTAAAAAGGTTATTTTTGAATTTGCATAATTCTGAAGAAGGCAGAGTCATTTTAGAGCACTTAAAAATAGAAAGGTTCAGGGAACAAGAAGATGACAATTATGATGCAATAAGGGAAATGGCTAATGAGGTGTTAAATGGGTAGTAAATTCTTCGTAAAAGCTAAACTTTTAGATATCTTAAAATTCTCTAGCATTAGTACAAAAATAATGGGGATAATTATTGGAATAGTCCTGGTATTAGGTGGATGGACCTCCTTTCAAACTTATGATACTATGCAAACTACTCTAAGAGAGCAATTAATAAAACAGGGTATATCTACCAGCCAATACATTTCTGCCAGAAGTGTAGACCTTATTTTTACAAATGATACTTTTACCTTACACCAGCTAATTTCTAAGGTCGTTGAAAGCAATAAGGATGTCCGTTATGTTTTTATTTTAGATTCCCAGGGAGATTTAATCACTAATAGTTTTGGAAAAATTTTACCTAAAGGATTGCTTGATGCTAATAAAGTTTCAGCAGATAGCCAACAAAATATCCAAACTTTAAATACCGAGGAAGGACTTGTTTATGATATTGCCATACCAATTTTTGAAGGTACAGCAGGAACCGTGCGATTAGGAATGTCTGAATTGGAAATACAAAAAATTTTAGATAAAACAATGCAAAGAATGCTGGTAACTACAATTTTAGTGGCGGTAATAGGTATTTTTGTTGCCTATTTTTTCACCTCTCTCTTAACTAAACCTATTGTTCAAATGGTTGAGACAACTAAAGCAATAGGAAAAGGTCAATTTGATCAAAAAGTTAAGCTTTCCTGGGCCCACGATGAAATAATGGTCCTAGGTAAAGCATTTAATGAGATGATTGAAAATCTGCAAAAATCTGATCAGGTGCGATCAAATTTACTTAAGAAGATTATTAGCGCCCAAGAGGAGGAACGGAAAAGGATTGCTAGAGAATTACACGATCAAACAGGTCAATCTTTGACCTCATTGATGATCGGTTTAAAAATGTTGGAAGAAAGTAAAGATATTGAAGAAATTAAGAACAATTCTATGCAACTTAGACAACTTACTAATGATATCTTAGATGAAATACGAGATTTGTCTTTGGCTCTAAGACCTAGTGTTTTAGATGATTTGGGATTGGAAGCGGCATTAAGTAGGTACACCCAGGATTGCTCTGTTAAACTGGGAATAGATGTAGATTTTCAAGCTTTTGGTATGCAGGGTTTATATTTAGAACCTGAGATTAGGTTAACAATATACAGGGTTGTACAGGAAGCATTAACTAATGTAGCTAAATATTCCAAAGCTTCTGAAGCCAGTGTCATTTTAGAACGTAAAGGAGATAATTTAATCGCCATCATCGAGGATAATGGTGTAGGCTTTGATGTACAAACAATTTTGGACTCAACTATTTATGAGAAAAAATTAGGACTACATGGTATGATGGAAAGGGTTAATCTAATTGGTGGAGAATTAACAATCGAGTCAGAACCGGGAATGGGAACAACTATCTATAACCATATTAGTTTAAAAGGATTGGTGGCTAATGAAAAAAGTAAAGATTTTAATAGCTGATGACCATGCCGTATTAAGAAGTGGCCTTATGATGATGTTAAATGCTCAAATGGATATGGAAGTAGTTGCCGAAGCTTCAAATGACTCTGAAACAATCCTTTTAAGTCAAAAACACAAACCCAATGTAGTACTCCTTGATTTAAGTATGCCCATACATGGTGGCCTTAGGGTAATTCCAGAAATTAAAAAGGCATGCCCGGCCACGAAAATTTTAGTTCTTACAATGCACGATGATGAAAGTTATCTCAAGGATGTACTCAAATTAGGCGGAAATGGTTATATTCTAAAAAAGGCAGCAGATACAGATCTTCTTTCTGCAATAAGATCAGTATTCCGGGGTGAGAATTATATTGACCCATCAATGACAAAACATTTAATTTTTGATATGTTTGATACAGTACAAGAAAGTGAAGGAAATAATCATCTTAGCCAACGGGAAACAGGGGTTTTAAAATATATGGCACAAGGATATACTAACCAACAAATCTCTGATAAATTATTTATTAGTGTTAAAACTGTAGAAACCTATAAGGTAAGAATAAAGAAAAAACTTAACATAAGCCGCCGCTCAGAACTTGTGAGATATGCTATCAATTTGGGATTAGTTGATTTCTAAAAAAAAGCGGATGTCAGGGCAAAACCTGACATCCGCTTTTACTTTTGTCGGGTTTTTTATGTACAAGAGGGCTAAATTAGTCAGGGTTTCGCTGATAGCTTTTTGTGAAATAATTTACGATAATATATATAAATTAAATTTATTCTATCTATGTTGAACTAGACTTAATTAAAATAATTTTTAGAATTGGAGGGATAATTATGGAGGTATCGCGTCGAAGTTTTCTGAAAATCTCTGCAGCTACAGGCCTTTTAGCAACAGGAATATCCGGTACAAAAATGATGCTAACTGCATTTGCAGAAAATAGTAATGCAAGTGCTAACAGTAGTGGTGAGTGGAAAGCTTCAACTTGCCAGGGGTGTACTACCTGGTGTCCTGTTCAGGTAAAGGTAGTGGATGGCAGAGCTATAAAAGTTAGAGGTAACCCATACTCATTAGCCCATCGTGGGAATGTCTGTCCTAGGGCTCATATTTCTTTACAGCAGGTCTATGATCCCGATCGGGTTAAGGTTCCCATGAAAAGAACAAATCCCAAAAAGGGAAGAAATGAAGACCCCCAATTTGTACCTATTTCATGGGAAGAGGCCATTGATACCATAACGGATAAAATGATGGAACTTCGCAAAAACAATGAAACTCACAAGTATGCTTTACTTCGTGGGCGTTATACCTATCTTAATGAGGTTATCTATGGATCAATGCCTAAGATTTTTGGTTCTCCAAATAATATTTCCCATAGTGCAATTTGCGCTGAGGCAGAAAAGTTTGGGTCGTTTTATACAGAAGGGTTATGGGATTACAGAGATTATGACTTATTAAATACTAAATATGTTTTATTGTGGGGCGGTGACCCTATTGCATCAAATAGGATGACTCCCCATGCTATAAATGTCTGGGGTGAGGTTCTCGATAATGCCAAGGTTATTGCAATCGACCCTAGACTTTCAGCTACTGCTTCTAAATCCCATGAATGGTTGCCGGTAATTCCTGGGGAAGATGGGGCTTTAGCATTAGCCATTGCCCATGTAATTTTAGTAGAGGGTATGTGGTATAAGGAGTTTGTCGGAGATTTTATTGATGGTATTAATCAATTTAAGACGGGTCAAGTTGTACCTGAAGAGTCATTCCAGGAGAAATATACTTATGGTCTAGTTAAGTGGTGGAATTTAGAGCTTAAAGATAGAACTCCCCAATGGGCAGAAAAAATAACTGGTATTTCAGCAGAACAAATAATTAAAGTTGCTAAAGGTTTTGCAGCAGCAGCCCCAAATGCCATATCTTGGCTTACACCCGGCGCTTCCATGCAGGTTAGAGGTGCATATAGTGCTATGGCCTGCCATGCCCTTAACGGCTTAGTCGGCTCAGTAGACAATGTTGGTGGAACATTACAGAGCTCAAAAGTTCCCATTGGGAAAGCACCCGATTTTAGTGCATATATTGATGAAATTGCCGCTAAGGGTGCCAAGTATGCAAAGATTGACCACAGGGGTACAAAAGAATTTCCAGCACTAAACGGTGGGAAATCCGGTGGCGGTGTTGTTACTAACAGAGTTGCTGATGGCATTATTAATGAAGATCCCTATGAGATAAAAATGGCAATCGGCTACTGGAATAACTTTGTATATTCCTGTTCCGAAACATCAAGGTGGGAGAAAGCTCTCGAAAAATTGCCCTTCTTTGTGCATATAACGACCCATCCCGCCGAAATGAGCATGTATGCTGATATAGTTTTACCTGCAGCCCATCATTTATTTGAAAGATGGGGTATGTTAAAATCAAAAGCCAATAGATATGGCTATGCAACATTAAATCAAAGGGTTATTGAACCGATGTGGGATGTAAAAACTGATGAAACTGAAGTTACTTGGCTTATTGCGGAAAGTTTAGCTAAGAAGGGTTATGACAATTTATTAAGATATTTTAAAGAGCAATTTGTTGATCCTGATACAGGAAAGCAGCCTACTAATGGCATGGAGTTTACTATATATGCCACCAAATTGCTTACTCAGGACATCTGGGATCCTACAAAAGGGGCTAAAGGAGATAAATTAAAAGGCTGGGAAGAATTTAAGGAAAAAGGTGTTTGGAACTCAGTGGCTTACCCCTATAAAGGAAAATGGGGCAATTTTGGCACAGAAACAAAAATGTTTGAGTTTTATAGTGAAACGCTAAAGAAAGCTCTTGAAGGCCATGCTACCAAGCACAGTACTACTGTAGATGACATTATGGTAACCTGTAAATATGAAGCTAAAGGTGATTTAGCTTTTGCCCCCCATCATGAACCGGCTTTACGTTGGGGTGATGAAAAGGCATATCCATATATCTTCTTTGAACATAGGTCTCGTTTAAATCGGGAAGGCCGGTCGGCTAATTGTACTTGGTATCAGGAATTTAAAGATGTAGATCCAGGTGATGAAAAATGGGATGATGTGGCTAAAATTAATCCCACTGATGGGGCTATGTTAGGAATTAAAACCGGGGATAAAGTTCGCCTTACTACGCCCGTTGGGCAGATTGAATGTACCGCTAAACTCTGGGAAGGTATCAGACCCGGTACAATCGGAAAATGTTATGGTCAGGGTCATTGGGCATATGGCAGATTAGCCGCTAAAGATTTTCACAAAAAAATCCCCCGGGGTGGTAATAATAATGAAATATTGCCGGCAGAGTATGATAGATTTAGCGGCAGTACTGCCCGGCATGGCGGGGTAACCCGGGTTCGGATAGAAAAAATTTAATCTCAATAAAAACTGGAGGTGATTAATTTGGCTAATTTTGCAATGGTAATTGATCTTCATAAATGTGTGGGCTGTGGAGCATGCTCAATTGCTTGTAAAAATGAAAATAATGTCCAGGAAGGTTTTTTCTGGTCCAGTTATCAGCATAAAACAACTGGTACATTTCCAAATGTTAAGTATGAATATATACCTACCCTTTGTAACCACTGTGAAAATGCACCATGTGTTAAAGCTTGTCCGGTAGGTGCGATGTATAAAGATGAAAATGGAATAACTATGCATGATGCTAAGAAATGCATAGGCTGTAAAACATGTATGCTGGCTGATCCCTATGGGGTTATTTCTTATAATAAAGCTCATCCCCATAAACTTTGGAAGGATAACAGCTCAGCTATTAAAGATGTAACTTCTAGTGGGACAGAAACTTCTAAAAAAGCCGGGGTACCTATTCCCTATTATAATCCCGAGCGAGAAAAGACCTATGCTGGTATTAGACCGGAAGGGGTGGTGGAAAAATGTACTTTTTGCGACCACCGGGTAAAAGAAGGGGAGCTCCCTTATTGCGCAGCGTCTTGTCCTGCAAAGGCCAGAATTTTTGGTGACTTGGAAGATCCAAAAAGCGAAGTCAATACATTGTTGAATAAACATAAAAACTTTCAGCTTAAACCGGAACTGGGTGCAAAACCCAAGGTGTTTTATATTAGGCAATACTAAGGAAACTTTAAGATTGAATGAAAGGGTGTAATGCTAATGATGCAAACAAACCAAATTCATGAAAAAAGGGCCAACTGCTACAAATTATTATCTTTATGTTTCTATCAACCTGATGCTGAAATTTCAGCTATTATTAAAGCTTTACGAAATGAAGTTGACTATTTTTCACAACAAGCGGTTTTTAAGCTAGATGAAATCTTAGTTGAGCTAGAAGAGCATAAAGAGAATTTAAATTATTTTTTAATTGATTATGGAAAATTGTTCGTTGGTCCATTTAATCTTTTAGCTGCACCCTATAGTTCTGTATATCTAGGTCATGAGCGAAGAGTGATGGGTGATTCAACTATAGAAGCTACTAATTTTTATCAAAAGGCTGGGTTAGTTATTAATAATGATTTAAAAGATGCGCCAGATCATATAAAAGTTGAACTGGAATTTATGCAGTATTTAATTATGAAAAGCATTTCTATTGGCGAAGAGGAATTTCTAAAATTACAAAAAGAGTTTCTTTTTAATCACCTTTCCTTATGGATTACTGATTTTAAAAAGGCGGTTACCACTAATTCCAGAACAATATTATATAAAAATTTACTAGAAGTAACCCACATGTTTATATCTCAGGACGAACAGTTTCTTTCCGAAAAAATATAAAGGAGGGATAAGCTTGTTAAATAGGAAAAATTGGCTGTTAATTTCTCTTGTGTTAATAGGTATTGGAACAGCAGGTGCTTTAAATATATTAATAAATGGTGAAGAAGTAATGGGTATTAATAATGATGTACCCTGGGGTATCCTCATTGCAGGATATGTATTTTTTGCCGTAGCCAGTACAGGAGTAGGTTTAATATCTTCATTGGGGCATGTTTTCGGCATGCAATGGTTTGAGGCTATAAGTAAAAGAGCTTTGCTCGCTTCTCTTATACTACTGTTATGTGGATTTGGTGTATTGTTATTTGATTTAGGGAACCCACTAAGAATGCTGAATTTCTTATTATCTCCTAACCTAAGTGCCCCAATATGGTGGATGGGTGCACTCTACGGGTTATACTTAATCTTACTTCTATTAGAATTAAACTACAGTTTAAAAAATGATCACCATAAGGTTAAGCCAATAGCAAAAGTTGCATTTTTTGTAAAATTGGCTGCAGTAAGTAATTTGGGTGCTGTTTTTGCCATGCTTTACGCCCGCCCATACTGGTCAGGTGCCTTCTATCCAGTTTATATGATTGTTACTGCAATATTATCTGGTGCCGCTTTATTATCAATAATCTATTATTTTATTGATAATAAAAAGGCTGAAGGTACACAAAGTCTTGTAAAAATATTAGGTAAGATATTAACAGCATTTTTAGCAGTTACATTATTAATGGAGTTATGGCAGGTTTTAATAGCTTTATATGGCTCTACTCCAGGTAAATACTCTGCTCTGATGGCTTTAATTAATGGTCCTTTAAGTATAAGATTTTGGTTAATGCAAATTGTTATTGGATTAGTTATACCACTAATATTATTATTAGGAAATAATTATAATAGCAGGAAGGTATTCAATGCGGCAGTCCTAACTATGGTTGGCATATTATCCATGAGACTTAATTTTGTAACAGTGGGTCAAATTATACCATTATGGTCAGGAGAAAATCTAATATACAATTCATATATCCCATCTTGGTCCGAGTGGACCGTAATTATAGGAGCAATTGGTGCAAGTATATTTTTATATTTAATTGGTGAACAAAAATTTGATTTAACTATATCAGAAAGTGGTAATGATTCAAAAGTTATGGCCAGTAAAGCGCAATTAAACAGCTAAAGGATGGAGTGGAAAAATGTTTGGTATTTTACCTAATATTGGTTTCCCCGAATTATTGTTGATTTTATCCCTAGCCTTGATAATTTTTGGTCCAGGCAAGTTACCCGAAGTAGGAAGAGCAATGGGTAAGAGTATTAAGGAGTTTAAAGGAGCAGTAAGTTCAACTCAAAAGGATATAATTCAAGCGATAGATGAAAATGAAAGAGCATAATTAAATTTTAAAATCATACACCTCCCTAAAATACATTCTCCGAGGCTGTATTTCCTAAAGAGTATTCCATGGAATACAGCCCTGAGTAAACATTTTTACTCACGGGGTATAGCTGGAAACGGTTATACCTCCCTTTCTTGGAAAGGAGAATAAGTGATAGGTTTACTCTATCCTTATCTCTATTTCTGAGATAAGGATTTTTTCAGCACTTTTTTAAATTAAAACTAAAAGAGTACCTTGAGAGGGGAGAAGCTTTATGGAAAAAATAAAGGTAGAAGATGCTGTGGGAATGGTATTATGTCATGATATAACAAAAATAGTATCTAATGAATTTAAAGGCAGGGCTTTTAAAAAGGGTCATATTATTTCTATTCAAGACATTCCTGAACTTTTAAAGCTAGGTAAAGAGCATATTTATATTATGAAACCGGATAAAACAAAGATTCATGAAGATGCGGCTGCATTACGGCTGGTTAAAGCAGGTATTTGATTTAATATTACCTCGAGTATTAACGGGAGAAAAAATTAGTAAAGCTGATTTTATAGAATTAGGTCATGGAGGACTCTGTTTAGAGTGTAAACCATGTAGCTTCCCCCATTGCAGCTTTGGAAAAGGGGAAACATTTAGCTGATTATCCCTTAGAAAGACTAGTTAAAAATTTGGGATAATGGGAAAACAGCATTGACCTTAAATTCTTTATCATATCTGTTATTGTTATTTCCCATTTTCAACACCCTTTCATGTTTTTATTATATAATCACGATTCAGTGTACGCCAAAGTAGGTATGGGTCAAACAATTAATCTGGAGACATATACCCCAAAGGGAATGCAGATCATAAGCCTGCCTTCTCTTATTTTATTGTGCCAATCTTAATTTTTGCACTCAAAGAACCAAGAGTCAAAGAAATTCAATTAAAACTAAAAAAAATAAAGGAAAATGGAGGATTATGGAGAAAAATGATGAAAACAATACTTTATTTTAAAGTCCTTTCCATGAGCATTTAAATACTTAAAGATACGATTATTTTTAATTTTTTTGGATTAAAAGTCAGGTAGGAGATGCATTTTTAATGAAAATAACAATAAATAAGCTTGGGGAACTCTTTGACCAATGTTCTAATAAGACCAAGGCGTATTGGCTAGTTGCTAATCAAAATAATGTGATTTATGCATCACCAGATGCAGAAGACAAATTAGGCCTTTTACAAGGGATGCAGGTGATGAAACATCCGCTTATAAACAAGGCTTTTGAGAGCAAAAAGAAAATGGTGGAAAATTACCAAACCTTGCAAAATGGGCTATTAGTCAATACAACGGTAACAGCTTTACCCATAAAACCGGAAGATACTGATGATAGTTATGTATTGCTGTATGGTGTAGAAAATTTTTCTGTGGCTGAAAAAACCGAGAGAGTAACCACCTTAATTCAAGAAATAAACAGACAAACCAGTACTGAGGCTGCCTTGAAAATTTTTGTCCAGGGCTGTCTGGAGTTGTTTGAATGTCAAATGGCAGCTATTTGGGTAATGCGCGCGGAAAGATATCATCTACTGGCCAAAAGTGCTGAAAATTCTCAGGGTGAAAGGTTCTTTGGGGAATTAAGTATCATTGATGAGTTTTCATGTAAGTCAGTAGAAGGATTAATCTCCGTGTTATCTAATCAAGTAGAAACCAGTTCTAAACATGTCCTTGGTTTTCCATTGCAGCATCTTGGTGAGGAACTTGGAATTTTAGTGCTTTTTGCCTGGAAGTCTCGTTCCTTTGACCATAGTACAACATTATGTCTTAATCAACTGGGTCCTTTGGCAGCATCATTGGTTCATGAATATGAATTGCGGCTGGTTGCATCAGAGAGGGAAAAAGATTTAAATTTATTGTTATGGGGGACAGAAATACTCGTCCAAGTACAAAGTGAATCTGAACTGCTTGAAGAAGCTGGTGAGATGGCTATGGTATTAAATCTTGAAGCCGGTTTTTTCTTCATGAGACAAGAGGATGGGTGGAAGATACAAGCTCCTTTTGGTCGTCTAAAGCAAAAGGATACTGGCTGGGAACAGTGGATTTTTAATCAGATTCAATTAGACCAGCAAAATTATTTGGGGCATGAAGGAACTTATGTAAGTGTACTTACACCATCTACCGATGACTTGGAAAGGAAATTTCCTTGGTGCCAACTGTTAATTCAACCGGTGGAGACCAATAACGGTATTATTGGGGAATTTTGGCTGCTTGATTTTGAGGATACTAAATTAGAAAAGCGCATAGAAATTTTTGCCGCCTTTGGTCGCAGCCTTGGATTGGCATTAGAAACTATTCGGCAGCGTCAGAAACTCGAGCTGATGGCGACAACCGATTCATTGACAGGTATCTTAAACCGGCAAGGGTTTAGCCAACGCTTTCGGGCAGAGATGGCGGCTACTTTACGTCGTGATTCTGCCTGCTTATTTTTAATACTGGATCTGGATGGGTTTAAGAAACTCAATGATACTCATGGTCATCCCACTGGTGACCGCGCTCTGGCTGCAATTACCAGAAACATTAATGCCTGTATCCGCGAAAATGACATTCTAGCCCGTAGTGGAGGAGATGAATTTACTTTGGTGCTAACTGATATGCAAAAAGGCCCAGATGCTATACGATTTATTAACCGGTTAAAAGAAAGGATGGGTCTGGAGGAATTTGAACTTGGAGTAAGCATCGGAGTTGCGGAATTCCCCACGGAAGCGGATAGCTATGAGAAATTATATCATTTGGCTGATGAGAGGCTGTATATTGGGAAGCATAACGGTAAGAACAGAGTAATATTCGAATAATTTGAACAAGCAACTTAATCGGTAAATTTAGCAACAGAAAAAGCCCCGTTAATATATTATAGTTCCGCTGTCTCAACCACTGAGTTAAAGGCAGTAATAGAAAAGCTGGGCTATAAAGCTGAAGTTGCAGATAGCAAGGTGGATATTGATAAAGAAAATGAATGTATTTATCTTCTCGGCAGGTCTTTCTTTACCTTTAGCATTATTTATGTAAGACTGCTATGCTCATGGCCGTAGATAAATCTATTTTGGGCATTAATTTACAACACACTAGGAATACCTGTGGCCGCGGTAGGTTTATTAAATCCGGTTGTAAAAGTAGAAAAATAATCTAATGTTCATAAATTGTTCAAATTTTCACCCTAGATTGGTCAAAATCTCCTGTTAGTATAAAATTACACTAAAAATAAAGGAGGTTTTTGATTATGAAAAAAGCAACAATAATTTTAATTGGAGGTTTATTACTTATCGCTCTTGCAGGAACGGCTATTGCTGAAACTGCTCCAGCACCCCAAGTTCCAGTACCCAATGGACCAAACCAAGAGTTTTATCAGCAAATGTGGAATTACTGCCATGGTCAAAATGGTATGATGAATGGGTATTATGGTAATGGTGCTGCACCACAAGGCTTTGGCGGCATGATGGGTGGATACGGAAACGGCTCAATGATGGGTTGGTAGCCAAAAAAGAGTAGCTTCGGCTACTCTTTTTACTATAAACTTCGTTGGGGACATTCCATCCAAGAAACAAGAAGCAAGAATCTTGAGGCAAGAATAAGCTTTTATCCTTCATCTTGCCTCTGGCCTCCTGCTTATGCTTTTACTGATACATAATTATATTTAATAATTAAATCAGCTTATATATAACCGATTTTATTAATTCACAAATCTTTCAATAATTATATATAAAACATTCAAATAATGGATAAAGAACTAACAAAACTTCCTTGTATTATATAACTAAAGATAATACAAACAAGGAGGAAAAAGAAATGACAATACCTAAAGAAATTATAAAACAATTAATGGAA
>Ga0209643_1000824_pt1 | contig 39068 bp, 37 predicted proteins | sample AutmiccBRH37_all_FD_187383 | JGI IMG/M metagenome (GOLD analysis project Ga0209643, IMG submission 187383) | Deep subsurface microbial communities from Mt. Terri, Switzerland - Autotrophic microbial communities BRH/37_all (SPAdes) (version 2) | ecosystem: Environmental > Aquatic > Deep...
GTGGTTTCAAGTCAACCGCGCCGCTGTCCGGGCACAATTAAGAAACCTGAACGGTGAGGCTCGACGGGATCGCGTCCGGCACATTCGATCGGCCTATGATCGAACGGATTCGCGCCGGTACGCACTCATCGCAATGCAACAAAGCGGCGAGGAGGCGGCAGGTGCTGGCCATTGATTTCTTCGAGCGGGGCGTGTCGCGGTATCCCGCCAATATCCTGGTGCAGGATCTTGACCACTCGATCACATACAAGGAAATGGGAGAGCTTGCGCTCAAGACCGCCCGCGCGCTCGTAGCAGGCGGCATCAACCCATCCGACCGCGTTGCAATTCTTGCTCCCAATCACCCGATGGTTCTTGCGTGCCAGTACGGGATCATAAAGGCGGGCGCTATATGGACCCCCGCCAACTACCGCAATCTTCCGCACGATACGGCGCGCCAGTTCAATGCACTCGGCGTCAGCTTCGTATTCTTCCACAGCTCCCTCGAGGAGCATGTCGCGTCCATCAGGGACAAACTCCCCGCGGTTCGGGGATTTGTATGTATCGACCGTGCAAGCTCCTTCGCGCCCGCGATGAGCGCGTGGATGGAAGCCGCGCCGAGTCACGTCACCTTTCCCGAGCGCTGCATGGACGATACGGTTGCGATTCTCACGACCAGCGGCACGACCGGATTGCCGAAAGGCGCCGCACACAGCAACCGGTCGCTGGAAGCCATGATCGCCAGCTTCTATGCGATGCTTCCGTTTGACGAGCCGCCCGTCCATCTCGTCGTCGCGCCGCTCACCCACGCGGCGGGCGTGTATCACTGGAGCTTGCTTGGAATCGGCGGCACGAACGTTCTTGCGCCATCAGCCGATCCCGAAACCATTCTCCAGATGATCGAGGCGCACAAGATTTCGGTAATTTTCCTGCCGCCGACGGTCATCTACATGCTCCTCGCGCACCCGAACCTGAAGAAGTACGACTACTCGTCGTTGCGCTACTTTATTTACGGCGCGGCACCAATGTCGGTCGACAAGCTCAAGGAGGCGTTCAGCGCGTTCGGTCCTGTGATGACGCAGTGCTATGGACAGAGTGAATGCCTGATGATGGCAACGATCCTGACCAAGAAGGATCACAGTGAAATCCTGTCCAACGATCAACTGCGCCATCGCATCGCTGCCGCGGGGCGCGAAGCGCCATTCAGCCGCGTTGAAATTATGAACGACGAAGGAGGTCTCCTGCGGCCCGGAGAGATGGGAGAGATAGTTTTTCAGGCCCAGTATCTGATGGACGGCTATTTCGAAAACCCCGAAGCTACAGCCGAAACGCGGTGCAACGGTTGGCATCGCACCGGCGACGTCGGATACAAGGACCCCGATGGATTCGTTTATCTCGTCGACCGCAAGAAAGACATGATCATTTCCGGCGGCTTTAATCTCTTTCCCGGTGAAATCGAACAGGCCGTCCTTGCGCATCCAGCTGTACAGGATTGCGCTGTGGTCGGAATTCCCCACGAGAAATGGGGCGAGACTGTGCTCGCCGCGATCGAGCTTAAACCCGGCGAGACGTTCGTCGAGGAAGAGTTCTTCGCGTTCTGCAAGACAAAGCTCGGCAGCCTGAAGTCGCCGAAATACGTCGAGATCTGGAATCCGTTGCCGCGCAGCACGGTCGGGAAAACACTGCGGCGTGTGGTGCGCGCGAAGTATTGGGAGGGGCGCGACCGCGCGATTTGATCCGGCGACAAGAAGCGAAAGGACAGGAGGCCACTATGAGCGTCAAACTGTATGCGATGACCTGCGGTTATCTCACGATGCCCTTCGAGTTCTTGGTTCAGGGCGAGCCGGGGATGGTCGCAGCTCCGATCCCCAGTTATCTCATCGAGCACCCGAAGGGGCGCGTGATCTTCGACACCGGGTTGTCGACCGTCTTTCTCGGTGACGACGAAGACGCCAAGACACGCGAACTGGGCCCGCTGGCCGGTCACACCGCCGTTGGCTTTATGCCAGGAGACGATGTGCGTCGGCGGCTCGAAGCATTCGACCGCGACCCCGATCGCATTGATTTTATCATCAGCTCGCACCTTCATCTCGACCACGTCGGCGGCAATGCGCTGATTCCAAATGCTCGCTGGATCGTGCAAAAGCGCGAATGGGAAGCCGGGTGCTCGCCTGAGTGTCAGGCGTCCAATCACTACATGCCCTGGCAATTCGATCTTGGACACGACCGCATCGAAGCGAATGGCGAGCACGACGTATTCGGCGATGGGACGGTCGTTTGCATTCCGACTTACGGTCACACGCCGGGCCACCAGTCGCTGCGGCTCCGTCTCGACGGCGGCGAAGTGGTTCTGACCGCCGACGCCTGCTACATGCGCAAGTCGCTCGAGCAGATGCGTCTGCCTCCCGGCTTCCTTGATGATCCCGACGCGATGCTCAAGACCCTGCGGCAGTTCAAGTCGATGGACGAGTCCGGCGTCCGTCTGATCTTCGGACATGATCCGGATCAATGGAAGCATCTCAATTCGGGGCCGGCCGCCGAAATCACGATTGCAGCGCTCAGCTCGGGCGGGCGCTAGCAGGGGCCTCTCAGCCTCGCGCCGCGCGTATGGCAAGGCGGCTGGCCGCTGCGTGATACTCCTTGGCCAACCGCGCGCATAACTCCGTGACCCCAATAATGTCGTTGATGCCGCCGGCGCTTTGTCCCGCGCTCCAGAAATCGCGCCAGAGCTTTGGTTCAATCTCCCCCTCGACGCTGAACGCCGGGCGCTCTTTAGTCGTGCGATCGACGCCGAACGCCTCAAGCCGCGCGCGCAGGAAACTCGCCGGCAAGCCCGAGATCACGTCCGTATAGACAATATCCTTGGCCGCGCTCTCGCAAATCATCCGCTTGTACTCATCCTGTGCAAGGCTCTCATGCGTCGCAATGAAGCGCGTGCCGAGCGCGGCCATGTCGGCACCGGCGGCGATCGCCCCGGCGATTGCAGCGCCAGTGCTGATGCCGCCGGACAGGATCAGGAGCTTCCCTTCAAGATAGGGGAGCAGCTCGGCAGCAAACGCGAAAGGATTGTACGTTCCGGCATGTCCGCCGGCACCTGCACACACTGCAATAACCCCGTCAGCACCGACTGCGACTGCCTTTTGCGCATGCCGCACGGTAATCGCATCGTGCAGCACCAGCCCACCATAGCTATGGACCGCATCGGCGACCTCTCGCGTGAGACCGAGCGTTGTGACAACGACTGGAACCTGGTAGCGCACGATCGCGGCGAGGTCGGCGCCCGCGCGCGGGCTCGTCGCGTGAACCGCAAGATTGGCCCCGAACGGGGCGTCGTCGGACGTGAGCGCCGCGCGGATCTGTTTGAGCCAATCCTCAAATCCCCCCGGCGTGCGTTGATTGAGTGCCGGAAACGTTCCAAGAATTCCGCCCCTGCAGGCCGCGATGACCAGTTCGGGGCCGGAGACGAGGAACATGGGCGCCGCGAGGGCGGGAATTTTAAGCCTGCCGAGGAGTTTGTGCATGCCGTCGCTCCGCTGCCAGAATTGACTATAGCGTATTATTTAATGACTTTCATGTCAATTCGCGGTACACTTGCAAACGGGCGAACGGGCGGAGACTCTAGCGATCAAGCCGCCGGCATCGTGCGGCACGTTATGGAGATATGGCCGCATGCGTTGCTGCGCGCCGGCTTCAGGAGGTCATCATGCTATCGACAGGTGTTCACGACGTCCCGCGCGCCGAACGGCTGGTCTACGGCCGTCCCGCCGGCGACGTCCTGGGGGAAGCCATTCGCGAGGCCGGTTGGCGCAAAGTGTTCGCAATCACGACGCGATCCGTACAGGCCAGCGAATTGATGACCACCCTTGGCGCGGCGGCCGGCACAGCGCTCGCCGGGAGCTACGCCGGCATCGCCGCCCACTCTCCGATCGAGTCCGTTCTGAACGCCGCCGATGCTGCGCGGAGCGTGGACGCGGACGTGTTGCTCGCGGTTGGGGGCGGCTCGGCAATCGACGCGGCCAAGGCCGTCCAGATGTGTCTTGCCCAGGATCTCCGCACGCAGGATGAGCTTTTGGCTCACGCACGTCGGGGTGCGGCAGGGCGGAGCGAGAGCGCACCGCACCTTCGCATCGTCGCGGTGCCGACAACGCTTTCCGCTGCGGAATTCACCAGCATCGCGGGAGTCACGGATGTGAGCCGCGGCGTAAAGCACGCCCTGGAATCTCCTTATCTCGTCCCGCAGCTGGTCATCATGGATCCCCGCGCGACGCTCTACACGCCGGAGCGGCTGCTGCTGGGGACAGGAATTCGTGCCGTCGACCATTGCGTCGAGGCGATTTGCTCGATCTCCCCGACACCGTTCGGCAATGCCACCGCGCGCGAAGGACTCTCGCTGCTCAGCCGCGGCCTGCGGGCCCTCAAAGCGGACCCGGACGATCTGGACGCGCGGCTGAACTGCCAGCTTGGCGCATGGATGGCAATTTCGGGCCCGGCCTCGGGCGTTCCGATGGGCGCGAGCCATGCGATCGGACGCGTGCTGGGGGGCGCTTACGGCGTCCCGCACGGCGAAACGTCCTGCGTGATGCTGGCGGGAGCTTTGACGTGGAACGCGCCGGCCGATGACGGGGCGCAGGCCCGCGTGATCGCCGCGATGGGCGGGGGCCATTCCTCGGCGGCGGATGCGGTGCGCGCGCTGGTTCACGAGCTCGGCTTGCCGACGCGGCTGGCGGATGTCGGCGTCAAGCTCACACAATTCGATGAGATCGCGAGCAAGTCCCTTGCGATGTTGCGCGTGCCATCGACCTCGGGAAACCGCCGGCCAATTAGCAGCACGGACGACGTGAAGGAAATTCTGGAGCTGGTTGCCTGAGAGCGGCGCGCGGGTCTGCGCTAGAAGTGCGCTGGCCGCTTTTCGAGAAACGCCGCGCACCCCTCGACGAATTCGGGCGCACCCAGGCAATGGGATTGCGCCTCGATCTCGTCGGCAAGAAATGCGTCAAGGTCTGGAGCCGTGCGGGCGAGCAACGCCTTCATGCGGCTGTAAGCTTGGGGTGGAAGCGCCGCGAGCTCCACTGCCAGCGACAGCGCCCGCTGCTGGACCTGATTGTCCTCAACGACAAAATCTGCGAGCCCGAGCGTCCGGGCTTCAGCCCCGCGCACGATCCGGCTCTCTGCGACCAGCCGGAACGTCTGCCGGTACCCGATGCGGCGCGCAAGCAGGTACCCGACGCCCATGTCCGGGACCAGTCCGATCCGCAGGAACGGCACGCCGAACCTTGCAGCTTCCCCCATCACCACGTAGTCGCAGGCGAGTGCGAAGCCGCCAGCCCCGCCTGCGCACACGCCCTCCAGAACAGCGATGGTGGGCTTGGCTGCCGCCGCGAGCCCGCGCAGGATCGGGACGATGTCGCGATGATAGGCTCTGAGCGCGTCCGCGCTGAGCGAGCGCATCCAGTCGATATCGCCGCCCGCCGAAAAATGTCCGCCGGAACCGCTGAGGATAATCGCGCGTACCCCCGTGTCCAGCAGGGCCCGATCCAGCTCATCCGAGAGGGTGTCGCACATCTCGCGGTCGAAGGTGTTGAGCTTCCCCGGCCGGGTCAGGGATAAGCGCAGGATGCCCTGCGCCGGGCGCTCGGTTCGCACAAGCGTCATGGGATCGGCCGCGGCGCATCGCCGGGGAGCATCGCGCTACCGTCCCAGGATCGTGATGGTCGCCGCCGCTTCTTCGTAGCCATAGAAGCCGCCACCGTTCTCCGCGATCGCAAAGCGCGCATCCGGAACCTGCCGCGCGCCCGCCTCGCCGCGCAGTTGCGTGACGAGCTCGAACACCTGCCCCAGCCCGGTCGCGCCGATGGGATGGCCCTTGGATTCAAGTCCGCCGGACGGATTGATCGGAATGCGCCCGCCAAGTGCCGTGTCGCCGCGCTCCGCGATGACGCCGCCCTGCCCGATTTCGCAAAACCCGAGATTTTCGCTTTGAACGATCTCCGCGAATGCAGAGGCGTCATGCACCTCGGCGACGCTCATGTCACGGGGGCCAACACCGGCAATGTCGTATGCCTTGAGCGCCGCGAGCCGGCACAGATGGTGCTTGGCATCGCTCGCCTCGCGCACGCTGCCGCTTGCAAGCACCGAGGCGCATACCTTGATCGGCCTCGCACCGGGGAACCGCGACAGCGCCTCCTTCGTGCACAGGATCGCGGCGGCCGCCCCGTCGCTGATCGGCGCGCACATCGGAAGGGTGAGCGGCCAGGAAATCATGCGTGCGCCCAGCACCTCGTCAACGCTCATATCTACGCGATATTGCGCGCGCGGATTGTGAACCGAGTGGTGATGATTCTTGGCAGCGACGGCCGCAATCTGGCGCTCGGTGGTGCCGTAGCTGCGCATATGCGCCTTGGCGAGCGACGCATACAGGTCCATGAACACGCTGCGCAGGCCGCCGGATTCGGCACGTCCGGGCGGGGGCTCGACGCCCTCCCCGAGCTTGGCAAGCGAGGCAATGATATTGGGGACATCGTGGACGTCCCACGCGCCATCGAATACCGAGGCGGCTTTTGCCTTGTCTTCATTGAACATCTTGTCGACACCGACCGCGAGCGCAACGTCCGTCACACCCGCCTTGAGATACGTGTGCGCGAGATGAAAAGCCGTGCTGCCGCTCGCACAGGCGTTTTCGATGTTCGCGATCGGGATGCCGCTAAACCCCATCGAGTGCAGAGCGATCTGACCGCCAACCATGAGCTGGCCTTCAAGCGCGCCTTGGACCGTGTTGGCATAGAAGGCCGCACCGATATCAGAGATTTTGGCGCCCGCATTCTCAAGCGCCTCCATAACGGCCTTGCGGGTAAGCGCCTTGATCGACGTGTCGAGAAATTTTCCGAACGGCGTCATGCCGACGCCAACCACGTAGATATCGCTCATCATTGTGCTCCTTCCGAGGATTGGCGGGTTGCTCGCCGGGAGTGTGTATCGCGCCCCGCCGCAAAACCGCCATCCGCGATGTAGGTTTGTCCCGTAATATATGACGCCTTGTCGGAGGCGAGAAACACGGCGAGCGACGCAATTTCGTCAGGCCCGGCGAACCGCCCGAGCGGAACACTCTCCAGCAGGGCTTCCTTAAGGCCGCCATTTTGGCGCATACCATGGGTCATGTCAGTTTCGATATATCCCGGCGCCACTCCATTGACGCGCACGCCGCGTTCGGCCCACTCGACCGCCAGGGCGCGTGTCATCGCGTCCATCCCGCCCTTGGTTGCGACATAGGGCAGGCCACGCGGAACCCCGACCGCCGCGGTGACCGACGAGATAGAGACGATGCTGCCCGCCCCCTGCTCCATCATCCGCATTCCGGCGGCCTGTATGGCGAAGAAAACGCCGCGCAGATTGACGGACATCACCTCATCCCACATTTGCGGCGTGATCTTCTCCGCACGCGACCAATAGGGACTGATGCCTGCATTCGCGATCAGGATGTCGATGCGCCCGAATGCATCGACGACCTCGCTCACGGCGTGCGCGGATGCGTCAGGATCGGCGACGTCCCATCCCAGCGCACGGGCCGGCGCGCCGATCGCGAGGAGTTCATCGGTGACGCGCTTGGAATTCTCCAGGCTGCGCCCGGCCGGGATGACGGCAGCTCCCGCATCGGCGAGGGCAAGCGCGCAGGCCCGTCCGAGCCCGCGTGTCCCGCCCGCGACCAACGCGACTTTCCCCTCGCAGATGCGCGCCATCATGCGTTCCAGTCGTACCCGGCGAGAAACTCACCGGCCGCAACCGCCATCTGGATGGTGGGAGGCCCCTCTTCGAGCCAGTTGAGCCGTGCGTCCCGATAGAGTCGCTCGATCGGATATTTTCGGGTGTAGCCGATGCCGCCGTGCACCAGTAGCGCCCGATCCGTCACGCGGCCGACGGCCTCAAGTCCGAAGAGCTTGCACATCGACGCCTCCGCAGGGATCCGAAGGCCCCTGTCCCACTTTTGCGTGGCATCGGCAATCATACCGCGCAGGGCGTAAATGTCAGTTGCCATTTCGGCGAGATATCGCTGGATCGCCTGACGCGCCGCCAGCGGCTTGCCGAACGTCACGCGCGTCTTGGCGAAGTCGACCGAAAGTTCGAATGCGCGCTCGGCGGTGCCAAGCGAGGTCGCTGCAATAAAGACCCGACTGATCTCGAGCAATTCCTCCATCTGGAAGAGACCTTGCCCTTCGCGGCCGATCACGTTTGTCGCAGGCACGCGCACGTTGACGAGGTCAAGCTGCCCATGCTCGCCGCCCTTGCACCCCATAGTCTCAGGAAGCGGCGTGATCGTCAGGCCGGGCGCGTTCCGCTCGACCATGATGCTCGAGATCCCTTCGGCACCCGCGCCCGGATCGGTCTTGCAGATGATCATGAAATGCGTGGCAATGTCGGAATTCGTGATCAGCCATTTGCGTCCATTGAGCACATAGTGGTTGCCGTCGCGGACCGCATGCGTGCCGATGTCCAGCCCGGAACCGAAATCGGGTTCCGTCAGACCGAACGCGACCGACTTCGTACCGTGCGCAACACCGGGCATGATGTCCTGGAGTTGCTCCTCTGACGCGCATTCGAGCAATCCGTGACTGACGGAATTGTGGACGTGCACGAGGACGCGAATGCCGCCCTGCACTTTCGAAAACTCCGCCAGGATCGGCAAATATTGCGACGTCGAAAGGCCAACCCCGCCAAAGCGCTTCGGAATGAGCAGGCCGAACGCGCCCATCTTGAGCAGCAGGGGGTCGACGATCTCGTGCGGAACGTGCTCCGCATCCTCGATCTGCTTCTCAAGCGGATCGAGATCGCGCCAGATTGCAGCGAAAATCTCCTTCTTGAAGGCTTCGTATTCTTTTTCGGGAAGCCCCCCGGTTTCCGGATGCGCGCGCAATTTGCGCTTGTAGGCGCCCCGCTTCGCGTTACTTGCCATTTCCCGTGTCGCGCTTGTCATTACGCTCCCTCCATCATCCGATTTGAGATTTCCAGGCGGCCACCGTGCTGATCCCGGCTTGACCGTTCAATATGCAGATTCTGACTTTCAAGTTCTATTGTGTATACGTTATAGTCATACTATCGTCAAGTCACACACTGCCGTACGCGCCGAGGAGAACCCATGGGACAGCTAAACAACAAAGTCGCGCTCGTAACAGGCGCAGCCTCAGGAATCGGCGCCGCCTGCGCGCGCGCGCTGGCCCACGAGGGCGCACGGCTTGCCCTGTCGGACCTGACCCGGGAGAGCATGGCCGGGATTTGCCGCGAGATTTTAAGCGTCGGCACCGAGGTCATGCCGCTCGCCCTCGACGTTACGCAGGAGCCCGACTGGATCGCCGCCATCGCCGAGATCGACCGCGCATACGGCCGGATCGACGTGCTGGTCGCCAACGCGGGAATCTGCGTCATGTCACCGGTCACGCAGATGTCGCTGGACGAATGGCACCGCCAGATGGCGGTCAATGTCGACGGCGTCTTCCTGGCTGCCAAGCACGCCATTCCGGCGATGCGCCGGGGCGGCGGCGGGAGCGTAATTATTATGTCATCGGCGGCAGGGATGCGTGGATCAGCCAATTTTTCGGGCTATTGCGCATCCAAGGGTGCGGTGCGGCTGTTCGCGAAGGCCGTCGCGCTTGAGTGCGCGCGAGCCGGCGACGGCATCCGCGTCAACTCCGTCCACCCGGGCGTGGTGGACACGCCGCTGTGGGGAACGATCCCGCTCGCCGCCGAAGGCGCGCAGGCGCCCCGCATCATCGATCCGCACCGCATGGGTGCGTCCGACGCCCCGATGGGGCGCGCAGGCACACCGGACGAAATCGCCGCGGGCGTGGTCTTCCTCGCGAGCGACGCATCGAGCTACATGACCGGCGCTGAACTCGTCCTCGATGGCGGGATCAATGCGGGCGCCCATCCGCGCCGGTAGCGATGCAGATGGACCTCGCGTTCAGTCCTACACACCGCGGAAACGCGGCTTGCGCCGTTCATTGAACGCGGCGACCCCCTCCTGCATGTCGAAGCTGTGGCTATGCAGCGCGCCCGCGACCAGTTCCGCACGCAACGCCAGCTCGGCTGGCTGTTCGAGGCTGTCGTCGGCAAGCACTTTCATGCCGCGCAAGCCAAGAGGGCTCTTGGTCGACAGCTTTCCCACCAGCCGGTCGACTGCAGCCGGAAGCTCGCCCTCCGGGGCAACCTCATTCACGAGACCCGCGGCGACGAGTTCCGCAGCAGGTAAAAGCTCACCGGTGAAGAACAGGTATTTGGCGCGCGTTGGCCCGATTTTGCGCGGCAGGCGCACCGACGCACCACCGCCAGGGAGCAGTCCGTAGTTCGCATGACCATCGCCGAGCCGTGCGGTCGCATCCGCCACAACGAGATCGCAGCACAGCACCAGCTCCATGCCGCCGCCGGTCGCGATGCCGTTGACGGCGGCGATCACCGGCTTGGGGAATTTCTCAAGCCGCAGCATGAGCTTGAATACGCGCTCGAGGAATGCCGCTGTGCTCGCCGCACGCTCCTGCTCTGGCAGTTCGCCGAGAAACTTGAGATCGGCGCCTGCACAGAAGGCTCGCCCCGTCCCTGTCACGACAACCGAGATAACCTCGCTATCGTGAAGAGCATCGGTCAGCGCGGCGTCGAACTCCTCGACGAGACGCGGCGACAGGGTATTGAGCGCGCCTGGCCGGTTCAGCCGAATCCACGCCCCCCGCCCGCGCTTTTCATAGTCGATGTCGAGATACTCCATGGCGTCCTCACTATCCGATCGCTTCATCAATTTGACTTATCGTTCATTAAATTGTACTTATAGTCAATTCGAAATGCGCTGGAGACCTGATGGCAAATCCTGCCCGCCCCGACCGCCGGACGCATGGCGAAACCCCGCCCCTCCCGGGTCCGCTGGAGGGGATCAGGGTGGTGTCGCTCGCCGAGCAATATCCGGGACCCTACGCGACGTTGCTGCTGGCCGATCTCGGCGCAGACGTGACGCTGATCGAGCGTCCCGGCGGCGGCGATCCGGCGCGTGTCTATCCCGATTTCTTTGCGTCTCTAGCGCGCAACAAGCGCAGCGTCGCGCTCGATCTGAAAAGCGTAGCCGGGCTTCGCGAACTGCGCGCATTGATCGAGACCTGCGACGTGATGCTGGAAGGATTCCGCCCGGGAACAGCGGCGCGCCTCGGTTTCGACTACGAGAGTGTGAAAGCTATCAACCCGAGGCTGATCTATGTCTCGATTTCGGGCTTCGGACAGACCGGTCCGTATCGCGACCGCGTCGGACATGACCTCTCTTATCAAGCGATCGCCGGCTTTTTGTTCGACCAGGCGGGCCGCTGCGCGTCTCCCCCCCTCATCTCGCTCGGCGATCTCGCGGGTGCCATGTTCGCGGCATTTGGAATTACAACGGCGCTCTATGCGCGCGAACGCACTGGCCTGGGCACATTCGTCGACGTGTCGATGACCGATGGGCTTGTGTCGTGGATGACCAGCTTTCTCGGCCCGGCCCTGAATGACGGCAATGCCCTGCCCGTGCACGATATTCCGACCTATGGGAGCTTCGGGTGCGCCGACGGTCGAATCTTGACGTTGAGCATCGCCCATGAGGACCACTTCTGGCGCAAACTATGCGAGCTTCTGGCGCTGGATGACGTTTCCAGCTGCGATTTTTCCACACGCCTCGCGCGCGGCGACGAGCTGCGCACGCAGCTTCGCTCCGAATTTGTGCGTGAGCCGCTCGATCATTGGGCCGACCTGTTCGACACACACGGAATTCCGTGGTCGCCGCTCAACGATCTTGAGGCCGTCATCGGCGATCCGCATTTCCGCGACCGTGGAATGTTCAAATCCGTCGCACGTGCCGATGGCACGCGGGAGCACCACGTCATGCAGCCCGTGCGCTTCAGCGCGTTCGGTTCGGCGCTGCGCCGTGCCGCGCCGCGTCTGGGCGAACACGGAAGCTGGGATCCGACACACACGTGACGTGTGACCCCCCGGGCGCGCGCAGTCGGGCCCGGTTTCCACCGGAAATGACGGTTCCGTCATTTTTGAGTTCATTGCCGTCTATTTCTAGGGAGCGTTGCAGGATGGAATCGATATTGGATCTGAAGGGACATGTGGGGCTGGTGACGGGTGCCGGCCAAGGCGTTGGGCGTCAGATCGCGCTTCATTTCGCTGCGCACAATGCCGGCGGCGTCGTGGTCAATGACTTTTTCAAAGACCGGGCGGAAGAGGTGGCGCGGGAGATTCGCGAGCTGGGTGGCAAGGCCCTCGCGCTCGCCTGCGACGTGACTGACTACGACGCCGTCGCCGCCATGACGCGCGAAGCGCAGGCACATTTCGGGAAGATTGACATTCTCGTCAACAACGCCGGCAATGCCGGACCGACCCAGGGGCTTTCCGATATCAAGCCGTTCTGGGAGACAGGGCCTGAGGAGTGGAAGAACTGGCTCGGGACTAATCTCTACGGCGTCCTCAACTGCGCGCGTGCCAGCGTTCCCGGGATGATGGAGCGGAAATACGGGCGCATTATCACAATAATCTCCGATGCCGGGCGCGTGGGCGAGCCGCATCTCGCCGTTTATTCCGGCGCCAAGGCAGGCGCCGCCGGCTTCATGCGTGGTCTCGCCAAGGCGGTCGGCCGCGCAAATGTCACTGCGAACTGCATCGCGCTGGCCGGCGTCAACACGCCGGGCGTCGCCGGGCTGGTTCCGGACGACGACACCATGAAGAAGATCCTGCGCACCTATATCATCCGCCGTATGGGTGAACCGTCGGACGTCGCGAATATGGCGCTGTTTCTTGCCTCCGACGCGGCGAGCTGGATCACCGGTCAGACCTATCCGGTAAATGGCGGCTATTCCGTTTCCAACTGACGACGCACCCCGTGAGGCCATTTGCGAATGGCCTCACGTAACCGGCGAACCTATTCGGCGTCCTTGAACTGCTCGAGGCACGCCGTGAGAATAGGCCGCTTGAGCCAGGCGCCATACTGGTTCGGCAGGACGCGCCAGGGTTCTTCGAGGCCCAGAATTTGCGCGGCGTGATACGCCCAGCGCGGATCGGACAGCATCTGACGGCCAATCATGATGATGTCGGCCTGACTCTGGCGGATAATATTGTCAGCATCGCGCGGATGCTCGATCATCCAACCCACCGCGACCGGAATGTCGATCTCGCGGCGGATGCGTTCGGCATAAGGCACCATGAAGCAGGGTGCCCAGGGAATGCGCGAAACATCGGGGCTGTTGAATCCAAGACTGATGTCGATCAGATCGAGACCTTCGGCCTTGAGGCGGCGGATCAGTTCGAGCGAATCCTCGAACTGGAGGCCATCGGGGTGAAAGTCCGTGATGCCGAGGCGCGCGGTCAGCGGCAGGCGCTCCGGCCACACCGCCCGCACGGCCTTGAAGGTCTCGATCAGAAAGCGCGAGCGCCCCTCGAAGCCGCCGCCATATTCGTCGGTGCGGAAATTTCCGAGCGGCGAGAAAAACGACTGTGCGAGGTAGCCGTGCGCGAAATGCACCTCGAGCCATTCAAAGCCGGCGGTGAGCGCACGTTGCGCCGCAGATACGAATTCGCCCTGCACGCGCTTGATGTCTGCATGAGACATTTCGAGCGGCACGCGCGGAAGGTTGCCGCCATAGGGCACCGCGGACGCGGCAATCGTCTGCCACATGCGCGGGTCCGAATCGGGAAGATGGTCGTCTCCCTCCCATGGCGGATTGGCGCAGCCCTTGCGCCCGCTATGGCCAAGCTGAATACCGACCACTGCGCCCTGCGATTTTACAAACCTCGCGACGCGCGCCCATTCCTCCGCCTGCGTGTCGTTCCACAATCCCGCACAGCCTGGCGAAACCCTCCCGACCGGCGATACAGCGGTATTTTCCGCGATCACCAGCCCCGCACCGCCGACAGCAGGCGCGCCAAGATTGACCATATGCCAGTCGGTAATCACGCCATCGTTTGCCGAATACTGGCCGAGCGGGGGGCACGCGATGCGGTTTTTAAGGGTGACGTCCTTCACCTGAAACGAACTGAAAAGGTCTGCCATGCCATTCCTCCCGTCCATCGATCACGCGCTCATCGGCACATGTTTGCCCTGCGCGCGCCGGAATTGCCGCGCGATCGCCCGCCAGCGCTTCAGAAATGACTCGTAAGTCATTTTATCATACCTATCAATTCTTTTTTTTGATTATTCAAATCACTCGTGGCACGCGCGTCGCTTGCGCGGTCGCACGACAGCCGGCTATGAGCAAATTGAAGCAGCCGTGGAGTTTATTTTGGCCGGGGGACGCGGGCGGAAGCGCGCTTACCCTTGACCTTGGCAACCGGCGTGGCCTGCCGGTTCGCCACCTTCGCGGCCGACCCGGCACGATCGGCGGGCGATGCCAGCCCGCCCATCAGGATGTCGACGACACCCTCTGCGATCTCGATATGGCTCAGTCGTCCCTTGGGTGAGTACCAGCGTGCGATCCCGTTGACCGCACCCATGAACGTATAGACCGCAAGCTTTTCATCGACGGGGCGAATCGTGCCGTCGGCGATACCTTCCTTCAGGATGTCGACGAACCAGCCCTGCTGCACATCTCGGCGGGCGACAATCTCGCGGCGATGGTTGGGTTTAAGCGAGTCGACTTCCGTGATCATGCCGCACGCGCCAAGCTCATCATGCAGCATGGAAATGTAATTGCGCAGCGTGGCGCGGAGCTTGTCGGCACCGCTGCCTGCCTCCTCGCGCGCAAGGGCGAATGCCCGCTCGCCCAGATCGAGTGCCATTTTCAGGCTTTCGAAGAGGATCTCTTCCTTGTCGGTGACGTAATTATAGAGCGTGCCTTTGGAGACATTGAGAGATTTTGCGACATCGTCGAGAGAGGCGTTGTGATAGCCGCGCCGGCTGAAAATCCGGGCTGATTCACGAATGACGGCCTCCCGCTTCAGGCGGGTGATTTCATCATTTGTACGGAGTGCATTTTCCCAACGCGCCATGTTCGACCAATATCATCCATCTGTTAATCTGCCGCCCCTGTCCCGCCCACGGAGAGAACGCGGGGCCAATCCGACCGGACACTGCGGTCAATAGGATGGATCCGTCAGTGCCGGCGCCAGATTGACGGATAGGGTCATTTTGTTCAAGGCGCTCGTCGTTTCCGGGAAAGGTAGCGCGGCGCTCCTCTCAGGAGCCGAAGCGTTCGGTAAATATGCGGCGCGGGTCGATCCCGCAAGACTCGAGCGCCTTTGTGGCCGCATCGACGAACCCGTTCGACCCGCACACAAAGACGTGGCGCGGGGGTGCGGTTAACCGGGCGAGCACATCCGCCGCCATCGGCGCGTCGATCCGCCGCGCGTAGTCCCCGGACCGCCGCACGGTATCTCGCGACAGCGCAAATACGAGGTCGAAGCCATTCGCCGCACCCGCGAGGCGCTCCAGCTCTTCGCGAAAAACGATATCGCTCCAATGCCGCGCGCCGCTCAGCAGTGCCGCCTCCACCGCGGCACCGGTCCGGGCGCGATGGCGCAGCATCGAGATCAGGGGAACGATTCCCGATCCCCCGGCGACCAGAAGCAGCGGGCCACCGTTGGACACTTCCCACACGAAATGCCCCCCGATCGGGCCGCGCAGTTCGATCTCGTCTCCCGCCTGCGCAACATCGTGAAAGAACGTCGAGACCTCGCCGTCCTCGAGACGCTCGACCGCAAGCTCGATCACACTTCGATCTTCGGGCGCCGACGCGATGGAATAATTGCGCTGCGCCTGATAGCCGTCCTCCGCCGTCAGGCGGACCGCCACATGCTGGCCGGCGCGGAAAGCGAAAGGTACCTTCGGCGCGAGAAAGAAGCTCTTCACACGAGCGGTTCGGGAAACGATCTCCGTAATCGTGGCCGGTTGCCACTCAAGGCGTCGCGGACTACCGCCCGCCTCAGTCATCGTCGTAGCGTTGCTCGCGGAACGGATCGCCATACATGTGATAGCCTCTCAGTTCCCAGAAGCCTGCGGTATCAACGGCGGTGAACTGGAGTCCGTTGATCCACTTCGCCGATTTCCACAGATAGAGGTGAGGGACGAGGAGCCGCGCCGGGCCGCCGTGATCGGGCTCAATTGGCTTACCCTCGTAGCTGAGAGCAATCATCGCCTTTCCGTCCACGAGATCGGCGGTCGGCACGTTCGTGGAATATTCGTCATAGCCGTGCGCAAGCGTGTAAGGCGTCGGCGCTTCGAGCCCCGCATCGGCAAGCACGTCGTCGATCAGGACGCCTTCCCACGACGTGTCGAATTTGCTCCACGTCGTGACGCAATGAATGTCGCGCGTTATGGCTGTGCGCGGGAGCGCGTTGAACTGATCCCAGTTCCAGCTCTTGATCGGCTTGGGCCCGTTCTTGAGGGTAAAGCTCCACTTCGCGATCGACACGTGCGGTGTGGGCCCGGCCGAGAGCACCGGAAAATCATCGGTAAGCGATTGGCCTGGCGGCAGGCGCCCCTCGCCCGGCGGCCGCGCACGGCCAGTAAATCCGCGTGTTGACATTGCCATCTCCTCCCGGCCCGCACCCGGCAATGCCGCACGCATCACTGGGCGCGCAAGCGCTCCGCTGCTTTCATCGCGACAGGATCGAGCGTGCTGACATCCGCGTCAAGCGCAGCCGCAAGCCTTTTGCGCATGCGAGGGTCCCAGAATTTGCGGATGTGATCTTCGGTTGCCGCAACGGCATCGGCCTCGCCCAGATGCGCGAAGGCGATTGCGATCTGATTTGCCATGTCGACGAGATGCTGCGTGCTCATAGGAGAATCACCCGATCTGGATGTGTGTACAGGTTGAAACCGGCCTCGCGCACAAAGGCCGCGAGCGTCAGCCCCGCCGCTTTCGCGAGGGTGATGGCGAGCGAGGTCGGCGCCGAGATGGCGGCAAGAAGCGGGATGCCGGCAGCGATCGTCTTTTGAGCCATCTCGAGACTGCACCGGCTGGTGACGAACGCAAAGCCTGACGCCGGGTCGATGCCGCCGCGCAACAAGGCGCCGATCAATTTGTCGAGTGCGTTGTGACGTCCGACATCTTCCCGCATGAGCAGGATCGTTCCATCGCGCGCCGCGAACGCCGCGCCGTGTACGGCACCCGTCGCCTGATTGAGGAGTTGGCGGTCGGCCAGTGAGTCACGCGCCGTCATGATCGCTTCGACACCCACCGGGGGCGTGCGCGGCAGCTGAGGCAGCTCCCGCAGGACCTGCTCGATGCTCGAAATCCCGCACAACCCGCAGCCCGACCGCCCCGGCAGATGGCGGGTGCGGCCGCGCAGGGCCTCTGCGCGCGCCCCCGGAATCTGCAGCGCGACTTTCAGCCCCGTCCCGGCATCGTGGATCGCGAGCGCCGCGATTTCATCGATCGTGGCGACGACCCCTTCCGAGATGCAGAACCCGGCCGCAAAATCCTCCAGATCCGCCGGCGTGGCGAGCATCACCACATGATCGGCACCGTTAAACGCGAATGCGACCGGCACTTCCGCCGCTACCACTTCACGAATGTTCGCGCCTTCTCCCCGACGCACCTGAACCGCCGCGACTCCGACGCTCGGAGCGAAACCATGCGCTGTTTCATAGGGGGGCACTTGGACCCTCATTCTCCGGGCACAGCCGGGGCCGGTGCGATGCGCCGTGCGACCCTACGCACTCGCTCATTTTCCTCCTGCCAGGGCGCCGCATGATTGGTCAGGCGCACTTCGACCGCCGTCACCTTGTACTCAGGGCAATTGGTCGCCCAGTCGGAAAATTCGGTGGTGACGACATTGGCGCCGGTCTCGGGGTGGTGGAACGTCGTGTAGACGACGCCCGGCTGAACGCGGTCCGTGAGGTGGGCGTGCAACGTCGTTTCGCCCGACCGGCTCATCAGCGCCACAAGATCGCCCTCGCGCACGCCCCGGTCTTCGGCATCGTGCGGATGAATTTCGAGCACGTCCTCATCGTGCCACATCGAATTGTCCGTGCGGCGTGTTTGGGCACCCACGTTGTATTGCGTCAGGATCCGCCCGGTGGTGAGCAGCAGCGGAAAGCGCGGACCGACGCGCTCCTGTGTCGGAACAAACTCAGTGACGACAAATTTACCTTTGCCGCGCACAAACCCGTCCACATGCATGATCGGCGTGCCGTTCGGCGCCTGGTCATTGCACGGCCATTGAAGACTGCCAAGTTCGTCGATCCTTTGATAGCTCACGCCCGCAAATGTCGGCGTCAGGCGCGCAATCTCGTCCATGATTTCGCCGGGATGCGAATACGACATGGGATAGCCGAGCGCGTTGGAGAGTGCGACGGTCACCTCCCAGTCAGCGAGCCCGGCCAGCGGCGGGATCGCCTTGCGCACACGAGAGATGCGCCTCTCGGCATTGGTGAAGGTGCCGTCCTTTTCCAGGAACGAGGAGCCGGGAAGAAAGACATGGGCGTACGCCGCAGTCTCGTTGAGGAAAAGATCCTGCACCACGACGCATTCCATCGCTCGCAACGCCGCCGTAACGTGCTTCGTATTGGGATCGGACTGCGCGATATCCTCGCCTTGGATGTAAATTCCCTTGAAGGTCCCTTCCAGCGCCTCGTCCAGCATGTTGGGGATGCGAAGTCCCGGCTCAGCATCGAGCGTCACACCCCATGCGGCATCGAACAGTGCGCGCGTCGCGGCGTCCGAGATATGGCGGTAGCCGGAAAGCTCATGAGGGAACGAGCCCATGTCGCACGCGCCCTGAACGTTGTTCTGCCCGCGCAGCGGATTGACGCCTACACCGCGCGTGCCGAGATTGCCCGTTGCCATGGCGAGGTTGGCCATCCCCATCACCATGGTGGAGCCCTGGCTGTGTTCCGTCACGCCGAGGCCGTAATAGATCGCGCTCTTTCCTCCACCCGCATATAGCCGCGCGGCGGCGCGGATTTTGTCCGCCGCGACGCCGGTAACCTGCTCGACCAATTCCGGCGTGTGTTCCACTCCCTTGATGAAATCGAGCCACTGCGCGAAGTCGCCCGGCTCGCAGCGATCCCGCACGAACGCCTCGTCGATCAGCCCCTCGACCGCCACGACATGGGCAAGCGCATTGATGAGCGCGACATTGGTGCCGGGTTTGAGATCGAGATGAACCGCCGCCTCGACATGAGGTACGCGCACAAGATCAATGCGGCGCGGATCGGCGACGATCAGCTTCGCGCCCTCGCGCAGTCGCCGCTTGAGCTGCGAGGCAAAAACCGGGTGCGCGTCGGTTGGATTGGCACCGATGACGAAAATGACATCCGCCTCGTTCACCGAATCAAAGTCCTGCGTTCCGGCGGAGGTGCCGAACGTCGTTTTGAGCCCGTAACCGGTCGGCGAATGGCAAACCCGCGCACAGGTGTCGACATTGTTGTTGCCGAACGCCGCACGGATCAGCTTCTGTACGAGAAACGTTTCCTCGTTGGTGCAGCGCGAACTTGTGATGCCGCCGACCGCGCCCGCGCCATATTTCGCCTGGAGGCGTTTGAATTCGCGCGCGGCATGCGCGATCGCCTCGTCCCAGGAAACCTCGCGCCATGGTTCGTCAATCGCGGCGCGGATCATCGGCGTCGTCACGCGATCCTTGTGGGTCGCATAGCCCCACGCGAAACGACCTTTGACGCAGGAGTGCCCGTGATTGGCCTTGCCATCCTTGTGCGGCACCATCCGTACGACGCGATTGCCCTGAAGTTGTGCCTCAAAGCTGCACCCAACCCCGCAATAGGCGCAGGTGGTGATCACGCTGCGCTCTCCCTGCCCGTGCGCGATGACGCTCTTCTCGGTCAGTGTCGCGGTCGGGCACGCCTGCACGCACGCGCCGCAGGACACGCATTCCGAATCAAGGAACGCCTCGTCGCTTCCCGCCGCGACATGCGACGCGAATCCGCGTCCGTCGATGGTGAGCGCGAAGGTTCCCTGCACCTCTTCGCACGCCCGCACACAGCGCGAGCACACGATGCATTTGGAAGGATCAAAAGTGAAGTAGGGATTGCTTTCGTCCTTGCGTGCATCGAGGTGGCTCTCGCCCTGATACCCATAGCGCACCTCGCGCAGGCCGACGGCGCCGGCCATGTCCTGCAGCTCGCAATCGCCATTCGCCGCGCAGGTGAGGCAGTCGAGCGGATGGTCACTGATATAAAGCTCCATGACGCCGCGGCGCAGCCGGGCGAGCCGTTCCGATTGCGTCGTCACCTTCATCCCGGGCTCGACCTGCGCGGTACACGATGCGGGGGTGCCCTTGCGTCCCTCGATTTCGACCAGACACAGTCGGCACGACCCGAACGGCTCCAGCGTATCAGTGGCGCACAGCCTGGGAACCTGCACACCCGCGAGCGAGGCCGCACGCATTACCGACGTACCGGCCGGCACGGTGACGGCGAGACCGTCGATTTCAACAGTCACCCTGGCGGCGCTTTCGCGCGGGGGCGTTCCGCGGTCGCGGTTGTCAGTCAGGCTCATGGCGCACCTTTCGCGCGATGCTCGAAATCTTCGGGGAAATGGTCGAGTGAGCTCAACACCGGCATGTGCGTGAGCCCGCCGAGCGCGCACAGCGAGCCGTCGCGCATCACCTCGCACAGATCGCGCACCAGAACGAGATTGTCGCGCGCAGAATCGCCCGCAACGATTTTCGCGACTGTCTCAGCGCCGCGCACGGCGCCAATACGGCACGGCGTACATTTGCCGCAGGATTCTTCCGCACAGAACTGAAATGCGAAGTGTGCCTGCGCGGCAAGGTCCACCGTGTCGTCGAATACGACGACACCGCCGTGACCGATCATGCCGCCTCGTGTGGCGAATGCCTCGTAGTCGAATGACGTATCGAGCAAGCTTTGCGGCCAGTATGCCCCCAGAGGCCCGCCAACCTGAACCGCGCGCACGGGCCGTCCGCTCGCCGCCCCGCCACCGAACTCCTCGACGATCTCACGCAAGGTAAGCCCGAACGCGCACTCAATCAGCCCACCGCGGCGGACGTTGCCGCTCAGCTGGATCGGCTGCGTTCCGCGTGAGCGGTCAATGCCGAGATCGCGGTAGGCATCGGCGCCCCGCGCCATGACAAACGGTACTGTTGCCAGCGTCACAACGTTGTTGACGACCGTCGGCCGTCCGAACAAGCCAGCAACGGCCGGCAGCGGCGGCTTGAAGCGAATCTGGCCGCGCTTGCCCTCCAGACTTTCCAGCAGTGACGTTTCCTCTCCGCAGATATAGGCCCCGGCACCAAGACGCGCCTCGATCTCGAAGCGCCTCCCACTGCCCAGGACATCCGTCCCGAGAAGGTGCTCACGGCGCGCGATCGCGATCGCGCGCTCGATCTGTGCGAACGCGGCTGGGTATTCGGATCTGATGTAAACGAACCCCATCGTTGCACCGACGGCGAGACCGGCGATCACCATGCCCTCGATCACCGCAAAGGGGTCACCCTCCATCAACATGCGGTCCGCAAACGTGCCGCTGTCACCCTCATCGGCGTTGCACACGATATATTTTTGCGGCGCCTCCGCCTCAAGCACCGTCTTCCATTTGATGCCGGTGGGAAAGCCGGCCCCGCCCCGCCCGCGCAAACCCGAGCGTGTCACCTCGTCAACGATCCCTTCGGGGTCACGAGCAAGAGCGACGCGAAGTCCGGAAAGCCCGCCATGCGCTTCGTAATCAGCCAGCGAGAGCGGGTCGATAATGCCGCAGCGCGCAAAGGTCACGCGCTGTTGACGGGCAAGATAGGGAATGTCCTCAACGCGCCCTAGTGACAAGCGGTGAGCGCCACCCCGAAGCAGCCCGGCGTCGAACAGCGACTCGACGTCGCCCGCCTCCACCGGGCCATAGCCGAGCCGTCCCTGTGCCGTCTCCACCTCGATCAAAGGTTCGAGCCAATAGAGACCACGCGAGCCGTTCCGGATGACCTTCACATTCGCGCCGCGCCGCGCCGCTTCATGCGCGATAGCATGCGCAACGTCCTGCGCCCCCACGGAGCACGCGGCGCTGTCGCCGGGGATGTAGAGCGAGACGGTCATGGCTGCTCCAGCAGCTGCAAGACGCGCTCGGCTGTGAGGCGGCCATGGAGGCGCCCGTCGATCAGTGCGGCAGGAGAAAGCGCGCAATTTCCCAGGCAGTAAACGCTTTCGAGCGTCGCCGACCCGTCGGCCGTCGTCTTGCCGATGGCGTAACCGCGCTTTGCAAGCGCCGCAACCAGCCCTTCACACCCCATCGCCTGGCACGCTTCGGCACGGCACACCTTCATCACGTGGCGTCCCGCCGGGGCGCGACGAAAATCGTGATAGAAGCTCACCACGCCATGAACTTCCGCGCGAGAGAGATTGAGGACGTCGGCGACAATTGGAATGGCGCGCTCGTCGATGTATCCAAAACGCGCCTGAAGCGCATGAAGGATCGGCAGCAACGGCCCCGCCTGCACGGTGAGGGAGAGCGCGAGTTCACGCACTGCGTCCGCGTCAAATTCGATGTTGTCTGGGCGTTTGGCTGTCATCGGCTCCCGCCGGTTGTATACGGGTTAAGCTTGGCACCGCCCACACGGCTATTCAAACAATATTTCTCGATGAATAAATCGATAAAAGCGATCAAGAAATCCGCGTGGTCGCGCCCGCGCCCAGTGCCTTCAGCACTTCGCGCTTGCGGACGATGTCCTCGAGCGCGCGGATGAGCGGGGAGGCGGGATCACGATCGCGCACAACCAGCCCCATCGTGAACCGGCGGACCGGTTCGACGAGCGCCAGCGCCAGCAGGCCAGGCGGCTGACCGAACACCCACAGAAAATTATGTGGGACCACGGTCGACCACGCCCCGCTTCGCACGTGCGAAAACAACGTCATCACCGAATTGGTCTCCACCAGCACGTGTGGTTTGTGGCCGGCCTCGCGGAATATTGCCTCAAGGATGCGCCGGTTCTGCATATCGGGCGTCAACAGGCATAGCGGTGTATGCGCTGCGTCGCGCCACGTCACGCGCGAATAACCGGCAAACGGCCCCTCAGCAGGTGTCAAAAGCATATAGCGCTCCTTATAGAGCGCCCGACCGCGCACCCCGTGCAGGGGCTCGTTGTCGAGATAGGTGATGCCCGCGTCGAGGGAAAACTCGTCGAGGCCGCACTGGATCTCCGCCGAGGTGCGCGAGAGAATTTTGAGCCGCACGTCCGGATAGCGCTTGTTGAAGGGAGTTGTAATCAACGCGATGGTCGGCAGGGCCGCCGGTACCACGCCAAGCTTGAGCTCTCCTGTCAATCCGCTGCGCAGGCGGCTCAGTTCCTGATCCAGGCCGTCGCGTTCGGACAGGATCCGCCGCGCCCAGTCGAGCACGGCGCGCCCCTCGGAGGTGAGATCCTGAAAGCGCTTGTCACGTGCCACGAGCGGCGCACCGATCTCTTCTTCAAGCTGGCGGATGGCCGCCGAAAGAGTCGATTGCGTGACGCGGCACGCAGCCGCCGCGCGGCCGAAATGGCGTTCGCGCGCGAGGGTCACAAAATAATGGAGATGGCGCAGCTGCATGTGAAAGGTTCCGTCCCGAACCGGCCGGCAAGCGCCCGCGAATCGATCCGCCTCGTCCCGCCATCGAACGCCGAAAGCCTGCGCAATGTCCATTGTGGCGGGCGATCGGAGCACGGCCGTGAAGCTACACATAACTGTCATCAATCCTAAATACCGTCCACCGCGTGGCGACTGATCGCACGATTTGAGCGGCGTATTTGTGCGTGTGACAATTGAGCAAAATCTGCGTGCGCCGGGACGACGCCCGTCTCAAATTGCACGCGATCTGGCCAGCGGGAGCCTGGTCGGCAGCCTCGCGATCACCTACAGCGATACTTTCGCGGCACTGATTTATTCGGGACCGCTGGCGGCCGCCCCCGCGTTTTCGAGGACCGCGACGACACGCTGGAGTGGTGCGAGGACGCGGTCCTGGCCGATTGCGGCAAGGATCTCGAACCACGATTTCTCGACTGGCTCGTGGAGGAGGCCGGCGGGCGCGCGACTTACCTGCGCAGCATGACCGGGAATACCGTCGTGGGCGAGGTGGGCTTCTACCGCGACATGACCCGAACCGCCTCGGTCATTGCCGAGCAGCCCAGCGTTGTCTATCGCCTCAACCGCGCGACCTTCCTGGAGATGTTCGAGAAGGATCCGCAGGCGAACGCCACCCTCAATGCACTCATCGTGCGCATCCCGTCCGACCGGCTGGCGGGTGCAAACCAGGAGATTTCGGCATTCTCGTGAGCGTTTCGGCCCGACGCACCGCTTAAGGTGCGCAGCCGAGAAAATCGCACACGAGGTTCGTCGTGGCCTGCGGGTTCTCCTCCATCACCCAATGGCCGGAATCGGGAACGATCGCCTCGGTCACGTCGGTGGCGGCCGCGCGCATCACAGTCGCCATCATCGGGCCGAACGATGACTGCGCGCCCACCGCGAGGATCGGCATCGTCAGCTTGCCTTTCGACAGCAGCGCCTGATTGTCCAGAGCGTCCTGGGTAAACGCGCCGAACTGCTCGAACGCGTCGTGCATCGCATGCGGTTGCGCATAGAGGGCCGCGTAATGCACGCGCGTCTCCTCGTCAATCGCCGCCGGATTTGCCGACAGCTCGTTCCAGAACCGGTCGAGATAGATGCGTTCGCGACCGGCCACGAGCCGCTCCACATCCGGGCCGCGGAAATTGAAGTGCCAGAGCATCGGGCTGCGGATGATCGTGTCCCAATCGCCAATCCCCGGCAGCGGCGCGTCGATCACGACCCAGCGCACCACCCGCGCCGGATACTGCGCCGCGAACGCGTAGCCGACCATGTTGCCGATGTCGTGCGTGACGAGGATGACCTCTCCGATCTTGAGGGCATCGAGCACGCCCGCAATATCCTTGCCCTGATTGAGCTTCGTGTAGCCTGCGTCGGGATGAGAAGAGAGCCCCATCCCGCGCAGATCCGGGATGATGACAGTGTGAGTGCGCATCAACTGCGCAGCGACCGGCTCCCACATGTCGCCTGTGTCGCCAAAGCCGTGAAGCAGCACGACTGCCGGACCGGAGCCGCCGACCCGGACATAAAGGCTGGTGCCGTTGGTTTCGACCATTTGCGCATGAACGCTATCGGGAAAGGGAAGGACCTTCCCTACTGCCGGCGCCGCGAGAAGGAGCGCCCCCGCAACAATCGCCGCGATTCGATGCATGGGACCCCCCGATGATGGTGTGTCGACCGCGCAAGATCGCGGCGCCGACACGATGGCACACCTGAATCACTTGGCAAAGGCATCCGCGGGGGACCGTGTCGTCCAAACATCGCACAACGGCGAAGCTTTAGCCGATCCGGCCCGTGCGGGATTAAATCTTGCGTCCGGCTGGTTAAGATTCGCAGTAGCAATTTGGGCGGATTTCAGCTTAGGCTTGCCGCAATCGAACCGGCGGAACAAGAAGGGCACTATTGCTATGGCCGAGTTACGGATCAACGGCACGACCACGACGGTCGACGCACCCGACGACATGCCGCTGCTATGGGTCATTCGCGATCTTCTCGGACTGACGGGTACGAAATTCGGATGCGGCATTGCACAATGCGGGGCGTGCACCGTCCATCTTGACGGGAAGCCGGTTCGCTCCTGCATGCTCCCGATCGGTTCGGTCGGCGATCGCGCCATCACAACCATCGAAGCCATAGGCAACACACCTGTGGGTCAGAAGGTTCAGAAGGCCTGGCTCGACCTCGAAGTAGTTCAGTGCGGATACTGTCAGTCCGGGCAAATCATGTCGGCTGCCGCCTTGCTGGCAACGACACCCCAGCCGACTGACGCCGATATCGACGCGGCGATGGCGGGGAACATATGCCGGTGCGGCACTTATGTGCGGATCCGGGCAGCAATCAAAAGCGCATCGGGGCCGAGTTCAGCTTAGCCCAACGGCGTGCGGGGAGGCGCAAGAATGTCGTCACAAACTACAACAAACGGCACGACGACCGCACCAATGATGACGCGGCGCACCGTATTGACCGTTGGCGCAGCAATTGGCGGAGGCCTGCTTCTGGGCTTCGGCACTGGCGCTGCAAAAGCAGCCTTTACGCCGGCCGGCGAGGCACCGTTTGCACCTAACGCATTCATTCGCATCAAGGTGGACGGCCGGATCACATTGATCATGCCGCAAGCGGAAATGGGCCAAGGCATCTATACGGCGCACGCGATGATGCTGGCTGAGGAGCTCGACGCCGACTTTGCGATGGTTTCGGTCGAGGCATCTCCCCCCAGCGACGCGCTGTACGGCAACCCGGCGTTCGGGCTGCAAGCGACCGGAAACTCAAATTCGGTGCGCGCATTCTGGACGCCCATGCGCAAGGCCGGCGCGGCGGCGCGCGCGATCCTAGTCGCCGCCGCAGCCCAGAAGTGGCAGGTCGATCCCGTATCGTGCCGGACCCAGGCTGGCGAGGTCATCCATGACGAGACGGGGCGCCGGGTCGGATACGGCGATCTTTCGGTGCACGCCGCCCGGCTTGTGCCGCCGGAGGATCCTCCGCTCAAGGATCCCAAGGATTTCGTCCTGATCGGCAAATCGCTCAAGCGCGTCGACACCGCCGACAAGGTCAACGGAAAAGCGCTCTACGGCATCGATGCGATGCCGGTGGGCGTGAAATTTGCCACGATCGCGACATGCCCCGTGTTCGGCGGCAAGGTTGCGCAGATCGAAGACAAGGGTGCAGGCGGTGTCCCCGGCGTGTATGCCGTGTTCGTGGTCGGCGACTTCGTCGCCGCGGTCGGCGACCACATGTGGGCGGCCAAGCAGGCACTCGACGGTCTCAATATCTACTGGCACGAGGGCGCCAACGCCGCGGTCAGCAACGACGACATCTGGGCCGACATTGCAGCCGCGAGCGAAAAGCCGGGCGCCGTCGCGAAAGCCGTCGGCGATGCCGACACGGCATTGGGCGAAGGCGAAATGATCGAGGCGGTCTACCAGCTGCCGTTTCTCGCGCATGCCACAATGGAACCAATCAACTGCACGGTCGATCTCAAGCCCGATGGCTGCGACGTGTGGGTCGGCTCTCAGGTCCAGTCGCGCGCCCAGGCGACGGTGGCGCAGCTCACCGGCCTGCCGCTGGACAAGATCCGGATTCATAATCAGTTGCTCGGTGGAGGCTTCGGCCGTCGCCTGGAGGTCGACGGGATCGAGAAAGCGGTCCGCGTTGCGCAATTGGTCGAAGGCCCCGTAAAGGTGGTGTGGACGCGTGAGGAGGACATCCAGCACGACCTCTATCGTCCGGTTTATTACGACCGCATTTCCGCGACACTGAAGGACGGCAAGGTCAACGGCTGGAACCACCGCATCACCGGCTCGTCCGTTGTCGCGCGCTGGCTGCCTCCCGCCTATACCAACGACGTCGACTTCGACGCGGTCGATAGCGCGGTCGATATGCCCTACGACATCCCCAACTTCCGCGTCCAGTATGTCCGCCAGGAACCGCCCGCCGTTCCGACCGGATTTTGGCGCGGCGTTGGCCCCAACAACAATGTGTTCGCGATCGAAAGCTTCATGGATGAGCTGGCACACAAGACCGGCACCGATCCGGTGGCGTTCCGCCGCGCGATGCTCGACAAATCGCCACGCCTTCAGGCCGTACTCGATCTGGCAGCGAGCAAGGCGGGCTGGGGCACACCGCTGCCGGCGCGCGTGGGCCGTGGGGTCGGCGTCCAGGTCGCATTCGCAAGCTTCATCGCGACCGTCGCCGAGGCGGAGGTCGACACCAACGGTGAGGTGAGGGTCCGGCGCATGATCTGCGCCGTCGATACCGGCATCGCCGTTAATCCTGACACCATCATCGCGCAGATCCAGGGCGGTCTCATCTTCGGCCTCACGGCGGCGCTCCACGGTGAAATTACGATTGCAAATGGCCGGGTGCAGCAGAGCAATTTCAACAACTATCGCATGATGCGGATCAATGAGACGCCGGAGATCGAGGTCCATCTCGTTCCGAGCGGCGAAGCGCCGGGCGGGATCGGTGAAACGGGCACAACGGCGGCACCACCTGCCCTCGCCAATGCGATCTTTGCGGCAACCGGAATCCGGTTGCGGAAATTGCCGATCGATCGCGACATTCTGGCGGGGAGGAAGCCGGCATGAGTCTGGCACGTTTGGGGCCCACGGGCCGGCTGATCGCCTTGTGCATCGCCGTTCCCGCGGCACTCGTATTGATGTTTCTGTTCTGGGTGGTGAGCGGCCCCGGACCGCTCGATTTCGCGCGCGGCAAGCGGGTGAGCCTTGCAGATTACAAGGAGGCGGACCCAACCGGGCCCGCAGCCGAACTCGATCAGGCCGATCTCGTCGTGCGCGGCGACTACCTTGCGACGGTCGGGGATTGTGCGGCGTGCCACACGGCGCCGGGCGGTGAGCCTTTTGCCGGTGGCCTCGCCTTCAGGCTGCCCTTCGGGACGCTGTATTCGCCCAACATCACGGCCGACAATGAGACCGGCATCGGCAAATGGACCGACGAGGATTTCCTGCGCGCGATGCACAAGGGCATCAGCGCCGATGGAACTCGCCTTTACCCGGCGTTTCCCTTCACCGCCTACACGCACCTCACCGACAAGGACGTGCTCGCAATCAAGGCGTATCTTTTCAGCGTCCAGCCGGCAAAGAACACGCCTCCCGAAAATAGCCTCGCGTTCCCCTTCAATCAGCGCTGGCTGATGTCGATCTGGTCGTTCTTCTTCAATCCGGCCGAACGCTTCCGCCCGGATGCCGATCGGCCTCCAGAGTGGAATCGCGGCGCCTACCTCGTTGAAGCCCTCGGACATTGCGGAGAGTGTCACACGCCGCGCAATCTTCTGCAGGCGGTCGACAATCGCAGCAAGTTTTCGGGAGCCGTGGCGGCGGGCTGGCGCGCCTATAACATCACGTCGAGCCGCCAGGGCGGCATCGGCTCGTGGAGCGACGCCGAGCTTGCCCAGTACCTGGCGACAGGTCATGCCGAGGGTCGCGGCACGGCCACCGGTCCGATGGGCGAGGCGGTCGACCTGAGCCTCAGCTATCTCTTTGACAGCGATATCCAGGCGATCGTCACGTATCTTCGCAGCATTCCGGCGATCGACACGCCCGATTTTCCGGCTCCCCCGAACAAGGCAGAGCCCATTTCCGGGCCTCGCTCGGTCGAGGGACTGGACGGCACGGGCGAGAAGCTCTTCGCGGGCGCATGCGCAAGCTGTCACAGCTGGGACGGCGCGGGCGCGCTGACACCCTATGCATCGCTGCTCGGCTCGCATGCGGTCAACGACCACACCGCGACCAACGTCGCGCAAGTGATCGTGGCGGGCGCCCATCGCGATGCGCTCGGGGCGCAGGGCGTGATGCCGTCGTTCGGCGCTGCGTATAGCAACGTCGAGATCGCGGCGCTTGCCAATTATGTGACGGGCCACTTCGGCGGAGTCCGCTCGACTCTGACCGCCGCGGACGTCGCCGCACTGCGCGAGCAGGTTTCCAAATGATTGGTAGGCGGAACATACGAAGATGATCATGGGCATGACGGCATTTACCGCCTTCCACGTAGCACTTAGCCTGATTGGCATCGCATCCGGGTTCGTTGTCGTCTATGGCCTGCTGATAGCCAATCCGATGAAGAACTGGACCGCGATCTTCCTGGTAACGACGGTCGCGACCACAGTCACTGGATTTTTGTTTCCGTTCCAGGGATTCACGCCAGCCATCGGGGTCGGAATTCTGTCGAGCGCCGTCCTCGCGGCGGTCATCGCCGCGCGTTACGTCTTTCATTTGGCTGGTCTGTGGCGTCCGATTTACGTCGCCGGGTCGATCGTGGCGCTCTATTTCAACTGCTTCGTGCTTGTGGTTCAGTCGTTCCTGAAAATTCCGGCCCTGCACGCGCTGGCGCCTCAAGGCACCGAGCCCCCGTTCGCAATCGCTCAGGTGGCGGTGCTGCTCGCCGCCGCCGTGGCCGGAACTTACGCGCTGCGCCGCTTTAATCCGCCCCCGACCACGGTTTGAGATGGACGGCGAGATCTATATCGCCGCCGGATTACGCACCCCCTTCTCCAAAGCCGACGGTGTACTCGCCAAGTATGACGCGATCGAGCTGTCGGTGCCGGTCGCGCAAGGGATGTGTGCCCGGCTCAAGCCCGGCACACGTCCCGATTTCGCCGTGTGGGGCAGCGTCGTCCCAAGCCTCAGATGGAGCAATATCGCGCGCGAGATCTGGCTCGATGCCAAGCTCGACCCCCATGTCCCGGCCTATTCCGTCGTGCTCGCATGCGCATCGAGCGTGACCGCGGCGCTGAGCGCAGGCGGGTTGCTGCGCGATACGGTGCGCGATCTGGCGATCGTCGGCGGTGCCGAGAGCATGAGCCGCATCCAGATCGGTCTCACCCAAGGGCTGTCGGACGGCCTGCGCAAGATCATTCAGGCGCGCTCCCTCCGGTCGCGCCTCGAAACCATCTCAAAACTTCGCCTCAAGGATATTCGCCTGCATATCCCCGCCATCGTCAATCGTACGACGGGCCTGAGCATGGGCGAGCATACCGAGATCACCGCCAAGGAGTGGCGGATTCCACGCACTGCGCAGGACGAATGGGCGCTCAAGGGTCACCAGCGTGCTGTCGCCGCCCAGAAAGCCGGCTTCTTCGACGACCTCATTGTGCCGCTGCCCGGCGCGGACCACGACACGATCCCGCGCGCCGACACGACGCTCGCGAAGCTCGCGCGCCTGCCCCCTGCTTTCGACAAGCGAAGCGGAGCGGGAACGTTGACCGCCGGGAACTCGTCGCCGGTGACCGATGGCGCGGCGTCCGTCTGGGTCGCGACACGGACCGGCCTGACACGCCTGGCCGAGGGCACGCCGTTTGCCCGTATCGTTGATTTTGAGATCAACGCGATCGATCTCCACACCGAGGGACTCCTGATGGCGCCATCCTATGCCATCCCGCGCCTGCTGGAGCGCCATAATCTGCGCTATGGCGATATCGCGCTGTGGGAGATCCATGAGGCCTTTGCCGCGCAGGTGCTTGCGAATGTGGCGGCGCTTGAGGATCGTGCATGGGTCGCCGACCGCACCGGCGTCACCCGCGATCTCGGCACATTTCCATGGGAGCGCGTGAATCCCAATGGCAGCTCGCTTGCGCTCGGCCATCCTTTTGCCGCAACAGGGGCACGTGATCTGAGCCAGACGGTCAAAGAGCTCTGGGCCATGCCTGTGGGAAGCCGCGCCATCGTGAGCGTGTGCGCCGATGGCGGCCAGGGCGCTGTCGTGCTTCTCGAACGCCCGGCGGACCGCGTGTGAGTGAGACGCCAGCTTTGCCGCGAGACGAAACGATGCCCAAAGACCCAAAGACCGGCCAGGAGATTGTGCTCGTTCTTCAAGGTGGCGGCGCGCTCGGCGCATATCAGGGCGGCGTATACCAGGCGCTGAGCGACGGAAATTTTCGTCCGGGATGGGTGGCCGGCATTTCGATCGGCGGGATCAACGCGGCGCTGATCGCGGGCAACCCGCCGGAACGCCGGCTCGAACGCCTGACCGCTTTCTGGGACCAGGTGACCGCCACGGTGCCCTGGCGTCCGATCTTCGCAGGCGACGGCAAGCGCCCGCTGTTCACGACGCTGAGTTCGGCGTGGGTCGCAAGCTTCGGCGCACCGGGCTTTTTCAAGCCGCGCATTCCTTCGCCGCTCCCGCTGGCTCTGAATCCACCGGAGACGCTGAGCTACTACGACACGCTCCCTTTGCGCGAGACGCTGGAACGGCTCGTCGATTTCGACCGCATCAATGCGAAGGAGACGCGGTTGAGCGTGGGTGCCGTGAACGTGCGCACCGGTAACTTCGTCTATTTCGACAACTGGAAACAAAAGATCGGACCCGAGCACATCATGGCTTCCGGCGCCATACCGCCCGGCTTTCCGGCAATCGAGATCGACGGCGAGTTTTACTGGGACGGCGGGCTGGTCTCCAACACACCCATCCAATATGTGCTCGACGAGGAGCGCACGCAGGATCTGTTGATTTTTCAGGTCGACCTCTTTTCGGCGCGCGGCGAGATGCCCGCGACGATGATGGCAGCCGCCGAGCGCGAGAAGGATATCCGCTTCTCAAGCCGCACACGGATGAATACCGACACGAGCCTGAAGGAGCATCAGGTCAAGACGGCGCTGCGCCGCCTGCTCGATCAGTTACCGCAGGAGTTGCGCGATCTGCCCGAGTGCCGGGAGATCGAGGCATTCACCAAGGAAAACGCAGTCACGGTCGTCCACTTCATCAACCGGCGGCGCAAATCCGATTCCAATTCCAAGGACTATGAATTCTCTCGCGTGACAATGCACGAACACTGGACGGCCGGCGTCGAGGACGTTGAACTCACGCTCGCCCAGCGCGCGTGGATCGAGCGTCGGCTACCGACGTCGGGCGTCGCAGTGTTCGATCTCGCGATGGGGCAAGTCAGATATACAAGCGCTGACGGGCGCGAAGAAGTCGCCGGGACGCGCGGCGCCGAGGAACGCCGGAAGACCGATAGCCCTTGATCGGGCCGAGGCCTAGCGCGTCGGCTACACTGAATAACGGCATAGTGTCTCGCCGCCGTCGATCCTGATCAACGCGCCGTGGATGTAGCTTGAGCGATCCGAGGCGAGAAAAACCGCAAGGTCCGCGATGTCGACAACCTCGCCCCAGCGCTTCAGTGGAACGCTTTCGACGAACATCTTGTCGAAGTCCTTGTCGTCCGCGTAGGCGCGCGTCAGCGCCGTCTTGGCATAGGTGGGGCAGATGCCGTTGACGCGGATCCCCTCATGGCCATATTCGATCGCAAGGCAGCGCGTGAGGTTGGCCTGGGCGCCCTTCGATATGTTGTACACGGATTGTTTGGGGTGTCCCTGCAAGCCGGCCGTGGAGACCAGATTGATGATGTTCCCACCGTCGCCCTGCCGCAGAAAAATCTTGATCGCTTCCTGAGAGCCGAGAAACGTTCCGCGCACATTGACGTCGAAGCATACGTCGAGGTCAGCCTCATCGAATTCATGCAACAGCTTCCCGCCGCGATAGACACCGGCATTGTTGATCATGACGTCGAGCCGGCCGAAGCGATCGACTGCGGCGTCAAGCAGTGCCTTGACCTCGCCGCGCTTGGTTACGTCGCACTTCCGATAAAATGCCTTGCCTCCCCGCTTGGCAATCAACTGCGAGGTCGTGAGATCGGGCTCCTCATCGAAGCCGGCCGGACTTGCGTTTTCCCGGAGATCGCCCACGACGATGCACGCGCCCTCCGCGGCCAGCTTGGTCGCGATGCCGCGCCCGAAGCCGGTACTCGCGCCGGTAATAACGACGACTTTGTCCTGAAGATCGGTCTGCATCTTGTTCTCCTCTCCCCGCCTAGCGCGCGGTGAACGCGCCGTCGACGGTCAGCAGGCTGCCGGTCATCCAGTCCGCATCATCCGAGGAAAGAAACACGACGCATTTCGCGACGTCCTCGGCGGTGCCCACGCGCGGCCAGGGCGTCAGCGCCTCGAGCCCGGCCTTGGATTCGGGATCATCGAGGAACGGTCTCACCATCGCCGTCGCGAGAAATCCCGGGCACACCGCATTGATATTGATCTTGTGGGGCGCGAAGTCGAGCGCGGTCTGGCGGGTGAGATTGACGACGGCGCCTTTCGATGCGCAGTAGGCCGGTTCCTGCGCCAGCCCGACCAGCCCGCCGATCGAAGCAATATTCACAATCCTGCCGCGCGTTCCATTCGCGCGGGGCGCCTGCTCCATCATCTGCTTGATCGCATATTTGGTGCCGAGCCATACGCCCTTGGCATTGACGTTCATCGTGAGATCGTACTGCTCCTCCGTCTCGTCGAGGATCGTGTGCAGCTGTGTGAACACGCCCGCATTGTTGACCATCACATCGAGCCGGCCGAACTGCGAGACCGCCGCGCCGACCAGCGCCGCAACATCGCTGGCTTTCGCCGCGTCGGCATGTTTGTAGATCGCGCGGCCGTCGTTCTTCTTGATCAGCTCGTGCGTCGGGATCTTGATATCCTTTTCGTAGCCGGCTTCCAGCGCGGTTTCGCGGACATCGGAACACACAACGGTTGCCCCCTCGGCAGCGAGCGAAAGTGCAATGGCACGGCCATTGCCGGAACTTGCTCCGGTGACAATGGCAATTTGCCCGGCGAGTCGGGTGGTCATGTGTGGATTCTCCCGTGGTCCGATCGCATTCGCGACCTGATGTTATGCGCTACATCCACCTGACGAACGCAGGTTTCCGCACACGCAGATACGTGTAATTCAGACGTGTAGAAATTGGCAGACCGGTCCGCGACGTTTGCGCGAGGCCGGTCCGCATTTGACGCCTAGGCGGCCTTGCTCAGCGACGCGAGATGCGCATCCCACGCCCCCTGCGCCTCGGCCCAGCCGATATTCGCGATCACCGTCGCATCCGGACGAATGAACGCAAGCGGGCCGAGGAAGCTCATGTAGAAAATGCTCTCGACCGGGAACGACGTCATATCGTGGCGCGAGCCCGACGACTCAAACCCGTATCCCGGCGCAACCGCCGTATCGCCGCCGGCGTCGCGTCCGCCGCGCACGTCCATACGGCCCTTGTACAGCAGGTACTCACCCGGTCCGGTGTGGAAATGCGCATTGAATGACGAGCCCGCCGGGCACTTGAAGACCGCCGACCACGACGCCATTTCAGGCGAAACGTGGAGCAGCTTCCACATGATACCGCCCTTGGAAAAGGCCTCCGGGAACGGCGCCCATGCGCCGTCGTCAATCTGCACGTACTCTTCGGCTGCCTTCTCTTTCGACATTTTCATATCCTCCCACGAAAATTAGCGTATCGCCGTGCGCTGTTCCGACCGGCACGCGGCTAGGCAGAGATGTTACGCCTCCTGCGCTGGCCCGCAAGAACGAGGCGTGGTCTCTTGCCCTGATCGCATCAATGCTATGATGATGACGGTGTTGTCGCATGCTTGAGAATGCACCGTCATGCGACCGGGAGCGCACCGCTCGCCGTTCGATTTTCGCTGCATTGCAGCATGAAAAAGCGTACAGCTTTGCAGGCGCACTGCACTCCCAGTCGAGCCGGTCTGCACGGTCATGCGCGCCCCGGCAATCCCTGGTCCTCTATGTCAGGGGATCTGACCGGCACCTTCGTGGGGCCGAGTGACGTACCGTGACGAACAGGAGAAATGATGAGCGCCCAATCGAAAAGTGGTCCGGCCCCGGCGCCCGAGACAGCGCAATACGTCTTCAACCAGACGATGCTCCGCATCAAGGACCCCGCAAGATCGCTGAGCTTCTACCAAGACGTCCTGGGCATGACGCTGCTGAAGCGTTTCGATTTTCCCGAGATGAAATTCTCGCTTTATTTCATGGCGTATGTCCGCCCCGAAGATGAGCCCGTCCCGAGCGGAGAGATGGAGAGCGCGGCGTATGTTTTTCGTCAGAAGGCGACGCTGGAGCTGACCCACAACTGGGGCACCGAAAGCGACGCGGACTTTGCCGGGTACCACAACGGCAATAGCGATCCGCGCGGATTTGGGCACATCGGGATCTCGGTGCCCGACGTTTACGCCGCCTGTCGCCGTTTCGAGGAGTTGGGCGTCGCGTTCATGAAGGGCCCCGACGACGGCAAAATGAAAGGCCTTGCCTTTATCAAGGATCCCGACGGCTACTGGATCGAAATCCTGTCTGCGGCTTCGCTCGCAACCATGATCATCAACGCCTAGCGAACGGTTATGCGCTGGCGGCGTTTTCGCGCGCCGCGGCGCAGCGAAACTCCTGTGGCGACATTCCGAACGCATCGCGAAAGCGGCGGCTGAAGTGGGAGGAGTTCTGAAAGCCCCAGGAGAAGGCGATATCCGTGATGGTTCGCCCTGCCGTCCGGGGGTTTTGAAGCTCCCGGCGGCACTGCGTGAGTCGCTGCGCGATAATGTGTTGCTGGACCGTCGTGCCCTCACTCTCGAACAGCGCGTGCAGATAGCGCACGGAAATGCGCTTGGCCTCGGCGATCCGCGTGGGGGTCAGATCGGGCTCGCTGAGGTTTGCCGCAATGTAGCGCTTGATGAGCAGAAGCTGCGACTCGCGCAATGTCGCCGGCTCAAGTCCGTGATCGATGCCAAGGACGTTGACCAGCAGCCCCATCACCGATTCCGTCAGCGCTTCACCGTTGCGCAGGTTCCCCGCCAGGAACGCGGGCGAGAGCGATCCGATAACGGAGGAAAGCAATCCCGCCCCGGGGGAAACATGCGGGAGACTGCATTCGATCGAGTGCCACGAGCTCGGCAGCCAGCTGCGCAGCCGCGCGAGCGGCATCGTCACCGAAATCTTGCGCAGCCGCTCGATGACCTCAAAGCTCATGGGACGGAGCGTATTCCAGATCACCACGTCGCCCGCCCCAAGTATGACGCTCTTCTTGTCGAGGGTCAGGTGCTCGCGACCTTCCAGCATCACCTGGATCGTGATGGTCTCCCGTCCGTCGCGGTTGATATCGGCGCGTGTGCGGACCGCACCGCACGGATCGCAGGTACAATCGACAACCTGAAATCCGCCGACGGAATGGTAGGTCATCTGCGCGTCGAATTCCGGTGGCGTGGTCGGGCGCAGGTCCCACGCGCCGTAGGTGCTGTTAAGCATGTTGCGCCACGCTTCATTGCGCTCTGGCACGGGATACGCCGCACTCTGCCAGAATGAGCCGATCTGCATACCCATCGTCATCCTTCCCGGTCGTGGACTTATTCTATGAAGCCTTGCGGCCATGCTAGTCCTGATCCGGCGGGGTGACAATGACATCTGTCATGCCCGCAGGCTCCGGTTCCTTCCCGAACCGTGGCGAAGGGACCCGGTGCCCGCTCCTTCTGCTTATTTAATGAGCGCAACCGTTTCGCGGAAGCGAGGGTGTTCAGCCGTGCCAAGCCACTCGAAGACGACCATTTCCGTCGTGACGATCTCGGCACCGTTGGCAGCCATCCGCGCGACGGCCGCCACCTTGTTTTGCGCCGTGCGCGAACCAATTGCATCGCTCACGACAAAGACGCGCCGCCCCGTGTCGATCAGCCCCAATACGGTCTGAAGCACACACACATGCGCTTCGCAGCCGGCCACAACGACATCGTGGCCGGCGACGAGCCGCTCTGTAAGTCCCGGCGCAGCGACCGAGTCGAAGGTCATCTTGTGAATGATCTGCATCGGGTCCGCCGGCGTCAGTTCGGGGACGGTCGGGCCGAGTCCGCGCGGATATTGCTCCGTCAGCAGAACAGGCACCTCGAGAAGCTCTGCAGCGTCCATCAACCGGCGCGCGTTGGCGATCGCCGCGCCCGCAGTCTCGATAGCCGGCATGAGGCGGGTTTGAAAATCGATGACGAGGAGTTGGGAGCGATGCGCCGACATCTTTGGCACGTTTACCGTCCTTCTAACCGCGCGATTTGCTGCGCCAGATAAGCGTCCATCTGGACCGGTGCGGACACGCCGAACATCCGGATGCGTCCGGTGTGTGCCAGCAATAGCAGACCGGCGGCGTGCGCGAAAATATCGACCGTCAGAAGACGGGCCTGCTCGTCGCTCGCACCCATCTCACGTGCCGCCTGCGCGATCGGCGCCAGCGCGTCGCCAAGCACAAGGTTCAGCTCTTCGTCGAACGCGCGGCCCAGGCCTTTGGGCTTCATGCCGCCGCGAAACAGGTAAAACCCAAGATCGAGATCACGGGGGTTCTCCACGTAGAAGCTGAAAAAGGCGTGCGCCGCGCCCCGCAAGCGGTCCGCGGGTGCAGCGAGCTTGGAAATCGCGCTCTCGACGGTTTCACGCAACCGGGCGAGTGAGTCGTGCAGAACCTGGGCGTAGATCGCCTCCTTTGAGGAGAAGTGGAAATAGAGCGCCGCGGGCGTGTAGCCCGCGCGCGCGGCGATAGCGCGGAGGCTCGCCCCGTCGAGCCCGTCGACCTCGAAAACCTGGCGTGCGGCCTCCAGAATGAGGCCCCGCTTCAGTTCGCTGACCGCGCGCCTGCGCTTCTGGCCTGGACTGGCGTCCATAACGTCTACTCCAATACGACTTGACGAATAATTTAACATCGTTCAATAATTCTTGCAATCATATTGGGAGGACTTCGCATGTTGATGACCGCCGCCGACTATCGCGAGTCTTTACGCCGCTTTTCACCGCGGGTCTTCATCAACGGATCGCCCGTCGAGTCCGTGGCCGACGAGCCCCTGCTCGCGCCGGGAATCGCGGGCGTCGGCGTCACATACGATTTTGCGCATCGCCCCGAGCACGCCGCCTTGATGACCGCGCGCGCCCACAATTCGGGCAAGACGGTCAACCGGATGCTGCACATCAACGAGACCGCCGGCGACTTGCTCTGCAAGCTCGAAGCGGTGCGGCTGGTATGCAAGACGTCGGGCTGCGCGATGCGATATCTCACGCACGACGCCCTCAATGGCCTCTATCAGGCGACACGGCGCGCCGATGACATCCACGGGACCGACTACCATCAGCGCTTTCTGGCCTATCTCCAGCTGGTGCAGGACGAGGACCTGACGCTCGGGATCGCGATGACCGATGCCAAGGGCGATCGCTCGAAGCATCCTGGCGCGCAAGTGAACCGTGACGTATATGTCCACATCACCGAGCGCCGCCCGGACGGAATCGTCATCCGCGGGACCAAGGCGATCGTCACCGCGGCACCCTATGTGCACGGCTTTCTCGTTCTTCCCTGCCGCACCCATACCCGCGAAGATGCGGACTGCGCCGTCGCGTGCGCGGTACCGGTCGACGCGCCGGGCGTAACAATCGTGGCCCGCCCCGCCGGCAGACCGGGCGATCCGGCCGCCAAATTCTCCGCCAAATACGGCCAGACAACCGGCGTCGTGATGTTCGATGACGTCTTCGTGCCGCATGAGCGCGTGTTTATGGCCGGCGAGACCGAGGAAGCCGGTCTTCTCACAATCTCCTACGCCACGCATCACCGTCACTCCTGCATCGGCGCGCGCGCCGGGTTCGGTGACCTTCTGATCGGCGCGGGCGTGCTGATGAGCGAGGCCAACGGGCTCGACCCCGAAGTGCACGGGCATATACGTGACGCGATGGTCGAGCTTATCACGATCACCGAGAGCTTTTTTGCCTGCGGCGTCGCCGCCTCGACGTATTGCGTGAGAGA
>Ga0209643_1000825_pt1 | contig 39059 bp, 36 predicted proteins | sample AutmiccBRH37_all_FD_187383 | JGI IMG/M metagenome (GOLD analysis project Ga0209643, IMG submission 187383) | Deep subsurface microbial communities from Mt. Terri, Switzerland - Autotrophic microbial communities BRH/37_all (SPAdes) (version 2) | ecosystem: Environmental > Aquatic > Deep...
CGGCGCCGTAGAGGTCGTTGAGCAGGCGGTCGCTGAGCGCCGCCGAGGGGCCGTCGTAATGGATGCGCCCGCCCTTGAGCGCCACGGCGCGGGAGCAGTAGCGCAGGGCGTAATCGACCTGATGCAGAGTCACCACCACGGTCTTGCCGTCCTGGCGGTTGATGTCGGCGAGGATTTCCATGACCTTGCGCGCCGACTCCGGGTCGAGCGAGGCGATCGGCTCGTCGGCGAGGATCACCTCGGCCTGCTGGGTCAGCGCACGGGCGATCGCCACCCGCTGCTGCTGGCCGCCGGAGAGCGTCGAGGCGCGCTGCGCGGCGCGCTCGGCCAGGCCGACGCGCTCCAGTGCGGCCATGGCCTGACGCTTCTGTTCGTCACTGAACATGCCCAGCGATCCGCGCCAGCGCGGCATGCGGCCGAGAAAGCCGAGCAGCACGTTGTCCAGCACGCTGAGCCGGGTGACCAGGTTGAACTGCTGGAAGATGTAGCCGATGTCGGCGCGCAGGCGGCGTACTTCGCCATGCAGACGGCCGGTGGCCTGCACCTCGCGGCCGAGCACCTCGATACGCCCGCCGGCTGAGCTGTCACAGCAGGCCAGTCCGGCCAGATGGCGCAACAGCGTGGACTTGCCGGAACCGGACGCGCCGATCAGCGCCACCATTTCACCGGGCTGTACCGCCAGGCCCAGGTCGAACAGCGCCTGCTTGCCGGCGAAGGTCTTGTTCAGTCGCTCGACTCGAATAGCCGCATTCATCGTCTTGCCCTCTCGTCTGCGCGGCCGGGGAGGCCGGCCAACTTGTCTAGACGAGAAGGTAGTCAGGCTCTGTTGCAGTCCCGCTAAGCGTCCGTGAACCTGTGATGACCATTCGGTGAAGCTTCGACGGTCAGCGCAGCGGCCGCTGCTTGGCGCTCGATCAGCGCACGCGGCGCTTTGCCTCGGCGAGCCGGCGCCCTAAGCTGAACGCCGTTACAGCGCCCGCGTGCCGCGTCGCCTACACGACGCCGGTATTTCAGAGAAAGAGGAAGAGCATGAAACAGAAGATCGCATTCATCACCGGCGCCACCTCCGGCTTCGGCCGTGCCACCGCTCGCCGCTTCGCCGAGGCCGGCTGGGCGCTGGTCCTCACCGGGCGGCGCAGCGAGCGCCTGGAAGAGCTGCAGAGCGAGCTGTCGGCGAAGGTGCCGGTGCATATCGCCACCCTCGACGTGCGCCATGCCGGCGCGGTGACGGAGGTGGTCGAGCAGCTGCCCGCCGAGTTCAGCCAGATCGATTGCCTGGTCAACAATGCCGGCCTGGCGCTGGCGCCACAGCCGGCGCAGCAGGTCGATCTGACCGACTGGCACACCATGATCGACACCAACATCACCGGTCTGGTCAACGTCACCCATGCGCTGCTGCCGACGCTGATCGCCACCGGCAAGGGCGCCAGCATCGTCAACATCGGCTCGGTGGCCGGCCACTGGCCCTATCCGGGCGGGCACGTCTACGGCGCGACCAAGGCCTTCGTCGAGCAGTTCGGCTACAACCTGCGCTGCGACCTGCTCGGTACCGGCGTGCGCGTCACCGACATCGCCCCGGGCATGGCCGAAACCGAGTTCACCCTGGTGCGTACCAAGGGCGATCAGGATGCTAGCGACCGGCTCTACCGCGGCACCACGCCGCTGACTGCCGAGGACATCGCCGAGCAGATCTTCTACGTCGCCACCCTGCCGGATCACATCAATATCAACCGGCTGGAAGTGATGCCGACGCGTCAGGCCTGGTCGCCGTTCAATATCGATCGCGACAAGTAAGTCGGTTCCTGCCGGGCGGGCTCAGCCGAGCATCGCCCGCAGACCCGCTTCGGCGCAGGCTTCGTCCTGCTCCTCCGATCCGCCGGAGACGCCGATCCCGCCGATGCGCTGGCCGTCCAGCAGCACGGGAAGCCCGCCGCCGAATACCACCAGCCGCTCGCGGGCCGGAATACCGATGCGCAGACGCTCGTTGTCGCCCAGCACTTGCAGCCACTGGCCAGTAGGGAAGCCGAAGCTCGCCGCGGTGTAGGCTTTGTCACGAGCGATGTCCGCCGAATGCAGGAAGGCGCCGTTCATGCTCAGGAACGCGAGATCGAGACCGGCGCGATCCACCACTGCGACGTGGATACGAATGCCGAGCACGCTGGCGTGATCGGTGGCCGCCTGGATTGCGCGCAGCGCCGCCTGCCAGTCGAGGTTGGTTTCAAGGGTTGAGACGATCATGCCGGCCTCAGCGCTTGAGCTTGCTGGCTGACTCGCCGCCGATACCGAAATGAGCTTTCGGCATTTCAGTGATGATTACCCGTACGCTGGCCAGCGGTGCGTCCAGCGAGCGCGAGATCGCCTCGCTGACCTCGCGGATGAGGGTTTCCTTCTGCTCGTCGTTGCGGCCTTCAAGGATATGAATCTGGGCAATGGGCATGTTGTGCCTCCTGAATAAGAAGGCCGCCCGGGCAGGGCGGCCGGTTGGCTTAGACGAAGCGCGCGGAGACGCTGCCCAGGCCCTGGTAACGCACGGTGATGTTGTCGCCCGGGGCCACCGCCACGGCGGCGGTGATGCCGCCGGTCATGATGAAGGTGCCGGCCGGGATGTGCTCGCCGCGCTCGGCCAGCAGGTTGGCCAGCATCGCCACGCTGGATAGCGGGTGGCCGAGCACCGCGGCGCCGGCGCCGACCTCCACCACCTCGCCGTTCTTCTCCATCACCACGCCGAGGGTGCGCAGGTCGACATCCTCGAGGCTGGCCATCTGGCCGCCGGTGATGAAGCGGGTCGAGGAGGCGTTGTCGGCGACCACGCTGATCAGGTCGAACTTGAAGTTCTCGTAGCGCGAATCGATCACCTCGACGGTGGGGATCACGTAGTCGATCGCCGCGATCACGTCGCCGATGTGGCAGCCCGGGCCCTGCAGCGGGGCCTTGGTGACCACCGAGATTTCCGCCTCGATCTTCGGGTGGATCAGCTCGGCGCAGTTCACCGTGCCGCCGTCCGGCACGCTGAAGTAATCGGCGAGGAAGCCGTAGATCGGCGTTTCCACGCCCATCTGGGCCATCTTCGCCCAGGAGGTCAGGCCCATCTTCAGGCCGACGATCTTGTTGCCGCGCTCTTTCTTGCGCCGGCGGATCTCCCACTGGATGTCGTAGGCGTCGGCGAAGGTCATCTCGGGGTAGTCGTTGGTGACCTTGTGGATGTCATGCGCTTGCAGTTCGGCGTTTTCCACGTGCTCGGCCAGGGCCAGCACCTGCTCGCGGGTCAGGGTACGGTTCATGCGCTCACCTTCTGGTTCTGGCGGGCCCGGGACATATCCAGGGCGAGGTCTTCGATCATGTCTTCCTGGCCACCGACGGTGCCGCGACGGCCCAGCTCGACCAGGATGTCGCGGGCCGGCACGCCGTATTTCTTCTCGGCGCGCTGAGCGAACAGCAGGAATGAGCTGTATACACCGGCATAGCCCAGGGTCAGCGCATCGCGGTCGACGCGGATCGGCTGGTCCATCATCGGCACGACGAGGTCTTCGGCCACATCCATGATCTTGTAGAGGTCGATGCCGGTTTCCACGCCCATGCGCTTGCACACGGCGACGAACACTTCCAGCGGGGTGTTGCCGGCACCCGCGCCTAGCCCTGCGACCGAGCCGTCGATGCGCGAGGCGCCGGCCTCGATGGCCGCCAGCGAGTTGGCGATGGCCATGCCCATGTTGTGGTGGCCGTGGAAGCCGATCTCGGTGGCCGGGTTCAGCTCGGCGCGCAGCAGGCCGATCTTCTCGCTGACTTCATCGGGCAGCATGTAGCCGGCCGAGTCGGTGCAGTAGATGCAGTTCGCGCCGTAGCTTTCCATCAGCCGCGCCTGCTCCAGCACTTTTTCCGCGCTGATCATGTGCGCCATCATCAGGAAGCCGACAGTGTCGGCGCCCAGCTTGCGCGACATGCCGATATGCTGTTCCGACACGTCGGCCTCGGTGCAGTGGGTGGCCACGCGGATGGTCGAGACGCCGCAGTCGAGCGCCATCTTCAGGTGATCTACCGTACCGATACCCGGCAGCAGCAGGGCGGAAACCTTGGCCTGCTTCAGGCGCGGGATCACCGCGCGCAGGTATTCCTCGTCGCTGTGGGCGGGGAAGCCGTAGTTGATCGACCGGCCACCGAGGCCGTCGCCGTGGGTGATCTCGATCAGCGGCATGCCGGCGGCGTCGAGGCCGGTGGCGACCGCAATCATCTGCTCGAGGCTGATCTGATGGCGCTTGGCATGCATGCCGTCGCGCAGGCTCATGTCGTGCAGGGTGACGTTCTTGCCTTGCAGATTCATGGTGCGACTCCTTTAGGCCAGTGCCGCTTCACGACGTGGCAGTTCGATGGTGCCGCTGGCGATTTCCTCGGCGAACATCTCGCCGGTACGCAGCGCTGCGGCAGTCATGATGTCGAGGTTGCCGGCGTACTTGGGCAGGTAGTCGCCCAGGCCCTCGACCTCCATGAAGATCGAGACGCGGTTGCCGTCGAATACCGGGCCGTTCTTCAGCCGGTAGCCGGGCACGTACTTCTGCACCTCCGCGATCATGGCGTGGACCGACGCAGTGATCGCGTCCTGGTCCGGCTCGGTTTCGGTGAGGCAGTGGATGGTGTCGCGCATCATCAGCGGCGGCTCGGCCGGATTGACGACGATGATCGCCTTTCCTTCCTTCGCCCCGCCGACCTGCTCGATGGCACCGGCCGTGGTGCGGGTGAACTCGTCGATGTTCTTGCGCGTGCCCGGACCGATGGAGCGCGAGGACACCGTGGCGACGATTTCGCCGTAGGCCACCGGCTGTACGCGCGACACCGCGGCAACCATCGGAATGGTCGCCTGACCACCGCAGGTGACCATGTTGACGTTCATTTCCAGCGTGCCGACGTGCTGCTTGAGGTTCACCGGCGGCACGCAGTACGGGCCGATGGCGGCCGGGGTCAGATCGACCATCAGCACGCCCAGCTCGTTGAGCTTGCGGCTGTTCTCGGCATGCACATAGGCGCTGGTGGCATCGAAGGCGATGCGGATGTCGTCGTCGAGTACGTGCGGCAGCAGGCCCTCGACGCCCTCGGCGGTGGTCTTCAGGCCGAACTCGTGGGCACGCTTGAGGCCGTCGGATTCGGGGTCGATGCCGACCATCCAGACCGGTTCGATCCACTCGGAACGCAGCATCTTCATCACGAGATCCGTGCCGATGTTGCCCGGTCCGATAATGGCCGCTTTCAGTTTCTTGCTCATCAGGCTGTCCTCGATCAGATGAAGCGCACGCTGGCGCTGCCGATGCCGCCGATATCGACGCGCATGAAATCACCGGCCTTGACCGGTTCCAGCGGAACCAGCGAGCCGGACAGGATCACTTCGCCGGCCTTGAGGCCAATGCCGAAGTGGCCGAGGGTGTTGGCCAGCCAGGCCACGCAGTTGACCGGCGAGCCCAGCGCAGCCGCGCCGGCTCCGGTGGAGAGCAGCTGGCCGTTCTTTTCCACCACCATGCCGCAGGTAACCAGGTCGACCTGGCGCGGCGACACGGCCTGGTCGCCGAGCACGAACAGCCCGCAGGAGGCGTTGTCCGCGACGGTGTCCTGGATCTTGATCTTCCAGTCCTGAATGCGCGAATCGACCACTTCGAAGCAGGGGATCACGCATTCGGTGGCGGCCAGCACGTCGGCATTGGTCACGCCAGGACCCATCAGGTCCTTTTTCAGGATGAAGGCGATCTCACCTTCGGCGCGCGGCTGGATCAGCTTCTCGCTGATCGGCATCGCCTCGCCGCTGTTGTAGACCATCGCGTCGGTGAGGTAGCCGAAGTCCGGCTGGTGCACGCCGAGCATGTTCTGCACGGCCTTGCTGGTAACGCCGATCTTCTTGCCGATCACCCGCTCGCCGGCGGCGAGGCGCCGCTCCAGCATGCGCAGGGAGATGTGGTAGGCGTCCTCGACGGTGATGTCGAAGCCGCGGCTGGTCAGCGGCGTGACGGTTTCACGCTGGACCATCGCCTGGTAGAGCTCGTCGCCCAGTTGTTGGATCAGTTCTTGGTTCATGGCTGGTTCTCATGTGGAGTCGCGTGATCCGCCTCGGCGAGGAAATCCTCGACCAGGCGGGCGAAACGGTCGGCGTGCTCGATCTGGGTCCAGTGGCCGCAGTGGCCGTAGATGTGCAATTGGGCGTTGGGGATCCAGTGGGCCAGGGTCAGCGAGGTTTCCAGCGGGATGATCCGGTCTTCACGGCCATGCACCACCAGGGTCTGCTGGGGCAGCGCGCGGATCGCCCGTTCGTCGCTGCACAGCGCCTCGATCCAGCGCTGGCGCGGGGCCGGGAACATGGCGGCGAAGGACTCCTGGAAGCCCGCACGGATACTGGCCTGGTAACGCAGCTCGGCCAGTTCGTCGTTGACCAGGCCGCGGTCGAAGGCGAAGAAGTCGAGCAGCGCGCGCATGTTGGCCAGCGATGGCGTATAGCCCCAGGCCGCATCCAGGCCCGGGGTCAGTTCGAAGGGCACGCCGACGCTGCCCATCAGCACCAGCCGGCGGACCCGCTCGGGGTGCCGCACGGCCAGGGCCAGGGCGATGGCGCCGCCGAAGGAGTTGCCGACCAAGTCGGCCTGGGCGATGCCCAGGGCATCCAGCACGCCGAGGGCATGCAGCACCCAGGTGTCGAGGTTGTAGTGCGCATCCGCCGGGCGCTCGCTGTGACCGAAGCCGAGCATGTCCGGTGCCAGTACCCGGCGCTTCTGCGCCAGCTCCGGCATGACCAGGCGCCAGTTGGCCCAGGCAGTGACCCCGGGGCCGGAGCCGTGGATCAGCAGCAGCGGAAAGCCGCTGCCCTGTTCCAGCAGGTTGGTGCGCCAGCCGGCGGCGAGGATCTCGCGCCCCAGCTCGGGACTAGGTTCCGCAGCCTGCTCCAGAGCCTGCGCCGGTGCATGCGGGGGTGCCTTCAGGGATGCAGTCATGGTTACCTCAGAGTTTCACGCAGATGTTTTTCAGCTCGGTGTAGAACTCCAGCGAGTGCACACCCCCTTCCCGGCCAATCCCGGATTGCTTGCTGCCGCCGAAAGCGGTGCGCAGGTCACGCAGGAACCAGCTGTTGACCCAGACGATGCCGGCCTCGATCTGCCCGGCGACGCGGTGGGCGCGCGAGGTGTTCTCGGTCCAGATCGCCGACGCCAGGCCGTAGGGCAGGCTGTTGGCCAGCTCGATGGCTTCTCCTTCGCTGTCGAACGGACGGATGTGGCAGCAGGGTCCGAAGATTTCCTCTGTGACAACCGCCGAATCGTCCGGCAGGCCAGTCCAGATGGTCGGCTGCACCCAGGCGCCACCGGCCAGGTGTGCCGGCATCTCCGGTACGCCGCCGCCGGTGACAATGGTGGCGCCTTCTTCCTTGGCCCTCTGGTAGTAGCTGAGCACCTTCTCGCGGTGCTTGTGGCTGACCAGCGAGCCGAAGTTGGCCTCGGGGTCGTTCGGCTCGCCGATCTTCAGCGCCTCGGCGCCGGCCTTCAGGCGGGCAACGAACTCGTCGAAGATCGGCCGCTCGACATATACGCGCTCGGTCCCCAGGCAGACCTGGCCGCAGTTGGCGAAGGCCGAGCGCAGGGTGCCCTCGATGGCCTTGTCCATGTCGCAGTCGGCGAAGACGATGCCGGCATTCTTGCCGCCCAGCTCCAGCGACACCTGGCGCACACCCTTGGCAGCGGCACGCATGATGGTTTCGCCGGTGCCGGTTTCACCGGTGAAGGTGATCGCATCGACGTCGGGGTGGGAGGTCAGGAAGGCGCCGGCGGAATTACCGCCAAAGCCCTGCACCACGTTGTAGACGCCGGCCGGCACGCCGGCGGCGTTCATCACCTCGCCCAGCAGCGCGGTGGTGGTCGGGGTTTCCTCGGATGGCTTGACCACCACGGTGTTGCCGCAGGCCAGCGCCGGGCCAACCTTCCAGGTCATCAGCAGCAGCGGCAGGTTCCACGGGCTGATCACGCCGATCACGCCCTTGGGCCGGCGCACGGAGTAGTTCAGCGCGCCGGTGCCGTCCGGCGTGGCCATCTCAAAGGCCTCGGTGGGCACGTTCTTGATCAGGTCGGCGAAGACCTTGAAGTTGGCCGCGCCACGCGGAATGTCGATGTGGCTGGCCAGCGACTTCGGCTTGCCGGTGTCCAGGCATTCGGCGTCGAGGAACTCGTCGAAGCGCGCGTTGATGCCGTCGGCGACGCGATGCAGGATCTCCGTGCGCTCGGCGACGGTCATCTTGCCCCAGGGACCTTTCAGTGCGGCGCGCGCCGCTTTGACCGCAGCGTTCACCTCGGCCTCGCCAGCCTCGTGGACCTTGGCGATCACCTGGCCGGTGGCCGGGTTGACGTTGTCGAACAGCTTGCCGCTGGCCGAACCCACGTGTTCGCCGTTGATGAAGTGTCTGATTTCTTTCATGGGCACGCTCTTGTCAAAAGGCAAATCAGGTCAGCACGGTGAGGAAACGTTCGTTGAGTACCCGGTCGTGATAGAAGATCGCCTTGCCCAAATCCTTGGCCAGCCAGGTCACCGGCTTGTGATCCGGATAGTTGTAATCTCCACCACTGAACACTTCGTTGCGATTACCGGACGGGTCGAAGAAGTAGATGGTCTTGCCGTGAGTCAGGCCGTGCCTGGTCGGGCCGATATCGATCGAGGTGTCGGTCATGCTGATCAAGTCGGCGGCGCGCAACACGTCCTCCCATGTCTCGAGGAAGAATGAGGCATGATGGAACTTGCCCTTCTCCGCATGCTGGATAAAAGCCACATCGTGGGCCTTGGTCGACAAGCTGAGAAACTGGGCCAGGCGTGTACCGTCGGCATCAATCACTTGCTCGGCCAGGTAGAAGCCGAGTACCTCGGTAAACAGCTCATAGGTGGCTTGTAGTTCGTCGCCATACAGCAGGCAATGATCGAAACGCACCGCCGCCATACCTTTCAGGTCGCGCGGCCAGGCCTCGGGATTGACCTCATCCACACCCCATTTACCAGTGTATTCCTTGTCAACATACAACTCGAAGTGATGCCCGGAGGGGGCCTGGAAGCGCACGCGCCGGCCGCAACTGTTAAGTTCGCCCGCCGGTACCTGCTCGATGGCGCAGCCATACGCCTGCAGATCCCGCTCGAGTTGCTGGAGAGAAGCCTCATCCACCACCTTGAAACCCATGAAATCCATACCTGGCTCATCGGCTTCGCGTAGCACCACGGAGAATTTGTCAACCTCAGTCCAGGCCTTCAGATAGACACGGCCCTGGTCGTCACGATCCATCTCGATCAGGCCCAGCAACTCGACGTAGTGTTCCAGGGCCTTGCCCATGTCCAGTACGCGCAGTTGAACGTGACCGGGGCGCATTACACCTTTGTTCATGACGTCACCTCTTAATGGTTTTTGTTGTCAGGTTTGTCTTCGTACAGTTGACGAAGGCTCACGATAGTTAGGTCGCTGAGAGGGAACACTTGGCAGGCCAGGGCCAAACCCTGCACAACAGTTTCGGATGAAATGTGCTTGCAACTCATTCGCCCGCGCCGATAATCACCGCTAAGCACCTGTACCTTGCACAACCCACAGCCGCCACCGCGGCAACCGACCGGTAAACAATGCATGCCCTGCGCCTCCATCGCGCGCAGTACAGACTGGCCTGGAAGGCAGCTGAAAGACTGGCCACTGATGATTTCCTGAATCTCGTAGCTGGCATTGCTCATGGCTAACCTCAGATGCGCTTGAACAGTGCTGAGCGGGTAGTCTCGCCAACACCATCGGCGGCCGTGAGGAAGCGTTCCATAAAGATGTCGCGCTCGAACAACCGTCCCTGCATTAACGCGGTGATGGCCGAGTCGATCATCGGTGGAGGACCACACAGGTAGGCCTTGTGGCCGCTGAAACGACCATCGAAATGGGCCTTGGCGGCGTCATGCACAAAGCCCTTGAAGCCCTGCCAGTGCGGATCGTCGCTGGCCTGGCTGAGCGCCGGCACATAGGTGAAATTGTCGTATTCACGGGCCAGGCCCTCGAACAGTCCGCGGTTGTACAGTTCGGCGACATTGCGCGCGCCCTGAAACAGGGTGATCTGGCGGCTGTCGCCTTGCTCGAGCAGGTCAAGGATCATCGACTGCGGGCTGGACAAGCCCGAGCCACCGGCCATGAAAATCAGGTCGCCCGGCTGCGAGCCGCGCACGAAGAACTGCCCGTAGGGGCCGGACAACTGCAACTGATCGCCGGCCTTGAGCTGCTGGTGGATATAGCTGGTGGCGACGCCGCCTTCGACCAGGCGCACATGCAATTCAACCTCTTCAGCCTTGCTTGGCGGATTGGCGAGAGAGAATGCTCGGCTACCCTCGATACCCGGCAGGTCGAGGTTTACGTACTGCCCGGCTTGAAAGGTCATGGGCCGGTCCAGTTTCAGGTGCAGGCCCTTGATGGTCGGCGACAGCTCGACGATAGCCGTGACCGTGGCGCGGAAATCCGCCACCGGATGGCCGAGGAAGTCGGGGTCGACGTCGATGTCGGCCTCGATGGTCACGTCGCTCTGCACCGTGGCGCAGCAGGCCAGCACCTTGCCCTCGTCGCGTTCGACGTCCATCAGGGCGAAAGGCGAGGCTTCACCAATTTCGACATCGCCCTCGAGCACCTGCACCTTGCAGGTGGCGCAGGTGCCGTGGCCGCAGGCGAATGGTAACCAAACACCCTGGCGCAACGCTGCCTGGAGGATGGTCTGGCCCTCTTCGACACTGACCTGCTCGCCGGTCGGCAAAATGGTCACTGTATAGGTCATGGTAATTCCCCCTAGAACGCACAGCCCAAAATACCCTCGAAACCGGGAGTACTCAGAGTCAGCATGCTCTTATGGCCAATACCGTTATCCTTGAGGGTAGATTTCGGATCTGGATTGAATGGTTTGTCATCAAGCATCCAGACAGCCTCGCGCATAAGATCCGCTTGAGCACTGTCTGGATGAGCGGCTATTGCCGGGTTGAAAACTTGGTCAAGGAAGTCGCTGAAGATCATGTTCGGGGCAACCAGAAAAGCGAAGGGCGCGCAGAACATCAAATGTTTTTCCCAGCAAACATACAGTAACTGCATACCATGGAAGTTGGCCTGCACATCCTTGGGCACGGCGGTGTATTCTGAAATAGCTCGTACACTCATGCTGGTTTCCTTATTGTTTTTGCTAAGACAGCCTCCAGGAATTCTGGAGGCGACCTGATTCAAGCTACATCTTTGGACTTGACAGATGCCGGCTCGGCCGGGACCTGCCCCTTAATGGCCTGCCAGCGACGATAATCCTGTGAGTCGAGATAATCCAAATTATCCTCGCCCATATTAAAGTGACAATAGTTACTGAGCACGTCGGCAACGTTTGTGCCTTCACAATTACCCTGATATATCTGATGCACGGGCAACCATGCCTGGATGTATTTTTCCGGCTCGAATTCAAAGATTTCGCAGCAACCATCCGAGCAGAAGTGGTAACGTTCGCCCTCGTGCACAATACTGCGAAGGCTAAGTTTAGTGGCGTCGTCCGGCTCGCTGAACAATGTCGGAACTTGGCAAACCTGGCACAGTAACGGCAAGGTGTTGTTGTAGAAACGCTCACCCTTTTCCTGCTGCTCGCGCCAGTAGGTGAAGCGTGCACGGTAGTACTGGTCAAAACTCTCCGGGTACTTTTCCGAAAACCAATTCATCTCTTCGTCACTGGGTGTCCAGGTATGGAAGTTGGTGGCATGGCCGAACTGATAGAAGGTGGACCACAGTTGGTGGGTGATATGTTGTTTGCCAATCTTCGCCTGCTCGTGATATTTGGGCAAACGGATGCCGTAACGCTCCAAGTCCTTGAATAATGCGCCACCGCTCTGCTCAAAGTAAACTTCCCAGGCTTCGGCCCAGGACATCACCTTATTCGGTAGCATGTAATCCATCATCATGCCGATCAGGCTGAGCAGGCGGTAGCCACGCCAGAACCACTTGTCGATCCAGCGCTGGATAATCGGTACGTTGTCTTCGTGCTGCTCGAGCATGAACTTGACCACTTCCAGCCCCAGGGTCATGTGCCGCGCCTCGTCGGACTGCGCCGAGAAGCCGAAGGTAACGGTGGCCATGTCGCCGTTATAAGCGGCACCGGACATGAACGGCATGAACAATAGGTTGGTCAGCACGTACTCGAAGGAGAACGAGATGGCGGTAAGGAACTCGAACGGCCCCGCCGATCGTGCATCATCAAAATACGACTTGGGCACCGAGAGAAACCACGTGCGATCATGCATGTGGGCAAAATCATGCAGGCCGTTGAAATGCTTGTTGTAGTGACTCATCGCGTGAATCTGAGTCTGTACATGGCGCAGTTCGTCGATCGCCTGCATTTGGCAGGCTGTCCGTGCACCGGCACCACTGAACTGCCTTCCGACCCTTGCAAACCCTTGGAAAGCACAGTACTCAAGAGGCGAAACGCCGGTGAGAAAAAGTTTCAGGGCATTAACGTAACGCGCATCAGAGATATTCTGTTGACCGTTGTTCTGGGCAAAAGCATCCAGAATCGCATACAACTTCTTTTCTTTCTCCGCCTGGTACTTCCAGTACGCATCCATAGTCAGACGGAATGGGTCTTCCCACTTATCCCAGTCGATAATCTTGATCCCTTCGAAATGCTCCTGTGGGAAAATATCTTCCTTCTTCTGGTAACTCGGCTCCCAAGCCATATCGCGAGTCAGATACTGGTATTTGTCTTTAAGATTGAGTTTCTTGTTTTTGCTCGTCATGACGACTCTCCTAGTTTTTCCACTCGAGGATAAAGTGATCGTCATCCTCATCCACGCTGCCACCAATACTGATCACGTCCAGGAGCATTTCCTGCACGTCCCATTCGCGGCCGATCTTCTCCTCCATTGTGTCGCGGCGGATTACCAAGCGGCTTTCGGCCTGGATACGGATCATTGCCGGCTGGTATTGGATTTCCGCATGAGGGTTATCCTGCAAAATAGCGTCGACTAAGTAGCGGGCGTTGTCATTGTCCTGAAGAGCTATAAATACGAGCTGGCTCATACCTCCACCCCCGGGCTGGTCAATCCAAGTTTCTGCAAACGGGTTCCGAATTGGCGATGTACTTCATTCATGGCGGCACCTCCTACGCTAGCCGCCGCTAACGGTGCCAATGCCTCACGAACACGCGGCACCCAGTGATCGACCCAGGCCTGGAGCTGCGCAGCATTGGCATCCGACTCAGTCATCACGGTCTTGACCATGGCATCGATCCAACGATTGGACTCAACGAACCAGTCACGCATGAACTCGGTAAGCATGGAAGCGTCATTAGCCCCCTGATCGGCCAGCCATTGATCGCCTTGCTGGTACATCAGCGGATACAGTTGTCCATCGAGGATCAGATTTTGTACCAGGGTCAACTCGAACCAATCACGAACGACCCAGCTATCCTCAACCAGCCGGCGGAGGGGCTGCCACAAGGGATCATCCAGCCAGTAGCCCTTGGAACGTGTCAGACCGACACCTGTGTTCTCATCAAGCATCAAGGCAATGCGTGACAAGTACTGACTGATACCCAGACGATCCATGGCCTGATAAATATGCAGCTGAGCCACCGTTCCGGCCACACAGTCACCTGCAATACCACTGTTATTCATATTCGCGCCCATCTCGACATGACGTAGTGGCACCAAGTAGCGCAGCAGATTTTCCTGCACATTCGCCGGCAAACGGGTCAACAACCCGCGCTTGTCGCAAAAACTGTAACTGTGCTCGGTCGCCTCCTGCATTTTGGCGCGATTCTGCACGTAGGTACCGTAGTAAAACTGACGGGGGTCGCTAACCGCATGCCAATCGGCCATACGTATCACCGTCCGCGTAGGATCATTGAGGGTGTGCTGGGGATCCCACAACGGGCGATAATGGAAATTGGTCACCGCCGCTATATCGTAGCTGGCCTCTTGGTAACGAGAAGCTGGCTTGTCGCCAAAACGACGCTGGATATTGCTGAAAGTCTTACGGATGGGTTCTATCGTTTTTGTCTTGATTTCTACACTGCTCATCTCAACACCTTTATTGTTATGAGTATGACTGCCATAGGCAGACTTTCAGCCCTCGGCACCCGGCAGGCGACGACCTACCTCACCAAAACGCCACTTGACCATGTCCTCGTCTACGGATCTGGCCATAGCCTCATCCATCTCCACCACCCGGTTGCTCAGACAGAAGCTGTCGAAATCGGCCTGAGGCAAAATCAACTCGACAAACAGATCCGGGTAGCCAATAGCAAAATCGAACTCGACGAAACGGGCACCTGGCTCGCTGCGCACCCGGATGTAACGCGGCAGGTCTTCAAAACGGGGTTCAAGCGTGTTCATGTTCGGGCCATCTCCCTTGGTGGCGGGTGACAGGCCTAACGCAATGGCTGTGCCAATGCCCGAATAAAACTTACATGTAATTGATTTATAAAGACTTATATATAATAAAAGACGGCAAAAGGTGCTCCGTACGGCGCCGCGCGGCCAAGCCGCTACGGGCTTTTTTGATGATTTGATCAAATTCCGCAGGCCGGCTTGAGCAAATGCTCAGCCATCGGCAAGGGCCTGCGCGGGCCTGCGCGGGCCGGGGCTGACGGCGCCAATTTTATCAATTGATTGACTTCCACTTGCGCATGGATCTGAATATGGTGACTGTCGAGTTGAGCCATGAGGCATTGCCCGGAACTCGACCGCCAACCACCCCACGCCCTTGCCTGGCCTGAAAATGCGGGGAAAAGCAGACAACCAGCAGGTAACTTCAGCCATCGTCAGGGCTGAATGGAAACCGGTCCGAGGTGGTTCTCCCCTTACAAAAACAATCAGGGGTCCTATTGCCATGGCAATCAGGTACAAGCCACAACTGCAGCACTCGGACTTTCAGGATCTGAGCAAACAGATCCGTTTTCAAAGCATGGAAGGCAAGATCTGGCTCGGCGAACAGCGCATGCTGCTGATGCAGGTTTCCGCCATGGGCAGTTTTCGCCGCGAGCTGGTGAGCATCCTCGGCATCGAGCGAGCCAAGGGCTTCTTCCTGCGCCTGGGCTATCAGTCCGGCCTCAAGGACGCCGAGCTGGCGCGCAAGCTGCGCCCGCATTGCAGCGACCTGGACATATTCCTCGCCGGCCCGCAGCTGCATTCGCTCAAGGGCCTGGTCAAGGCGATCCCCACCGAGCTGGATATCGACATCGAAACCGGGCGTTTCTACGTCGAGGTGGAGTGGGTCGACTCCTTCGAGGTGGAGATCTGCCAGAGCGAACTGGGGCGGATGGCCGACCCGGTGTGCTGGGCCCTGCTCGGCTACGCCTGCAGTTACTCCTCCTCGTTCATGGGTCGCGAGGTGATCTTCAAGGAGGTCACCTGCCGCGGCCGCGGCGACGACAAATGCCGGATCCTCGGCAAGCTGGCCGAGGAATGGGACGACGCCGAGGTGTTCAAGCAGTACTTCAAGAACGACCCGATCATCGAGGAACTCTACGAGCTGCAGTCGCAACTGGCCTCGCTGCGCACCAGCCTGCAACGCCAGGAAGGCCAGTACTACGGCATCGGCCAGTCCCAGGCCTACAGCAAGGTCTGCCAGATGATCGACAAGGCCGCCCAGGGCAAGGTCTCGGTGCTGTTGCTCGGCGAAAGCGGCGTGGGTAAGGAAGTGATTGCGCGTAGCGTGCACCTGCGCAGCGCCCGCGCCGAACAGCCGTTCGTCGCGGTCAACTGCGCCGCCATTCCACCGGAACTGATCGAAGCCGAGCTGTTCGGCGTGGAAAAGGGTGCCTTCACCGGCGCGCTGCAGTCGCGCATGGGCCGTTTCGAGCGGGCCAACCAGGGCACCATCTTCCTCGACGAAGTGGTCGAGCTGAGCCCGCGCGCCCAGGCCACCCTGCTGCGGGTATTGCAGGAAGGCGAGCTGGAGCGGGTCGGCGACAACCGCACGCGCAAGGTCGACGTGCGGGTAATCGCCGCCACCAACGAAAGCCTCAGCGAGGCGGTCAAGACGGGCAAGTTTCGCACCGACCTGTTCTACCGGCTCAACGTGTTCCCGGTCAGCATTCCACCCCTGCGCGAACGCCTGGAGGATATTCCGCTGCTGCTGGAGCATTTTCTCAGCCGCTTCCACAGCGAATACAGTAAAAAAACCCTGGGTCTTTCCGACAAAGCCATGGAAGCCTGCATGCACTACCCCTGGCCGGGCAATATCCGCGAGCTGGAGAACGTCATCGAACGTGGCGTCATCCTCACCGAGAGCAACGAGAGCATCAGCATTGAGGCGCTATTCCCACAACTGCAGATAGGCGAGACCATAGAAAGCCAAGTATCTCGCGAAGGCATGCTGATACAACCTTCCAACCATAAAAGCTGGGTTGATCTGATTCTTAGCTCGGGACTGAACCTGGATGACATTGAAGAGCAGTTGATACGCGAAGCCATGCAACAGGCTAACAACAACGTCTCCGGTGCGGCGCGCATCCTTGGCCTGACCCGCCCGGCCCTGGCTTACCGGCTAAAGAAGATCGGCCTCGAAAGCTAAGCCATGAAATGCGCTTAACCAAATGGTGCACGCGCATTCAACAATTAACCATTTAATCAACACCACAGCTCTCGCTCGAACATCCAAGGTGCTCTAAGCGCTATCAAAAAAAGCCAAAAAAAAAATACCTATACAAATCAATGAGTTAAATAAAACAACAATCCCCTCGCAATCTGGCACAGACCTTGCTAGAACACTATGCAGAAACTTTATACAACAACAAAACCACACGAGTGGTGATCCGAGTGAACGAATTAAGACTGCTTAATCACGTGTGGATGTTTTCGAGCACGCTCTTTTGTGTCCACCATAGCTTCGGCACCTCGCTTCTTCGCGCACTTCAAAGCGCTTCCGGCGAAGCTTTGCTCAGATTACTTTACGTAAAAATAAAAACCGTAAAACCCCTTCTATTGCCGCCCGGCTTGTTAAGCAGGAACTCACCCCCTGCAACCACTCGACCAACTATCGCTGTTTGCAACGGCTGCGAAAGTAACAACGTCTTAGATTCAATCCAAACCACGCATGCCGGGCTTGATTGGCAACATCATAAATCCGCAAGTCTGTCTGCCTTCACCTTCCCGTGCAGTACGTGTGATTGCTCCGGCGTTAGCCTCCCAACGAAAAATATAAATGTTCCATTTTTCTCCGGAATAGCAGAGCTAACCATAGACAGCACCTCGAATGCAGGTAGCTCTCTTAGTATCAAGCAACTATTAATCCATGTTTTAACGCACCACACGTACACCGAACGGTAACGACATAGTTACAGCCCTGCGTGATAGTTATCGATAGCAAGTTATCCATCCGCCCAATGGCAGGCCGAGGTACCGCATCAAAAGTAAGGCTTAGCTCTTAGATTAAACATCGCTGAGTCCGGCAACACTCACCCAAACGAGGAGTATGGAAATGGCAACACTGGATAGACATGACTGGTATGACCTCGCACGTACCACCAATTGGACACCAACGTTTGTCACGGAAGATGAATTATTTCCGCCTGAGTTATCGGGCAGCATGGGCCTGTCCATGCCAGCATGGGAAGTCTACGACGAACCCTACAAGCAGACCTATCACGAGTACGTCAAAGTGCAGCGGGAAAAGGATGCCGGCGCTTACTCGGTAAAAGCTGCGTTGGAGCGCAGCAAGATGTTCGAAACTGCCGACCCGGGCTGGCTCAGCGTCATGAAGTCCCACTATGGAGCTATTGCACGCGCCGAATATTCAGCCTCAACGGCCGAGGCGCGGATGGCCCGATTCGGTAAAGCACCAGGTATGCGCAATATGGCGACACTCGGCATGATGGACGAGATTCGTCATGGCCAGATTCAGCTGTTTTTCCCCCACGAGCACTGCCCCAAGGATCGCCAGTTCGACTGGGCCCACAAGGCTTATGACACTAACGAGTGGGCTGCCATCGCGGCGCGACACATGTTCGACAACATGATGACCACTCGTGGCGCGGTGGGAGTAGCGTTGATGCTCACCTTCGCCTTCGAAACCGGCTTCACCAACATGCAATTTCTAGGGTTGGCAGCAGATGCCGCAGAAGCCGGCGACTGGACCTTCTCAAACTTGATTTCCAGCATCCAGACTGACGAATCGCGGCATGCCCAGATCGGCGCCCCCCTGGTGTCCGTGCTGGTTGCCAACGGCAAGAAAGCCGAAGCGCAAAAAATGGTAGACATCGGCATTTGGCGTGCTTGGAAACTGTTCTCGGTGCTGACCGGCCCGATCATGGACTATTACACGCCGCTTGAGCACCGCAAGCAGTCCTTCAAGGAGTTCATGCAAGAGTGGATTGTCACCCAGTTCGAGCGCGCGCTGATTGATTTGGGTCTGGATACCCCCTGGTACTGGGATCAGTTTCTGCAAGAGATCGACTCCCAACACCATGGTATGCACTTGGGTGTTTGGTACTGGCGGCCGACGGTATGGTGGGATCCGGCAGCAGGTGTAACACCGGAAGAGCGTGACTGGCTGGAAGAAAAATACCCGGGATGGAATGCGACCTGGGGTAAAAACTGGGATGTCATTACTGACAACCTGCTTGCCGGCAAGCGCGAACTGACCTATCCGGAAACCCTGCCGGTTGTATGCAATATGTGCCAACTGCCCATTAATCAGACGCCTGGCCCAGCGTGGAAAGTGCGTGATTTCCCCCTGGATTATAAAGACCGCACTTACCACTTCTGCTCCGAAGGGTGCAAGTGGTGCTTCGAGGAAGAACCCGAACGCTACGCCGGACATCTGTCCTTGGTTGATCGCTTCCTGGCCGGAATGATACAGCCAATGAATCTCGAAGGGGCCTTGAAGTATATGAGCTTGGCACCGGGGGAAATCGGTGACGATGCCCATGCCTACGCCTGGGTCGAAAAATTTCGCGCCGCCTATACGAAAAATACGGCCTGAAGCTGACGCTACGAATTCATAGGTGCATGGCACACGGCGCAATCCGCGAGCCATGCCAACCCTTATATATTTGGAGAAGTAATCGATATGGCACTGTTTCCTTTGACCTCCAACTTCCAAGAGGACTTCGTCCTGCAGCTCTTGGCCGTGGATACCGACAATACAATGGACGAGGTCGCTGCCGCAGCAGCATATCACTCGGTCGGTAGACGTGTCGCCGCCCGCCCAGGGCACATCATGCGGGTACGCCGCCAGGGCTCCGAAAAACCGTTCCCACGTACGATGAAGCTCAACGATGCTGGTCTCAAGCCCATGGAATGTATCGAAGTGGTATGGGAAGCGCCCTAAGTCAGTAAACCAGGATGTGGATTTCACTTATAACGTTGGGTAAAAAGCGATGGCGTTTGTAAAGGTTTGCAATCTGGATGATCTCTGGGAAGGCGAAATGGCGGCTTTCGAGGTCAATGGCCATGAAGTCCTGCTGGTGAGTCCGGAGGGCAGTGAGATACGAGCCTTCCAGGGCGTATGCCCGCATCAGGATATCCCGCTGGTAGAAGGAACCTTCGACGGTAAGGTTGTGATTTGCCGAGCCCACCAATGGGTCTTCGATGGATGCACCGGTAAAAGCATCAATCCAGCAAACTGTCGGCTGGCCGAATACCCAGTAAAGATCGATGGCGAAAACGTGCTCATTGATACAGATGGCGTCACACCTGTGTTTGCACAAACATAATCTCGCCAGTTCACTAAAAATGCCTGACTGATGAAAAGAGGAATGTGTGTGCTTTCCAAAATCATGAAGTGGCTTAAAGGTGCACAGCACCCGGCTGGTGGTACCGCAGTAGTTTCTACACCTACGACTCCGCCACAACGAGGGGAACATAACGTGAGTGAAATTTCTTCAGCACATCTTAACAACAAGGTTGGCCCGATAATGCGCCAGGGCGAACTGGCTACGGCAGTTGCCGAGGCAGCTGAAATTGACAACCCCGGAAAAAAAATTCTCGTCGAGGATAAAATTGCTTATCTGCGTATTCAGACCGATGACGAGATGATTATCAACCGCCTGACCATTGAGGAAATGCTTGGCCGTTCTTTCAGCATGAATGAACTGGAAGTGGAACTCTCTTCGTTTGCCGGACGAATCGACACCCATGTTGACCATGTTCGTTTTTACTACGCCAAGCACCTGTAACCCGCACTCGAAGGAGACCAACCATGAGCGAAGTCGAAGTACTAAAGCCATTGAAAACGTGGAGTCACTTGGCGGAGCGTCGTCGCAAGCCAAGTGAATATGAAATTGTCACGACTAATTTGTTATACAACGACCGTGATCCGAATGCCCCCTACGAGACCGACCCCGAGTTATTCATGAACCGCTGGTACAAAAAGTACCGCAACGCTAGCCCACTACAGCATGATGACTGGAATGCCTTTCGCGACCCTGACGAACTGGTATACCGCACTTACAACATGCTGCAGGATGGTCAGGAGACTTATGTATTTGGGCTGTTCGACCAGTTCAACGAACGCGAACACGACAAGTCACTAGACGCTCACTGGGCGGGCAGTCTCGCACGAGTCTACACACCGGCACGTTATCTTTTTCACACCCTGCAGATGGCCTCGGTTTATCTGCAGCAAATGTCACCCGCTAGCACCATCACCAACTGTGCGGCTTTCCAAGCGGCTGACTCGCTACGCTGGCTGAGCCACACGGCATATAGAACAAAAGAGCTGTCGTTGACATTCGATGACAAGGGTTTCGGCAAAGACGAACGTCATTATTGGGAGAACGATAAAGCCTGGCAGGGTTTCCGTGAACTCATGGAAAAAGTGCTGACCACCTGGGATTGGGGTGAAGCTTTTGTTGCCCTGAACCTGGTTGCCAAGCCAGCTATAGAAGAAGCAGTCTTGCGTAAGCTGGGTGAGTCGGCACGACACAACAATGACACCTTGCTGGGCATGGTGACAGATGCCGAGCTGCTCGATGCAACCCGCCACCGTCGCTGGGCTTCTGCGCTAGTTAAAATGACGTTGGATAAACAAGGTAATGCCGAAGCCATCAAGGGCTGGATCGCCAAGTGGGAACCCTTGGCCGATAAGGCTATCGACGCCTATTGCGCGGCCTTGTCCGATGCGCCTAATGCTGCTGCCGATGCCAAGAACGCTTCACGCGATTTCCGACGCTCGTTACAACTCTGACCTGTCGGAGTGATTGTTACTACCCGTTTTCGCCCTCTTCAGTCTTACTTGTTAGCCTGGTGAAGAGGGCGAATTTATAAATGGAAAAACCTATGGCTATTCACCGAATTTCAATCGAAGGGAACATCTGCGAATTCCAGCAAGAGGCTCACGATACCGTTTTGCGCGCGGCTCTGCGGGCCGGTGTAGGTTTTCCCTACGAATGCAACTCTGGTGGTTGCGGCAGTTGCAAATTCGATCTGATAGAGGGTGAGATCGAAAATTTGTGGCCAAAGGCACCCGGGTTAACTGAACGTGACCGACGCAAAAATTACTTGCTGGCATGCCAGTGCCGGGCAACATCAGACTTGCGGATCAAGATGCGCCCTGCGCAAGAATATGTTCCTCTCATTGCGCCGCAACGCCGTAAGGCTACCTTTATTGGCGCGGTCGATCTAACCCATGATATTCGGGAATTTCGCTTTGGCGCGGCAGGCGAGGCTGATTTTCTGCCGGGGCAATATGCCACTCTGAAAATCCCCGGTATCGCATCGCCGCGCGCTTACTCCATGTCCAATCTCGCCAACGCACAAGGAGAGTGGCACTTTCAGATCCGCCGCGTGCCCTCGGGCAAAGCAACGGAACGCCTTTTTCACGAACTGGCTATGGGTGACGAAGTCGAAATCGATGGCCCCTATGGCCTAGCATGGTTGAGAGAAGACAATCCACGCGACATCGCCTGTGTAGCGGGAGGCTCGGGACTCGCCCCGATGATATCCATTGCGCGCGGTGCCTCGGCAGCGGGTCTGTTGAAAACGCGGAATCTGCATTTTTTCTACGGTGGTCGCACGCCACGAGATATTTGTGGCGAATCCTTATTACGCCAACTGCCCGAGTTCGGCAAGCGCATCCACTTCCACCCAGTGGTGTCGCTCCCGGAGCAGGATCCAGGCGAAATCTGGGGCGGAGAAACTGGTTATGTCCACGACTTGGTACGCCGCGAACTTCACGAGCGCATCACCGACTTCGAGTTTTATTTCGCAGGACCTCCACCCATGACACAAGCATTTCAGGAAATGCTTATGGTGGGCTATAGAGTGCCTTTTAAACAGGTGCATTTCGATCGCTTTTTCTGATTACAACTGTACTGCCTGGCCACGGTTTCGCGATGCTGCAACTTACCCTTCTACGACATAATAGAAGGGCTGTGTTTATACACCGCACGATCAAGAAAAGGAGTAAATTATGAAGGCTGCTATTTATTATGGCCCGGAAGATATTCGCTGCACGGATATTCCGGATCCTTCAATCCATGCGCATCACGAGATGCTGGTCAAGGTACTGGCAACCTCTATCTGCGGTTCAGATCTGCATTTATATAGGGGTGCACTTGACCCGATCATGGAGAAGGGTAAATCCCAAACAGGGCATGAACTAATCGGCGAAGTCCTCGATGTTGGCCGTGCCGTGGGGCGTTTCAAGCCAGGGGACCGAATCAGCATGGCCTACTCTGCTTCCTGCGGAGACTGCTATATGTGCCATGTAGGACAAACTGCACACTGTGAAACCACGCAGAAAGCGGTTTACGGTTTCGGTGTCCCTTTTGGCAACCTCAATGGCACGCACGCCGAAGCGCTGGTGATTCCTTATGCGGATGCTCATACGATCAAGATACCAGACGGGATTTCCGATGCTTCGGCACTGACCCTCTCCTGCAATATGCCATCCGCCGTAATCGCCAACCAGTTGGCCAATATTCAACCGGGCGAAAGCGTTGCGTTGGTAGGTTGCGGCCCAACAGGCCTGATGACCCTTGATATCGCTTTACACCGCGGCCCCGGCCGCATAGTAGCACTCGACAAAGTTGCCCATCGCCTGGAGGCTGTACGCCAGAAAGGTGTCGTTGCCATTAATGCGAATCGGCAAGACTGGAAAGACAAGGCGTTAGCAGAAACTGGTGGTCGCGGATTTGACAAGGTAATCGAGGTCGTAGGTTACCCGGAGACCCTACAAATGTGCCTGGATATCGTACGACCGGGTGGCACGGTTGCCGCGATTGGCGTGTTCTGCGATTCCAGTTTCAATCTTAATCTTGCGGACGTATTTCTCCGTAACATCACCCTGCATATGAATGGCTTCGCCAACGTGCAGCCATATATGTGGGAGGCTTTACGCATGCTGGAGCGCGGCATAGTCGATCCGCAGAATTACTTTTCTCACACTTTCGCCCTGAGTGACGTGGATAAAGCCTTCGCCACATTCAATAACAAATCTGATAGTGCAATGAAAATGCTCATCAAGCCGTAATACAAATAACAACCACCTAAAAAAATAATAAAGTAAGGTATATGCTAATGAAAAAATTCCGTACGATTTCAGCTGTAATCCTCGCTATCAGTTCACCCATAGTTCAGGCCACCGAAGTTTTCCGATTGGAGGGCTTCGGAGCAATCTCCCGTGCCATGGGCGGAACCGCAACAGCATTCGATGTTGGCGCAGCGGGCATGATGAGCAATCCCGCAACACTGTCGTTAATGGCCCAAGGTTCAGAGCTTCATTTGGGTCTGGATGCAGTGGTTACTGACATCGACACAAAAAATCTGGCCACAGGAGAAAATGCGTCGTCCAATACACACTCCAAGAACCGCGGCCCCTATCTAGCACCCCAACTTGCTTATACTTATCACAGTGGCCCCCTTGCACTCGGCGTCGGTGCCTTTGCCCAAGGTGGACTGGGAACGGAATATGGCACCAACAGCTTTCTTTCCCGTGCCACAGGAAACTTGGATACGGGGCTCGAAAACTCGAGCCGGCTCCTCGTCTTGAACATCCCCTTCGCCGCCAGTTACCAAGTCAACGATAAACTGACTGTAGGTGCCAGCCTTGATGCCATGTGGCAAGGCTTGAATCTCGAACTATTACTCGGTGCAGATCAGGTTGGCTCGCTGATCGGCGCGGGCAGGGTCAGCGGCAGCCTTGTACCTGTACTTGGTGGTTTACCCGATTTACGTGGTGCGCACTTCAGCTTGAGCAAAAACCAACCCCTTAACAGTGGTGTTGACGCTTGGGGTTTGGGAGGGCGTCTCGGGATGACCTACAAAGTGTCTAATAACACCATTCTGGGGGCCGCTTACACCCTGGAAAGCCAGATGAATGATATGCAAGGACGGGCTACGCTTACCGCGGTTGATGGAATCGCTGGCCAGATCCCTCTCGATGGAAAGATCAAGTTACGTGACTTCCAGATGCCCGCCAAACTAGACTTTGGCCTTAGTCATAGTTTCAACGAGCAGTGGATGTTTACGGTCGATGTCTCTCGCGTATTCTGGAAGCACGCAATGAAAGATATCAATGTTGGATTCACGTCAGACAACGGAGTTAACATAGACATTCTGCTCCCGCAAAACTACAAGGATCAGAACATCTTTGCCATTGGCCTGGCCTACCAAACAGGTAACTGGACATTGCGCAGCGGTGCGCGTATCTCTGATCAAGCACTACGTGCCGACACACTGTTTGCTATCATTCCCGCCATTCCAAGAAAACACGTTTCGGCTGGTTTTTCCTATGATTTTTCGAGTGCGAATAGTGTGGATTTTGCCTATTCCCATGCATTTAAAGAATCGCTTGAAAACTCATCTCTGCCCAATACGTCAGCCCCCATACGCAGCAGCCACTCACAGGACAATTTTACACTAGCTTATACTCACAAATTCTGATTACAGTCGCTTATTTTTTGGGCGAGGAGAATATTCCTCGCCTTTTTATGGCTACCGAATCAATCGCGCTACTCATACACACCTGGTAAATCTGAAAAATTTCGCTTTGAGTAAGCCTTCATCATGACAATTAGCTGTTTAACCTTAGGACTTATTGTTTCTGCCTTCGCCTTAGGCTGGATCATTTCGCGGGTGTTGACGAAACAGCTACCCTTAGCGCCCACAACTGGTATCAACCCGACAAACCTGGAAATACATTTTCAGCATATTGAAGGTACAAGTATTCGTTTAACCACCGAATCCGCAACCCTTGTTTCACGCTTCTCACCCTTTCTGCAAGCGGAAAAAGAAGTTGCAGAAAAAACCCGTAACCTGGCCGAACGACGGTCTCAATTAATTACCCATGTTGTGTCATCTCTGGATACAACGGGTTTGCTCGTATTGGAAATGGGAGCGGCTGCTAAGTTAGTTGATATAGGAGGTAAGCAAGCCAGCTCATTGGACGAAAAGGTCGAGGCGCTATTGGCTACATTGGCTCGAGTAGGAGACGAGTTTAATGGAGTTGCACAAGCTACCCAGCACATAAGCGAAATAGTTACAACAATCGACGAAATTGCTGCGCAAACCAATCTGCTTGCCCTGAATGCTGCCATTGAGGCTGCACGGGCAGGCGAGATGGGCCGCGGATTCGCAGTGGTAGCCGATGAAGTACGCAAATTAGCCCACCGTACGACTGAGGCCACGGGACGTATCCGTGAGATCACCCTCAGCGTCCGAACGCGAACAGATTCAGCAGGTCATGCAATACAAGATGCGCAAGAGAAAGCTCTTGCCGGACGACAAGCATCGGCAGAAACCGTCGAGGCTATACAGAAAATCGAAGAGAGTGCCACCCGAGTCTTGCAACTGACGACAATCCTTGATCTGTCAGGCAAGAAAACGGAAGAAGTGGCTAACACCCTGGCCCATGAGGTCGACTCGGTAGCTTTACTTACCGAGCACCTGTCCGATACGGCGACTGAGTGCAATAAAATATTGCGTGGAGTGGCTGCACACATCATTGAACTCAAGCAACAGCTTGTACACATAGCACCAACTCGCCATCCCCTAACATCTATACTCGACGCAGTTGAGGAGATGCGTACCATCAATCTGCTACTCATGAGTTCGACCCAGAACGATGAGGCAATTCCCTTTATCAAACGCGCCCACGAAATTGATGAGGCGCTGCTTAGGCGAATGCAAGAGTGGCGGAGCTATGACGGATTCTCGGATGTTTCTGTCACTGCTGCTCAGACACTTGACGCCTGCCTGCAGCAATATCGAAGGGCTCGAGATGAGGTTCTGGCGGCAGCGAAACGAGAAGATTTCTCAGGAGTCCGCAATTTGGTGTCGCAAAAAGCTCGCCCCGCCTATCAAGCACTCAAAACAGAGCTGGTCGACTTGATGAAACTCATAGGAATAACAATGACCTGACTTTTACCGGATTGGGTGAGGCACTCCCTATTCAGCAGTCTGCTAAGTTTGGGTGCGACTTCCAAACTCCACGGTGATCAATCAGAAATTATCGACCCTCATGACGCGACAACAGAGATCGTTGCGGGTTAGCAGCGACTGATTGTGGGGCGTCCCACGCCGCCGCTCAAGCTACCACGTAACCCAACACGCGCCGGTACAACATCATGATGGGCTACAGACGGGGTCCAGTCGCTTGTCAGTCCAGTGGACTCATACCCTGCAAAATCGACGTATAACCTCGTAACGGCTCCACGGCCTATACCAAATAGATAAAGCCCAGAACAATTTGATGATTTGCTCCAATACAAATCATACGGCACCAATCGAATTCTTTGTTTTAAATCCCTAAAAACCTATACATTTCAATTGATTAAAAACAAAACAGGAGACTGGCACAAGCGTTGCCTTAGGGTCACCAACCGCTGCAAGACAACAACAATCCAAGTGGTGACCCGTAATGAGCTTCACTCCCAAGCCGTGTAACGGCCTGCCCTGTGCTATTGCCACCCCACGTCTGCCTCGTGCCACCCTCGCCCTGCTTCTGCTGCCCGTGTTGCTGGCCGGCTGCGAGGCCGAACTGAACCTGGCGGCGGTCGGCGAGGCGACCAGTCACGCCAGCCTGCGCACCGACCATTACCAGGCCTTGGCCAGCACCGCGGCAGTCAGCGTGCTGGTCGGCAACGATGGCGTGGTCTTGGTCAGCCAGGACCAGGGCCTGACCTGGCAGCGCCAGCAACTGCCGGGACAGCCCGGCCTGATCGATGTGGATGCCTGCCCGGACGGCAGTTTCATCGCCCTCGGCTTCGCCAACCAGCTGTGGCACAGCGCCGATCAGGGCCTGAGCTGGAACGCCCATGCACTGCCGACCCAGGAGCAGATGCTCACCGCGACCTGCGCCCCCAACGGCGCCTGGTGGACCGCCGGCGGCTTCACCACCCTGCTCAGTAGCCAGGACCAGGGCGCCAACTGGGACGAAACCAGCCTGGACGAAGACGCCATGCTCACCAGCCTGCAGTTCCTCGACGCGCAGCAGGCGGTGGTCACCGGCGAGTTCGGCCTGCTCTTCAGCAGTCGCGACGGCGGCCAGAGCTGGCAGGCCAGCGGCCGCCTGCCGGAGGAGTTCTACCCGCACGCCAGCCGCTTCGTCAGCCTGGATGAAGGCTGGGTCGGCGGCCTCAATGGCTTCATCTACCACACCGTCGACGCCGGCCAGAGCTGGCAGCGCCAGGACACCCCCACTGCCGCACCGATCTTCAACTTCAGCGCCAACCGCGACGGCCTGTTCGCCATCGGCGACCACAGCAGCGTGCTGCGTCTGAGCGGCGAGCGCTGGCGGGCATTGCCCACGCCAAATGCGCCGACTTACCTGCGCGCCGTCGGCAGCGGCGACGACCATCGTCTGACCGTGGCCGGCGGCCGCGGCCTGTTGCTCAACCTCGATACCCGCCCGGCCCTGGCCGCCCAGGCTCAGTGAGGCTATGACCATGTCCATGCACCGCTTCACCCATTTCTTCTACCTGGCCAAACTCTGGCTGTTCCGTAACCCGCGCCGGGTGCTGGCGCTGATCGGCGCGCTGACCCTGTTCTTCGCCGCCCAGATTCCGGCGCTCAAGGTCTATACCGACTTCGCCGACCTGCTGCCGCAGCAGCACCCGTATATCCAGCTGCACAACAGCATCAAGGACACCTTCGGCGGCGCCAACGTGCTGGTGATCGGCGTCGAGTTCGAGGACGGCGACCTGTTCAGCAACGCCAACCTGGCCACCCTCGACCGCGTTACCCAGGCGGTGGACAACCTGCCGGGGGTCAACCACAACCTGGTCAGCAGCCTGACCCATCGCAACTCGCGCAAGATCTGGCTGACCGAGGTGGGTTCGATCAACTCCGAGCCGTATTACCAGAGCGAATTCGGTCCGATGAGCGACGAGCAGCTGGCGGCGATGAAGGCCGACGTGCTGGCCAACCCGCGCGTATACGGCCCGCTGGTGTCGCCAGACCTGAAGGTCGCGCTGGTCAAGGCGCAGCTGATCGAAGGCCAGCTCGACTACGAGGCCACCTTCGCCCAGCTGCAGGCGCTGCGCCAGAGCGAGGCTCGCGAAGGCGTGAGGATCTACGCCACCGGCCAGCCGGTGCTGGTCGGCTGGGCCTACACCTACATGGACCAGATCCTGCAGATCTTCCTGTTCACCGTGCTGGCCATGCTGGCGCTGCTGGTGTTCCACTTCCGCAAGGCCTACGGCGTGCTGATCCCCCTGGGCGGGGTGATGATCTCGACCATATGGGGCCTGGGCATCATCAGTCTGCTGGGCTACAACCTCGATCCGCTGGGCCTGGTGATTCCATTCCTGATCGCCGCCCGCGCCATGAGTCACGGCGTGCAGCTGGTGGAACGCTACTACGCCGAAGTGCGCGTGCTAGGTGATGGACCGCTCGCGGCGCGTGCCACCTTCGATAGCCTGTTTCGGCCCGGCACGCTGGGTATCGCCTCCGATGCGGTGGGGCTGGCGCTGATCGCCATCGGCTCGATCGCCCTGAACACCAAGCTGGGTATCTACGCCTCGCTGTGGGCGACCACCGTGATCTTCTCGGTGCTGATCGGCGTGCCGCTGTTGCTGTCGATCCTGCCGACCCCGAAGGACACGGAAATCAAGGAAACCTTTCTGCGCCACGTCGGCGGCATCTGCGCCGCGACCGCTGCGCGTCCCGGTGCGGCCGGCAAGCTGCTGATCTTCGCTGCGCTGGCGATTCTGGCCGGGCTCTGGGCCTCGTCGAAGGTCACCATCGGTGATTCCGAACCGGGCTCACCGATTCTCTATCCGGAGCATGACTACAACCTGTCTTCCAAGCAGATCAACGGGCGTTTCCCCGGTTCCGAGGAGCTGTACATCATTGCCGAGCACGCCGAAAAGGGCGGCATCAAACGCCCCGAGGTGCTGAAGGCTCTACAGTCGCTGCAGGCGCACATGCTTACCGACCCCTCCGTCGGTGGCAGCAAGGGCTTGCCGGACCTGATCAAACAGGTCAACCGGCTGATGCACAACGACGATCCGCGCTGGTTTCAGGTGCCGCACGATGCCGATTACGTCGGCGGCCTGATGTTCACCTATATGGCCTCCAGTCCAATTCCCGGCGCGCTCAACGAATTCAACGACACCGACGACCGCATCGCCAACCTGGTCTTCTACTACAAGGATCGCCAGGGCGAGACCATCCGCCGCGCCATGCACATGGCCAAGCAATGGATCGCCGAGCACGGCGAGGAGGTGCCGGGCCTGAGTATCCGTCTGGCCGGAGGCACCCTCGGCGTTGCCGCGGCGATGAACGAGTCCGCCTTCGACACCAACCTGCTGGTGCTGCCGCTGGTGTTTCTGCTGATCTTCGCCTTCGTCATGCTGTTCTACACCAGCTGGCACGCCGGGCTGATGATGCTGATGGCAATGCTCTTCGCCACGGTGCTTACCTACGCCTACATGGGTCTGGCCGGGATGAGCATCGACATCAATACGGTGCCGGTGATCGCCGTCGGCATTGGCGTGGGTATCGACTACTCGATCTACATGATGGACCGCATCCGCGAGGAGATGGTCAAGAGCGGCAACCTCGCCGCCGCCGTGCACCGCGCCATTGCCACCACCGGCATGGCCGTCAGCTTCACCGCCATGACCCTGATGGCCGGCATCGTCATGTGGGTGCTGCTTTCCGACCTGCGCTTCCAGGCCGATGCCGCACTGCTGCTGTGCGTGATGATCGTTCTCAATGGCTTTACCTCAATGCTGCTGGTGCCCGCCTGGGTGCTGGTGTTCAAGCCGCGCTTCATCACCGATGCCTATGCAGACGAGGACGGGATCATTCACGCCGACCACGATCTGCCCGCTGAACCCCTGCCGGCGACCCAGCGGGTCGAGGGTGGGCTGTCACAGGGGGCGGCGCACCCGGCCTGAGGCCTGGTGCGTTGCTCCCAACCATGATTGCAAGAGGATCTGCCATGCAGAAAACAACAAGAAAAAACCTGCGCAACCTGGGAATCGCCATGCTTGGCGGTACCGGCGTGGCCCTGATACCCCTGGCCAGTGCATTGGCTGAGGAAGAGACGCGCTATACCGGCTTCTACGAAAACGCGACCCATGTGCGCGACTCGGTGGGCCTGTCGAAATTTCGCAACACCGTGCAGGTCAATGCCGACCGCGCCCTGGAAGACCGCGGACGATTTCGCAACATCAAGTTCCACGGCACCTTTCGTGGCAGCTATGACGGCGTCTATGACCTGAACTCCAGCGAGTACGGCAGCGGGGCGGGGGGGCCGATCATGCTGGAAAGCACCATGGCGGGCACCAGCGTGCCGCATGGTGGCGGTATCAAGCTGCCGAATACCTTCGACCTGGCGCGCAACCCCAACGAAGGCATGATCGTGCTCGGCGAAAACCTGCACAAGACGCGCGGCGGCGTGGCCTTCGGCGTTCCGGTGCGCCCCTGCGACAAGGACAGCCGCGGCTGTATCGATGACTATCTGGACGCCAGTAGCAATGACCTGCGGTTTCCCGAGTTCAACGAGCGGCTGGACTTCATCCGCGAACTGTACATGGACTTCGACCACGGCCTGCCCAATGGCGACATGGTCAGCTGGCGCCTCGGCAAGCAGCAGGTGATATGGGGACGCACCGACCTGTTCCGTGTGCTCGATGTGATCAACCCGGTCGACTTCTCGCGCAACAACATCTACGACGAGCTTGAGGACATCCGCATCCCAATGTGGATCGCCAAGGCCGACTGGCGGATGGGCGCCGGTGAGGTGTTCGATGATCTCAACCTGTCGTTCGTCTGGAACTTCGACAAGTTCCGCCCGCACAACCTCGGTCAGTGCGGTACGCCCAACTCGATCCTCGATGCGGCGTGCTTCTTCCGCGGCATGAACAACCTCTGGGAGAACGGCGGCACCGTGGCCAACTTCGCCGGCGCCAGCCCGGCTGGCGGCCTGGCTACCGACTTTGGTCCCGGGCAGATCGGTATCCGCAAGGCGCATATGCCATCGTGGAGCCTGTCCAACACCCAGTTCGGCATCAAGCTGGAAGGCGTCTACGGTGACCTTGGCTTCAGCCTCAATGCGTTGACTTATCGCTCGCAGCTGCCGTCCCTGCGTGGCGGTGTGCCTGGGCAGAATGGGTTCACCGGCGAGGTTGCGCCCTGGCCAAGCCTGATTGCCTTCGATATCCACTTCCCGCGGGTCAATCTGGTTGGCGGTTCGGTGGATTACTACTCGCAGGCCATCGACACGGTGTTCCGCTTCGAGGTCGCGCATACCTCCGGTGAGGAGTTCGCCAACACCATGCAGTCGCGGCTGTTCTCGGAGTCCGACGTGACTCGCTATGTGATCGGTGCCGACAAGAACATCTTCATTCCCTTCCTCAATCCGGGGCGCGCCTTCCTCTTCTCCGGCCAGCTGTTCGGCCAGCACATCCACGAGCACCAGGAAGAGCGTCGTCAGTGGGGCAAGGCCGGCATGCCGGACTGGGAGCAGAACTGGATCGGCACCCTGCTGGTGAAAGGCTGGTGGATGAACGACCGGCTCAGCCCGCAGCTACTCGCCGCGCATGACTTCAAGGCCAAGGCCACCGCGATCGCGCCGAGCATCGAGTACCTGTTCAACGACAACCTGCGGATCATCGCCGGCGCCAACGTCAAGGTCGGTCGCGGTGCCCGCGAGTATGACGATTGCCGCAGCTGCAACCCTTGGGATCCCTACACCAGTGCCGGCCAGCCGTCCGGGTACAGCCTGGGCCTGGGTGGCTATGAGCCGCTCGGCCGCTTCCGTGCTGGCCCCATTGGCATGGCGCAGAAGGAAGACGAACTCCAGCTCACCCTGCGTTACAGCTTCTGATCACGAGGAATGAACTTCATGAACAACAATATCTTCCGTCTGAGTGCGCTGAGCCTGGCGCTGGTCGCCGGTGCCGCCAGCGCGGACGTGGTCGAGAACTCGTTCCAGCCCTACGCGCAGAGCAAGCCGAGCTTCAACGGCCTGAGCGTCGGCATGACCATCGACAAGTCCAATGTTGCGCAATTCAAGGAGGTCATCGATCCGGCCTTCTTCAGCTTCATCGAGAAGGGCTGGGCCGAGCTGAAGGTCGGCGAAACCACCTCTTTCGATCTCAACCCCAAGTATGTCGAGGCCACTCGCAACGGCCTCGACAAGGTCAAATTGGGCGCCAAGCCTGGCCAGATCGAAGGCTGGGCTGCCGGCCGGCCGTTCCCGCAGGAGCCGGACGCCAACGATCCGCGTGCCGGCGAGAAGCTCGCCTGGAATTACAAGTACGGTTACAACTGGGGCGACAGCGCGGCGATCTACCCGTTCTACTGGAAATATCGCGACATGAACTCGGCCAAGGTCGAGCGCACCATCAAGTTCAACTTCCACTTCCTCAACTTCACCGGCCGCGTCATTCAGGAGCCGACCCCGGCGATCACGCCGAACCCGTCGCAGCTGTTCCGCGGTATCTACGTCAACGTGCTGGAGCCGCATGACGTGCGCAACACACAACTCCTGATCCACCGTGCCGAGGACGACCTCAAGCGCGACAACTCCTGGCTCTATCTGGGCTTCCAGCGCCGCGTGCGTCGCCTGGCCACCGGGCAGGTGACCGACGCCTTCCTTGGTTCCGATCTGATGATCGAGGACTTCGAGGGCTACAACGGGCGCATCTCCGACATGAAGTGGACCTACAAGGGCACCCGTTTCATGCTGATGCCGTTCTACAACCACAACGAGCTGGCGCTAGACAACGAAACCCACAAGGACAACGACGGCTACAAGGTGGTGGCGTTCGGTGGTCAGGGCGGCTGCTTCCCCAACATCACCTGGCAGCTGCGCAAGGTCTACGAGGTGGAAGCCGCACCGGTGGATGCCAGCCACCCACTGTCCAAGCGCGTGCATTTCATGGATGCACAGACCTTCACCGTGCCGCGTACCGTGTCGTACGACCGCAAGGGCGCGATGTGGAAGACCTTCACCATTGGCCAGGCGCATCCGGATCATCACCTGCCGGTGAACAAGGGCTCCGGCGTGTCGATCGACGACAGCTTCAGCATGATCGACGTGCAGGCCATGCACTGCACCACCGGCCAGTTCAAGGGAATCGTCGATCCCAAGCTGAGCCCGCCGGAAATGTTCAGCGTGCAGCATATGCGCGCCACCGGTAACTGACCGGCCATGCCGCCCGGTCTTCTACCGGGCGGCTAACTTCCCTACCCGACGTGCTGGCGACGACCGCCGGTGCGCCGGTGCCTGCAGGAAACCAAATCATGCAGAACAACCAGAACGCATCGGATCTGTTGCGCGAACAGCTCGTTCTGTTGAGCGATACCAAGGGCAATATTCTCTATGCCAGCCCGGCCCTGTGCCGGCATCTCGGCACGCCGGCCGCGTCGCTTGAGGGGCAGCCGGCTTCCGTGCTGCGCCACCCGGACATGCCAGCAGGGCCGATCAAGGATCTGTGGGGCACGCTTGGCCGGGGCCAGCCGTGGATGGGCATGATGAAGAACCGTACCAGCGATGGACGGACGTTCTGGGTGGATGCGTTCATCAGTCCGGTGCTGGATAACGGCGTAGTCAGCGAATATCAGGCGATCTACCGGTTGCCCGAGGCTGATTCGATCAAACGTGCAGAAAATATTTACCGCATTCGCAGCCAGGGTCGGCAACCCGCAGCCCTGCGTTGGCGCTGGTTCGACCGGACGCTGGCGCAGGTGCTGTTGGCGACCCTCGCCTTCGCCCCGATCGGCCTGCTCGCGCTCAGCCTTGCGCCTTTACCGGCGCTGGCGCTGCTGCTCGCCGGTGTGGCTTGTTGCTGGCTGCTGCTGCGCTTGCACGCGCGGCCATTTGCCCGGCTGGTAGCGCAGAGCCGAACGCTGGTCGAGCATCCGATCAAGCAACTGATCTATACCGGACGGATCGACGAGGTCGGCCAGCTGCAGCTGGGCAATCGACTGCTCGAGGCGCGCCTGGCCTCCATGGTGGCTAGGATCGGCGACAGCAGCGGCCGCGTTGCCAGCCATGCCGAACGCACCCGCGAGCTAGTTGGCAGCGGCAACCGGGCGGCCGAACAGCAGCAGCTGGCGCTCGATGCAATCAGCGCGGCGGTGGAAGAGTTGGGTGCCACCATCCGTGAAGTGGCCGGCAACACCGGGCATGCCGCCGAACTGACCCGCCACGCGCAAACGCTCAGCCTCGAAGGACAGAATCGCGTAACTGCTGCGCATCAGCGCATCGGTGCTCTGGCCGGGACGTTGGACCATTCGGCCGAGGCGGTCAGCGTGCTGAGCCAGCATAGTCAGGCCATCGGCGGCATTCTCGAGGTGATTCGTGGCATTGCCGAGCAGACCAACCTGCTGGCCCTGAACGCGGCAATCGAAGCGGCACGGGCCGGTGATAACGGCCGCGGGTTTGCCGTGGTCGCCGATGAGGTGCGCTCGCTGGCGCGCCGCACCCAAGCCTCGACTGACGAGATCCAGCAGATGATTGAGGCGTTGCGTCATGGCACTACGGAGGTGGTCGATCGCATGCAGCAGGGGCTCGAACAGTCGCGGGCCAGTGTGGAGCAGGTCGACGCAACGGCGCGGGCGCTCGCCGATATCGCCCGTCATGTCGCCGATATCGCCGACGTAAGCAGCCAGATTGCCGAGGCTGGAACGCAACAGGGACTCGCGGCCGAAGAGATCAACCAGAAGCTCTGTGCCTTACAGGAGCTCGCCCGGCACAGTCTGCAGATGCAGCAAGACACCTTCGGCGTGGCCGACGAGGTCAGTCGCCAGGCCGGTCGGCAGCAGGCGTTGCTTGCGCAGATGAACTAAGGAACGTTACGCCTGGCGTAACGTTTGCACTACCAGCTTGATTGATGACCCTTCGGTCACGTCCCTACTGTGCGCTCCACAAGCGGAAAAACTGTGGAGTCGCCATGACAACAACAATCTCCCCACCGCCGCAGTGGTCGCGTCGTCGCGCTGAAAAAGCCCGTCGTCTCGATCAGGTGCGCAGCCTCGCTGATGGCGTGGTGCTGCCCAGCGAGCGGATCGTCGAGGCCCTGGAACTCTTGATCGCCCCCGGCGACCGGGTGGTGCTCGAGGGCAACAACCAGAAGCAGGCGGACTTCCTCTCCCGCTCGCTGGCCAAGGCCGACCCCGGCAAGCTGCATGACCTGCACATGATCATGCCGAGCGTCAGTCGCGCCGAGCATCTGGATCTGTTCGAGCGGCAGATCGCCCGCAAACTGGACTTCTCCTTCGCTGGCCCGCAGAGCCTGCGCATCAGCCAGCTGCTCGAAGACGGCCTGCTCGAAGTCGGCGCCATCCACACCTACATCGAACTCTATTCGCGCCTGTTGGTGGACCTGATCCCCAACGTCGCGCTGGTGGCCGGCTTCCAGGCCGACCGCCACGGCAACATCTACACCGGCCCCAGCACCGAAGACACGCCGGCGCTGGTCGAGCCGATCGCGTTCAGCGACGGCATCGTGATCTTCCAGGTCAACGAGATCGTCGACGAGCTGCCGCGCGTGGACATCCCGGCCAGCTGGGTGGATTTCGTCGTGGTCGCCGACAAGCCGTTCTATATCGAGCCGCTGTTCACCCGCGACCCGCGCCACATCAAGCCGGTGCACGTGCTGATGGCGATGATGGCGATCCGCGGTATCTACGAGAAACACAACGTGCAGTCGCTCAACCACGGCATCGGTTTCAACACCGCCGCCATCGAGCTGATCCTGCCGACCTACGGCGAATCTCTCGGCCTGAAAGGCAAGATCTGCCGCAACTGGACGCTCAACCCGCACCCGACGCTGATCCCGGCGATTGAGACCGGCTGGGTCGAGAGCGTGCATTGCTTCGGCACCGAGCTGGGCATGGAGAACTACATCGCTCAGCGCCCGGACGTGTTCTTCACCGGCCGCGACGGCTCGATGCGTTCGAACCGCATGATGTGCCAGCTGGCCGGGCAATACGCGGTGGACCTGTTTATCGGCGCCACCCTGCAAGTCGATGGCGACGGGCATTCCTCCACCGTCACCCGCGGTCGTCTGGCGGGCTTCGGCGGTGCGCCAAACATGGGCCACGACCCGCGCGGTCGCCGCCATCCGACCCCGGCCTGGCTGGATATGGCCATGCCCGGCGGCGAGGCCCCGGTGACCATGCTCGAGCGCGGCAAGAAGCTCGTGGTGCAGATGGTCGAGACCTTCCAGGAAGGCGGCAAACCCACCTTCGTCGAGCAGCTCGATGCGGTCGAAGTGGCGAAGAAGAGCGGCATGCCGCTGGCGCCGATCATGATCTACGGCGACGACGTCACGCACCTGCTCACCGAGGAAGGCATCGCCTACCTGTACAAGGCGCGCTCGCTGGAAGAGCGCCAGGCGATGATCGCCGCGGTGGCCGGCGTTACCAGCATCGGCCTGCGGCACAACCCGAAGGACACCGAGCGCATGCGCCGCGAAGGGCTGATCGCGCTGCCGGAAGACCTTGGCATCCGCCGCAATGACGCGTCTCGTGAATTGCTTGCTGCCAAGAGCATCGCCGAACTGGTCGACTGGTCCGGCGGCCTCTACAACCCGCCTGCCAAGTTCAGGAGCTGGTGATGAGCGCACTCATTGCAAGACAGGCGCAGCCGACACTGGCCGAGCGCCTGGCGGATCTGGCGGTGCAGGCGCTGATCGACGAAGCCGATCTGTCGCCCAAGCCGGGGCTGGTCGACCGGCGTGGCAACGGCGCGCATCAGGATCTGCACCTAGGGCTGATGCACGCTTCGGCGCATGCACTGTGGCCGGCGTTCAACGCGATGGCCGAAGCGGCGCAGGCGATTGGCGAAGTCGGTCAGCCCTTGCGCGAAACCCTCGGCGAGCTGGGCCGCGACGGAGAAGCCGAGATGCTCCGCGTTACCGGCGGCGTGAACACCCATCGCGGCGCGATCTGGGCGCTGGGGCTGCTCAGCGCGGCGGCGATGCTGGAAAGCGGCGCTTCGGCTGGCGGGATCGCCTCCAGTGCGGCCGCCCTGGCGCGGCTGAACGATCCGGCTGCGCCGCACAATCCGGACAGCCACGGCGCGCGGGTCTGCCGTCGCTACGGCGTACTCGGCGCCCGCGAACAGGCCCAATACGGCTTTCCCGCGGTCATCGAGCACGGCTTGCCGCAGCTCCTGGCCAGTCGCTGTGCCGGCGCCGGGGAGCAGAACGCCAGGCTCGATGCGCTGCTGGCGATCATGAGCAGCCTGAGCGACACCTGCGTGCTGCACCGCGCCGGTCTCGAAGGGCTGACCCGCATGCAGGTCGGTGCCCGCGCCGTACTCGAAGCCGGTGGTGCCGCCAGCCTCGCCGGTCGCCGCCAGCTGCGCCTGCTCGATCGCGACATGCTCGCCCTCAACGCCTCGCCGGGCGGTGCCGCCGACCTGCTTGCCGCCACCCTTTTCCTCGACCGTCTGGCGCCGCATGCGCCGGCGCCGACTGGGAGCAACTGAACATGGAAACCCTGTCTTTCGAATTCGCCGCCGGGCAACCCGCCCGCGGCAAGGCCCTGGTCGGCGTGGTCGGCTCGGGCGATCTGGAAGTGCTGCTGGAACCCGGCCAGGCCGGCAAGCTGGCGATCCAGGTGGTCACCTCGGTCAATGGTGCCGAGCAGCGCTGGAAGAGCCTGTTCGAGCGGATGTTCCGCGAGCAGAACCTGCCGGCACTGAACATCGATATTCACGATTTTGGGGCCACGCCCGGCGTAGTGCGTCTGCGCCTGGAGCAGGGACTGGAGGAGGTCGGCCATGACTGATGTGTCCGCTAACACCGTGGCCCGTTTACTCGCGTCGCGCAGCTTCGTCGAACTCGGCGCCCGCCAGCGTGCCCGCGCACTGCTGGACGAAGGCAGCTTCCGCGAACTGCTCGATCCGTTCGATCGCGTCACCTCGCCCTGGCTGCCGAAGCAGGGCATCGTCACCCAGGCCGACGATGGCGTGGTGGTGGCCAAAGGCACCATTGACGGCCAGCCGGCGGTGATCGCCGCCATCGAAGGCGCCTTTCAGGGCGGCAGCATGGGCGAGGTCGGCGGCGCGAAGATCGCCGGTGCGCTGGAACTGGCTGCCGAAGACAACCGCAACGGCATCCCGACCCGCGCCGTGCTCTTGCTGGAAACCGGCGGCGTGCGTCTGCAGGAAGCCAACCTGGGCCTGGCCGCCATCGCCGAAATCCAGGCGGCCATCGTCGAACTGCGCGACTACCAGCCGGTGATCGGCGTGGTCGCCGGCTCCGTCGGCTGCTTCGGCGGCATGTCCATCGCCGCCGGGTTGTGCAGCTACCTGATCGTCACCCGCGAAGCGCGCGTAGGCCTCAATGGCCCGCAGGTGATCGAGCAGGAAGCCGGGCTCGACGAGTACGACTCGCGTGACCGCCCGTTCATCTGGAGTCTGACCGGCGGCGAGCAGCGCTACGCCTCGGGTCTGGTGGACGCCTACGTCGCCGACGACACCGATGCCATCCGCGCGCAACTGCATGAACTGTTCGCACTCGGCAAGCCGCTGCAGCCGCGCAGCCGCCGCTACGCCTGGTTCCTCCAGCGGCTGGCTGACGTCGATACCCGCACGCAGCTCGATGCTGCCGCCGTGCGTGCCCTCTACGAAGGAGATGCCCAATGAGCCGTGGACTGAACTGGTTGCAAGCCTTGGC
>Ga0209643_1000826_pt1 | contig 39055 bp, 32 predicted proteins | sample AutmiccBRH37_all_FD_187383 | JGI IMG/M metagenome (GOLD analysis project Ga0209643, IMG submission 187383) | Deep subsurface microbial communities from Mt. Terri, Switzerland - Autotrophic microbial communities BRH/37_all (SPAdes) (version 2) | ecosystem: Environmental > Aquatic > Deep...
CATTAGCCTGTGTCAAGTCTTACATAAAAAAATAAATGACTTTCCCATGAAATCTTTTTGTGTCGCAGGAAAGTCAGATAGATACGAATATTTTCTCTGGCAAGCTTAATGTTAATTCAATCGCAGAATATCATTATATGGAGTTATTTATTTTTGTTTTCCATCAAATATGTGGCTTCCATATCTGCTGTACATAACGCAAATCCCAATGGGAATTTTTCAAATGCATCCCCAATATTACGTTTGTCTTCGATACCAGAAAAGCCCATATGATACCTAATAGCAAATGCTTCTTCTCGTGTGAGCCTAATAAAGCCAGAAATAATATACACAGATTTTTCTCCGTGTCCGTAAGGCAGTTTATCGTCATATTCAAATACTGACACAGTCTGCCATGTACCATTTTCATCTTTTACGTTTCTGGTTCCCGGCTTGTAACAGTTGATCTTGCAAACATCGTGAAGTAGGGCAACAATTGCTATTGTTTCATCATCAAATGCCATATTATAAAATTCTTTCACTCTATCCCTTGCCAAGTAATCCTTTAAACAATAATAAACATTTACGCTATGCTCTAGGTTTTATGCCACTGACTCGCGCCACTGAGTGGAGCACTTTAAAAGCCGTCCTTCTAGACGGTTTGCTAGTACCAAATCAAATTACTTTACTTTTTATATTTAATTTTTATATCATTTAGGACCGTTAAGTTTTCCTTTAGCCATTGAATCCTTCCAAAAACGGGGTGATAATAATCGTATTTACTTTGTAATAATTCATCCCGATTTTGAAAAGGTACATCGGTATACTTTAATAAATAATATGACATAAAACCTATAAAAAGTGCTTCAGCTGCTCGCACGACAATTTTCAATTCTTCAAAAGTACAATTTATTTTTTCAATGTTATTTCTATCAGGAAAGATAAAGAAAGGTTTCCCAACAGTCATAGTATTTCCATCAACCGAAAAATCTTCTAGCCACTCTATATTTCTACTGGGGCTAAGGTTAAAAAGGATACCCAGGAACAAAAAGATTCTAATATATCTTGAGCCTCCAACCAATTATTTCTGTAATCTTCTTCTTTAATAAGTAAGATTTTTACTTTGACTTGTTTCTCTGCTTCTGTTCTCCTATAAACCTCTTGATGCTCATATGGATTCATTAATAATTTGTTCGGTACTATCGTTGGATTTTCCAAAGCTTTAATACCAAATTCTTTAGTTTCTTTGGAACAATCAATAGTTAATTCTTCAATTGGACCTCCAAAAATATTATCCCTAATTTTAATAATAGCGTTAACTTCTCTAATCATGACTTTACATCTCCTGTAACTTTATTCTAATCTGAGAGTTCTATATCATAACCTTAGTACCTTCCAACTCATAGTAATTTAATAAACAACGAGACTGCCTTCAGATAGCCTTCGCAAATTTAAGCCTTTTCACCTCCAGTGAGAACCCTTTAGGAAGTTAAGGGTACCCATTTTTCAATATTCCTAACTTCCAATTATATACTAGACATAGCTGGCGCCCAAATACAACGATTATACTACTCTTTGATCTCCTTTAATCTCTTTGCATTCTTTCTTGTTACAACTTTTTTTCCTGTTGTTTCTTCAAGTTGTTTTCTAGCTACATTTGCAACCTGGCCGCCTTGCCGAGCCACTGTCTTGTTTTCTTCAAAGGTTTCCGGCTCTATTTGTTTAGAAATTTCGGTAGTTGAAACTTCTGCAAGCATATTTAAAACCAACTCAAGATTTGTCATGTTATCCCGCAAATTCTCTTTTTTTAAGCCTTTGAGATTCTTATATTCTTTGGTAGTTAATCCTGCCCAGGACTTAGAAATCTCGTCAGTCAATATTGCATATTCAATACCTTTTTGAACGCCTCGTTTATCCCACTCATCCGTCAGTTCTTTTCTGACTTCTATGGTTTTTAACCTTTGGTCAATCCACTCTTTTGAATAGCCTTTTTTAAGATATGTTTCCAGAGCACGTTCAATGGCAAGTTCAGGATCAGCAGTTTCATCTATTCTTTCGTTACCAATCTTTGCAAGCCACATTTTAAACGGTTCTGCTTTCGGTGATGGTATGGATTGAATGAGTCTTAAAAGTTCCTCTGTATCAGCAACATCTGTCAAGCGCATTTTCCCATCTTCAGCTTTCATTTTCAACTGTCCGATTTTTTCGGACAGTTGACTCCCTTCAGAAATAAGCTTTGATTTCAGGTCACTCCAATATTTTCGTGGCCGATCGGTTTCAGTTAAAACTTCAATAACATCAATAATTGAGAAAAACCATTTTTCTTGTTCTTCATGCCATAGAACTCGAACTCTCTTATCTTCAAACAATTTAATCGCATTCTCTTTATCCATCTTGTATCCCCCACATTTTTAAACTTCCTCTTGTTAGTCATCTATATCAAGTCTAAGTAGACCGTCATTTCTCTGTTCATAAATATATATTCGATAAACTATTCCATTTTCCTCCAAAACGATGACAGAAAACTCCCACTTTTCACCCCGCCATATTGCTTAGCGTATATCATCGCTTATTGCTCGTCCAAGGGTTATCGTACCTGCGCCTGATGCACCAAGAATAATGTATTTCATTTTGGAAGCGTTTATTGAACTATATATTTTTAAAATTATGCTTATTTATAAGTGATTGATTTTAATCACTTTATTTGATTTATGCCTCCCGTATCACCTTCATTAGCCTGTGTCAAGTCTTACATAAAAAAATGACTTTCCCATGAAATCTTTTTGTGCCACAGGAGAGTCAGATAGAACGAATATCTTGTCTGGAAAGCTTCATCCATTCAATCGCAGAATATCTATAGCGGATAAAAGGGAAGCTGGAATCAGAATGGTTTTCTATTGTCTTGTAAACTCGATGCTCTCCTAAACCATTCTCTAAATGGAAGTTTAGCGAGCCGGAAAAAGCAGAATTTATTGAACTAATACGTCTGATATTTCCGGTCATGTCGCAAACCATTTTGTTCTACTAAGTACCACGCCCCCAGATGAAGAGCCGCACGGATGCGGCGGTCTTATACACTTTTCCATCATTGCTCAATACTCATCTATTCTATGTTACGAGAACTATGAGTTATATGTAGTTTTTTTTCACCAAAATATTATCCTGGTTAAAATTTGTCTTTGAGAGCAACCTCTAGCCGTTGTTTCCACATAGTGATTTCTTGTTCGTCCAATTCAATTACATCCTGTGAACTGTCCAGAATTCTACTGGAGTATAACTTTCTATCAGAAGGAGTAGTTTCGATTGGTCCCCAATAGGGAGCGGGGGCAATTCCGTTCGGTACCATCGGATTCTCCAACATTGAATCAATATTACCGTCGATTAATTGTTCTTCGGAAACTACCCAGGAATGATCCCATTCAAACCTGTTATCCTGGTTATTATGATCGATGTAAGTTGCTTTACCAATATGAACTTCCGCTGGTTTACCAAGAAAATTGAGGCCATGCCTAAGCAATACTGCAAAATAAATGCACATTTCGGAACGCCCACACCAGTTTTCATCAACTAACTTTGCACAGATATCTAAGAGGAAATTCCTAACCTCTAGTACTGGGTTATCACCTATTGACTGTAGTAACCTTGACGGCAAAGGTCGAGTTCCGTCTCTTCTTTGTTCCTCAATAAGGGATAAGATTTTATCCACATCTTTTTTAGGGATAGAAGATATACTCTGCATCCTGACTGAAGTCCCGAACGAACCAAAATTTGCTCTTTCGTACTTAATCTGGGTTCCTTGGTTTGGCCAGTGACAACGTTTAAACTTCTTTTCACTGCCGCACCAGCATGGATCATTTCTTCCCGTCTTTAAATCCATCTATATCTCTCCTAATTCCACTCTTTCAAACCGTGCAACACAATGTTGCGCCAATGAATGGTATTTCGTAGAACGTCCTGAAGGTTTGCGACTCGGGTTACTACCTTCATATTCTCCCCGATGTTGCAAACCCTCTGTTTAGACGCTAGTGCGGCAAAGACTATCTTTCATATATATTAAATACTCATTTTGGTATCTCTAGATATTAGATTTTCGAGATCGATTTTAATGATAATGGGGTCATCTTCTCTTACAATACTAATGATTGCGATATCCCATAAATCCATAATACCTAAAACTTCTTGGAGTCTTTTCACTCGTCCAGCGAATACCCAAAATCCATTTGTTTTTAGGTTTTCAATTGATTTTTTCATATTAAACTCTGCATGAATTATCTCTGCAGGTTCCAGAACGTCTAAAATATTACCGTATAAATCTAACAGTTGGTAAAGTTCTCCTATAAGGTTAACTTCGCCCTGAGTATTTAGTTCTGGTTTCAGAAGCTGATACAAGTGGGCCCCTCTGAAATAAGACATCAGTTCTTGTCCAGAATCCAATTTTACTAAAAATATTTGTGAGTCATCATGTTCCTCATCGTTAATAATTGCCATTCGCAATGTCTCATGAACCCAAGTTTCATGACTACTTTTCATATATTTGAGCCGTTCAACAGTGTATGTGTTTGCCTGATCATCTATCAACTTGTGATGATTTTTACATAAAAGTATTAAATTCTCATACTCATCATGATTTACCACTCCAACATAATTTCCCCTTGGTCCATTTCGACTCTTACTGACTATATGACATTCGTCACCGACAACTGCCGTTTGTTCTTTAATGCTTCCATCCATAACTAACTCTGTTTTACAGAAAGCACATCTATTCCCTGATTTTGCCCAGAGTATCTTTCTGGTCTTCTGTAAAATAGTCATAATAACTTTTCTCCTATCAGATGTTTTCCATGCTTTTTAAATGCCCAGCACTTGGGTCTAACGTCCCGAGTATTGCCGACGCGCCCCAACCACATTCATCTTTAAAAAGTGTCGGCAATACTCTGTAAATGATGTTGGTCACCCCCAGATTCAGGAGTCGCCATGGACGGCGACTCCTCAAATCCCGCAAAGCCAATCTTATGCTAAATATATTAATAATAGTGATCCATTTCCGATCGATACTCCGCTTCCATTTCAGCCTTCCATTCATTATGTACAGACATCATCGTATTTACAGCACTTAAAAAATATGCCAAATTGCCAAAGAACTTATTAACATTTTCGAAATCAAATTTCTTCTTATTCTTGAAATGAAAGTCAAGATGCTTATTTGTAGGATATCTAAATTTATCTGAACTTCCATCAACATTGTGAAGTTGAATAATATACTTTTCGACATTAAGCATAGTAGTATCCCCTTCTGGAGCATCTGCATGTTCTTCAATTTCATCTTTAATCAAATTCCATAAACCGAGGAGGCTATGCTTTTTATTGCTAATTTGTTTAAGTGCTTCTTGAGAAGTAAAAGAACACTCTTCAAATAATATTTCTTTTAAAGATAATTCTATGGCGTTTCTATATAAATAACACATTGGGATAAACAAAACATCTTTTAAACAAGTATTTTCACAAATTTGTTTATGAAAATACTCCGCAGATTCAGAATATGCTTTAACATAAGGATAAAATTTCTCTAAACTATAACTATAGCCTACTACACTCTGACCATAATAACTTCCACCTTCTTCAAGAAGAATTGGTTTATAGTCCTTATAATCAGTACATGAACCAAATTCTTCTTTATAAAGCGATTCTAATAATTCAAATGCAACTTCCATTTTATTTGCAAAAGCTAATAAATTAATATGCGTCTGTTTATCAAATACAGATGTTATTGAATACTTTTTAGTCGAATCAAAAATACTGTCTCTTTTTTCAATAAATATCCCAAACGGGTATCTGAAAGAATCTGATGCTTTATCTATTTGATTAATATTATCAAAGTATGATATTAGCCAATCATATGCATCCATATCTCTATCTATTAAACTTTGAACGAAACATGTAATAGTCCTCAAAATATCTGATAAATTGTGAAATGTATCTTTGACAAATGCTTTTCTATCTACTAAATGAACTATATATTTAAAACCAATAGTTTTTAAAATCAACTCAATACTATGTCTATATAAATAAGCTACTGAAAAAAAATAAGTATCTAACTTGCTTATATCAGCCTTTTCGAAAAGGTGCTCGGTTAGTTTGTGTGCAGATTTATAAAACATTAAAGCATACTCATAAAACTCCTCATTTAGTTCACTTTTATTATAAACTTCAATAGTATTGCTACCAATAATTCGATAAAAGTCAGCATCTGCGACCGGCCATTTCGTACCCATTTAAACAAATCCTTCCCATACTCTTAGAGATAATATCGAATAAGTGTATCTTGAAAAACTCCAAAGAAATCTACTCAACACGTGCAGGACGCGCGGCGTTTCCTGCTACAATTCCATTAAACGTTGGATTACCGACAGGTGTCGCAGAGACTTCCAAATCCTTAGAGTGTATACGACATATGTCGGGAATACTCCCTTATCCGTGAATCTGATTTGAAACATCAACTAGTAAGGTAATTTACGAATTACTGGCAACGGTATAAATATTAATTCAACAAAATAACAAGTATTCCTTCATTTAGGACAAACAAAAGTGATCCGTATATTCTTATCACTTGAAATATGAAAGGTGATAAATGTAAAATAGCCTTCGCTAAAGACCATCCTACGAATACGTGGTGCCTCTGCTAACGACGTGTCATTTTACGAACTATACATTCCCGATCATCCCGACTACCTGATTAGCTATTTCTTCTGGAGACATCTAGCAACTACGACACGCATAATGTTTGACGAGCTGAGCTTATCTTTTGAGTGTAAAATATCTTAAACTTTACCTATAAACAGCCGGTCGGGTTTATGGATAATCCTGCTAATAAAAATCAACTATAATTTTAGGAAAATATTATAAAAAATTAGTTCAAAATTACTAGCACTCTGGGGTAAGACTTGACATGGGACCCTGCATCGGATGCTTGAATGGGTCGAGGGCTGTGGCTCATAGGATGTATTCCTTTTGGGTAAGCCCCATCCCCTGATTTAGGGTAGCATCCTCGCCCCCATGTCAAGTCTTGCTTTGGGGTCGAATTTGATACTGAAAATGGGTACAACAAATCAACCAGACCGAAAGGTATCTTCTGGCCGGTTTCGACTATTTGCCGGAACTTATAAAAGTGATTATGCTGCCACGTATGACTCTTTCACTCTGGCATAGTAAATGCGCAGAAATTTATTTAATGCTGCGATTTTGGCAACCTTTTTATGCTTCCCTTCAGTTTCTTTCTTGAGCATATACTGGTAAACTGCGCCATCTTCAGACGGCTTATGAATCTTTATGCACGTCATAATTTCATATCCTGTTTTACGTAAGGACGCCGAGCCACGTTTGGATATGCTTCGCTTTGTAGCTGTGAAGTTGCCTGATTGAAACGGTGGTGCATCAAGGCCGGCAAACGCAATCAAGGCTCCAGCACTATGAAAGCGTCGTACATCTCCTATCTCTGCGATAAGCCTTGGGCCAAGTATCTCACCTACTCCGGGCATAGCCATGACGACATCATATTCCATTAAGGACTTTGCCAACGCTCTCATCCGTGCTAGAATACTGGCAAGGGTCGTGTCTATCATGTGCAGGACCTTAACAGCTTCCTCTACGAGCATTTTGGTCGATGGTGTATTGGAAGACAGAGTAGGGATGCCATCCAGTGCAAGGGCGTAGATTTTCTTCGCTTTCTCAGTGCTGGCTCGGTATCCTTTACTTTTAACCCAAGTGTTATAGTTGTTGATGAATTCAGACTGTGATTTACAGGTGATGTTGTCGAAGTGCCAGTATTCCTTTACAAAGTCACATAATTTATCTTGATCTGGCATATCAGATCGATTTCGAAGTAGAGTTTTAATCCCCGGCATTGTTCGATCCAGGAGATTTGTCAGCGTTTGTTTGGTATGGATACGCATAGACATATAGCTTAAGTATTGTCGATTGAGCGTTTTTAGCTCATCATACACATCCGCCGTTGGCGAGTAGTCTACGAGATGATACCAGTGATCGAAACCAAAATTCGCTATCTTAATAGCATCAAGCTTGTCCGTCTTGCCTTTACGGATGGCAACATTAATATACTTGCTCATTACCAGCGGATTAATAACAGCGACAAATATACCACGATCTTTGAGATATGTTAGTACCGGATAGTGGTAGGCTCCGGTCGACTCCATAACTACACGGGTTTCCTCCGTAAGTTTATTGATCCGATCTACCAGGTGTTTCAAGTCACTTTCCGTGTGTTTTACTTCAAAGGGCTTATGAATTTTCTCGCCATATGGCTTCATAAAACAGACTGTACTTTTCCCTTTTGAGACGTCAATCCCCACGCTAATCATACTACTCCTCCAAATATGTTTGTTGGCATCCATCCTCGCTTATTACCCATTCATATTGGTTAGTTACACGAAAGCCTCAACGGTTTCAACCTGCTGAACCGAATGCACATAACAAGGGGATGGCTGGCTGATTATCCTACGGATGCGAAATCCAATGCGAAGTACGCCAGGCCATTTCCCCCTATTATAAGTAAATAAGCACAAGCATCCAATCCGTTCATCGGATCGTTTACTCGTACTTATATAGTACCAATACGAGGTTCAAGCTCTAGTGTATCACTGAGGTTGAAGCGAATTATAGGAAAAGATTCATAATTCCATCATTATTTAATTTCTGATTCTTCATGCTTAAAAATTCCCCTAACATCTGTGTTAAAGACAATCTAACTATTTTGTAATGTCTCACAGAATTTCTTAAAGCTTTTTTAAAATCCCAAATGCATCACAGTCCGATATTCTGAAATGCTAGACGCAATTCTTGAACATCATTGTATCTATTATCTAAGTTCTTATCTAACCCCTTCAATACAAACTTTTTAAGTTGATCGGTTTCAAACTGTTCTATTTTTGTCCTGCCTGTTATGACGAAGTAGATGAGCCGGGTTAAAGCGTATGTTTCATGCTTCATTCTATAATTATTAAATCCAAAAATCTCTAAGTCAGGATCATTCAAGGAGCCTTTAAACTCCGTCAGCTTACCCATCAGCAGTAAGATTAAAAATAGGGTTTATTTCATGGATCATTCAAGGAGCCTTTAAACTCCGTCAGCTTACTTGTCAAATTACTTTCTTCAAGCTTAACCAGCCCGAAGTCAGAAACCTTGACAACAATGACATCTTCGTATTTTTTCAAAAGCACATTCTTCAAACTGATATCTCGATGTAACAGCCCCTTATTATGAATATACTCAAACGCCTTAAGTATTTGATTAACCAACGCTTTTCTATTTGCTGGTGTCAGCTTGCAATTATTAGCCATTACATGGTCGTATAGGGTATCGTCCATAAATTCAATAACATACTGGCGGTGTTTATCATCAAACGAAAGGACATCTACAATATAAGGAGAGTTAAGCTTTTTCATTTCTTCAAATTCTCGCAGAAACCGCTCATATTCTTTAGGTGTCAAATCGTCTTTAGCCCGCTTAATCACAAAGTGCCGATTATAGAACTCATCTTTATATTTGAACACTTTTGCATATGAGCCTTCACCGATGAACTTTAAGGCGAAAGTTGAAGTAACATCCTTTCGAACAATCTTAATTGGATTTCCTATTGTAAATATTGGCTCTATGAGAATTAATATTACTTTCTCTGTACCTTTAGGGATAGGACTTCCACCGGATTTTAGTAAAAAGTATTGCAATGTTCCAACACCTTTTTATAGTTTGGATGCACTTCAAATTGAAGCTCAGTGCTTTTAAGATTAATTTGGATTTCATCAATTTGATCAATCCAGTTGATAAGCAGTCTGCTCTCATTAGCGGTGTAATGCCCGATAAATTCTGAGTCTGCCCCATAATCATATTGAGGCAATCTTTCGTTAAGGTATTTTAAGAGCCCGTTTACCTCAAAATGTATTTTAGAAAAGATCTTCTTTAATCGAAGATTGGGGACTTGCCCATAGAGCTCTATCATACGATTGGCGTTTTCTTCTCCGTATTCTTCAAGCTTGTTTTGCAAGTAATTATCGATATTCACTGCTTCCCTCCTTATTGGGTCAGTTCATCTATTCTACCCGTCTTCCGAGATATTTTTCTTGTATTTTCCTTTTCTGGTTTTTGATTGCGTCAGAACACATCATACTTATGCTCAAATCATGCTGAATTAGATGTCAATGAAGAACCAGCTTTTCGTTGTGCTTATACTAAATATAAAAAGGACGTAAAAGTCTTGACCTCGTTGGGTGACCTAATTTTTTCAATGCTTTTGCCTCTATCTGACGAATCCGTTCTCTTGTCACACCCATAATTTGTCCTACTTGTTCTAATGTCATATTATCATCTGATGTAAATCCATAGCGTAGTTCCAACACTTTTCGCTCCCTAGGGGTTATTGTATCCAAGACATCATTTGCGATATTTACAAATAGCTTTCGGTCAACCTGAATAGCCGATTCGTCAATTTGAAGGTTGTCGTCTGAAAAGATGCACCCATTATCATCGTCCAACTCTTCTTCAATACTTAGCATTGGTTGCAAATATCGAATATACTGAGCCGCCGTATGCTCTTCTACATCCAGTGCTGTCGCAATTTCATGGACTAAGTTATCGTTATTCTCATTTCGTTCATATGGCTCAAAGATATATTTATCAATAATATCAGTAGCACTATAAAGCTTTTCTTTCATATGGGCAGGAAAATAAAGGTTTGTATTAGGCACCGCAGCTTCTCGCGAAATAACTTGTCTAATCCACCATGGCGCATAAGTAGAAAACTTGTTATGGGCTGATGGTTCATACTTATCAACTGCTAAAATTAGTCCAATATTTCCAAGCTGTATGGTGTCAGCTAATGGCAGCTTGTACTTATTTGATCCCCAAATCGCGATCTTAATTACGACCTTTAAGTACATTAAAATTATGCGTTCTTTTGCATAAGCGTTCCCATGTTGTGCTGGTATAATCAAATTATCAGCTTCCCTATACTGAGGTGGAGGAATCATCCTGATGGCATCAATATATGTTGCTAATCCGGGGTCAAATGTACATGCATTTTGAAATATCTGTTCATAATCCAGCTTACTGCGATCTGTGACAATTAGTTCATCATCTGAATCTTGATCAATGTAATGATTATCGTTCTCACGAACGATGCAGCCACAGGAAATCAGATGCTCAGAAACTTTTGTCATTTTAGCCATTGACAACATAAAGCTATCCGTCACTTCAAGAATATCATCATAGGTGATGTATCCTTTTGTAGCAGATAATTTCAGCAGAGTATCTATTGATTTTTGCACAGCTGTATGTGAATCCATAGCATAAATCGATCCTAACTTCTAGCTTTCATACATAAATCAACTAATTCGCTCGCAGGTATATTTGAATTGTATCGTTCCTCAAACTCTTCCATAAAATCGACAAGCTTAGCGGGATAGTCATCGCTATTTTTAGCCCCCTCAATGAGCTTTTCATATAGAACATCCACACCGCCTAAAGCATATTGATTGTACCATGCCTCATCATTTGCAGCTTCTGGTTTTCCGTAATATCTAAACGCTTTATCCATGCGCTTATCTAAATCCGGCTCCCTTTTAGTGTCAAGAAGCATGATTAGTCGATAATTATACCACATTACTTTTTCTTCACGAATCAAATCGCTATGGAATATTTTAGTAGTTTTATCACTTGATTTATCAATAGGTGTGTTTCGATTATAAAGGAAACCAATAATTGGCGCTATAATATAAACATCGCGATTAGTAGCAAATAACTTAGTTTTTGCTGAACCAAACTGTGCGGTCAAAGCGATGACCTTTTCTGCATGACTGGCGTGAAACGAATACTCTTTATCAAACATCTATCCATCCTCGCTTTCATTGAATAGTCGATAGAAATTCATTTTCTTTTAAGAAAGTATAGCGGCTGCCAACCTTTTGTCCTAGATACTCGTCAGCTAATTCACCATCAGTGTCTTTAATGAAAATAATCACCTGCTCAGCTATGCTCGGAAGAGTCTCGCTTACCGCCTTAATTCTACGCTTATCAAAAGCAGAGAGAGGAGCATCCATTACCAAGGGATATGGTTCAGAGGCAACAAGCTCTGTTTCCTCTCCACTCGCTCTAGCTAACTTTATGATACCTGTTATAAACGCAAAAATTACAGAAATACTTTGAGCAGTGGAGGTCTCAGCTCGCGCATTTTCTCCTGAATAATTATCTACTGTTACTTGAATGTTATATCGTTCATCGATAGCAAGCGAGATGCTTCCATTATAGATATCTTTGAAAATATCATTAATTGCGGATTCCAAATCATTTCTCGTTGTGGTTTCCTTACCTACATACTCGGCTGATACTTCATTATACATGTATTGTGCATAAGCCTTATATATCTCTATCTTACGGTTGTTTTCATCACGAAGGGTAAGCTCAAAACGCTCTGTCTCCTTTCGTTGCCGTGAAGTTTCAATACTACCTTTGTCCACTAGCAGTTCTTCAGATTCGTTTTTCCAGTTTCTTAAATGCTGCTCTAATCGGCCAAGTTCTTGCTGAAATTGAGCCGTATTCTCCATATTAGATAATATTTTTTCTATGGCATGAATTTCTCCCTCATATTCATCGATCTCAACATCACTAGAACGTATCGAGCTATATTCTCTTACTAATGATTCATATAAATCTGAAGAAATTCTTGCTCTCTGCTCGGTATCGTTAATAAAGCCAGCAACGAGCGTACCTATGAATTCAGGTGGTATAAGAGAGAATAGTTTAACCAGGTTTTTGTATGCTTCATTTGCAATTTTAACCTCAGTTCCACAAATACACTTTTGGTGTTCTAAAATAAAGTTAATGGTATCAGCATTAATTTCTGGGATATCTTTATTGGTAAAATCTGCAGTTTTAAGTACATTAATAGTATCTCGCATCATAATTCTCGAAAAATAGGAAGCCCCTTGAACATTGAATTGGCGGATCATTGCCGCTAATGCCGTCTTTTGCGAATTTTTAATTGCTTCAATTTTACGAAGTAATTTTTCTTTCTCTTTTTGAAGTCTATCTCCATCGGCATTTAGCCTGATCTTTTCTTTTAACACCTCACATCGCTCTAATGCTAGGATGCGCTCAGATTCTATTTCATTGAGCCGTTCGTCAATTTTATCAAGTTTCCGTTGATATTGCTCAATCTGTTGGGTATAAGTGGTTATTTTGGCATCGCTTTGTGCGTCATAATCTTTGTTTAGCAGGCCTATTACACTATTCTGTGTGGTGGGCTTTAAGTCTCTCATGGCATCTTGGTATGCGCTCAGCCCTAATAAGCCCTGTACCGCCTCGGCAAAGGTTTGACTACGGCCACGTTGAATTTCCTTACTCATGTTTTCTATACGCTCACCATCAAAGAAAAAGTAGCCTGAAAGTTCTTTGGGTAAAATTTGTTTAATGCGCAATTCACAATCTAATGGCTTAATAAATTCCTGTTGGCCATCCTTCTTATATGCCACTGATAGTACAGAATTATTAGAACGCACAGACCCGTTTCCAGACATTTTATATAATTGCTGGCGGATGACTGCATACTCAGTTCCATTATGTATTAATGTAAGGCAAACACGTACAGTTTCTTCTTGGTTTGGAGTCATCCGCGATATAACAATCTTATTGAGCATAGATTTATCCACGAAAGAAGTATCACCATACAAACACCAAGTAAATGCTTGTGCAAACGCCGTCTTTCCTGCACCATTATCCCCTCTTATTACCGTTACGTTACGTTCTTTATCCGTCGAAAAGGCAACCTCCGCAAAGCTAAACTGGCGAAAGTTTTCAAGTATCAACGATTTTAATAGCATTGAACTTCCTCCTCAATTAACTTCTTTATCTTCTTTGCCATTTCTGTTGGACTGGTTTGTCTAGCCCTGTTTTCAGTTTCCATTAGAATGATCTTCCGTAGTATACGTTTTGCTTTTTGTTCATCTATTTCAATCCCATTGACTTCCTTCATGTCTAATTTGCTCCTTTTCCATCAAATACAAAGTTGGTACTACTTTCGTAAAGGTGATATGTTTCTTTTATCTCTCCAATGATATTGCTTGCCTGCATGGGATTAAGCGAAATTCGTGAAAATTCCTCCATACGGTTCAGCTCATTGCGAACGATGGATAAATCACGCTTGGTCTGTTCGGCAGTTAATGAAGACACATCGCAAAGAGGTCGGGGTAACGTTACAAAATCATATATCTCTGCAAATTCCTTACCGCTTGCTAATCTCAGAACACGTCCGCGCCTCTGTATATATTCCTTAGGATTGGTTGTGCTAGCAAGAATAAAGGCAGTCTTTATCTTCGGAATATTAACGCCCTCGTCTAAGCATTTTATGGCTATGAGCGCCTGCAAATTTTCTCCCTGCTCAAATTGAAGTTTAAGGATGGCTCTTTCCTCAACATCTTCCTTCGAGGTAAATTGTGAAACTTTCATACTCAATTCATTGCCTAGAAGTTGTGTTATAACGTCTATTTGCCGCATATCTTCGTCATCCACCTCGGTAAAATTGTAGTCATCATTAAGAACCTTGGTTGCACCACAATATACCAACAAAAAACTCTCCTTCCTATATGGTAGAATTTTCTCCCGTAACATACTAATTTTCTCTGAGGCACCCGCCACAATCCTTGCCCTTTTTAGGGCTAAAATCTCACCGTATTTACTAAGCTTTAACTTGCCATCTTTCCCTTTAATTAGATTATGTACCATTTCAAAAGAGAGCTGTTCGTACCGCCTCAGTTCATCATCGGTTAGACAGATAACAACCGGGTGGTATTTATAAGGCGTTAGCTTTTTCTCCGCAATGGCTCTTTCAAGCGTATACTCAATGCATTTATCTCCAAAATATGAAAGTAGTTTATCCGTACCCTCTTCATCATTATGTCTTTCCAAAGTAGCTGATAGCGCAAGTCGATAGGTAAATCTTTCAGATAGCAATTTGCTAAGGTTAGCGGCTCCAAAGTTATGAGCTTCATCAACCATCAACAGTAATTCGCCCTTCACCTTGGAAAGTATGGTTTGCACTGCTGTTGATGAAAATGTGGCGTTAGTGCAAATAAAACAAAAGAATTGCTTCCCTGCTACTTTTAGTTTTTGGTCACGAATGGCGTTTTCTAATAGCCTCTTCCAATCCTTTTGTGCCGACCTACTGTACCCAATTATAGGTGACATGCCAAACAGTTTTATATCCTGCACCCATTGCTCAACAAGATGCTGAAACGGGCAAACAATGACAACTCCAATTTGGTTTTGAGTCGCTTTACAAAGCCTTGCAATAGCGCCAAGCCCTGTAAAGGTCTTGCCTGTTCCGGTAGCCATATCAAAGATACCTCTATAATCACGCCTTTCCCATTCATCTATGGCCTCAATTTGGTAATCATGTAACTCAACATTCTGTGGAATATCAGGTCCTAAACGATATTTTGCTGTTTTCTCTAATACGAATATTCTTTCTCCAAACTCATGCTTATCTATATCGTAATTGGGGGTTGCTTTTTTATATCTATCAATAATTTCTTGCTTTAGGTTTGGGAAGTCAACGATGCGTATATTAGGTTCACAATCATTCCAAATCGCTGCAAACGCATTTTCCTTTGAGGCTACACGGTCTTGTTCACCTTTCCAAGAGCAAAACACATCTATAGTTTCATAATTTATTTTCATAGCCGTTGCAGACTCATTCATCGAACCGGAAAAGGCAACCTTGTTGCCAGACTCGTCACAGATAATGCCCATCTTTTCATGGTACATTCCCATTTTATCCTCATCTTCGATAAAGGCTATTTTGATGTCTAACACGCCATCCGAAATAAGATTTGCTAAAAGATTAAGCCGGTCCTGCTCATACACATCTTTTGCTTCTCTGAGTTCACGCACTACAGCTTTTTTAATTATGTTATCTCTCAATTCATATCCTTTGCGTATTGCTTCCACATCTTCCGCTGATAAATATGGAGAAGCTACTAATAGCATATTGCCGCCATTTTCCACAAGTGCTGCTATGCCTTTAGATATTTCAACAAGCGCTGAGGACGAAAAAAATCCAACGGCTCTTTTATATGACACTGCTTGTTGTAATAAAGGAATATAAAAATCCTTAGCCATATTGTCAAGCAGTGAGCGATATTCACTTTTGATTTCTCTATCCTGCAAGCTCATGGTTTCACCTCTGTAATTTTTTCTAAGAATCCAAATATCAAATAATGATCTTAAGAACTTGATAAACTTTAACACAAATGAAGTTTAAATGTTTTGATTTTTATAAGGAGTTATACTTCACTCTAAGCCTTGAATTATTTCAACCTCGTAATCAACCTGTTGTAGCTTTACTAATGAATCTGAAAAGTTCATTACCATTCTGTGGTCTTTTTGAATAATCATGAGCCAAAGAATTCTTAATTACATCGAAAAGATTCTGATCATTATTCTTCCAATCATCTAAACATAAAATCCCCGTTGGATGGCGATATGTTACAATAAACCAAAAAACAGCACATAGTTGATAAACATCTGAATATTCACGAATAGCTTCGGTATTGAAGTAAAACTTATTAACAGCTTCTGGAGATAGCCAGTATTTTGGTCCGATTTTTTCATGATCTGTAGTTAAATCTAAGTGTTCGGATTCATCCGAATATGAACATAATCCTAAATCACTAATCAACCAAGTTTCTCCCTTAACCAAGATATTTTCAGGCTTAATATCTCTATGAATAGCATAATTATGTAATCTACCTAAGGCCTCGCTTAACCCTCTAAATTGAGGAGCATACGTCTCATAACCTATCTTTTCATGTTCCTTCATGTAGTCAAGCAAATTCCCATCTGCTTTCTCCATAATTAATAACCTTATCTCCTTAGTTTCCCTCAAGCTGTTTTCGAGCATTACCAAACCATCATCGACGTATTTGATAATATGCGGATGCTCAATTTCTTTTAACGCTCTTATCTCTTGCTCGAATCGGTTTATCATTTTGGGAGTCAACTGCAACATAAATTTAATTGCAAAGATACTTCCATCACTGCTTATACACTCATGAACTGTTGCATTACCTCCACGGCTAATTTGTTCGCCAATTTCATAACTTGCTCCTGAGTTTGTAATAATATCATTATTGATTAAATATGTGTTGTGTCTCCTTCCCAAGGATATAATCATAATTCTTCCTCTTCCGTAACATACGCTTGCAAAATATAATCTTTCAAGAAATTCTCTCTCCACTTTCGACTATTAATTGAATTAGCATCACTAAGACACCTCATAGCATATTCTCTATACACTTCTTCCTCACTATGAGGCTCAATTCTTTCATCAAGTTTCTTTAAAGATTTTCTGACCGACTCTAGTTTTTCAACTTTTAGTTCTTTTTGATCTTGGTTCAAATGTAAAATACAACTAAATAAAGAATAAAAATCTGCTTTTTGATTAAATCTGGTTTCGCTAATTGGAAAAACATCTTTGTCGAAAATTACCCCTATATCTCTTAATACTATTTTGAAGTAAGCAATATACTTGTCTTTTGACTCACCCATTTCCATGTAATTTTCACATAGAGTATCTAATTTATCTTTTTTATCCTGAATACCATCTACAATAATTGCTAATAATTCTTCGATATACTCTATATCAAGCATTCTTCGTCTTTGCTTAACCGTAAATACTTTAGCATCAGTAAAGAACTGGAGTTCAGCAAGATTTTCTGAGACCTTTATGAAATCGCCAGGAAAATCAGCTTTACGTAATTCTTGCTTATTCAGTTGAACTGTGTATTTATTAACTCTTGCATATAAATCTCGTATTTCTTCATCTGATGGATTAAATATTTCATTAATATCAACTTTATATCTTAAAATAGAGTTTTGAACTTCTAATGGTAAATCATTAAATTTATAACCTGCAAATTCTCCAACATATGGCTTATCTAGTTCCAACTCATTCTTTACAAATTTCAAAATAGATGTTAATCGCTGTTGCCCATCAATCACAATTCTATATGTATCACCATTCTTAATAGTAGATTTAATATACATTTTAGGAATTGGGATATTTCGCAGTATTGTGTCAATTAACATAATTTGCGCAGCTCTTGTCCAGACCTCATTTCTTTGAAAATCAGGTCTTAATTCCAACCGACTACTCTTATTCCAATCTCTTACATCAGATATCGGATGAACATATGATTGCCATTCCATTGACATTCACTCCTAACTGTTTATTTCAATAATCTCTAACACTTCTTGTAGCTTTTCAAAATCACTATCATCGTTAAAATAACTGACACTAAACCGAACCGTACCAGAAGGAAAAGTGCCTAAAAACTCATGAGCATATGGGGCGCAATGTAGTCCTGTTCTAACTGCAATATTGTGTTCGTTTAAAATCTGCCCGATACTGTCACTGCTGTAACCATCAAATACACAAGATACTACACCTATGCCTATTTCTTCATCTATCGGACTCACGATTTTAATATTGCCGAAAATCTTTAACACTTCTAACAACCTTTTATGATTTTCCTTTTCTTTTTCAAAAAGTGATTTGATACCAATTTTCTCAATCCATTTTAAGGCTGCATTTAATCCTGAAATCGCCATTATATTCGGACTTGCAACCTCATACCTCTCCGGAATGGTCTCTGGTAGGCTTTGGTTTGCAGAATCCACCCCAGTCCCACCATATAGCAAAGGCAATGGTTTTACTGCACTTGAGAAAATAAAGCCAGCAACACCCAACGGACCATATAAAGTTTTATGACCGGCAAATACTGCAAAGTCAATAGCCCCACTACTTAAATCGGTGTCTACCAGTCCCGCAGTTTGACACATATCAATCACATTGATAGCATCATAAGCCTTTGATAAGACACAAATCTTATCAATAGGAGCCACCACACCACATACATTGCTTGCGTGGCTTACCACAACTATATTTGGCCTATTCTCTGCAAACTGATATTTGATCTTTTCTAGATCATAAGTGAAGGTGTTTTTATCCACCGCCAAAGTATAGATGTTCAGCTTATAAATGCTTTGCAGATGGTTAATTACCCTTGTAACGGCGTTATGTTCAAAAGGCGATATATAAATGTTATAGTAATCGCCGATGGATAACCCTTGTAAAATGATGTTAAGAGCCTCTGTTGCTGTATGAGTAAAGACCACCTTTTTATTGGGACAATGAAACAAATTTAGTAAAAGTGTCCTTGTATCTGTTACAAGACTACTTGCAGTAAGGGCCAGCTTGTGCTGCCCTCTACCTACATTAACTCCACACTCTCGATAAAATTTATCGGTAAATAAATAAACTTCCTCAGGCTTTGGAAATGTTGTGGCAGCATTATCAAAATAAGCGATTCTATTCAACAGCAAAGCCCTCCTAACACATCTTTTCAAGCAATTCCATGAGCACCTGGCGCTTTTCCTGTTGAGAAATTGCCTGCCCCATTTCTTCAAGTGACGTTGTGATTTCGTTTAAGAGCAATTTTGCTCTGTCACTATATTCTGTCTTACTGAACGTCTTAACGACCTGGCTACCAGCTTTGTCCATAAAAACAATCTTGTACATTTCGGAATCATTTTCATTACCCTCTGTGTAATTATTATCAAAGTCCTCTACAGTTTCCTTAAAGGCAGTTAAATCTCTTAGGAACATTTCTATTGTGTTTGAATTCCAATCGTCAATTCGTAAAGCTGTGACAGCTTTACCTAATCGTTCCATAAAGATTACTTGATCATTAGTAATTGACTTCATAAGTTCAAGGATTTTACTCTCGTTATTAGCAAACAAAAAATTAATGGTATTCTCATCGAAAGATTCATACCAATCCTTAATAACAGATGTAAGACTTGCATTATTGGTGTTTTGTTTTCCAAATATGGTTTTGGCATCTTTAATCAGCGCATTGATAAGGCTGCCCTTTGCCAAATCAAAAACTTGTTTAGTCGCTCTGATATTATCAAGAACCATTAGATTAAACTCATTCATACCAAAGAATTTGAAAATTTCTTCAAAAAGATATTCTCTGGAATTGTTATTAATCTGTTTCAAACTGTTTATAAACTTTTTTTGTTCTCTCGGAACGGGTTTAATGGGCTCCTTGCTATTGATACCACAATAGATTGTGCTCATTTCTTTAGCGTACTTTGGTAGCGACATATACCAACGGTTCATTGCAAGCACAATAAAGGAAAAGCTGTTATATGCCTTTTCTTTCTCAAGGATATATTCACTAAAGATGTTTTCAAGTTCCGTCATGTACTGTGCTTTATCCTCGTTCCAGTCCTCTAAGAAAACCGAATATTCATCAGGGTTTTCATTGATGCTGTTTAAGAGATCGGCTGTGATTTTTACCTCGTTGTGGTTATTTTTTATAACCAGGTACTTTTTACAATGATGCAACACTGCGGCAATATAAATCGGGATAACACCTTTTTTCAATCCAATACCATTTTGAGGAAGAATCAAGGTATTATACAGCGCACGGAAACTCTGACCACCGGCCACATTAGCGCCTGTAAAAAAGTTTTGTATGGTAGTCAACATATTCAGCATATTTTCATCATCAGGGTTTAAGTTGATAACTGGAACACTGTCGGCGTTCTGCAAAACACCTGTCTGAATTAGGGTACTTCGCATAATGGATACATCTTGTCCTGTACCGGTCAGCCCTAAGTTAATATCCAGTTCATTTTCCAAAAGACCTATAATCAACTTTGTACGGCTGTTGATGGCAACCGTCGGGAGTACATTCTTGTTGATAGATTCGTTGTTAATAACCGGAGTATAAGGATAGATGTTCTCACAAATTTGGGAAAGTAGAGCGGAAATCTGTGCTTTTCGGTACAAACTCTGTTTTTCACCCATATAAAAATATTCCGCGCCACCTGTTTCAGGTCTTGCGTAAGAGAATATGAAGCTTCCTATAACTTCCTCTAAATCTTCAATATAGATTTCATACTCATCGGCAAGCAAATCATCATCTATGACAAGGGATTTAAGTTGCTTTACTGCACTATACTCATATGCGATCTTTCCAATTTCGGTATATCTTTTCGGTACAACAAAAACAATTCTATTGTGGTTGTGCTGACTGCTCAAAATCGCCTTTTTAATAAGGTCTATTTCTTCTTCGCTTTTAGGGATTATCGCATAAATCACTCCGGTTGCATCAGTATCTTCAATTTTTCTTTCCCAATTCTCCACAGACCAAAAGTCAGAACTGTCGATAAAAACAAAGTCAAAATAACGGGTAATTTCCTTCTCATCGTTATAACGAGTTGGATACATAAAGCTGTCAAAAGTAGATTTATTCAATATCTCCTTTACGCTTAATATGCTTTTATTTTTCTCAATAGTTTTTGTTATTTCTCCAGGGATATCTACGCCACTACTTTCTTTCAATTTTAAATAGTTATTGCTTCGCTTTAAATAAATAATACACTCTTTGTCAATCAGTTCAGACAACACGTTGCTAATTGCTTTTGTGTTTCCAACACAGTCTTGGAAAGTATCGGAAATAATATTAAAAATAGGTGGCAGTTTTTCAAACTGCTCAATGATATAAATAAGTGAAATCGTCTTAATTATCTTTGCCCCAAGAGAGTCTGGCTCAACCTTTAAAAGTACGTTAGAAGTGAGCTTATACAGCTTATGCGTTTCGCTTGTATAGGGCTCTTTTCTAAGTAGTGGCTCAAAATAGTCATAAATGTAATCGGGGGTAAGCATGGGAAAATCACCCTCAGCTATTTTCAAAAACATAGGCAGGGTGTATTTCTGATCCGATGACAGAAAAGTAAATAAGGTTCGCTCATTCTGAGCAACCTTCTCAGACAATCTGGGCAATATAAATGTTGAGATAGGATGCAGAGGATAACATCCCATGATTGCTGTCTGCACCATATTCTCGTCTTTTTTATCCAACATTCCATTTGCAGTAAAACGTTGGGTCAAATCATTAAATCTATTTTGGTTTTTCTCACAAAATGCATTCCAAAATGTCTCGTCTTTCTTGATAACAGCAGTAATAATCTCGTACATCTGTGAAAAGTTGTTGTGAAGATTGATATGCTTAAATCTGCCGGACACACCACGCCATCCGTCTACCTTTTCTTTTGGCAAGTTGTTGTCGATGTAATTAGAAATATCCTTATGGCAAATGAGCATCAAATGAATCTGTTTATTTCCGCTACGGTCACACTTTTCAGCAAAGTCCTGTAATAGCTTAATGTCACTAATGGTTGCATTCGCAATGCTTGACTCCAAGTATTTGCTAAACTCGTCATAGATAATGTAGACGCCGTCATAACCTTTCGTTTGAAGCTTTTCTACTACTTTTTCATAAAGTTCTACAACATCAAATCCGAGAAACGGATTAAAGGTGCTACCGGAAGTAAGGGAAGGATATAATTTTTCAAAACGTTCATAAGCATTAACATCATACTCTTTCAGTGCTAGAATAAAATTATCCACTGGTTCACTCAAATTCTGTGCAAATTTCTCGAAAGTTTCAGGATATTCTTCCTTCCAAAGATGCTCTATAGTATTGATAGAAGCCTTAAAGTTAGTTTCCGGCATCAAATCTACTAAGTTTTCTGATTTTAAGGCCTGTTGCAAAGCATTAAGAAAAGACTGTGTAAGACTTGCGCTGCTTCCACTGACAATGATGGGGAGCAGTTTTTTATCACTGTTTATATAATCAACCGCAAATTCATAAAGATTTGGATTGTGTATTTTCATTTTCCTTAGGAGCATTTCAAACAAAGCCATATTTTTCTTAAAAAGAAGTGACATAAGCATAAGAATTATATGCGATTTGCCCTTACCGTAAGCCCCAATCAATATTCTTGCCCTTTGAGCTACATTTTGGGTTGTACTAAGAAGCACATCTTCCAAAACATCAAAGGACGACATAGTTGGAATAAAGTTTTTTACTTTTTCGTCATCATGTAAATCATAGGCAATGTTGACAGAGGTTTGAAAGCCTTTGGCAACATCAATCTTTTCGTTAAACATAAATATATTATCTCCTAGCTTGTGCGATATTTTAGTTGTTAATTGCTCGGTAATATTCTCTAATACACCCCAAAAAGTCTATTTCTTTTTCGATCCGTACAACATCAAGTCCAGCGGTGCGAACCACCTTGATGTACCCCATAAGTTCAATTTTATAAAGTAGATTGGTTAATGTGATTATATCCAAGTTAAATACCTTACCAGCGTTATAAGAATTGTTTTGAATCGCTGAAATTTTTATTTCACCTTGTCCCCCAGCCTGATCCAAAATAACCGCAAGCAATATCAGTGGATGCAAGGTATCCTTTTTCGGGGTGGCTTTTTTGTATATCTTTTCTTTTTTGTTAACAATGTCGATAAGCCCAAGCTCACCTAAAGGACAGTCGATATTGCTCTCTGGCTGTACCTTTTCAGGATTAGATTTGAAGCGTGGAACATAGGTGTTAACAATACAATTGTAATCATCCTCTAATGAACGCTCTGATACCTCATCATCATTTATGCGAATATAGTTATTTAATTGCACTACAAAATCATCTCTTGTAAACTCAGACAGTTTAAATTCGTTAAAGAAATAGTACCAAGCAGTGGCTTCCGTTTTGTTAGTGGCAAGTTTATAGTGGAGAAGCCATAATGTACCTATTTCTTCCATATAAGGATCGTTTTCATAAACAACTATACCAAAATCAGTGAAATTCTGCACCTTTCGTCCATTAGCTGGTTCCTCCGTAAGTCCTACTGCCTGTAACCAATAACGCAACGCCTTTACCATATTGGCCCCTATACCTAAAATATCCATAGGGTTTCCATTAGCACCCATGAAAACCTGTGGGTCATTTCGGACATTTTTCATACCTTTATTAAGCCAACCTTTTCTGATAAAAAAGGTATCATGCGCTCTAAACTTCATTATTTCACTCCTAAGCCTCAATCTTTAGTTCTCAAATATTTTTCCATTGAACAGCCGCCCTCTAAATACTTCGCTGAAACACACATCTTACACCGCTTGCATTTTTGCTTATTAATAAAATAGGTATCGCCATGGATCGAGATAGCGCCATACTTGCAAAGGGATTCACATTTTAAGCATTTTCTGCAGGCGTTGAATTTCTTAACCTGATAGCCAACCATACGTTGTAAATCATCGTGCTTTGCTACGTTCAAGGTCTTGATTTTTACCGCATAATCATATCCAGCCTGCGAAAACGGCTGAATAGATAGTATGGGTACATTAGTTTTAATATCTATAACAATGGTTTCATTGATGAGCTTTCTGCCTAATTCCGGTGCAATTATGCCGAAAGGATTAAAAAGTTGAATAAAGTTATCGTTTATCGGCTTGTTTAGCTTATAAACCTTAGCGTTTTCTTCTACAGTACAGTTGGTGAATTTTATCTTGACGTCCTGAGCTGCAATAACACCATTGCCGCCTTGTCGGGCTTTCCATTTACCTGAATCAACATAAACTTCTGGATCTGGCTTTCCAATTTTCTTTGCAAAGTCAACCAAGAAGTTCCTCCATCTCTCGGCCTGCTCAGACATATAGATCTGTGAAAGAAACTTTGCTCTATCGTTATTATTCGGACAACACCAACAACCCACGCGATCATAGCCTAACCGGTATGCATCGTTAAAGTCTAACTGTTCTCCCAATATGTAAAGCCATATTTCAATGTCTTTCCAATAGAAAATAGGGGACGCAACCTTTTGTTTCTGTATTTTAACTGCTTCTGCGTTATCTTCAATCCGCTTATACTTACTTCGGCTTACAGATTCACACTTGCGGATGCCGTAAAAGGTCAAAATACTTCTATTACGATACATATTGTTTAAAACACGGGTTATTGGACCCGTCTTAAACATAGAACAACACCAGCGAAGCATACGAGCTGGAGGACCTATGTCTTCACATACTTTGTAAAAATCCTGTTCTCTATTTTTAGCCACCTTGAAAATTGCTTTTGGATTGTTCTTTCGAAATCGATCTGCATACTCCAACGTAAGCGGAAATTCTAAAGTTGTATCTCCAAAAATATGCACAAGTCTCGGATCGCTCAAGGCTCTCTTTGACAAATCTGCTGTAACCGTTGAATCCTTACCGCCTGAGAATGAAATAACTATGCTTTCAGGAGAATAGTTACTTGCAGCAGTTTGAATAAATGAATACGCTTCGTCTTTAAGACTATTTAGCCGTTCTTGATTTGCACAAGTAAATCTGTTAATGAAAAAATTATAATACTTATAGCTATTATGATCTTTATATTTTTCTAATTGCTGAATGACCTCATTTACGTCAACTTGATGAAATAGGGATAAAGGAATTACCTTTGACTCCCCATCTATATAATATCGGTTACCTGAACACCAGACTGATCTCTCTATATAAGCTAACGGCTTGTCAATAAGTATCTCAAGCAATAATCGTTCTTCAGGAAATACTGGCCGTAAGTCCACACTTAGATAAGCCGTAGTGCTGCCACAAACTGGGCATGTAGTTTTACTTAATTCATTCGCTAACTTAATAATCGGAGTTCTACATTCTTTACACCAATATATCTCAATAGGGATGTCTTGTTCTGTAGTGCCTCCACACAGATCGCAAACCTCATCAAAAGCCTCTCTATTACATTTTTTACACCACAAAACATCTCACCACCAATTCCAAGTCAAATTCATTATACAATATAAACTGGACAAAAATATGACAGCAGCTTTTTTGTTAATCAAATTTCTTAAACACACACTTACCAGAAACCATTTTCGAATAAAATGGTTTCTCGGCAAAGTCATCACATGTTCCCCATCATAAACAATTCTTATCTAAGATTCAACACGTTCCCCGAATACTCCTCCTAAATTAACAAATATTAGAAGAGTCAATAGAAAACAAAAAAACAGACCGTCCAATAAAACGATCTGGCGAATTTTTTTGTGATCGACCTAACAAATATTCTAACGCCCCTGTACGCCGAGACGCCACCTCGGCGGGGGCTACACCATGAGAACGATTCGGAGGAGAGGGGCGGCAGCAAGGGGCTTAAGGCGATTCGGGTGATTTCGTTGAAAAATCTCTGTAAACCGTCGTTTGAGAAAAAGGATTATGGTCAAGGTGCTGGAATTCCGGTACTCAAGACAATCTGGGACTTATTTGACCTATCTTTGTTGTTTTCACAATCTGGAATCCGTAAACACTCGGGAATTTCAGCGTGGCCTCTGGCGTTTGCCTACCTCTGCGGCCTAATTAATCATTCAGATTCCGTCAGTCAAAATGCTAAGTTTTCACCGAAGCACCCTTTTTACGACAGATTCTTTCCGGAGAGATCATCTCCCAAAGTGCCTTTAGTAGATTTCTTTCCAAGCCTTTTCAGTGGCTCCGGTTTTCCTTGGGCAGGCTTTGATCGATTACAGGAAAATTCGGATAGTAGACTGACTGATGGAGATATCATCGCCTTAGACGATACCAAGGTTGAGCATCCTCACGGTAAAAAGATCCTCTTTCTCTGTTGGCTCTTCGACAGTTCGGATAAGCGCCATGTATGGAGCATTAATCTTGTGTCAACCCTAGCTGCCTTAAAGAATGGCCTTGAATACCCCATGCTGTGGCGCTTTTGGGTCAAAGCCAGTCAGGAGAATGAAAAACAAAGCAAACTTGATCTTTCTAAGCAAATGCTCTTAGAGGTACGTGAGCTGAACAGTGCCAGACTGTGGGTTGTCATGGATCGCTGGTTTCTTAGCAAGAAATTCCTAAGATGGCTTATGGATCAGAAGTTTGACTGGGTTACCAAAGCCAAACGTAATACGGTGTTATTCAGGAAAATCTACGACCCCGTGCTCGGCAAGGAACATTACGTCAAGCTTAATCCAAGCAAATGCTTCGTTAAGTTTATCCCCGGATTCGGGTTATTGGCAAAGGCTCCATCCTAAGTATTCCAGACATTTATATCAAAATTCCCTATGGGACCTTGACCCGAAAGGGAAAACCCATCACTAGTCAACGTTTTCTACCCATAGCCGCCATTGCATCCACTTATGAGAAGCAGGCAGCCGAGGGCAGCGTAATTCTTCAGGAGGCAGAATACCCGGCAACCTTCAAGGATGCGTATCTCTTGATAAGTAACCGAGTCGATGCACGGGAAGAAGCTGCAACTGCCTATGCTAGGAGATGGAGAATCGAAGTTTTTTACCGTATGGCTAAACAGTATCTTGGATTAACCTCGTGTTATGCTCAGTCGGAAGCCGCCCATTTCGCACATGTGGAGCTCTTGTTCACGGCAAAAAACCTTCTTTGTTACGCTGCTTGGGAGTGCAATAAAGAAGGCGCCGAACAAGCCCCATCCCTCTGCAAAGTGGTCAGGTACTTTTTCAACGCCGGCTGTCGGATCCACTGTAGCGAGCAGTTGATCCAAGTCTATTTTGACACGGCAACCGAGCGTTTTTCAAGTCATATTGATAAATTTTGGCCACGATCTTTGGAACTCAGGTTATGGATTTGGGAATATTATCCTGGAACTGCATAACTCCTGTATATAAAACTTAACGAATCTTTGTTTTTATTTTCAGAGTGGTACATCTTACCAGATTTTTTTGTAAAGGTATGTTCAAAACGACAATTTCGACTGTAATCCTTTTAAATATATTGGCAATCCTTTGCGATAAATTGATAAATATAGCTGGTTAACTGTATCTAATATAGATTTTAGTACATTCTCAGCTTGTTTTTCATTAATTGCGACTAAATTCTTGGGGTGAATTAAACTGTTTCTTAAACTTATACTTTGTTTAATATTTTGATGCCATAAATCTGCATTTGTAATAATTTTTCCAGAAAATTTACAATAAAGAAACTCAATTCGATCAATAACTCTGTATATTTTTAACTGATTTCCTAGTTCAAATTTCCCTTTATTAAACTTAATGTCTTTTTCGGCTAATATTGCTTGCTCTTGTAATGGTAAATCAGGTCGGACTAGTAATTCTTCAGCAATAGCATTGAGAAAAGCTTCCAGGGAACTCATGCCTAGAAGGATTGATGCATGCAAATAAGCTTTTTTTTCCTCATCACTTTTTGATTCGTTGGCCTTTTCAAAAAACCTAGTTGCTTCTTCAAAAAGATCAACCGCAAATTCATCAAATTCCTGCATTTCTCATATCCTCTTTTCCGCCTCAATTACATCAAGCGTCGCCTGTTTTGCATGATATTTCATTATAGCTAAATCGACAACAGGCATACTAATTCCTTGTCCCTTTTCTGCTTGTAAAAAAAACAGCTCTGATAATCTGCCCCTTTCTTTTGCATCTGTTCGAGATCCTAAACCGCGATAGTTTGCCGGGTCTGTTTTATGACGTGCCTTTGCAAGCCGAGGAGCATTTAAAGGATCTTTACGATTAGTAAGGGCTAAACTATAATGTCTATCTAGTCGTACTCTGTTTTTGCTTAAGACTCCTGAAATATATGCCCATGCAGCTAAAATTGCGTGGTTTAAAGCTTTATCAGCGTACTCTCTATTGGTTTTTTTGCCTTCTGAAACAAAATATGCGTTTTGGCTTTCGATTAATTTTGCAAATTCTTCTCCAGCCTCAGCTAATTCTTTATCAACCCACATATCGGGCTTACTTTGTTTAAGTTCTTCCCACTCGGTTTCAAGTCCACCTGTTTTAGCAATTACCGGCATTGTTCGTTCTTTGTCAAAATTATCAGCATTAACTTTTTGACCCAGATAATAGTTCATAATAAAAGTACGTGCACCTCGAACTGTAATTTTGCTACCACGCTGTTTCTTATCTGCAAAATCACAGTGTTCATCTAATAACCGGACTTTTTGGCACCAATCTCTTAGTTCAGGGCCTTTAACAGTTTCAAACATCCGATCTAATAAATCAAATGAGACAGCAATATTAGTATTAGAAATCAACTGAACGTCAAGCCTTTGTTCAGTATCCAAATCAAAATACACTTTGACCCCGTGCAATTCATTGATGTTCTCTGCAAATGCTTCTGAAATTGCTATAAACCTGTGCTGTCCTCCAATGATCTTTAACGGGTGTTCTTTGTCAAAAGTTATATTATATTCTGCAACAATATTGCTAAAAACACGATGGTCTTTAGCATCTTGTTTCATTTGTGTAAAAGCAACGTTATCTTCAGTTAAGTCTCTATTAGCACGATATTCTGGTTGCAGGTCAGGATCTAAGGGTGCATCTATTGTTCCTAATTGGGTAAGTTTTTCAGCCCTGATATGACATTCCCAGAAAATGGCCTTAGTCATTTTGTCCTGCAAAATATTAATTTGTTCCTTTTCTAAAGGATTAAACCTCTCTGAAAATCCATTTATTTCTTGTATGATTTTAGAATTATCATTGTATTCTGATTTAAAGTCTACAAAATCTATTCTCATAATAATTCCTCCTTTAGTTCTAATTAGGAACTTTCCACATTTTGTCTTTTTTCATAAGCAAATGAATTACACAATGTTTAGCTTAACTTTTATCTATAGATTAAGGCCAGGTTACATCAAATTCTTTTGAACTTCCGCAAATAGACAAAATGGCTACAAAGCCATTCCTCCAACAATCCGCGCATGGAAGCGTGGCTTTTTGCATACGGTTAAGTGGTTTGCGATGCCTAAATTGCTCTCGTTTAGAATTCTAAAAGTTCCCTAAATATTCCTGTCAAAATTTGAATATCAGAAAGTAATAACAAGAATGTCAAGAACATTCTTGAAGTCGAAAGCGGACAAGCAAGATTGGCTGAAACAGCAGCCAGTTATCTTTATAGCATGCTTATCTAAGCATTACTTTCAATTATAAAATTAGCAATAGCTACGATTGATCATCAGCGTCATTTAAAGGAGGAACCTTGATTATTGGAGTAAATGCCTTTTCGTTTATTTTTATCATATTGTAACTTTTGGCATCCAAACTTTCGATCGCAATTCTCGTATCCGTATCCTTAATTGTTATTCCGATAATGACCTGTTTCCAACCCTCAACGTCAATTATTCCTTTGAAGAATGCCTTCATATTCGATATCACGATACTGTGCTGATCAGGCTCATCAAATATCAAGATGCCTGGATGATTTCCAAGATGAGTATTTGATGTTTGAAGCAAAGCCATCGTAAAGGCCCAAATAGCTCGAATATTATCACTAGCTGATGAATCAAATTTCATATCGAAATTATTGATTACAGGCAAATAAGTATCTCGTGAAATAGATATATCATCTATATTTGAGACACTTTTATATCCATATGTTCTAAGATCATTCTTGAAATTACTCTCAAAAGAACTTAACTTTTTCTTGTCTTCTAATGTAAATTTTTCTTTAGGAAGTTGCTCCTTCTGGTCTAAGTATTTTTTCCAACGTTTTGAAAGCTCCGTAAGTTTTTCCAGAGAATTATCAACTGTATTCTTGAATTTCTCTAATTCTTGTATCTCATTAGCTAATTTAAGTTTTTTATAGACAATAGATTCCGATAGTTCTTCGTCTACCGCATAAAGATCGCTTCTTAAAGAAAGAGCTAATCTTCTGAGGGTAAACAAACTCGCCTCAAAATAAGAAATTGAATTCTTTAATTCCTCTTTAGCTTTGGAATGACCGTTCAGTGCAAATTCAAACATTTCTTTCTGAGCAACTAGATGCTTTATATTTTCATCAATGCTCATTATATGAAATTCATTGGCCAAAGGTAAAAGTGTATCAGAAATGGCCTGATTGCAAACAGGGCAAATACCCTTTATTATTTCAGACCCGATGTCTGCTCCAAGGTTCTTTAGCCTTGCGGCGTCTTTATTATTAGCTATGTCAATCTTGATAGTATCTAAACTCTCTCTAAGGCTTTTTATACTTGCATCTTCCATGCTTAGCTTTCTTCTAGCTTCATTAACTTTGTTAGATATTAAATCGATTTGCTTCTCTGTTTCATCAAGCTCAACTTGCAGCTCATCAAAATTATCTACAATTTTAGGCTTTAGGGAAGAAAGACGACTCAATTCATCTCTCAGGTTTGAGATGTACGAGTTTATCTCTTGTCTATTAATGTACTCTATGGAAACCTTACCCCGTACAGCTTCTTCAAGAATTCGTGGTGAGCTGGGAAACCCTGAAATTATGCATTGCGCAGACCTGCTGTCAGCAATGAGAGCCTGTACGATATTATTCCAAGACTTTTCAATCTCATTTTTTTCATCTGTTAACCTTATCTTTGTCTTTTCATTTTCAATAGTATCTAGATTAAGTATGTACTCAACAGTGCGCTGCTTGGCCTCTTTTATCCCTAAATTAGGCATTCCTGAAAATATGTCTGCCCATCCACGCTTTTGTTCAATAAACATACTTGAAAAAAGCAGTTGTAAGTACAATTTGCTTTCCGAATCACTGTAATTATTAACGTAAGGTAATTCTAAACCCAAATACCGTTCTAAAAATGTGTGAAACCCCTTTTCTCGAATTGCAGAATTGGGCATATGTACATACATATCATCATAATCCACAGAACCTGTTTCCAGATCAGCAAGGCAGCCATAAAATACTGTAACTAGGCGCGAATCTCTATTTTCCATTTTTGCAGTACGATACAAGGTAATGATATCCGTTCCGTTATATACTTCCAAGTATACTTCAGATTCAAGGGTGTTAAAGGTCTTTGAGTTGTACTCAATGGAGTTCTTATACGCTGAAGTCAGAACCTTTTCGCCCCTGCCGCCTATTATCTCTTCAAAACCGAGAGCATAGTATATCCCCTCAATCACTGAACTCTTTCCACAAGTATTGTCGTCGCTGGCAATAAAATTAATGCCTTGCATGAAGGTATGGTCAAAGCCAAAATCTTGTTCCGCAGTGCGTATCGTAATTTTTAATCGATCAATTTTAAGCATTTGAATACCTCCACAAAGACATTATGTCCTTTATTTTAGCCTCTGTAAGTTTGTTTGAAAGCGTATAGAGTCGCTCTTTTTCTCGCGCCATCAAATCAGTATCTTTGTCAATTTCGCTAACGAATTTTTTGCCTTTGTCCGTCAAGCGATATAATCCATTTGCCTGTTGTGCAAACATACTGTCTGCCAATGCATAGTTCAAAGCTCTGTTTACTGCGGGATCGAATCGAATAGGCGTATATTCATGGGTTCTATCATTTGCGAAGTCGATTAGTATATTCATGTCACTTTCAAACGTTAATGCTAAAGAGATCATGTGCAGCTTTAGAATGGAGCATCCACCACGTCCACATGACTTTGCTAGAATTAAGCACAACTGCGCGACCTTATAACTTATTCGGTAATTATAAGGTACTGCCTCAGGTCTATCAGTAAATAGAATTTTATCAACTGAGTCAAGCAACTTATCCATATAAATCACCCTCTTCTAAATTCCATTGGACAATCCGCTAACCACGCGCCAACCATATCATGTTTTAATTCCATTATCGATGATGTAGTAAAATACTTGTCAAATTCACGACTCAGTTTTTGCTCAAATTCGCCTAAAATCTCATTAAAGATACTCATGTTGAGTGAGCGATCTTGATTCATTTTTGTCCTTAAACTAACCTCATTTTTACATGCCCGCTCTAGCGTATAAATGTGCTCATATATTTCCGGAAAATCAGCCTGCAGCATCCGCAAAACCTCTATACCCTTAATATAATACGCGACATATGCTCCAACTACATCCTTAAAGTCTTCATCATCATCGTTCACTGGATTCATCACAGCTTTGATTTTCCGTTGTATGTTATGTACTTTTTCAGAAGGGCATTTATCCCAAGGTATAGTGTCAAAGCTTTTGACAACAACATTTAGCTTTGTATCCGTTATTGTCTCTCGTATAATCTTAGAAAACTCAACTTTGAAATCTTCTGCTACTTTAATCACAATCACAAAGTTGTCATCCAGATGATCATATTCTTTTGGTTTGCCAGATTTCCCTCGAAAAATTTCATTCCGCTTAGCTGTGGCATGTTGCAATAGTCGATTATCCTTATAGAAAGGAACCACATAATGCCACTGTTTTATTATGGGTACTCCAAGGTCTTTCAGTCTCTGTTTATAGGTTTGATCTACCAATTTGTTTATATCTTTTGTAAGTTTATCGCGCTGATGCTCATACAGCTCATCATCATTGTACTCACGCTCAGGGCAATAGCATTGATACACGATGCCTGTTTGGGTATAACCTTCGATACCAGCATCACCCCTGTATGTAGCAGGTATTTTTTGATAGTTATCACTTTGGTAACGTATGCGATAGCATGCATCGCACCATTCTTCCCAAGCATCTCCAGTAAGTGGAGTTTTAATAAAATTCAAAATCATGCTTTAGCTACCTCCAAATGCCTAAAGGAATTGAGTTTGTCAAATCCGGCTCATTTTGCAGACATTTTATATCAACTATCATTTCTGAACTGTCCGAGGTTAACTGAATTTTAGCCAGACTCAATTGATTGTAAATTTTCAACAGTACAGCTTCTTTATTTATAAAGAATAGCTTTTCGCCAATAAATAAACATTTTCTTTCACACACATTGATACCTCCTGTAGCTTGTCGTCGCACATGAAAATCATTAGAAGATTTTCATTTCTTCAAGCTTTGATCATTGTGGACCAAGACATATGGCTACAGAAAATTATATTCGTGTGTACCCTGTTCTTAGTTCTTAGTTGCATTTTGATTCAGGTTTTACAGCATCTTTTGGTATTGCCCAGGTGTTGTCAAAACGGATAGCACCTGAAATCTTATCTTGAGCACATAACACCTGCGCCCGGCCTGCGATGATTCCCCATTTTTCGGCTGCCTTTTTCACAATAATATAGTCCACAAAAACAACCTTCCGGAGGAAAATCCTGTATATTTTATTATATATCGAAAAATGAATAAAACAATGCATTCACCGAAAAAGCAAAATATCTCTCGGAAATTACAGATTAAAGTCACATATAAATTTGTAGGCAAAGCTTTTATGCAGAAAAGCTCCAACATAAGCGATAGAGCATGCTTATATTGGAGCTTTTCTACACAAATGTTCATTACTGAAATTCTTACACTGTCATCATGAAACCTATAATGTCATTAGCCGGTTTAAAATTCACCCCATTGTCGGCGGTAATCAGGTTCACTCCATAGTGGTTCATCCACTCCACACATTCCATGGTCTTATATACATCGCGTCCAATCCGGCAAATACTTTTTGCCAGCACTATGTCTATCTGCTTAGCTTCAACCACTTCCATAACCTCTTTTAAGCCTTTACGGTTAAAATCCAAGCCGCTTCCTTGTTCGGCAGTAATGCTAACGACCTCCCAACCTTGTTTCCTCGCATATTCTACCATCTGCTCCTGTTGAAACTTCAAAGCCATGTCATCCGGGTTAGCTACTCTGCAATATATCCAAACCCGATTGCCCTGTTTATTTATCTTATTTTTCATCATATCATCTTCTCCTTTATCCTGTATCCCGCTTTCATTGCGGGATACAGGTGTTGTTATAATCTTTAAAATTCCAAACAATCTCTATCGCCCCATTGTTGTAGACGCGAATGACTTGAATAAATTCCTCCAGCATTTCCCTGGTCAGCTCTTTTGCAGACGCAAACCTTTGACAGCTTTGCAGTTCAGTATCTTCCTGGGTTTGAAGGTTTTCCTGATTAACCGCCTTCTCCCAGCGGAGGATTGAAGCCTCCGCTGACGATATGCTTTCCGAATATTCCTCTTTTCGTTTCAGGTATTTGTCCTTCGGGATTTTCCCGTCGCAGAATTCCTCATAAGCCAGTATCTTAGCCAGCTTCCATTTGTCCAGCATGGCACGCTGTTCTTTGACCTGCTTTTGCAGCTTAGTGATGGCATCGCCGGCTTTTTTCAAACGGCCTTCTTTGGAAAGGATGCACTGGATAAGCCGGATTTGTGCGTCTATGGCCGACAGCAGTGTTTGCTTAAGTGTCTGCTCGGAGAGCTTTACCGTTTGGCATTGCTCGTTCTGAGCAGCCATTCCTGCTTCACAACGATAGAAATATTCCTTGCGAAGCAGGTTTCTTTGCAGGCTATGATTGCACTGAGCGCATTTCAGTTTCCCGTAAAAAATATGCTTCGGCTGATTTGTCCAGCCAGGTATGATTCTTGTTTTGGATTTAGACTGCACCTTTTGGAACATTTCCTCGGATACAATGGCCTCATGGGTGCCTGGCACGATTATCCACTCGCTTTTCGGCAGTGTCACGGTTTTTTTAAGGGAAATGTCCACCTTTGTCCGCTTGCGGCTGACCAGCTTTCCGGTGTATCGTTCATCGTATAGTATCCGCCTAATGGCCACCGACGTCCATACCGTCTGGTCTCCCGCGACCTTCCAGCCCCGGTCTTTGTCGGTATGGTTTTCCCTGCGGTACATCAGGGGAGAAGGAATCTTCTCCTTATTCAGAGTGATGGCAATCTGCATGAAAGAGATACCTTCATATGCCATATGAAAAATCCTTCTGACCACAGCGGCGGCAGGTTCGTCCACTACAAGGCTGTTTTTCTTCTCTTCTGACCTTGCATAGCCGTAAAAGGCAATGGCGCACAGGTATTCACCTTTTTTGAATTTCGCCTGCTGAACGCTGCGGATTTTCTCGGAGATATCCCGGCTGTAAAGCTCATAGATCAGCGTTTTAAACGCCACATCCATTCCAATAGAACTCCCGTTGCTCTTGATGCTGTCGTAATTTTCGTTCACCGCGATAAACCGGACACGGAGAAAAGGGAATATCTGATCCAGGTAGTCGCATACCTCAAGAAAATTTCTGCCGAAACGGGAAAAATCCTTAACAAGTATGCAGTGGATTTCCTTTCGTTTTACCCTGTCAAGAAGCCGCTTTATGGCAGGACGGTCAAAATTGGTGCCGGAAAATCCGTCGTCGCAAAATTCGAGGATCTCATCCTGCGCAAATTCCACATGGTCAGCAAGGTAGCTGTGGAGCAAATCCCTTTGGTTCTTGATGCTGTTGCTTTCGCCTTTGTTTTCATCCTCTGAGGAAAGGCGAATATAGAGGGCGACTTTTTTAGACATTACAGACACGCCCCCTCTTTATAAGGAAGGATTTTCTTATATTCGTCGCCGTAGTTCCATACGATTTCGATACTGTTGTAGTCAGATACCCAAATGCACCGGATCAGCTCCAAGGCCATTTCTCTTGTAATGGACGTTTTGTCCTTGTATTTTTGAAACGCCTGAATCCACTCGTTTTGAGGGGTCAGGGTTTTTTCGTAGTTCAGGCTTTCCCGTTCCAAAGCATTAAGCTCGGTTTGCAGACGTTCGATATCCTCATCGTAGCTTTTTTTAGAATACAAGTATTCATCCTCCGACAGCAGATGGTCTGTGTAGGATTCAAACAGCGAACCTTTCAGGAAGGTGATGCGTTTCAGCTTTCGACGCGTGACGCTGATCTTTTCTTCTACTTCTTTTTGCGAAGTTTGAAAATCCTCCTGCCGGTTGAGCCTTTCCAGCATCCTTGCCATATCTACCGATAGGTCGATCTGGCTTTGAATGGCGACATGTACCGATTCAAACAGCTTATCCTCCCGTACCGATTTATTGGTACAGGTCAGGGAAAGGTTTTGGGCATACACCCGGCAGATAAAGCGGTAGCATACCGAGCCGGCCTTGGAAACATCCTTGTACCGTACCATTTTGGTTTTGCAGTCGTCACAGTAAAGACGGCCCCTGAACACGTTTTCTTTATTGGAGATGTCCGCATATTTCCCGTTCAGGGAAACGCGCAGGCGGTTCTGTTCTTCTTTGATTTTTTGCACTTTGCCAAAGGTGTCCTCGTCAATGATCGGCTCATGGGTATCCCTTACAACGACCCAATCAGACTGCGGAATCATGGTGGTCGGCTGCCCATCGTACAGGGATTTTCTGCTTTTCCCCTGCGCCATGTGCCCCGCATACATCAGATTGGAGGTTATCAGCTTGATGCTCTGTCCCTGCCAAATAGCGCCGCTCCCGGTGGGTTCTTTCTTAAAAACACCCGATAGATAACGATATTTTGCCGGGGATGGCGCACCCATTTCGTTGAGCCTTCGGGCAATGATGTTGATTCCTAGGCCTTCCGCTTTCCAGAGAAATATTTGACGGGCAATGTGGGCCGTATTGGGGTCGGGCACCAGCCTGTGGTTGTCATCTTTGTCTTTCAGGTAGCCATAGGGAGGATACGCCCCGATAAATTCGCCGTTTCTTTGCTTCACCGCTAACGCTGAACCGGATTTTTTGGAAATGTCCTTGGCATAGATGTCGTTGATCAGGTTTTTCAGCGAAACGATAAGGTCGTTCCCGTTTTGACCGGTCAGGCTGTCGTAGCCGTCGTTCACGGCAATGAAGCGCACACCGAGAAACGGGAATATCTTTTCCATATAGTGGCCGGTTTCAATGTAATTCCTGCCGAGGCGGGACAGGTCCTTCACCACAATACAATCCACTTTTCCGGCTCTCACGTCGTCCATCAGCCGTTCAAATTCGGGGCGTTCAAAGTTGGTTCCGGTTCGTCCGTTATCGCAGTAAAGGGAGTATATACGCATGTCCGGCTGCCCATTAACATACTTTTGCAGCATATACTTCTGCATTTCGATGGAATCGCTGTCCTCTTTGCGGTTGTTGTCCTCAACCGAAAGACGCGCGTAAATCCCCGTGCTATAGACTTTTTCAGGCTGCTGCACAGGCATGGTGTCGGCGGCAATGGCGGATACTCTGCTTTTTCTCGCCATTTACATCGCCTCCCTTGTCGGCAGGAGCATGGGAATGGGCTGGATCCGGTTTACATTCCCGATGGTTTCCACCATCCGGTCAAAATCATACTGATACTTGAAGTGAATATCAACGCGCATCCCCTCATGGACCAGGATTTTGTCAATGAGTGTTACGACGATTACCCTTGTCAGCTCAGTAATGTCCCTGTACTGTTTAAACCGCTCGATCCATTGGCATTTGTCGCTCTGAAAACCCAGGATGGCGTCGATTTCCTTCTGGAGACGTGCTTCGGCGGCTAAGGCGTCCTTCCGTCTGCCTTCGTACATTTCTTTCATTTCCAGATACTCGGCCTTGCTGTGTATACCGCTGATCATGGATTCATACAGGCTTGCCTTAAGTAAATTGCAGCGTTCGATTTCTTCACGGTTTTTGACAAGCTGGGCGTCGATCTTTTTGACTTCGTTCTGCTGAAAGGGCAGGGTATTGATATAGTGCAGAATACGCTCTACATTGATGATGTTTTCAATATGGGTTTTCAGGGATTGGAATACAGCCTGTTCCACCGTTTTTTCTCTGATGCGATGGGCAGTACATTCTTTTGATGTCCGGTTGCTTCCGCACATATAATAGGTGTAGGTTTTCCCGTTTTGGCAAACGCCGTTGCGCACCATATTCCGGCGACAGTCCCCACAAAAAATCAGGCCGCTGAACAGATAGACCGTTTCCTCGGCGGGTGCGACCCGCGTATCCCGCAGGAGCAGGCGGTTGACTGCCCGAAAATCCTCCGGGGCAATGATGGCCTCGTGGCTGTTTTCCACCCGTATCCAATCTTCCTGGGGCTTTAGTATCTGGGTCCGGATTTTGTGGTTGGGGGTGCTCCGTTTGCCCTGCACCAGTGTTCCAATATAAAATTCATTGCGAAGGATGCGCCCCACCGAAACGGCAGTCCATTTAGCCTTGGGGTTGGTTTGAAATCCACTTTTGTAGTTCATCCCGCAGGAGCGTTTGTATTCCATAGGGGACAGTATCCCCATTTCATTGAGTCTGTCGGCTATACGCAGCTGGCTGATACCTTGCAGCTTCCATTTGAAAATATCCTGCACAACCGTAGAAGCATATTCATCCACCATCAGCCTGTGCCGGTCGTCCGGCGCCTTCAGGTATCCGTATACGGCAAAGGAGCCGATGAAATCGCCTTTTTTGCGTTTGATTTCAAGCTGGCTCCTGATTTTGACCGATATGTCGCGGCAATAGGCGTCGTTTACCAAATTCTT
>Ga0209643_1000830_pt1 | contig 38915 bp, 48 predicted proteins | sample AutmiccBRH37_all_FD_187383 | JGI IMG/M metagenome (GOLD analysis project Ga0209643, IMG submission 187383) | Deep subsurface microbial communities from Mt. Terri, Switzerland - Autotrophic microbial communities BRH/37_all (SPAdes) (version 2) | ecosystem: Environmental > Aquatic > Deep...
CCCGTTGCTCCTGCTATTCCTTGTGCTCCGGTTGCTCCTGTCGCTCCTACTGCTCCCGTTGCTCCTGCTATTCCTTGTGCTCCGGTTGCTCCTGTCGCTCCTACTGCTCCTACTCCTGTCGCACCTGTGGCACCTGTGGCTCCTACTGTTCCTGTCGCTCCTGTCGCTCCTGTTGCTCCTGTGGCTCCTGTGGCTCCTGCACCTGTCGCTCCTGTTGCTCCTGCAGCTCCTGTTGCACCTGTCGAGCCTGTTGCTCCTGTTGCTCCTGTTGCTCCTGTTGCTCCTGTCACTCCTGTCACTCCTGTGGGCCCTATTGGATCAAGTTCTGCAGGTACCAAGCGATGGGCTGCGGTCAAATTCCCAGCGGCATCTTTTCCCCAAGCGGAGATCTCAATAGCATCGGAGCTGGTAATGAACTTAAATTCAAACTCATCAAACTGCGCGAAATAGATTCTTTCTGCTACCTCCCCTGGGGCCATAATAAATAACTCCGAGGCATACAATGTTTTTGTAATCCCTGTCACGAAAAATCCTTCAATGAAAACGGTAGCAGCAATTGTGTCATCATTAGTGATTTTTACTGTGAACGTTGAAGTTGGTCTTACACCGGCGACCGGCGTATTTTCAATTAATCCGGTAGTTAATTCAGCCATCCTCTCGTCTCCTCACATTATTTGTAATTATTATTTTCTTGTTAAAATGGGTTAACCTCTTGTGCAACTACCCTATGGGCTGTAGTTAGATTTCCAGTTGCGTCTTTACCCCAAGCAGTGACTTCTACAGCCTCTGAGCTAACCGTAAATTGAAACTCAAAGGCATCAAATTGGGCAAAATAGCTTCTTAGGGCTACACTACCTGCTGTGAGAGTAAAAAACTCCTCTACATACTTTACTTTTGTTGTTCCACTTTGAAAAAATCCTTCAATTTGAACATCTACCGTAGAAGTATCATCATTTGATATATTTACTGAAAGTGTTGAACTTGGTCTTACACCCTCAACCGGGGTGTTTTCAAACAAACCAGTTGTTAGATCAGGCATATTTTGTTAACCTCCTAAATTATGGTTTATACATTGTATTGTACTTGTCCGATTTCCGTTACCTTCGAATTGATTAAATCCACAACTTATAAGAGTTTTTTTAGAATTCTTACTTACTGTTTCCTGTTCTGGCGCTTGCTTCGGCCACTACCAAATGAACTGAAGTAAGGTTTCCAGTAGCGTCCTTACTCCAAGCAGATACTTCTACAGCCTGTGAGCTTACAAAAAATTGAAACTCAAAGGCATTAAATGGGACAAAATAGTTTTTCAATGCCAATGATCCCGCTGTAAGAGTGAAAAACTCTTCTACATACTTCACTTTTGTCGTTCCACTCTGAAAAAATCCCTCAATTTGAATTGCTACCGTAGAAGTATCATCATTTGAAATATTTACCGAGAGAGTTGAACTCTGTCTATCGCCCTCAACAGGGCCGTTATCCAACAAACCCGTTGTTAAATAAGGCATATATTTTCTAACCTCCTAAATTATGGGTTTATTTATTGTATTGTTCATGTCCTGATTTTGTTACCTTCAATTGTACTAATGCTGGAACAATTCCCTTTGTTGGACAATACCGCTGCGCAGTGCCACTGATGAATAAAAAAGTTAAACTGATTCCATACCCGCCAAAAAATAGAACTTTCTGGAAGGTCCCTTCTTGTTCAAAAATAAAGGGGCTGTAACAAACTTCAAAATGAAGTATTGTTACAGCCCCTTTGCTTAAAAGTCAGCCTGACAAAAATTATCTAAGCATTTATCTTTGGGGAGTTTATCTGGGCAGCAGTCTTTATCTTGGATGGTAATCCATTCTTTTATTCTATGGCACCGGTCAAACTCAACAAAAATTCTCGTAGCTCCTACTATTACCTCGGAAAAGATTTCCATAAATTGTGGCGAAACTTCCCTAAAGGCTATGACTCCTGTTTTACAAAGCTGAACAACCCAGAAAATTTTATGCCGTCTAACAATAAATAAGCTATCTTCAACGAGTCCTTGACCGCCCTTCGGACAGGGACAAAAAACCCACTTTGGCTTACATTGTTTAACACATCCTTGTATCTCTAGAAGCAGCTCATCATCTGATTCTAGCCCTTGGAATTCTAGTTCTGGCATTATTTTTCCCCCTTATTTTTTTGATAGAACAGCTCTTAGTTGTCCATCTAATCCATTATATGATGAGCTTTATCAAAGTGTTCATCACCGCTGTAAGACTCCCCACTCTCTACCTTCGTTTCTTACTATACTTACCCTAGAAAAGAACAGATTTTAAATAGTCCCATTCGGGAGGGCCTCCACCCTCATAATAACGTTTTGATCGAGGATGGTATAATTCGAATAGGCCGTCACTTGACCATCTTTAATTTCTAAGACTCCGAACGATGAATAAACAGTTTTCTTGTGTACAGCGACGGTCATATCTGCTCGCATCGCTATATGATGTTCATACAACGCCCTAAAATCCAAGGTGGTTAATTCATTACCATTGACGACTAAGAAATTGTCCTCTAGATTATCCACAATTTTTAATGGGCCTGCCGTACCTAAGGGAGCGGTTTCAACAGAATAACGAATCGATAATCCCAAATGACTGCCATTTTGGAAGTAAAGCTTGATAAAATCTGCTAGATAACCTAAACACAATAATTATTTCATCAAATCCTGCCTTTTGGAGTTGATGAACCAAAATAGCCGCTATCGGTTTTTCCCCAATAGGAAACAAAGGCTTGGGTAATATTCGAGTATACGGATCTAGGCGCGAACCTCTACCACCCGCTAAAATAATGCTTTGCATACCATTCCCCTTCCCTTTTAAATTTGGTATTTCCCTATCTGAAATCGGTTCATATGGGAAGCAACCCAGGCTACCGTCTTTTTGACCCCTTCTTCCAGTGACACACGAGGTTCCCACCCGATCGTTTCTTTAGCCAAGCGATTATCTGCGAGAAGACGGTTTACCTCGCTGCGGCTCGGGCGAACTCGTGCCTCGTCTACGACAATTTTTGCCGTACTCTGGATCGTATTTATTATAATTTGGGCTAATTGTCCAATCGAAATTTCCCTTCCTGAACCAATATTTATTACCTTACCCAACCCCTCTAGGCTCTGCGCTGCTTTAATAAATCCCTCCGCCGTATCCGTGACAAAGGTAAAGTCACGCAGGGTATCTGTGTTTCCAAGACGTATTTCTTCACAGGCTAAGGCCTGAGTTATCAGTGTCGGTATGACGGCCCGGGCAGATTGACGTGGTCCATAACAGTTAAATGGTCTTACTGTGACAACCGGTAAATCATAGGAAGCATAAAAGCTTTCGGCTAACTTATCTGCCCCGATTTTGCTGGCAGAATAAGGGGACTGACCCTGAAGAGGGTGAGACTCGTCAATCGGAACATAGCGTGCCGACCCATATACTTCACTTGTTGAAGTGTGTACGATTCGCTCCACTCCATGATCCCGGGCAGCTGTCAACACATTGAACGTCCCTAAAATATTTGTTTCCACAACCTCGCGAGGGTTTTTATAGGAATACGGGATCCCCACCAAAGCACCTAGGTGAAAAACAGCGTCACATCCTTTGACCGTTCGTTCGATCACATCCGCATCACGTAAGTCTCCTGCGATTATTTCGATCTGTTCCAGTAATCCGGGCTCTAAATCTTCTAGGTTCCCACGACCATCTCTGGAATTATATCTAATAAATACTCGCACCTTCGCTCCTGCTTTGACTAAGGTCTCTGTCAGGTGACTGCCAATAAATCCACCCGCACCAGTGACCAAAACCTGTTTTTGCTCCCACATTACGGTCTCCCATCCCCTCTGTTGCAATAATTACTATATCTTATGTCAGTTTTTGTCTATCTGACACCGTTGCTTCTTCCTCCCCCTATCTCCTCACTTGCTCCAAGCAGCTCAAATATCTCGGCGCAAGCCGACCCCACTCAAACCTCATCGCATTCTCACGCCCCTTGACTGAGAGAGATCTTAGCAGGGATGGGTTATCAAGTGCGCTGGCTAAAGCCACTGACAGCTGCGCAATATTACCTGCCTCAAAGGTTAACGCGCAGGCGTTTGACCCAACTTCTGCGAGTCCCCCAGCATTGGACGCTATAATCGGCGTCCCCATCGCCATTCCCTCTAAGGCCACCAATCCATAGGCCTCACGTCGGCTGGGAACAACGAGACTTGTCGCACGAGCCATCCATCTCCTTACCTCTGCATTCGTCACCCGACCATAAAATTGAACATAAGCCCCTAGCTTCAGTGACCGAGCAAGCTGCTTCAAGAACCCCTCATAGGAGTCTGTTCCCTTACCGACAATATTTAAATGAATTTGCCGACCACTTTGTTGCATGATTGACATGGCCTTGATCAGATCTTCAATCCCTTTATAATCCAGCAATCTTCCGACATACAGAAACCCATTCGTGTTCCCTTGTTGCCAGCGTTCCGAAGGTATGGTGATACCGAGAGGTAAGACCTCCGTTTTAGGAAGGTATTCCGGGAAACGACTTGCCAAATACTTTCTTTCGCTCTGACTTATGAGGTGAATGCGTTGAGAACGCATGAGAAGCTCTTCCTGTATCTTAAATTGTGCTTGTAAATCGGGCTCTGATCGGTCTCCTAACTCTTTGCGCAAAAAAGAATAAACTGAATAGAAGATTGGTATAACTCCTTGGGACAGGGTATACGCCAAGGGTGTAAAATTAATGGCATGGCTATGAATTATATCCCACGCCTGACTAAGCTCAGGAAATTCCTGACACACGACATCCACCTTGATCATTCCTAAAAAACCAAAGTAATGGCTGTTACGCGGTAACCCTAGGACTTTAATCTGTTGCCCTCGTAAAACCCAGCCCGGCACAGTCCAATCACTACGTGGTACTATCACGGTTTGTTGTACACCCACACGATCAAGCATATGCACGATTCCTGTTACCGCTGTTCCCGCACCACCAAAGCTTTCTTCTTCAAATTCATTGGTTAATGATAAGATCTTCAGAGAATCACCCCCATGAACTTACGTATCAACAGTTTCCAAGGTTGACTTCTGTAATACTCTATGCACAAGCCTTCAAACATGTTAGAGTCCTTATTTTCAAACCCCTTTAACTTTTTGAATAGCAAAAGAAGGCTGCCCGTAGCTACACGACAGACTTCTTTTGCTTTCCTATTATTCAGCTCCCATACCATTTTAATGCTTCCAGAGGACATTCACGATTGCCGCGAATGCTCCTGCCAAAGCAATAACAAAACCTGACCACCAACGACGGTCGGTTTCGAATCCTTTTTTAAATTCCTCAAATTCCTTTTTAGTAATATAGTTACCGGCTAGCAGCACTCGCATATCGTTCACGACTGCTGATACATCCTTGACAGCCTCCTTGATTTCTGCAATATCTTCCTTAATTGTTCGAGCCTCCCCCTCTTCCATATTCCACCCTCCTCTTATACAAAACAACTCTCTTTTTTGTATAATATGATCTCATTGAGCAAATGGTACTAGCCCTCTCCATTCCCCCTTAATACTTTTCGACATATCCTAATAATATGTACGATATTTTCGGTAAACGGACAACGAGGAGGTTACAAATGTCTACGATTATCTACCCTCCCTCAATCCCTTGGAGTTGGATGTTTCAGCGCCCACAACAGCTGCTAGGTCATTTTTCTGCATCTGGTCAGACGGTTCTTTACGAGGATCTCGGTAACTTTCCGAAACCGACAATCAGAAGCTTGTCAACATCCCTTCTCCTCTGCCAAGGAGCTTCTGCTTTAACTGTTCCCCATTCACGACCACGCATCCTTTGGTTGACGGTTCCCTCTCATATTAATAGTATTCAAAACTATAACCCTAATCTTGTTATCTACGATGCAGTGGACGAACCAAAAGAGGAATTTGCTAGTTGGGCACCCTATTATCCTGCTATCTTAGAGAAAGCACACCTGATTTTTTGTAGTAGTGGTAGTATTTATGACTATTTTGTCCATAGGCATCCTCGTGTTCATCTTGTACCAAACGGTGTTGATTTTGTCCATTTTTCTTCTCACCCGAAAGATCGCCCGATTGATCTTCCCTCTGGCAAACCCATCATAGGTTATAGTGGCGCAATAGCCCCCTGGGTGGATTGGGAATTGCTTAAATTTGTTGTCCAAGAGAACCCAGAATTTAACTTTGTTTTTCTTGGTGCCCTTTTTCAACTTAATAAGTTTCCTATTAAATATAAAAACGTTTTTTATTTGGGTTTAAAATCATATCACCAACTCCCAGCCTATCTCCATCACTTCGATGTTGGACTCATTCCCTTCCTTCAAACTGAAATGACGAAAGGGTGCAACCCCATCAAACTCTATGAATACTATGCGGCTGGAATCCGTGTTCTAGGGACTCCACTCCCTGAGCTCCTGACCATTCCAAACATCAATCTTGAGTGTAACCCCTACCTATTCTCTCTCCGTTTACGTCATCTCTTAGCATGTGATGATACCAACAGAGCAGAAAGAATGGCTTATGCTCTTGCAAACGACTGGAGCGAACGGGCAGGCAGGATGCTGCAGCAAATAATTTCATAGAGTATAGAAATTAAAAATAGCGTGTAACACCCTATACTTCGAGCGAATAGTATACGTTGAAAGTCCTTAGTTCTTACCATTTATCGAATCAAAAAAGGGGGGAATACACACATGCTATTTGAAACCCATGCTTGGGTAACACTCGACAATGCAGTCGCCATATATAATGTATACAGCGATGTGCTAGTCGCTACCATTCCCGTGGGGATCGCACCCGCTTTCCCGAAACGCACGCCGGATGGTACAAAGGTCTTAGTTCCTAATTTTGGTAGTAACACTGTCTCCGTCATCTGCACAGCTGGAAATCTTGTCTTAGCTACGATCCCTGTTGGTCTAGCACCTACTTCAGTAGCAATTGATCCAACTAGTACTACAGCTTATGTGACAAACTCTGGAAGTGGAACCGTTTCAGTCATTAGCATTCCAACCCATACCGTAGTAAGTACCATTACTGTTGGTACAGGACCTATCGATGTTACAATTGCCCGTGATGGCAGCCGTATCTACGTAAGCAATGGAGGTAGCAATTCAGTCTCTGTGATCAATCCAGTCACCAATACCGTTGTCACTACGATCCCAGTCGGTACTTCACCCAACGGACTAGCCGTTAGCTTGGACAATACAAAACTCTTTGTTGTCAACAGCGGCAGTAATAACGTCAGTGTCATAAATATCGCCACAAATGCACTCTTGAGCCTAATCCCAGTCGGCTCAAATCCACAAAAAATTGCAGCAAACCCAGTGAATCCAGTCTTTATGTATGTGAGCAACTTCGGTTCTAACAGCGTCAGCGTAATCTCGACTACCGGACTTAACGTGATAACCACAATTCCTGTTGGAATTAACCCTCTAGGCTTAGATGTGACCGGGGATGGCACACAGTTATGGGTTGCCAACGAAGGAGATAGCTCTATAAGCATCATAAATACACTCACCAATACCATCGCAGCCGCGCTACCGACTTCCTTCCCTCCACGGGGTGTTACAGTGGGCAGAGTCGGATCTGCTTTGTCACCCAGTGACCCCATCGATTTGACAGACCCCTATCAACTCGAGGAAATTACCGAATCTGTCTGCATCATCGTTGAAAAAGTCTACGCTAGCTGCTTACAAAGGGAATGCTTCCCAGCCTTCATAGTGACCCTACCCACTGGCGTACCGCCGTTCACCTTTATCAGCATGACTTTCTCTACAGGTGTGATCGTTCCTGGTAGTGTCGTCATCACTCCCATCCCAGCTCGCCCCAATTTCTCGAGAGTACAGTTCACGATTCAGATCCCTTATTCGCTAACCTTACGAGATTCCACTGGGACCTTATTTACAGTCACAGGGAACCTGCCAGATATCAACAAAGATATTGTGATGTACTTCCCGCCAACTCGGCCAGAATTCGACTTTAACCTGAGAGTTGAAACAAGAACCGAAGTATTAACCAGCCCATTGTTCACGTTAACTACGATTCAGCTCGCTATCGGCAGCTTCGTAATCACAAAAGTGACCGGTTTAGTTCAACTTCTTATTCCGGCCTTCGGATTCTGCCCAGAACCTCCACTCTGCGAGGAATTCCCTGATATCCCAGAAAATCCTTGCCTTAATTTCTTTGACACAACTCTCACTCCATTCCCCAGTGATTTCTTCCCACCACAGCAGGATACTTGTCGATAACCCTTTATCATGTAGTTGTACCCCCTCTTATGTCATAAATCGTTGCCCTTCTAAGCAGAAAGGGCCGTCCTCACGGCCCTTTCTTTGCACTGAACTGTATCACATGGGTACGATGACAGAAAGGAAGTGATCGTATTGGCCCTCCTAACTCGAACCATTTTAACCTCTCTTATCCTGACCTATGAGAATAACTCTTCATATTTGCAAATCGATCCCCAGGGATGTGCCCTATTCAGAGAAAACAATCCGGAACCCGTCTATCGAATCCAAGAACCTCTGCTTTTAGCCCATGGGATCATGACTGATTCTAAAACTACTCATCTTGTCTTACTCAAAACAAATGGAGATCTGTGTTACACTCTTATTTCTGGAACGGGGACACCTCAGACGACGATAATCGCCAAACTAGACGTGCGTGGAACTCGATACCGCCGACTTTTTCTGTTTCCGCAAGGTAAGATAATACATATCTTTTACGCATCGACTCATCAATCCATACCTGGACTGTGGCGTATCCATCATCGTGTTTGGAACGGTACCTCCTGGCAGAGTACGCATATGGGCGAAGTAGTTCACCCTCGAGAACCCCTTTATCACGTTAACTTGGATAGTCAAGGAAACCTACACTTCTTAACTATAACCTTCCAAGGTCGATATTCTCTGCTCTTTACAAACCGTTTTAACGGAACATTCCATATCTGGGGCTCTCCCACTGAAACTCTAAGAATTTCAGGTGAAGTCATCGATATGACCACACTCATGACATCAGATAACGGTCATCATCTCTATTGGGTCGTAAAAACTTCCAGTGGGCAGTATGAACTGCGCTCTGCGCAACAGATGGATGCCCATGAGCTAGCCAGTGCTTGGCATCCATCACCTGCCCCCATCAAAACCTTCAACACTCCTATTAAAAACATTGGGGCTTTAGAAATAAACGGGATTCTTTGGCTTCTTGCCTATACAGGAGAAGAGAACCTTATGCAAAATGATGGAAGTGGATGGAAACTAGTTTCTTCGCATACCCCTTTCCGCCAGCTCGTACAATGGGTGCATAAAGGCAGAAGGAATTTTCATCAAACTTACTGGTTAGAGGATCAAAGGGTGAGACATGCACCGGCGTTTCACCACGAATTAGGCTTTAGTATTCATCAGCAGACCCCTTCGCCCACTCCATACAAAACCGTTCCCGCCCAGACTTTTCAACCCGTTCCTCCCCCTGTACCTGCTTTCTATCCCGAGCAACTACCTTCCCATTGCGACCCTCTTTCGGCTGCTTCTGTCATGGAGAATATTTGCAAGGCCATCCCCTCAAAAATTACCCCACTTGAATCAAATACCCCAAACCTTGATGTAGTAACAAAAAATCCAGTTGCTGATTCAGAGGATATCTCCGTAACATCCACTACCTTTGAAGTACTCGAGCTAATCCAAGCATCTGAAACTACTGAAGGCCTTGAAGCACCAGAGGCCCTAGAAGTGCCCGATCCCCTTATAGTACCTGAATCCCTTGTAGTACTTGAAACTCCTCAAGTATCTGAAAAACCTACGGAGAAGGTCCTCCAGCCCTTGCCTGTAAAAGAAAACGAAGAACTCCAATCTTTAATCAAAACGGTCGCCCATCTCGAACAAGAAAACTCTCTTCTCAGCCTTGCTGTTCAAGACATGCTCTCCAAGTTTGATCAAATCATAGGAGTTATCTCAGAAAATGCTCTTCAAGTCAGACAAGAAGCCGATCTCCTGCCTTTTGATGAACTGGAACCAGTCAAGGAAGCCATGTCCCATCTCGAAAAAGAAACTCAAAGTCTATCCCAAGTTCTTCAAGTCATGCTGGTTAAACAAGAGGAGCGTGACACTTCACTCGAGAAACTGGAGACTCAAATTTGTCAACTTCAATCGGAAAAAGACGATGTGAAAAATAAAGGGGGTTTTTGGAACAAATGGCTCACCTAGATTTAAACACCAATCTTGCCGATATTCTGAGCAAGTATCCACAGACAGCCAAAGTTTTTCGAAAGTTCGGTATTTTGACATCTGGTTGAGGGGCCAAAAGCATACTCAATATGAGCGTGGAGCAGGCTGCTCAACGATACTATATTAACTCGGCAACCCTCATTAAAACTTTAGAATTTGCGATTGAACAAACAAACCATCAATGGAGACACTATGAATGAACGTTCTGTTTTTGAATGATTCCTCCTTGTTGTGTCAGGGATTGGCCTCGGGTTTTTCTCCGCTGGACGACATCCGTTATATCCCAGTCCATCAATCCGGTTGGGAAGACCGTTTGACCACTTTGCTAAAGGCTTGGAAGCCCAAGTTTGCCTTAGCTGAAGGTGTTTCGATTTCTACAGTAGCTCTAAAATTATTTCCTCTTTTACGACGTCATGCACTCCCCCTCGTCTATTGGGCTATTGATGATCCCCCAGACTGGCGTCGTATGTCCCGTCCTCTGGCACGCGGAGCTAGTCTGGTTCTTACTCCCGCGGGCGAATGTCTTCCCCTTTATCGGCGAGAGAAACTACGCGCCTTGTTTTTTCATTTTGCCTGCAATCCATCCTTTCATCATCCTTCCGAACCGTCGCTGGAGTATACTTGCGACTTACTTCTCGTTGCCAATTACTATACCTCGTATCCTCAACGGAAAGTTGGGCTAGAGACAATCCTTACTCCCTTGCTCTCAGGATCGTTCCATTTGAAAGTTTTCGGTAATGAACACTGGCTGGCGAATACAGATCATTACACCTTAGGTTCCGGAATATATCAAGGATATTTACCCTACGACCAATTACCGTACGCCTATTCCTCGGCCAAGATCGTTCTAGGCTTACACTCTGTGATCGACTCTCCCACGATGATGAGCATGCGAACCTTTGAAGCCTTAGGTTGTCGAGCCTTTTTCCTGACGCATTGGTCCCCAGCCATTGAAAATACGTTTAAAAACCATGTGCATCTCGTCTGGAGCCGTCATCCAGATGAGACGATTGAACTTGTGCGTTTTTATCTTAACCGTGAGGACCTCCGTCATAAAATTGCTCGCCAAGGCCAAGAAGAAGTCTACCGCAACCATACTTATCAACACCGCATCCAAGCTATCCGTCAAGCTCTCGAAAGGTTATAGACCTCGAACTTCCTAATCTTTTTCATGCCGTTTGACAAATCCCTTTAATGAGTATCTTTGGGGAGGATTCTATATGAAAGTGCTTTTCCAAGCTCGCCCGGACTTCATGAAAACCCCTGCTGGCGATACTGTGCAGATGGTATCGACCGGGCAAGAGCTAAAAAAACTCGGCGTTGAAGTGCATCTTTCCACTGATCCTAATCTTGATCTGTCTCCCTATGACTTAGTTCATATTTTCAATATCACCCGTATTAAAGAGAGTTATCTGTTCTTTCTCAATGCCCAAAAGCAAAGAAAAAGGATTGTCATTTCTACAATTTATTGGCCTCCAAATGCTTACTTTAAGCGGGAAGGTGCAAGTCCCAATGCCCTAGCAGTCTGGAAACATATGCAACCCATGCGAGCTCGCCTCGTGGGGGAATGTGATCTCTTACTCCCCAATAGTCAAATTGAAATGGACGTTCTCCGACAGGACTTTCTCAAATCTTCTTCTCATCAAGTGGTTCCGAATGGGTTTCCAGATACATTCATCGGCGCAACCCCTCAGCTATTCCGGGAACAGTTCCCTGATCTTCCCCAAGAATTTGTGCTCTGTGCAGCCAGGATATCTCCAAGGAAAAACCAACTTTGGTTGGCAAAGGTCTGTCATGACCTTGATCTTTCTCTCGTTCTCTTGGGGCCTGTTAATGATTTAAATTATTATAAAAGTTTGACATCTTATTCAAACATCACCCATATTGGCACTCTGCAGGGTGCACTTCTTGCTTCGGCTTATTCGGCTGCCAAAGTACATGCATTACCCAGTTGGTTTGAAACCCCAGGCTTGTCGAGCTTAGAGGCTGGAGCGTGCGGTACCATTGTAATCTCAACAGACCAAGGAAGTCCTAAGGAATATTTCCGGGATATGGCCCTTTATGTGCACCCACAAGATGACCTAAGCTTACATATTGCCCTTGAACAATCCTTCAATGCCTCCCCCCTGCCCTTAATGCAGCACATACACAACCATTATCCTTGGTCCAAAGTTGCAGAGATTACATTGGAAGCTTATAAAACAGTCATCGAGTAGATATAGTATACCTAATGTAAGAACGGAGGAATTTCTCCCTCCCTTTATTAAAACAGGTCGCCGTGATGCTCGGTGATTAAGCCTACTACGCAAAAATACAGGGAAGGATTTCTCCCTCCCTTTTGCTAAAACAAGTCGCCGTGATGCTCGGTGGTTAGCCCTACTGCACAGGCATATCTCAAAAAACTATTGACACTAGCAATCACGATACGAAGATCGACCGTTAAAAGTTCAATGCCAACTAGTGAAACTCTTACATAACCGTCAATGACTACTCCTTTTTCTAGAATACGATCAACAACTTCTGCTAAGCTTGAGGAATCGACATCCTTTTTCATGCATTTTCCCTCCTCTCCCTATCCTACCATATCATATGTAAGGTGGAGGACAAGGGTGATTGAAAATCTTATCGGATAAAACTAAAAATAACAGGGAAGGCTTTCACCCTCCCTGTTTACTCAATAATTCAAACTCGGTATTTAGGTCTATTTATAATTGGCTCTATTTCTTTTTCGGCTTTTGAGCTAACTTTCTCAACCTTATCTGGCTGAATTAAAACTGGTTCTGTATTTGCAGTAATCGCTTGTTGTTCAGATACTCGCGCACGTGACGAAAGATAAGGATCATGCGCCCACCAGTCAATCCCCATTTCTTTAGCTTTATCCACAGAAGCTACAAGCAACCGTATTTTGATATTTATTAGTTCAACATCCGCCAAAGATATTTTTATATCCCCGGCGATCACGATTCCCTTATCTAAGATGCGTTCTAAGAGATCTCCTAAACCACTACTGTTATTCGAATGTTGAATTGCCACACTCCTTCCCCCTTCCTACATAAGCTTTCCCAAAGGTCCAAGATCTAGGTTTAAATCTTCCTCTTTTAGTCCAAAGATCTCGCGCATTTCAATCATTTTGTTTTCCAATTTTAGAAAGGTTTCCCCCATTTCCTCTATTTCCCCTTCCGTTAATGTCCCTCCATCAATGCGCCGCAATGCTTCGTGTTCCATAACTCTCCTTAATAATTCCACCAAACTAAGTACAAGTTTTGCAAGTCCCTGATCCGCATTATCTTGATTAGCATTAACACGACCTACCTTGCTTTGCCCTTCAAAATCTATAATGCGCTCGGCAACCTTAATACCGGATTCGTCATCCTCAATCATGAGGTAACCCTCCTATTCTCCATGTCAAAGATTCGCGAATAAGAAAACTCTCCGGCTTTAGAGAAAATGAACTGAAATGAAAGGGGGGCCACGGTCCCGTCCATTCATCTGTAATATCAACTTCCTCTAAAAGGGTTTTTAATTCGTTGATAAATTCTTGGTTGAAGGTATTAGGCACTAAAAACCCCAAATTAATTCCGGCTCCCCGAGTTTGAGGGATTTCAGACCAATAGTCCTTAATCCACGGGGTTAACCGTAAGCAAAAATGTGAGATAACCTCTCGGGCCTGCAGCACTTCCTTTTCTATCAATTGATGCCATACCCTCATCCGATCAAGATAATCCTTCCCGCTTTGCACATTCTCTCTCAATGATGAATAAGATAAATGAGCGAATTCCTGATTCCTTTGTAGAATAGTCAAACAATACTCCGAACACCCCTCCACTTTGTCAAAACACAGATCCAATTCTGTTTTATAAGTCAATAAAAGCTCAGCCAAGTGAACCTCATCCGAAACACTCACACCGGACTGTATCGGTAGCACAGTTAACTGAAGGCGTCGGATTTGTTCAAACCACTCCAACATAGCCAATAGAAAATCCTTCTTCGTCTTGAATATCTCCATTGGGGACTTACACCAAATTACACTGTTCTCTCCCACAGTTGTTAATTCAGTCGACAACGGTGGTTCACTAGGTAGATCGGTACAATTACGAATAAAACCCAAGAGATAAGGCTGTTTCATAAATTCACGTCTTTCTTCAAAGGTTTCTCTTCGAGCATCGTCTGTACCGATGTGAGAACGAGTTTTAAATTCAAATAAACTAAATCAACATTGCCACAGCTAAGAATAAGATCACCGGAAATAACGACTCCTTTATCAAGCAATTTCTCCACGACATCAAGTAGCGTAACTTGTTTTGAATTTGCAATATCACCCACCCATAGTTGCCTCCTCATTAGTTAACCTTGAAAAGTGATAGGGCGGCCAAGGACCGGATACCTCTAAAATAAACCCTAGCGGATCACCCTTTTCGTCAAATTCCACCAACTTTTTATCCCATTCTTCATGACGTTCCTTACTTAATAAAGCTTGAACCGCAAAAACAACCTGTTGTCCCTCCGGCGCAACAACTCCAGCCTTATCTAGGAGGATGACTTCCGCGATATTATTTAAATCTTGGTAGAGAGATTCCCCATAGTCATCCAAAACTCGTTCCATTTCTTCTGCTATCTTTTTCTCCCATTGGCGTTTCTGAAAATACCCCCCTCCGCCTTGTTCCCCTGAATAGGGTTGCTCTTCATGAAGTTTTTCTAAAAGCCGTTTATGATTGACAATAAGTTTAACATGCATCTCCTTATGGCCGCCTAGCCTTTGCAAATTGCCTTGTATTATCTCGGCGTTGAGGGCTAATTGTTGTTTTATATTTTCCTCATCGGTAAAGATTGTACAAAATGGCAGGGGGATGACCGACCTACCCTCCATGACTATTAATAAAGTTTCTTCGTGACGCCGCGCATGACTCTCTACCCAGGCCATATCCTCCAAATAAAGATGGAGTGACTCTTCATTGTACTCTCTTCGAGGGACTGGGCAGACAAGCATACCCAGGTTTCCATTTTCAACAATGCGACATGGCCTGTCCTCCATGCCAAGCAAATCAACATTATCCTCTGGATTTGCTTTAATAATGCCAAACGCGTACAAAACCTCTTCATCGGTAAATGGTGTGGGATCAGCTCTACTGAAATCACACACCTTGCTAACTTGACAGGTATTATTGACCTCACTGATTAAGACTTGAGGAGCAGTGTCCTCTTTCTTCGCTTCTGAGACTTCTTGGTGCTCTGTTGTGGAAACCCCTAGACAAGACCACTCTTGAAAAAGGCCCTGGATGACAGTTTCACCTGCCTCTCTCAAACGTGCCATAATCACTTCTTCTAATTCTAAGATTACCTTGTCCTCGCATTGATGCACAAGCCTTTCTACTTTCTGTTCCCACCCTCGAGGGGACCACTTCATTCTTCTATCCCTCTTTCCTGACCCTCCATCAATCGTTCAAATAATCGTTTTTCATGTTCACGATATTCCTCTAGGGTAATTTCTTTATTTTCTAGCATATACTGCCGTTGGCTGAGTTCTCGCCGTATGGCTTCAGGGCTATAGTACTCTGCTTCGGCATGTTCAATAATTTGTTTGATTGCCCAAATCGGAAATCTAAACATAATCTATCTGTCCTCCAGGCCAAGAATTATTGTACCGTTCATTATTCGTTTACAAAGTGGTGCGGTGCCCAAGGGCCTGTATATTTAAAAATCATCGTAGCAGAGTACTTTTCATAAAGAGTTCCAACGGCTTGATCAAAGTCCTCTTCCTTCTGGCGTTCGACCAAAAATACTCCATCAAAGGCTTGAAATTCATCCATTGGATCTTTGACCAACCACTCGTCAGCTAACGGACGAAGCGTTGCGAGAAATGACTTTTCTAATTCTTTACGCTCATAATCCGCAACTTCCATAGTTGCCTTGCCAAACTCTACAACATCGTAACCCTGGCCTTCCCCTCTTTCTATCGCTTTTTTCCAACGCCCTAAGCGTTTGTTTTTCATCATCGTATCTTGGAAGCTCTCTTTTTTCCACCAAACCTTAAGCTCGACTTCTATTTTGTTATCTAAATTGGTGAGAAACCTGAAATATCGTTTTTTCTCTTTTTTAAGAACCATATGAATTTCTTCTTCTTGATCAAATAAGGTCCCAAAACGCAAAGGAACTACCGTGGTGTGCTTAATAACTTGACAAAGCACTTCCGTGTAAAGACTCATACTTTCTCTCGTAGCCGTTGCCATCGAGTCATCTTCAATCTTAGCGCAGAGCATCCCAAGTTCCCCTTCTACAATGAGGCAGGGAGGCTCTTGCTTAGGGCCTAATTTCAGGGATTCAACCTCAATGGATTTTGCCCGAATAATACCGTAACCGTAATACAATCTTTCCCACCCCTTATTGAAAAAAGAAAGTCATGTCATGACACGACTTTAAAATTCTTATTCCTTGTCATCTATTTGACCAATTTCGTCTCGTTCACGCAAACCGATCCTCTTATATCCTAAAATTTCTAATTTGCCACTGACTTCTACCTCATAAAGCCCCACAACGTCATCAAGTGCTCGGCGCCGCTGATAGTCAGAATCCTCGATCGTTTCAACTTGTACAATCCAGCCGTTTTCGCGTCGCCTAACGCCAATGACATTTGCCTCTTTTTGTAGAATACTTTGGAAGAAGGTTTTTACATCATTGACTAATTGTTGGATATCCATGCTCAATCTCCTCCTTTAATTCCTCATTATCGAGGAAGAGCCTGTAAGGGTTAGCCCGATGGCGGAAGCGTATTTTAAATAGGTATCCACTGAAGCGATCACAATACGCGCTTCAATGGTTATGAGTTCAATTCCAACCAAAGAAATCCTGACAAAGGCATCAATGACAATTCCCTTATCAAGAATGCGGTCAATGACCTCCGCTAAACTACTTGACTCTACGCTTTTACTTAATGCCATGATCTGACCCCCTTCCTAACTGCCTATGACATATATATGATAGGGATCAGAAATCATGACAAAAGTTCAATATTAATGGTTTTTTCATAGCATACTTTAATGCTCAAAAATCAGTAGGTTGGTTGTGCACACGATTTTTGAGAGTCCGTTCAAGTTTTTGCAACTCCCTTTGAACGACCTTTACCCTTTCCTCTATCACCCTAACCCGTTTAGCTATCTCCGCTCGCTCAGCCTCGAGTCGATGGAGTTCTTGGTCATACACGTGCATCTGGAAGAAACTTGGTGTATGATCGCGGATTGCAGGTCGAATTAGCTTTGGCCTTAATGCTGGAGCCTGACGCATCATTTTCACTTCCTATCATCAGGGGTGTACTTATCTAATTCCTGTTCAATAAGTTGACTCAGAACAGAATCGCGTTCTCCTTTATTCTCATGAAAAATTTCCGACCCGATAACATCCATAAGAACCTGATAGAATAAGGGGTTTTCGCGGACAGGTTTTGATCCTTTCGTCGCCAAGATCGTGGCGACCATGATTGCCGCACGAATGCTGGGCTTATTAACCTCATTTCCTCGAATCCCACGAACGATATCTACAACCCGAGCCGCTTCGCGCCAAGGCAACCCTGATCGGCCTGAAACAACTGCTACCTCCGATTCTCGGTCTAGTCGTTTTATCGTAATAGTGATGACACGATCTTTCAAAGCATCCTGAAGCACGTGTACCCCTGCGTATTCTGTTGGATTACTGGTTAAAATCACTGAAAGATCAGGGTGAACGGATAATTTTGTTTCACCCTTTTGAAGCGCAGATAAATCCAAAGTCTTCTCCTGCAAGACTGAGAGTAGTACATTATTGGTTTCTGGTCTGGAACGAGTAAAGTCATCATAGACCAAAGTATGACCGTTTCTACATGCATGGGTTATTCTTCCATCATACCAAACGCTATCCATTGATTCTTCGGCCTTCCAAACAGAATGAACATAGTTATCAAGTACTTTCTTCCTGCGCATTCCTGAGTTCCCTCCGACCAGATCAGAGGGTTTATACTCATCATTGCCCTGGAGCGTAACTACCGGGCGACCCAAAAGATCTGCGATATGCATTGCCAGAGCAGTCTTCCCCGTCCCGGCCGGTCCACAAAAATGAACCGCATAACCGGCTTGGAGATAGAGCAAAGCGCGGTTCGTTAGGTCCCTAATATATGCAGTTTCAATAAATGCATCCGGCAATTGTCTTACCTCCCTGTACGCTTTCTTAACATATATCCTCCAGCTTTATGCCCGCCCTTTGATTCTTCAGGCTTTCTTAACATATACCTTCCAGCTTTATACCAGCCCTTCAATTCTTCCTCTCGCTCTCTAGCCCATGAATTCATCTCAGCAAATTGTGAGACATCATTGGCCTTCAGTAGCTGCCCTAAGGCCGCCCTTTCAACTCTATACTTATTTAACAAACCACTCGCGTCTTCCATAATCTTCTTTTGGTCCTTCATTTGATTTGCACGATCAAGATTATTCAACTTAGAGAGTTCATCCCGATCGTTTTTCACTCTTGTCCGAATTTCCGAATGGAGTGTATTCAATTCGAGCTCTCTTTGGTCAAACTCCTGACATAACACAAGCCCTAATTCGGCAAGATTCATACTCATTATTTTTTCTCCTTTCATAATAAATAAATGGGAGGGAGTTTCTCCCCCTCCCTAACAAATCTCCCAATTTAGAAATCGTGATGGAGTTCTGTTAAGCCAACTGCTGCGGCATATCTCAGCCATGTGTTAACACTCGCAATGACCACACGAGCATCGATCGCAAGCAGTTCGATACCAACAAGAGAAACCCTTACATATGCATCAATAACGATACCTTTGTCTAAAATACGATCCACTACTTCTGCTAGGCTTGAAGAATCAATGTCCTTTTTCATTCTGTTTACCTGCCTTTCTATTTTTAGAAGAAATTTTGGGGAATATCGCGAACCGAGACTTTCCACCCCTCCCCTACTCCCAATTTATGTCATCTTCAAGGAAGGTGTGCGAGCTTTTCTGCAATTAATTCTCCCTTTCCATTTTCCTTACAGATTATGTGTCACAGATACCCCCTGTTACAAAATCCAAAATTTGATATAAATCCTTACCTTGGTCAAACGGACCCAACAAAGAGTCGAATATCTAACTAGCTTAGAAGGTTATACTTATTCCATTTCTGTATCAACTTATTTGCAACTTCCTTAAAATCTGATTTTGCGGTAAAGACAACTTCATGCTCACCATGTTCATCCTTAACCTCAATGCAAAGATATTGTTCTTCTATCTCAGAATCCATAGCTATCTTTCTACCATGGTTGAATTTTTCAGGCAACTGAGATGTAATCTTGATAGAACTGATCTGGGAGAATAGAAAAACTTTCCGATTGAAGGCTATTGCATCCTTAGGATGAAAAGAAATTGCCATCGACCCTCTTTTTAATTCTGGATGACCACCGATCATTTTAATTAGTTTTGCCTTATAAGGTTTACCATACTTTTCATCGATCTCGTTAAATCCTGTGCGTACTTTCATGAGAATAATAAGTAAAACAAATAACAGAACACCACAGAAACTAACAGTAATAATACCAGACACCTCTACCTTACCTCACTTTCATATAAGATACTTACTTCAGATGAAGTTATCAAGGGACTAAGGAGTAAATTTCCAATGTGCCCAACCTAAGACTTCATGATTAGCCATCGGAAATAGTAACCTTACTCCATCTGGAGTTTAGTTGAACCTATCCAGGGGCTTAGTGCCACTTTTCTTCCTCTGAAGAAGTGGACGCAGAGTTTAGCCTTCGGATAAGCTCCGCCAGTAAAAGTCTCCTATTATCATATTGTTAAACTTAAAATTTGCTACCTAAGTGAGTATATAAGAATGCTCATCTTCATTCTTCAAGGTACCCTAAATTAGCATGGAATTTGGAGATACCAAGTAAAGGGGGCAATGTAGGTCAGCCTCCTTTACTTGGTATCTTTTATTCGATCCAATAATTTTTCAGCCATTATTCTCAGATCATTTTTTACGCGCTCTGCTTTTACACTAACATTCAGAAAATCAAGTACCCCTACAACTGTTCCGCAGTCTGCACACTGTACGAAGAGCACTGCTCGCGTCGTTCCTTCTAAATTATTGGCGTGGACAACCTCAAATTTACTACCTCCACATTTTATGCATCGGGATTGTGCCATACTCAATCACTCCCCTTATTCCGAGGTCATAACGTTTATTTCCCTATCGTCCAATCAGAAATTCTAGCTTCCCCTAGCATAATATTCACTCTATCTATAAAAAGTTTTAGATTAGTGCGTAATAAATTATTACGTGTTACGCATAATTTCAGCGGTCTTTTCCTTAACTAGGATGACGAAGGTCATTTTTAACATGATTGAGGAAGTTAAGAATATATTCCATAGTGTGGAATGATACAATTATTATGAAAAGGAAGGGATATTCTTTGCACGGAACCTATATTGGGAACCAGAAAATGCTTGTTTTTCCAGCTTGGGGCGGAGGAAAATTAATTCTTCCATCGGAGGATTTAAGCCTAATGCCCGAACTTATACAAACTGGGTTGATCGAGCCACCCCTTTCCCGGTATCTCATTAATCATGTGAAAGAGTCCTCCGTTGTGATGGATATTGGCGCTAATATTGGTTACTACACAGTCTTACTCGGTTATTTAGTTGGATTATCCGGAAAAGTTATTGCTTATGAGGCAAATCCTCAGATTTTCTCTATACTACAAGACAACGTCTCCCTTAACTATCTGTTTGATCATGTCCAAGTGATCAATAAGGCAGTTTATTCGACTAGAACAGTCTTACCCTTCCATATGTCAAGAAAATTCAATGGAAACTCCTCCATTAATAAGCACAATGAAACCTATACCAAGAACTATCCAGGGGATAGTTTCATTGAAATTCAAGTAAACGCAGAACCCCTTGATATTTATCTGAACACTGTAGAAAGAGTGGATTTAATTAAGATCGATATAGAAGGCGGAGAATATCAGTGTTTCTTGGGAATGGAGAATCTTCTTCGTAAGGGTCGAATTAAAAAGATTATATTCGAGTACAACTGGGAGATGTTGCAACAAGACGCTGAGCCATTTTATAAATTGTTAAAAATGTATTCTAACGAAGGTGCAATATATCATTCTTTTTCCCCACAGGGGGAACCAGTTTCTTTAAGTATAGGCGATTTAGCTGATCGAAGTTATCCAAATGTGTTAATGGAACTATAACATAAGGCCTATTAATTCTAAGTATCTAAAGTGAGTACTACAAAGGGATCACTGAGTATAGGCTCTGTGATCCCTTTGTAGTACTCTACATCAATTCTCTCTGGAAGATAATAATTTTCCTACAATTTTCCTTCCTTTCTCATTCATACCTGAGATTTTCAGCTTGCATGCTAGTATAAAATAAAGGAGACCGGAATTTCCGGTCTCCTTTATTTTATACTACAACTCTCCCTGGAAGAAAATATTCAGAGTAACCGCACTCGCTGCATTCACAGCACTATAGTAGACTCGCGCATACTTTAGAAAAATCGATGAAACTAAAGTAGTCAATGAGTTCTGGTTAATCGTAACAGGGCCTGCCTCATCTAACCAGTTTGTCCCATCCGGGCTGATCTGCATTTTTACCAGCGCCTGGGCATTTGCAGCTAATGAGGCGTTGACTACGCCAAAGGTCCATGTTTCGACACCTAAGACGGTATAGGTCGTATCTCCACTTCCTGCCGTATTTGTGATATTTGCACGAGTAGCGGAAACATCGGTTGTCGCACTGATCATGGCAAGTCCTGCGGATGTGATAAGCAGACCGCCGGTCGGCGGAGTTATCGCTAAACCACCTGTTGGGGGTGTGATTGCTAGCCCGGATGCCGGTGCAGTTACCGTCAAGCCATTCGTCGGGGCGGTGATTGCCAAACCCGTTGACGTAATCGCTAAACCGTTAGTCGGTGGGGTTATTGCTAAGCCACCCGTTGGAGGGGTGATCGCAAGCCCTTCTGCCGCTGCGGTTACCATCAAGCCATTCGTCGGTGCAGTGATTGCCAAACCCGTTGACGTAATCGCTAAACCGTTAGTCGGTGGGGTTATTGCTAAGCCACCCGTTGGAGGGGTAATTGCTAACCCTGATGCTGGTGCGGTTACCGTCAATCCATTCGTCGGGGCGGTGATTGCCAAGCCAGTTGACGTAATCGCTAAACCGTTAGTCGGCGGGGTGATTGCTAATCCACCTGTTGGAGGGGTAATCGCTAACCCTTCTGCCGGTGCAGTTACCGTCAAGCCATTCGTCGGGGCGGTGATTGCCAAACCCGTTGACGTAATTGTCAGGTTACCCGAGGAATCCGTGTTTAAGGCTGCATTGTTACTTCCAAATATCTTGACCTTTGCTTGATCAGGATTGTCTTGAAAAATTTTAAAATTTGCCATACCTTTACTTATCCCTTCTTTCCTAATGCAATACATATTTATCCATTACATACTACATGATATTCTCTATCTCGACGGAAAGTTTCAGTTTTAGTATGCATATATTAATGAAACGAAAAAGAGATGCGAGGCAAACAAACGATGGCGGTAAAAGTTAGTTTGTGCATGATCGTAAAAAATGAAGGTCAAATCCTGAGGCGATGCCTAAATAGTGTATCTGGTCTTGTCCATGAGATCATTATCGTGGATACTGGGTCTACTGACTCTACGTGTGAAATCGCTCGCCAGTATGGTGCTATCATTCATCATTTCCTTTGGAACGATAATTTCAGTGATGCCCGGAACGCCTCCTTGGCTCTCGCTCAAGGGGACTGGATTTTATTTTTAGACGCTGATGAAGAGATATCTCCCGAAAGCCGGGAGATTTTAAGCCGCCTCGTTGAAAATGAGACGGTTGAAGGTTATTTTGTCAAAATCATGAATCACCTTGGAAAAGAGGGTTGGATCGAAACGGTTCCCGATCTTGTTTTTCGGCTCTTTCGTAATAAAAAAGAGTATCGCTTCCGTGGTGCGATTCACGAACAAATCGCCGACGTTATTTTAGAGAAAAATCCCCAAGCCCGTTATCAGGTTGCTGAGGGTCTTATCCTTATCCATCACGGTTATTTAGACGAAGTAATCAGGGAGAAAGATAAGAAGTTGAGAAACCTGACCTTGATTGAAAAGGAACTAGCTCAAAATCCTACCAACCGATTACTACAATACCATTATGGAGTGGAGCTATTTCGGGCCGAACGATATGCAGAAGCAGCCGCCGTTCTCATCAAGTCTGCGAATGACCTTGATCCGAACACAATCTACCTCCCCAAGCTCTTACGCTATATTGTGATGGCTCAACACTCTTCCGGTCAGCTCCAGGAGGCCCTCCATTCTGCCACACTCGGACTCAAGTTCTTCCCCAATTATGCAGATTTATATTATTATACAGGTCTTATCCTGCTAGACCTTAAACACTATTCTCAAGCACGAAATGCCTTTCTCCAAGCCTTATCTATGCCCGAACAACCTCCTCAATACGCGTCCTTTGCCGGAATTAGGGGATTTCGGTCCTATTACTATCTTGCTCAAATCTCGGAATCTTTTATGGATGAGGAAGAAGCACTCAAGTACTATCTCTATAGCCTTCGCGACAACCCCAACTTTACCCACGCCCTAGAAAGTCTGGTTGGCATTCTCAAACCAACCAAAGAACCTGAATATACGATGGAATGCCTAGAAAAGGTCTGTGATTTCTGCACACCTGCAGCTAATCGACTGATGGGGGACATTTATTTTCGTCACGGAGCCTACGGTCTAGCCTTAAAGTATTTGGACCAAGCTGAGGACGGGTTCCCCGTTTCAGCCGATATCAAATTGAGAAAAGCGATCTGTCTCATTCAGGAACGGCGATTCTTTGAAGCATTAAGGCTCCTTGAAGATTTCCCCCCGGAAAGTCCTGAATACCCGATTGCTACGGTCAATAGGCTATTCTACTTCTGGATTCAGGACAAATCCCAAAAAGTCCGAACCCTCTGGAACGAACTTCATGCCTTTGGATTAGCCCAAGATACGGAAAACGTTATTTCCTTATTTCTAGCCTATTCAGGAAAAAACGCTGCTTCTCCTCAAATAATTTTGGGTCCGGAAGGGATGTTACTTTTACTGGATATTGTCCAACGTTTGATCGCAATGCGAGAATTTAATCGGGCAATGTACTTCTTACATTCTCTGCACCCAAATTGCTTGATCGAGTATTACCTGAAAATTGCCCAACTATTTATAGCCTATAGCGAGGAAAGCAGAGCCATCCTCTTTTTACAAACCTTGATCAGAACAAATCCATCGGCTGAAGCGCATTTTCAGCTTGCCGAAATCTACTCCCAGCTAGGACAGCTTACTGAAGCAGAGAACCATTATAAACATGCCGTGGATATCGACCCAGAGACTCCTCGCTACTATATTCGTCTCATCAACCTCTATACTGCTTGGCGGCGAAACATCCTGAATGAAGCCTTAGCAAAATACCCGGAAAACTACGTTTTCAAGAAGTTATCGGAGGAGGTCTCGTCCAGCCATGAACGAGCGGATTAGCCTCACTATGATCGTAAGAAATGAATCCGTTTATTTAGCGGATTGCCTAGAAAGCGTTAAGAGTGAAGTCGATGAAATCGTTATCGTCGATACAGGGTCTACCGATGATACCATCAGCATTGCCCGGCGTTATACTCCCAATGTCTACTCCTTTCCTTGGAACAACGATTTTAGCGCCGCCCGAAACTTTGCCATAGAGCATGCTTCAGGGGATTGGATCTTAGCTCTGGATGCCGATGAAGAAATCCAGTTTCAAGGTCCGAAGAGCCTTCATGCCCTGCTAGACAGGGAAAAAGACAAAGAAGCTTTTTTGCTCCCTCTTCTTAATCCCGTCTCAGATTCAACCGGCGAATATAATACATTTTATGTTCTCCGGTTGTTCCGAAACAATGGGGGCTATCAGTATGTCGGTATGATTCATGAACAGGTCTCCCTTCCAGACCAACAAAAAGTCGGCCTTGCCAAGGGCCCTATCCTAAAGCATAAATCGTTGCCCCTCAAGATACGGCATCAAAAGAGAATCCGTAACCTTAACCTGCTGAAAAAAGCTTCTCAAGAAGACCCTCATAACCCCTTTTTACATTATTACCTGGGGGTCGAGTGGCTCATGCTTGGTAAACCGGCTTATGCACTCCCGTTCTTGCAAAAAGCCTACTTCAGCCTATCCGACGAAAACTTACTTTTTCGAGCACCTGCTCTAAAGTACCTTATCTTATCCTTCAGAGCGTTGGGCCGTCTCGATGAAGCCCTCTCCCTTTGTCTTGAAGCAAGCCTTGACTACCCATCCTTTACAGACATCTTTTATCTAGGGGGCCTTCTCTTCGAGGAAAAGGAAGAATACCCTATTGCCCTAAAGTGGCTTGACCATGCCATTACTTGCGGTAATCCCCCAGCTTTGTTCAACCATCTGACCGGTTCAGAAAGTTTCCTAGCTTACTATCACTTGGGTTTTTGCTACGAACAGATCGGAAAAATTCCAGAAGCCAGAGAGGCCTATGAAACAGCTCTTAAGCTCAACCCCAGCTATCCTTACCCTCTTTACTCCCTCTTTTTAATCCTGCTTCGTGAAAAAGGCTCCTCTCTTAGTTATCAGCACCTTGAGGATAGCGGATTTCTTAATGACCCCCTTCTTTGCCTCACGTCTGCGGATTTGTTTTTCCTTGTCGAAAATGTGGAACAAGCCTATCTCTGTCTGGAAAAACGTAAAAACCTTTTTCTAAAGGATGAACGGTTCCCTTTTTACTACAGCAAATATTGCATCTATTCCGGCAGAGTACACGAAGGATTTAACCGCTTGCACCAAATGACTGTGGATCACTCTTTTTACAAAGACGGTCAAAAACTTTCGATAGTGGCGCTAATTCTGCTCGGTGATTTTCAAAGCGCTCGATCCTTAGCGATCTCGTTCTGGAAACATCCCTCAACCCGGTGTGAGGCGCATATTTTTCTGTATATTCTTCGATTTATGCAAAATAACAAACTTCCCACACCTTCGCTTAAAGTACAAGAAACAGATATTCTCAACCCTACTCTTGAACTGTTGGCTGACTGTAAGCGTTATCGCTCTCATGAGAGCTATCATAATCCCCTCGTTGCCACTTACAGCCTGGGCCTCGAATCCCTAATTAAATTCACCGAAAAGGGTTTCCATCAACTTATCGATGACTACGACCAACGATTACTGGACCTTAAAAATCTCCTTGTCGCTAAGTTTGGAAATTGTGGGATAAGTAAATGAAAACTCAAAAGACCGTAAGCTTATGTATGATCGTCCAAGATGAAGAAGACTGTCTTCTGTCAGTACTCCAAAGCGTCCAAGGTTTAACGGATGAACTAATCATTGTTGACACGGGAAGTACGGATAGAACTCCCCAATTGGCTCTCGCCGCGGGGGCAAAACTATTTCACGCCACTTGGACGAATGACTTCTCTGTCGCCAGAAACTTCGCCCTCCAACAAGCCACGTCGGATTGGATCTTAGTCCTAGATGCAGACGAAGTTCTTGAATCGATCGACCCCGAGACCTTCTCCGCACTCTTAACCAATGATCAGATTGAAGGATATTTTCTTCAGATCAGAAATATCCTTGATTCAAGTCAAATTGAATCAAGCGATCAGGTTGTGCGATTATTTCGAAATAAACCAATTTATCGATTTGAGGGAGCCATTCATGAACAAGTAACCCCTTCGATTCTTAGAACCAATAACGGCAACGGGTTAGCCTCAGCACCTCTCACGATTCATCACTTTGGTTACCTCAAAGATCGCCTGCAAACAAAAGAGAAATTTACTCGAAATAGCGAGATCATCAAGAAGGAACTCCAGCAGAATCCGAACAATCCCTTCCTCCTCTACTGCCTTGGGCTGGAGTATTATCAACAAGATTCAATCTCTAAGGGACTGAATCAGCTTTCCAAGGCCTTAGTGCACATGTCGGGTCACGAGGGGTATTTTGAAGATGTTCTCCTCAATATGGCACTTGGCTATCTACGTCTTGAAGAAATCACTCCATTAAGTGACTTTCTAAGTAAAGCCTTAAGAATGTACCCCGATCACGCGGATTTCCTTTTTCTCCGAGGTACCGCTAACTTCCGGCAAGGGAACTACCCCCAAGCAACAGAGGATTTAGAACAATCTCTAAGTATCGGAACCATTAAGCTTGCAACCTCTTACCAAGTGAGTTGTCTCTTAGGGGATGTCCATCACTCTTCTGGGAATTTACAACAGGCGTACGAGGCTTATATTTGTGCTCTCGAATCGTCCCCTACCTCCTCTTATCCTTGGCAACAATTACTCAGCCTGATTCAGAAAGGCTACCCGATCGATGATCTGCTCGATTACCTCTGGAAGTATTCTAGGCAGGTAACAGGTTGCCCTAACCTTGCTGCGAACCAACTTTCAAGCCCCGAATCCAGTCAAGCTCTGCTTTATGAATACGCTCATAAGTTAGTGACGCTCGCACTTAAAGAAATACATTTTTGTAGTGTGATCATCGAAGAAAACGACATGGGGTCCACTTATTTTAATCTAAAAAATCAAGTTGAGAGTACTATACAAGATGCCCTTCTCATCTTCTGTCACATTTTCATGGATTCTAAGGTAACTATCGGGTTCCAAGGAAAGGAGCATATAGAATGAACCATCGTGTTCTCCTAGCCAGCCCCGTTAAACAACAGGAACGCATCCTCTTTGAATTTTTGGAGTCACTCCTGCATTTAGAGACCAGTCAAGTAACGCTTGATTTTATTTTGATGGATGACCATAATGACCATACTCTGCTCAGCCACTTTGCCCTCCAACGACCGAATGTCCGGATTTTACCGGGTGATACGAAGGAAGATTATCTCCGTGATGAGTCAACCCACTATTGGCGGGAGGATTTAATCTGGAAAGTGGCTCGCTATAAGGATTATTTTATTAAAATTGCCCTTGAGGAAGGATACGATTACCTTTTTCTCGTCGACTCTGATCTCTACCTAAATCCTAAAACCTTAACCCATCTGCTTTCTCTGAAAAAGGACATTGTCTCAGAAGTCTTTTGGACACGGTGGAAACCTGAGCTCATTCCCCTTCCCCAAGTATGGATGGAAGATCAATATTCTCTGTACAAATCGAGAAGAGGGGAGCCGCTCAGTGACAAGGAAATCAGCCAAAAAAATCTGGAATTTCTTCAGATGCTCTCCCGTCCAGGCACTTATAAAGTCGGAGGGTTAGGAGCTTGTACCCTTATTAGTCGTCGGGCCCTGGAACGAGGAGTCTCTTTCCAAGAAATCTATAACTTAGGGCTCACCGGCGAAGATCGCCACTTCTGTATTCGAGCTGCAGCCTTAGGACTTGAACTATATGCTGATACACATTACCCTCCTTTTCACATCTACCGAGAGTCCGAACTTGATAAATTAACGGACTATAAAAAAGGCCTGACTTACACCAAGACTTCAGACGCTGGCAAAACTCAAGTTCATGATAACTTATGCGCTCTTCAGACTGTAATCCCAGGGAAAATCACACTGGCAATGTTAGTTCGCAATGAATCCGGTCGCCATCTAAAAAGGGTCTTAAAACAGACCACGGAGTACATTGACCATGCTATTATCTTAGACGATGCCAGTGAAGACAATTCAGTCGAGCTATGCCAAGAGATCTTGCAGGGAATTCCCTTGACCCTTCTTTCAAACAAAGAACCCCTGTTCCATAACGAAATCCTCCTTCGGCGACAACTCTGGGAAATGGCCGTAAGGACCAATCCAGAATGGATTATCATCTTGGACGCGGATGAACTATTCGAAGAGGATGCTCCAAAACAACTGCGAGAGTTATTATCCCACTCTACTAAGGTCGATTACCTGAGCTTTCGTCTTTTTGACTTGTGGACGGAAACCCAATACCGGGACGATCCACTTTGGCAAGCCCACAGATGGTATCGACCCTTTATCGTACGCAATATTCCCAACTTCCAGGCCCAATGGCAAGAAACCCCCCAACATTGTGGAAGGTTTCCTAAAAATATTATAAATTTGCGCGGAGGCACTAGCCCTCTGCGAATCAAACATCTTGGCTGGGTCAGACCTCAAGACCGCTTAGCGAAATATTACCGTTATCAAACACTCGATCCCAACGGTACTTACGGTAATTTGGAACAATATCGCTCGATCTTGGATCCCAGCCCTAATCTTATCGTATGGGAAAAATGATTTAAAATCCCCCCAATATTTCGTAACCTTTTGTAGCACTGTTATACTCTATATATCAGAATACACCTCTGGTTCCCATCGTTATAAGCTTCTTATTTTTAAGGAGAAATTTCGAATGAACAAAACTAAAATCTTCGAATGGCTTGGTATTCGTCCCACTCACCTACATTAAACTTTTCTTGTTCTTACTAAAACTATGGAAAAAATCATGAGCAAAGTTTGACCCTTTTCCGATCACAAGCCCTGTGATCCCAATACCTATCATCGGATTTATGATCTTAACATCTAATAGCTCCAATGCATTAATTCCACTCTGGAAAGCAAGGAGTAAACCACATGCTAAACTCAACACTTCTAAAGTAAGGGGCCTGAATTTATCTGGAAAAATTGGAATAGCATAAACAATGTCTTTGAAAATTTCAACGACTTTCTCTACCACAACGGCCAAGAAAACGACTAAAGCAATTCCGTCCAAAGCCACCTTCTCCTCTTAAATCTTGATTTTCGTTCGTTAGTCTATTATATTCGAGGATAACTTATCACGTTCGTTCGGATTTCCTTCACCCATTTTGTCCCCCGAGGGGAAATGGGTTTACTAACATCATATATAATTTTTTCTTATACTTGAGCCTGAAACCAAATCCTGAGAGGATTAGTGAATTCAGAACGGTGAATTAATCGTACATACCGCAGAAAACGATTCGGGGTAAAAACGGCAAGTGCCCCCGACAATATCTCGCATTCCAAATCATCCGCAGTCCAGATAACTCCATCTGGACTGATTTGTAGTTGCACAATTGCTCCCTTTGTTCCAGTATTATGGACTGCATAAGAATAAACGCTTAGCTCAGATACATCCTTTGGTATGGTCGAAACGAAAACGTTAGAGGCAGTTACCGTTTCTGCACTTTGAACATACCTTCTTCCGGACATCTTAATTTGAACTGAACCCTCCAGGGTTGACTCAATGGGATTTCCATTACTCGCGTAGATTTTGATGCCGTCACGAGACGGTGTCAAATCCCGCAAGTCTGTTTTAATAGGGGTTCTCACATCGACAGGTATGGGAATTGGGCTAATTAGTCTTACCGGGACAGGTGTTTGAATAACCCCGATGGAATCGATGTGACGGACATATAGTTGCCCTTTCTCATCAAGCCGTAATGCTCGCTTAGGATACAGCCTCCAGCCTTGAATCTCGTGAACTGTAACCATTCCCTCCCCGAGAATTCCAACCTCAACTCGTAGTCCAGTTACTCCTGTTGGTGTGGAAAAAACTCGGGAATATTCTTCCGGCTCGGAGCTAGGTCGCACAGAGAATAGTAATTGACTCACCGCACCGAGATATACTCGAATATAGCAAATAATCCCAGCTGGCTCAGTCTCTAGAACGACTTTTATTTCCCAGCGTTGGCCTTCGCCCGCAGATATCACAACATTATTTTCTAGCATAATGCCCGCTCTTGGCCCCGACGGATGAACAATCTTAATAGCCCTTGGACCATCTGGCAAGCCAGTCCACTCCCACTTTGTCGCCGAATCTCCGCCCGCTTGAACCCATCCGTCCGGGAAATCCGGATGATTTTCTTGCCATAACAGGAAATGACTATTATAGACTTGATTTGTTTCAGTCATTTCCGCCCCACCTTTAACGCTTTTAAATCAAAATAAATTTTAAATTTGTTTAATATTTTATGTATAAGAACTTAATTTTGAGCCTGAACCCAAATTCTTAATGTGGAAGCTTCCTGTGATTGAATGATACCTGCTCTGCTTGAAGTCGTATTGCTGATTTCTAAAAAGGTCTCCGTGGACTGGGGTCTAAAACTCCATCTCGTTTCATGATTTCCTCCAATTTGAAGCCACGCCTCAGGAAACTGAAGTTGTTCCTTACTAATTTTCTGAAAATCTCCGTTATAGACTGTATTAAACATCCCTTTCAAATTTCTTCTCATTTTAGCCCTCCACTATGGGACGATTCACAAAGCACTTTCAACTTATCCTATCGTTAAACCCAGGGAAATAGCACAATAAACTAAACCTAAAGTGCAAAAAACTAACTCATGCTCAATTCTCTAGTAAATGGGGAACTTCACAAACCTATTTTCGGATAGTACAGGATGTTAATTCGATTGCCTTCCCGGAAAAGGGTGCGGTTGGCCTCATCGAACTTATATCCAAGAAATGGGCATTGATTCCTCTCCTAATTCATGCTAAATTGAGGTTGTACCAATTATATAAAAAGAACCTAAAGACATTAGCGCAAAAACTTTAAACCTCCCGACGGGGAGGTTTTTTTCTTTGTCTTAGTTAAATATTATTAATAAACAAAACAGGAAGGGATTAGCCCCACTTGGCCAATCTCTTCCTATTAGAAACCAGTACCTTCAATTTATGATATCGTTACTTACCTTAAGCATTCATAGGGATTAACTTTACGCTTCCCCATACTGCTAGGCGATCGTCTTTAATAACTACTACACCCGTAACTCCTTTGATCTCTGCGGCAAATTCTAGGGCTCTTTCTAAATCGTCTGACGTTTTAATAAGATTCCCAGTAGCTGTTGCTACCGCATCTGCCAAGGGGACTGAAGGAGAGATCACGACAACGGCATCCGCTTTGCCAAAGCTCAAAGAATGCCCCACTTTACCCGATGATGTACAAATTCCTAGGGGGGTTTGTTCCGGTCGAATCTCAATCGCCACTCGATTCGACAACGGCGAATCCCCTGCAAATATCCCAACCTTGCGAATGCGACTCGTACGCAAGAAGATGTCGCCGCCATTTTCTACAATGACGTCCCGGGAACGCTTGGCAATCGATTTCCCCACTAACTCGGCCACGGCTCCGGCGACCGCCGCCATTGGCCCCACACCTGCAAGACGACCGACTTCCGCCATAGTCTGGACAATTAAGGGGGCATTTGGCAATATCGTATAAGGTGCTAAAGCCTCCACAAAGCCGGGGTCTCTCTGGATATAATCCTCAAGCGGTCTACGACAGGCCCGAATCGTCTCCTCTACCCATTCCAGCAAGTCTTTTGTAAGCCGTTCTTTCCGCACCCCAATATCTAGGTCTGTTTCCCCCACAGTCACTTGAAAATGGACCAGATCCTCCTGGCGATGACGCTGCCGATAACTGCGTTCTACGAAATCCAATTATAGACGGACCTCCATTGCCTTCATAGGGCAGACTTTTGTACATAGTTGACAAAAAACACATTGGTCCCCATCAAAGAAGACTTCCATAGAGGGACGCTCCATATATAAGGCACCGGTCGGGCAAATGCCAGTGCACACCCCGCACATCACACACTTTTCTTCATTTCGTACAATTTCTTGGTTAAGGTTCTGAACTGAAACTCCCAGATCTCGTAAATAGCTAAGTCCTTCTTCACTTTGGTCCCCGGTAACCTCTAGGATCATAGTTCCTTCTTTTTGCGGGTTGACGTCCGCTTTAACTATATTGACCACTAAGTCATAATCTTTAACCAGACGATAGACTATGGGCTTTACCGAAATGTCTGTTCCAAAACGTAAAACTATTCTCTTTGGCGACACTTTCATCAATCCTCCTTAATACTGTGAGCGATAAAGCCGTCAGCGGGTGAGGGAAGCGCTTTAACCGGTTCTGTCAGGAGAAATTCGCCTTTTTGAATCCACCCTTTTAAAGTTGAGGCGATTTCACGGGCCCGCGGCATACTTGACAATGGAGCAGTAGTGATCTCTTTGCCATTCACCTGGATCTTTCCACTCTTTAGGTCTGCATAACTAACATACCCCAGATTACCCGGTGTAAATGAGGGATATGCTTCCCCATAGTCCACAATTGGGGCAAACAGTTCTTCATCTTTCTTAGCAGCATACCGAGCGATATCTTCATTAAGAATCGGAATGGGAACCCCTATTCCAACACTGAGGGTTGCTCCATACCCAAGGTAACTGGTACCGACAAGCCATCTAGGGCTCATTTGTTTCAGATCCCCGGTGACGGCGAGTGTTCCCCCTGCACTACCTAGTTCCTGGTCTTCTACATTAATCATGGACGGGAAATGTTGTGTACCGTTCCAAGCGACATATCCAACTCCGCCGCCAAGAAATATTTTTGTACCTACCCCGATCGTCTTAAAATGAGGGTCCTTTAAGAGCGGGCTCAGTTGTCCTGAAGTTGAATAATTGGCGTTCCCCAAATGAGGTTTAATCATGCCCATATAGGTATAAATCGTCCGATCGGTCAGGTTTACCGCACAGTTGTAATTCTGATAGGCATTACGCGGATTAAAAAGGATCGCCTCATTTATCTCATCTAGCGTAATAGTGGTTTCAAGATTTTGGCGTGGATAACAGTCTGTGCCATAGGCTAACGCTTTCAATTTGACAGATTTGCGTGCCACTAAATCATGAATGACATGACCTCCGCCATACTTAAATTCACCCGGATAGTTGCTGTTTAATGGGTCATTATCCGGCATCTCCGTGGCGCCGATATAGGCGTCAACAGCCGCTACGCCAGTATACGCCGATACACCGTTCAGCCATACTTTCTGCATTTTCATGCGGGGTTTTGTATGTCCGAAACTCAAAAAGGCACCTGAAGAACACATGGGCGCAAAGGTACCTGTCGTTACCACATCGACTTCTTGGGCAGCTTGAGAGAGACCCTTTTCCTCTACCAGGGCTATAAGTTCTTCTGCAGTTACCACGACTGCTTTGCCAGTTTTAATCTTGGCATTAATCTCAGCATATGTCTTTTCAACACTCATGAACGTCCCCACCTCCAGATTTGTTACACTTAGGCGCTTCTTATTCCTCCAGAATTTTTTACTGTTTGATAGTGCTAAAAGACCTCTTCTGCAAACAGAAGAGGCCAATTTTTAAATTTCGACGCTCCTCTTATCTGTCAGAAGAATCTCCTGCAAGAATTAGCACCATGCTTTGTGCATGCCATGAAATCATAGCGTGTCAAGCTGGTTGCCGGGTTTCATCGGGCTAGTCCCTCCACCACTCCGGATAAGAGCATAGTTTATTCAATTCATTACGCTGAGTCTAACATTTGTCTTATGTCCTGTCAATATAATCTCTGAATATATAAACAGACAATCTCAAATTTTGGTCAAAAACATGCCGGAGATGTTAGGTTCATTTCCGTTTTTTTCATGTAGTTAGTCCTCTTATATGGATCTCCCAAGTTCTAAGGGGATCCCTTTTTTCGTCCTCAAAGACGCTTCAAATGTAACAGATATCAAAAATGATGATCCTATAGTTTAGTCTCTAGAAGGTGTCAAAGTACCCTGGGCTTACATAAAAGTAAACGGAATGTATCTTCAGGGGGAGGTTATAAAAATGATTATTCCAACCCAGCTTGCGCCGGATTTTGAAGCCGAGGCCTATGATGGTGGCAACAAAGTGACCATCCGTCTTAATGATTTCCAAAATCAATGGGTGCTCTTATTCTTCTATGCTGGTGATTTTACCTTTGTCTGACCGACTGAATTGGCAGCCGTGGCTGCCCGGCAGGAGACATTCAGGAATCTTGGTGTTCAAGTTTTAGCGATTAGCACCGACAGCGTCTATTCTCATAAAATCTTCGCAGAAATATCTCCCTCCGCACGTACCATACAATATCCGTTATTATCCGACCGTTCCCATTTCATAACGCATCAATATGGAGTACTTAGAGCAGAATTGGGAATTGCCTTCCGAGCAACTTTTATCATTGCTCCAGATCGAAAGGTTAAGTATGTCAGCCTCTATCCACCTGAAGTTGGTCGTAACATCGCTGAGATTATTCGAGTAATTCAGGGTCTGATCTATGAAGAAGCGACTGGTCTAGGGGTGCCCGCTTACTGGCAACCTGGAATGACTGGCATCCTAAGGGATTTTAAATTCGTTGGGAAAATCTAATGCAATCTCAACATAATTATCCATTCCTAGGGTATCCTAAATGTATTCCAACTTTAAGGAGAAATACTATGGATCAGCCCAAACCAAGTAAAAAACCATTTCCTAAACGCGAAGAGCTACCTAATAGCAGCCACCAAGCCGATCAGGACGGACGTACAGATTATGGCCGGGATGGACAAACAACTTATAATCCAAGCTAATCACAAAGGAGGCATCTTGATGTCAAATAAAGCGACCGACAAAGCGCAAACAGGTAAACCAGACCGAGGGAAAAATTCCCCTTTCAAGAAAAAGACTCCTCAAAGCCGGGCTTAAGCCCGGCTTTTCATTTTAAGGCATATTATCCAAAGAAAACTTCTGATATACTGTATGGGATTGTAGCTTATTTAGGATTAAATTTTAAGATTAAAGGGTGACATTATGAAAAAGATCGAAGCGATTATTAGACCTGAGAAATTAAATGACGTTAAAATTGCGTTATCGAACATCAATGTGCAAGGGATGACCGTCTCTAATGTTATGGGATTCGGAAAACAAAAAGGGTACACTCAAATTTACCGTGGTCAAGAAATCGAAACTAGGCTTTTGCCGAAGATAAAACTTGAAGTGGTCGTTCCCACGGAAAAAGCAGAGAAAGTTATCGCCGCCATTGCGGAGGCATCAAAAACTGGAGAATTTGGAGACGGCAAAATTTTTGTCTATGACATCTTAGAGGCGATCCGTATCCGAACGGGCGAACACGGTGAAAATGCTCTTTAAATAAATACATTCTCACTAAGTTCGAAATCGGGATAGGCCTTTTCCCTATGCTGAGTTAAATCTAAACCGTTCGCTTGTTCGTCATCCGTAGCCTTAAGCGGGGTGAATATAGCTATTCCCTTTAAGATGAGAAACGTCATGATACCAGTAAATAAATAGGTTACCGCCACTGCAATTAATTGAATAAAGACCGGTTCCATTCCTCCGCCATTAATTAACCCGTTTTTCCCTTGTGGATTAAGACTTAGATCTGCAAAAATCCCGGTAGCAATAGTACCCCAAGTCCCTCCGATTCCATGTATTCCGAAGACATCTAAGGCATCATCATAGCCCAGTTTGGCCTTAAGTATACTTACTCCTAAATAACACACTCCTCCAGCAATAAAGCCAATCAGGAGTGAACTACCGGTTGAGACATATCCTGCTGCAGGTGTGATTGCCACAAGTGCCGAAATGATGCCGCTCACAGCACCGAAAGCTGTGATCTGGCGACGATGGAGCCATTCAATTAGTGCCCACCCTATCATTCCGGCAGCTCCGGCTATTTGGGTTGTTGCAAGCGCTAGAATTGCCACGCCATTTGCCCCCATTGCCCCCCCTGCGTTAAATCCGAACCAACCAAACCATAACAATCCGCCGCCAAAAAGGACGTTGGGCATATGATGGGGAATGTTCCATTCATAACCCACTGTGATTCGCTTGCCTACGACAAAGGCTGCCACCAATCCCGACACTCCTGAAGCCATTTCTACGACTGTGCCACCGGCGAAATCCAAGACACCGAGATTGCGCATCCAGCCACCCACTCCCCAGACCCAATGGGCCAGTGGGATATAAACAAAGATACTCCAAAAAAGTATAAATAATATAAAGGCAGTAAAACGTAGTCTTTCAGCAGTTGCTCCGCTGATTAGCGCTGGTGTAATGATCGCGAACATCAGTTGGAACAAGAAGAACAACAAATGGGGGATTGTAGGAGCATAATCAGGGTTAGGCGAAAGCCCAACACCTTTTAGACCTACCCAATCTAGATTTCCTATTAAATGACCCTGATCTGGTCCGAAGGCTAAAGAGTATCCAAATAAGACCCAAATAACTGTGACCAATCCTATGGCGGCGTAGCTTTGCATCATGATAGAAAGCACATTACGTTTTCTGACCATACCTCCGTAGAATAATGCCAATCCAGGGGTCATCAGAAAGACTAGTATAGTACAGATAACTACGAAAGACACATCTCCAGTATTTATTGGCATCAAACTTACCTCCTCGTATAAAGAAATTTGTCCGGACATACATGCCTTAGGCCTTAGCTTCGGCGGTCTTTTCTCACCATCTTGGATGACCAGCGGAAGCACAGTTGCCCTGAATACTAACCTAAACTATATACCAACTAAATTACATAAAAAAGAAGCTCTAAAAAGCGTTCTAAAACGCCCCTTAGAGCTTCTTTGCTCTCTCAGTCTTGCAAGTATGCTTTTATTATAGTAGCCCTAACGAAATGTGTCTAGGACTTTTTGGCGAAATACATTATACAAGAGATGTAGTCCCGTAAGAACCAGCTTGCTAGGCTATGGGCAAAATGAGTACTTTTCTTTTCTTCTTTGGGCGATTAGGGGGTTGCCTGTTTATCTTTTACAGGAATAAAAGCGAAACTCCTACAAGAGTTATAAAGGCTCCGAAAATTTCCTTTGGAAATACCTTTTCTTTAAGAATAAAAATCGATACTGGAATTATTAGAATCGGAGTAATGGACATGATCGTAGAGACAATCCCCGTCGGGGCATACTGAACCGCTACCAATGAAAGCGAAACTCCTATGAATGGCCCAAAAAGGGATCCTATTGAGATATTTTTCATCGCCTTTGAATCTCTTAATGCATTATAGACGTTTTCCCAGTTCTTCGAAACTGTAATGACGAGAGTGAAGCCGATAATCCCCGCAATTATCCTTATTTGAGTGGCAGCAACGGGGTTATATGATCCCATACCAAATTTACTAAGAACTAGTCCGAAGGCTTGCCCTAGTGCACCAATGAAAGCATAGACTAATCCCTTGATTGGATGAGAAAACTTTACTTTTTTGTCCGTTGAACTTTTGGTGAGAATCACGAGGGAAATTCCTGCAATAGTAATCAGCATACCGGTTAGACCTAATAACGAGATTCTTTCCCCCATTATCAAGAAACCGGCTATAGTAGTAATTGGTGGTACTGAAGCCATAATCAACATTGATATCCGGGAACCCACTTGCACAAACGCTTGAAATAAAAATAAGTCTCCGATCACAAAGCCTATTAGTCCAGAAAAAGTTAACCAGATCCAAGTAGAAGCTGAAGCATCGAAAGGTAGAATCATCCCCCGAGTAAACAAATTGAACCCTGAGATCAAGAATAAGGCTATGACAAGCCTAATGAGATTAACGGAAAGTGAACCAACTTTTTTCCCTGCGGACTCAAAAGCAACTGCAGTAATAGTCCAACAGACTGCCGTAGCTAGGGCAGCTATTTCTCCAATATGTGATTGAAACATGCTCTTCTTCCTCTATTCTATGTCTAAACATTTCTCTTGAGTAAACACAGGCGTTACCGCCCATGCTCCTCGACGGAACCGTACGTGCGTAGAGTAGGCACCCAACGAGTTGCTATCCTAAAATAGTACTTTTCCAGATGCCCCTCTCAGAACGGAGCGTGCAAGTTTCCTGTGCACTCCGCTCGCCAGTGATTAACTGTCAGCCGACATTAGCGTTTATAAATCTCTTACC
>Ga0209643_1000834_pt1 | contig 38732 bp, 40 predicted proteins | sample AutmiccBRH37_all_FD_187383 | JGI IMG/M metagenome (GOLD analysis project Ga0209643, IMG submission 187383) | Deep subsurface microbial communities from Mt. Terri, Switzerland - Autotrophic microbial communities BRH/37_all (SPAdes) (version 2) | ecosystem: Environmental > Aquatic > Deep...
TACGCCGCCAGGAAAACTCTTCGTCTAGTCGCGTCAATTGTTGCGGGGGTAGGATTTGAACCTACGACCTCCGGGTTATGAGCCCGACGAGCTGCCTGACTGCTCCACCCCGCGAAATATAATGTTACAGGAAAACTGCTGTTAAGTCAACTGTTACTCAGTTATTGATCCGGCGAGGCAATGATATATGGTACTTCGCCTTCCTTTATCATTCCCAGGGACTCGCGGGCCAATGCCTCAATGTACTGCGGGTCATTCAATCGCTTGGCCTCTTCTGAAAGGGCATTTGTTTGACTACGCAGGCGATTAAGCTTTGACTCTAGTTGGTCAGCCTGGGCTTTCAATTTCATAAAAATTAACTGTTGTTGAACGAACACTACTGAAGTATATAGGATGACAAGAACCAGCGCAACCTGAAACCAGTTGACCCGATATCGACGCTTTCGGCGAAACCGGGATCGTAGCGCTGAGCGATTGGTTCTTGAGGATGATGAAAAGTCCCTGCGAGATACCATTTGCCGAGAAAACTCCTATAGGTAGCCACCATTGTCTCCACTAGGCTCACCGTTCTTACTCTCCAAGTTATTCGTTTGAAGGGCGCTGATTCCCTGCTGGCTGGTTACAGCTAGCGGCGGTCTTGATCGTCATCATTGTCGTCATCGCCCTGCCAACGGGCCTTCAATTGTCTCAACGGAGCCAGGGCCAGGTTCCACACCCAGGCAACCGGTTTCCTGAAGATGCGCCAACCCGCCCTGAGGGGCGCCGTGACTGCGCGAGCTAACCTAAGAGCGCCACACCCCACTGCCGTGAGGGTCTCCCTGTAGATGCTGAGTACCAGTGAACTGACAAGGGCCATGTACATCAGAAACCCAACGGTGAGACCAACGGCCGCATAGAACCTCAGGTCACACCAGTTTCCAAACATCAGCGCGCCGAGAACCACGACGCCTAACAGGACCACGAAAAGAGCGTCCCCGAGATTCGTCGCCAGGCTCCTTGGCCTCGTGATCCCGCGCAGGGCCCGATAGAAGTCATATAGGAAGCCGATTACGACACCGGTAAGAATCATTATTAAAAACATTGAAAACTGCAGTTTGAGGGAAATCAAGACCGTAAGCCCCCTTCCAATAGCTGCAATAATGTTTATTAGAGCTGAAAGGGGGATATGCCCTTAGTTAAGTTTGACTATGACCCACATGAGTAATAGGAGCCAGAGCCCCAAAGTAACCCAGGGGAGGCGAAGATCCCACCAGCGCAACAAGCGGACCGTCTCCATCACCAGCGGAGACCGGACCTCCTGACGCCTGCCGAGCCATTCATTGAGAACAGAGACAACATAGTCCCTAGTTTCAACAAAGGGCGGAATGCCTGCCACTGAAGAGGCCTGGAACCTGGCTACATTGCCCATACCGGCATTATAGGCCGCGAAGGCCAATGGAAAGTCCCCGTTGTAGTGGTCCAGGAGCATCTTGAGGTAACGGGCGCCGGCATCAAGGTTAGCAAGGGGATCAAAGATGCACCCGGCCTCTCGGGCCGGAGGTGGATGTCGCCCGTCGCAAGGGCCTCCAGGATTTAGCTCTCGCCAGGTCGCAGGCATTATCTGCATAAGGCCCTTGGCTCCCGCAGGTGATACCACCTCTGGACGAAAGTCGCTCTCTACCTCTACCACGGCGGCGATGAGAGCCGGGTCAAGGCCAACTCGAACTGCCACCATGTTAATCTCACTACCGAAGGGTACCTGGTCCAGCTCTATATTTCTCTGGTAGAAGCTATTGAGAACCTCCATTGCTGAATTGGTCTGGACTTCCTCGTAGTGGGATACCGCTATAGCCACCCCGGTAACAACCAGGATAATGGCAAGATAGCCTATGACCCAACGCTTGGCGATGGTCTGGCCAGGCGTCAGTAGGTCCGCCAGGAGCACAACGGGGCTCAAGATAAAAGAGGCGAGGCATACCAGGATACCGCGGACTATGAGCAGACACACTCTTGCCGCGCGCAGGAAGGGATTACCTTTCTTGCTGACCACAGACGACAATGGTTGTAGACCGGGCACCACAGGCTTCCTCCTCATCTCTTTGGGGTTACTTCGCAAAAGAGGAGGTGAATCCTGCTGGACTGGCTGAAGCTGCTGCAGGTGGAGTAAGGTAATGCAAGGTAGAGGGCGCCCTCTGCTAGAGCGCCCTGGCCTACCACATGGAAATAGCCCTGAGTTCTCGGCTCTATCGTAAAAGCCGGTCAAGCAGTCCCTTGCCCCTATCTTTGATGCCGCCTTTTTCCATGCTGTACTCAATGGAGTTGATCAGGCCGTCCACTGTAAGGCTCCCGGTATCAAGGTTGAGTTGCTTGATGTGCAGGTCTTCCCCTCTCAGGGTAAGGAGCCCGAGATCCGTATCGAGTATAATCTCCTGATCGTCAAAACTGTCTACGTTGAGTACGCCCTCTATATTGGCAGTCTCCCTGTTGACTAATGAAACCTTGTGCTCCTCAGGAATCTGGAACCCTTTTTCATCCACCGCCGCTCCCTCCTTTCAGAAAAATAACCAAACCTGTCCTAACTAATAGATATGCCCAAGCCCCCGGAATATTCCCGTCGCGGGCTTGGGCAATGACCCTGAGGAGCCGCCTACTACTTCCAGCGCTGCGATATTCTGATGTCTTTGTAGTAGAACCTGAGGATGTCTTCGGCTTTCTTCCCCTCTTCAGCCTGGGCCCTGGCGCCCTGCTGCGCCATGCCGACACCGTGGCCGAAACCCTTACCGCTGAAGGTAACTGTATCTCCGCTGACCTCAGGTTCCTTTGTAAACAGGGTTGACTTCATCTTCTTGCTATCCAGGGCAACCCTGAAGTCAGCTGCATTCACAGTCACGCTGCCGATTCTCATCATTGTTGCCCGCCCCGATGGCCCCTTGTCTGTAACCTCAAGGGCATCAAAGTCCCCTGGGTCCTGGTTGGCCACCTGTTTGGCGGCGGTGGCTACCTCTTCTTTTGTGAAGGTCGCCGTCCACTGCTCAAATCCATCTGGGCCGGCAACATCGTTGACGACCTTGACGTAGGGCGTGGGCTCCCCCTTGAAATTAAGGCCCTCCTGGGCGGTTGCCGTCTTGCCGCCGGAGTCCGCGAAGAACCAGCCGCGTATGAACTGGCCGTCATGGAGCATTACCAGACCCCTGGTGCTGGCCACTGCTTCCCTGACCCGATCATTTATCCTCTGAGCGTTGTAGGCCTGAAAGTGCTCTGGGTTTGTGCAGGCGTCAGTACCGTGGATGTCCTTGACCCCACCCTCTTCGAGTTTCTTCATGGTGAAGGTCCGGGCCAAGATCGCCTGGGCTTTAAGGGCCTCCATGGGCCAACTGGGATCCATCTCTTGAGCCACGACTCCTAGTAGGTACTCCTCAAGCTTCAGGTTCCGCTGAGTGCTCTCTTCATCAAAGAAGACGGATATCGTTGGCTCTTGCTGCAACCGCCCCTCCTGACGGAAGAACGGAATGCTGCACCCCGCCACTAGCGTGACGAGAACCGCCGCTACTAACAGTACAACTAATGCTACCCGCATCCGGCTGAGATAAAAGGTTTCCTCGTTTCTCATTGTGCGACCTACCCCTCCTTAAAGGTACCTGTCCTGCCCGGCCTGGTGGATTGGCGCTCATCCCCTCTACGGCATGGCTGAGGGTGCGCGCCGCCCGACAGTGGTAGCGGAAATCTCCACTACCGCCTCCGGGTCCTTTGCCTAGTATTCCAAACCAGCCAGATACTAGTAGTGGAAGGAACGGGGTAGTGACGCTCAGGCCCTTAAAGCCCTCCTTTACACGTCCTCGTCTCTTATCACGCGATACAGGTTTGAGGCGTCCTTGGCCCGAACTGTGCTGGCCAGCTCCACTACCTCAACCTCCAACTCCCGGGAGCCGAAGCTGATCTTTATCCGGTCTCCCAGGGCTACCTGTGCCCCAGCCTTTGCTGGCCGGCCATTAAGAGAGACCCTGCCTCCATCACAGGCCTCCTTTGCTACCGTCCTGCGCTTTATTATCCTTGCCACCTTCAGAAACTTGTCAAGACGCATTATCTTTCCCCCCAGGAAGAAGAAAACCGGGCGCAAGGCCCGGTTTTGCTTTTACTGCTGTGGTATCAATGAATGGGCTGGTTACTTGCCGGCCACGTCATCCTTAAAAGGCTTGCCTGCCTTGAAGACAGGGATGTGTGTCTCTGGCACATTGATTGTTTCACCTGTACGTGGGTGCTTCATTGACCTGGCTGCGCGCTTGCGACGCTTGAAGCTGCCAAAGCCTACAAGTGTGACGTCGTCGCCTGCGGCAACGGCTTCCTGAACAGCCTCAAGGGTAGCGTTGAGAGCCAACTCGCAATCCTTCTTCGTTAGACCAGCCTTTTGCGCGATTACGTCGACCAAATCGGACTTATTCATTCGTATTCCCCTCTCTCGGTAAGACTTTGAGATTTTTGGCTACGCCATTTGCCACTATTCGCCAATACAAGTTTTTTCTCCTGCTTACTCCCCTATTCTTTTTCTGAGAGCTTGATTTCTTGCCACAGCCCCTCCATCTCTTCCAATGTCATGTTATTCAAGTCTCCCCCGGATTCCCGCGCCAAGCCCCTGACGGCGCTGTACCGTCTGGCAAACTTGTAATTGGCCCCGCGCAGCGCCCCAGATGGGTCTACCCCCAGGAACCGAGCCAGGTTTACAACGGTAAAAAGCAAATCTCCAAGTTCTTCCTCTATCTTGCCCTCTTGCCTTTTTTGGTATTCTGCCTTAAGTTCTGCCACTTCCTCACTTAATTTATCCCAAACCCCAGCGATGTTTGGCCAATCAAAACCCTCTTCAGCCGCCTCTTCCTGCAGTCTGTGGGCCTGCATCAAGGATGGCAGGTTTGGAACACGCATCTCTGACGCCGCGCTGCCCACATCCGTGGGTCCCGATGAAAGGCCGCCGGCAGCGGCCTCTCTTTCCTGCTTCTCCTGGGCTTTGATCTCGGCCCACTGGGTAAGCACCTCTTCACTGGTGTCAAGGGCGATATCGGCGAAGACATGAGGGTGGCGGCGAACCATCTTGTCGGAAATAGTCGTTATGACCTTGTCTATTGTGAAACTGCCGGCCTCTTCAGCAATGACGCTGTGTAACACGACCTGAAGAAGCACATCCCCTAACTCCTCCCCCAAGCCCTGATAGTCGCCCTTCTCAATGGCCTCAATCGCCTCGTATACCTCTTCGATGAAGAAGGGGATGAGGGATTGATGGGTTTGCCTCCTGTCCCAGGGGCAGCCCTTCTCTCCACGCAGTTCCCTGATAATCTCCACAAACCTGTCCCAGCCTCGCCCACCACCCCCCATTGACCCGCCCTCGGCGCAGGGGGGGACATATACGGTGGTCAGGTGGTCATAGATGTCCAACCTGTCCATCTCATATAGTGGCACCTGGACGACCTGCTCCCAGTCGCTCCCAGTGGCAACCGCAACACTGAGGGGATGGTCATCAGGGTATTGATCCATGAGTTCAATCTTGAGGTCTGCTGCCACCAATCTGCTGTGGACCTGGGTTATCAGGGTGCCCGCGTTTAGATCTGGTCTATGACCGGGTCTACCGAGGCCGATCAGATCAAGGGCGTCCACAATCTTAAGGCCGTCCTGCAAGGGATCCAGACGCAGTGCTGTAAATAGCGGCTCCAGGAAACTGATTCCGGAGTAGATTGTTACCGCAACCCCACTCTCCTCCGCCGACTGGATCAGAATCCGCACCGAATCCTCGGCCACTAGCGGGTGGCCAGGCACAAGGTACCATAGTTTCTTACCTGCCTGCGCTTGGCCCAGGATTGTTCCGGCAATGGCTTCGTATACATCCTCAAATGTATCTGCCTGCTCATAGAGGTAGTCAAAACTGGCGAAAGCGATCTGTCGCTCATCGAGATAACCCACTGCGGGGTGTCGAGCCGTACGCAGGTAAACAGCAGCTCCATCCTGGTGGGCTCGGGAGAGGGCGTCTACCAACCCCTGAGGAAGGTGGCGGGCATCACTTGGCCCCAGCCCTGCTATAACTATCTCGGGATTCACCGCGGCTGGCATCCGAACACCCTTTCCTTGTCTCTTGAGCCCTTAGGCGCAGGCGATTCCGCCGCAAGCAGCCCGCTCAATTCCTTTCTACACAACAGCCCCTATCCCTCTAAGGCGAGCCAGGGAACAGGCGAAGGCGCGCCACGGTTTGTGGCACGCCTCCCTAAGCCAAATAAAGCATCTATTGATAGCCGAGGGTCTATTCTTCCATCTGCTTGGCGAGGAAACTTGCGGCTGTCTCTGCCAATTTCTTCTCCATCTCGCCCAATGTTACCCCAGGCTCTTTTGAGGTGATAACGACGGTACCGATTGGATCACCACCGGAGACTATTGGCTCAATAATCTCGGCTGTAAATTTGCACTCGTCCCCCTCATATAGGCACTCTCCACACAATTCCTGCTCCCCGACGTTGTTGATGATAACCCCTTTGCGGCTTTCCATTACTTCCTCCAGGGCGGGCCAGACGCGCCGCTCATAGAACTCTTTCTTGGGCGCCCCGGCGACAGAAACGATATGGTCCCTATCAGATATCAAGGCGATGTGCCCTGTGGCTTCATTAAGGGCCTCGGCGTATTCCTGGGCGAAGTCACCCAACTCGACTATGGGAGAGTACTTCTTTAAAATGACCTCCCCGTCACGGTCAACGAATATCTCAAGGGGATCGCCCTCCCGAATACGCATTGTCCGTCTAATCTCTTTCGGGATTACGACCCGACCGAGGTCATCAATTCTTCTGACGATGCCGGTAGCCTTCATCTAATTCCCTCCTTTACCCTCCGTATTGGTAACTAACCCAGGGTTAGTATACAGACTGCCCTTTTCTTTTATACATTACTGGCAGGGAGACAAAGTTATTGCAGCACCAGCTAGAGGGCGGTATTAATGGGAGATAAATCCCCGATACGAATACAAGAACCGCCGCACCTCCGGTAGGAGCGAGTCTTTGGCCCACCGCCCTTGGAGGACGAAACTTCCTGCCCTGGCCGGGGAGTATTTCGTTGTCTTCGTGTAGGCCATAGCAAACTGCTTACGCAGATCACTGTCGCCGGGCGCGTTGGGAGCAAACTGAAAGACGATCTCATCCAGCCAGTCCTCCTCATTCTTTCTCTGGCGAATGGACCCTATTCCCACTGCGGCGGCAGCCTGCCGAACCTCAGCAACTGCCAATAACCGTTCGATCTCCGGTGGAACTGGACCAAAGCGGTCCTGAAGTTCCGCGGCGATGCCCTCCAGTTCCTCGTAGTCGCGGGCCTCAACTATCTTCTTATACATTTCAATCTTTTGAGCGGGGTCTGTGATATAGGCTTCACTGATATAGGCGTCCACCGAGATCTCAACCGAGGGGATGATCTCTGGTGTCTGTTCGTGCTTGGCACCTACCTTCCCCTCCTTGATGGCCTGGTCCAGCATTTTCATGTACAGGTCAAAGCCAACTGCGGTGATGTGTCCGTGCTGCTCAGCGCCGAGCAGGTTGCCGGCGCCCCGGATCTCCAGGTCCCTGAGGGCAAGTTTAAAGCCAGAGCCCAGTTCTGTGAACTCCTTTATAGCGCGGAGGCGTTTCTCAGCCACCTCGGACAGGACCTTGTTGGGCCGGTAGGTAAAGTAGGCGTAGGCCACCCGATTGGACCGTCCTACCCTGCCACGCAACTGGTAGAGCTGAGCCAGGCCGAGGCGGTCAGAATCCTCAACAACCAGGGTGTTGACATTGGTTATGTCCAGCCCGGATTCAATAATGGTAGTGGAGACCAGGATATCGTATTCACCCGCCAGGAAATCGAGCATGACGGCCTCAAGGCGCTCCTCTGGCATCTGACCATGACCCACCGCAATGCTTGCCTCTGGGACAAGCTTGGAGAGACGCTGGGCCACGCTGTCGATGGTTGAGACCCTGTTGTGTACGTAATACACCTGGCCGCCGCGATCAATCTCCCTGAAGATGGCATCGCGGATCAGGTTCCGGTCGAGCTCCGCCACATAGGTCTGAACAGGAAACCTGTCTTCTGGTGGGGTCTCAATGAGGCTTACATCCCTCAGGCCAGCCAAGGCCATATGGAGAGTCCTGGGGATTGGCGTAGCGGTGAGGGTTAAGACATCTACGTTCTTCTTAATCTGTTTTATGCGCTCTTTATGGGCTACCCCAAAGCGCTGCTCCTCATCGATGATTAGCAGACCAAGGTCCTTGAAGGAGATCTCTTTCTGCAATAGCCTATGGGTGCCAATGACAATGTCCACCTTTCCTTGAGCAAGACCCTTCAAGATCTCCTGCTGCTCCTTCTGAGACTTAAACCGGCTGATCATCTCAATGCGGACAGGGAAGCCGGCAAACCGCTCCTTGAAGGTATTCTCATGCTGTTGGGCCAGGATGGTCGTGGGAACCAGGACTGCCACCTGTTTGTCGGCGACCACGGCCTTGAAGGCGGCGCGCATGGCGACCTCCGTCTTTCCGTAGCCCACGTCTCCGCAAAGAAGCCGGTCCATGGGCTTCGCTTCCTCCATATCCTGCCTTATTTCCTCGATGGCGCTGACCTGGTCCGGAGTCTCCTGATAGAAGAAGGCATCAGCGAACTGCCGCTCCCAAGGCGTGTCCCCAGGGAACGCGACGCCGGAGATGGTCTCCCGGGCGGCGTAGAGTTGGATGAGTTCCTTTGCCATCTCGCGGACAGACCTCCTGACCTTTGAGAGGGCCCGTTGCCACTCGTTGCCCCCGAGCCTGAATACCTTGGGAGGCCTGCCCTCAGACCCTACATACTTCTGGATAAGGTCGATCTGTTCAGTGGGGACGTAGAGGGCGTCATCGCCTGCGTAGGCCACATGAAGGTAGTCCCTGTGGACTCCGTCTACTTCCAGGGTCTGAATTCCCTGGTAGACCCCAATTCCGTGGCTGACATGAACAACGTAGTCGCCCTGCTCCAGATCGTGATAACTTTCGAGACTGATGCCATCACGAGAGCGCTTTACGCGGCGCCTCTTCTTCACCTGGCCAAAGAGCTCCTGGTCCGTGAGGATTACTAGTTTTAAGGGGAGTATCTCAATGCCTCCCGAGAGATCTCCCTCAGAAAGCAGGACCTTACCGGGTTGCTGTGGGGTCTGAGAGCCGGGGTGCGGGCCGGAGTAAACGGCGGGGGCGCCTGCGCCTGTTTCCGCCATCATCGGGCTCGTCAGGGTGAAGGCCCCGATATCAGAGAATGGAACCCCGGCATCTCTGGCGACCTCCCTTACCCGGGACTTCCTCTCGTTGCTACTGGCCACGGTGATCACCGTAAACCCGTTCTCCACCCAACGCCGAAACTCGGCGCTGACCTGCTCCATCTTTCCAAAGAAGCTCTGGGCCTCACGGCCGGGGAAGCTCACGATGGCATCGGGCTTGAAACCTGGAACCTGTCGCAGCAGCGTCGACATTAAGAGAACCCTTTCTCCCTTGAGACGAAGGACAAACTCGTCATAATCCCTCATTAGGGCTGCCTGTTCTGGCAACAAACGCCCGTGCTCCAATGACTGTTTGAAGGTTAGAGCCCAGCCCTCCGACCGGTCCTCCGCCGCCTCCCGCATCCGCATTGGTTCATCAACGACTACCAGGGGAGGGGTTGGGAAGTAATCCATCAGCCAGGCAAGACGTGGATACACAAAGGGCGCATACAGGTCCAGAGCTGTGCCCAGTGTCTCACTTTCCAGACGGTCAATGTCAGCCCCAACCCTCTCCTGTAGCTCTCGCGCAGCCTGTTTCTTCCCGGCTGCCGTCAGGGCCCTTATCTGGCCCGCAAAGGATGCCCGTAGCCTGTCCAACGCCTCCCGCCGGGATCTCCTGGTGAAAACGGTGGCGCGAGCCGGCAGGACTCGGCCCACCTCTACTCTGTCAATAGACCGTTGCGATCCAGGGGCAAATGTCCGCATATCTTCTATCTCGTCGCCGAAGAACTCCAACCGCCACGGGTGGCCAGCCCCCGGTGAGTATATGTCCACAATGCCGCCGCGGCGGCTGAACTGCCCTGACCCCTCTACCCTTTCAACAGGTTCATAGCCCAAAGACACCAGGCGTTTGAGCAGTTCGTCAATGTCAACCCCCTGCCCAGGCCTGAGGTCGAAGGGTGCCTGGACATACTCATCAAGTGGCGGAATGCCTGGCAGCAGCGCTGAGATTGGCGCCACAACATGGGTTATGTCTCCTCTGCGCAGTCCATCAAGGACCTCTATTCTTTCGAAGGTTGGCTCCTTGCTGGCCGCAACCACCTGATACGGCAGCATCTCAGAGACCGGAAAAACCGCTACCCTCTTTCGAGGCTTCTCATGGACATGGTAGGGTTTCCTGTCCGCTTGATACTGATCCCCCACTATGGTCTCCAGGTCTGCGGCGATTGTCTGGGCAACACGGGCGGTTCTAGTAATAACCAGGGTCGGGCTCTGGGTCGCCTCCCCCAGGGCAGCAACCACCAGGTTACCCCACAGTCCGGTCAATCCATAGGCAAAGACCTGCCTCTGCCCGGACTTAAAGGCCCTCAAGGCCTCCCTGAATTGGTCCAGGGCTGTAATCTCGCTGTATGGTGTAGAACTGTTTCGCTGCCCAGCGTTGGCTGCCATATCGGTGTCGCCCTCCCTCATTCTTCGGAAAATGGACATAGAGCGACCCCGCGACGCGGGCTCACCCCCGTACCCCTTAAACCTGCTCAACTATCAAGCCATGTTGCCCGGATCCGTCTGCAGCTCACAGGCCACTGCTCCGTTCCGAACTGCCAGTTCGACCCATGGCCTCATCCGTCACTGGCCCACCTCAGAACGATGCTGTTCCATAGTGCATGAACCATACCTGTTGCCAGTGCAGCATATACCCAGTGGACAGGGATCCCGACAAGAGACCGTGTGATCAATCCGAAGACAAGGTGGCCTGCTATACTAACCATCCCTGCCTCCAACCCGTGCTTTCGCGAGATGGCAACATCGTGAAAGGCTTCAACCACTCCAAAGAGACCGTGGGTGGCAATCAGGGCGGAACCAAGCAGAACCGCCGACCCCGTCTTGGCCAGTTCCTCCACAAAGGGCACCACCAGGACAATTACCCGGTTACCTGCCACCCTCAGAAGAATACGGTTTAGCACATATGCCATGAGGGCTGCCAGTAGGCCTGCAGTCGTTAAAACCATCAGTAGCCTCCAGTCAGTCAGTAGTATCTTGTGGGCAAGGGTCCCTTATACTGACTGGATGAGCCGATGAGCGCGCAGCGAAAGAATGAGCCGGTTAGATCGGCTCATTCTGACCATCACTCTCTTCATCACTCTGCGGGTAGTACCCATTAAACCGGTTCATCGCTTCCTCTATGCCCCTGTCTAGCCAGAAATCTATGGCCTCAGCTGCCACCTCAATGACCTGGGCAACCAGGCCTATATCCTCCCGCTGAAAGGGTTCGAGCACAAATTCCTCAGCGGGTTTCCCTGGTGTTTGGGGTCCAACCCCCAGCTTGAGCCGGGAGAATGCCCGAAATCCAGTCTGCTGAATGATGGAGGCTACACCTCTATGGCCACCGTGAGAACCTTCGCGTCGAAAACGAACCCTACCCAAAACCAAGGCCAGGTCATCGTAGACCACCAATAGTTCTGCAGGAGATGCGCTCTCCCGACGAAGTATCTCCCGGACAGCATAGCCCGACCGGTTCATGTATGTCTTGGGCTTGACCAGGCACACCCGCTGACTGCCGAGAGTACCCTTTCCCTTGAAATACAGGGCGTCCTGGGCAAACTTGATGCCGTGTTTCTCTGCAACCCGATCGACCACATGGAAACCAAGGTTATGGCGGGTCGGAGCATATCGAGGGCCAGGGTTTCCCAGGCCAACAATAATCAAGGGGCATTCACCTCAGTAGTGAAGCCCGTTCTAAGCAGGCTCCTCTCTTTCGCCCTCGTCTTCAGGAGCTTCCTCTCCAGCTTCGCCTTCAGCGGCCTCTTCGCCCTCAAGCAGCTCTTCCTCTTCCTCTTCTGGCTCTTCGATCTCCATCCGAGGCAGAACAACAGAGGCTACTACTTCCTGATCTTCGTTGACGATGTCAACGCCCTCTGGAGCCTCGAGATCCCCTACCGTCAGGCTGTCCCCAATCTCAAATTCAGAGACATCGGCGGTGAGGTTCTCCGGGATGTTCGTTGGAAGACACTCTACCTGAATCTCCCTCAACTGATACTGGAGAACGGCGCCAAGACGGGCCACATCCTCTTCTCCCGTAATAACCAGCGGCACGCTTGTTGTGAGCTTCTCATCAAGATCGATCTGATAGAAGTCAGCATGAATGATATTTCTGCGAACGGGGTCCCGCTGTAGTTCTTTGATCATTACCGTACGGTTTTCTGTCTTTCGGCCCCTTCTCTTCAGTTCAAGGGTGATAATGGTATTCGTCCCGGTATCAGAACTAATAATCTTCTCAAGAGTACGATTATCAATGCTAATACTGACAGGATCAGTGTTCCTTCCATAGAGAACCGCAGGAATGCCACCTGCTTCCCTCACTAGTCGCGAGGCACCGGGGCCAACACCCCTACCTTGCGCCGTCATCATTGTCTGCTGCACCGTTTCTCACTCCTTTGGCTCGGGTACCGTTGTTGGGCTCACATAGAGCTGACTTAATGCAGGCACCTGGCTCTTAAACCAGATTAAACTCTCGAATCCTAATCTTATCTTCTAATACCCATTATGTCAAAGCCATCAGCCAAAAAGAGCGCTGACAGACCGGTTAGAATGAATCCTCTGAATGGCTTTTCCCAATAGCGGGGCGGCTGAAAGCACCTTAATCTTGTCGGACCGCTGGTCTTCAGTGAGGGGAATTGTGTTGGTAACAACAATCTCCTTAATTGTGGAGAACTGTAGTCTTTCGACTGCTGGTCCCGATAGAACGGCATGAGTGCAGCATGCATAGACCTCTTGAGCGCCGTGTTCCATAAGGGCCTGCCCCCCAGCTACAATAGAGCCCCCTGTGTCAATCATGTCATCTACGATAATTGCCATTTTACCCTTTACGTCTCCAATTATGTTTCGGACCTCGGCCTCGTTGGGAGTCGGTCGCCGTTTGTCGATGACAGCCATACTGACATCCAGGGCCGCCGCCAGTTTTCTGGCCCTTGTCACGCCGCCTGAGTCCGGCGACACTGCCACAACGTTTTCGAGTCCCTTGTCCCGGAAGTACTCACCGAGGATGGGAACAGCCGTGAGGTGGTCAACGGGAATATCGAAGAATCCCTGTATCTGCCCAGCATGGAGATCGACAGTGAGGATGCGGTCCACTTTGGCGGCTAGCAACAGATTGGCTACAAGCTTTGCGGAGATGGGTTCCCTGCCCCGGGTCTTGCGATCCTGCCGCGCATAGCCGTAAAATGGAATGACGGCGGTAATCCGGTCGGCGGAGGCGCGCCTGAAGGCGTCAATCATTATGAGAAGCTCCATTACGCTGTCATTAACTGGGCCGCAGGTTGGCTGAATGATAAAGACATCTGTGCCCCGGACGCTTTCGTTGATAATCACCTGGATCTCACCATTGCTGAAGCGCCCTATCTCAACAGCCCCTAGGCTTGTCCCAAGTTCTTTGGCAATCTCCTCAGCCAGCGGCTCGTTGGCGTTCCCTGAGAAGACCCGCATCAACTCGCCTGACTCCACTGACATACCTGGCACCCCCTGGTACGTACTGTTTCTACATTTGCCTTTGGCCTCTGAGGCCCGACGAAAGCGCGCTCTCGCTAATCGTCTTTGTCGTCTGGCTTCCTCAGGGCCCATCCCTCTTTGTTGGTCTGGCGCGCTCTTGCAATAGCCAGGGCATTGTCGGGCACCTCGTCGGTAATGGTTGACCCGGCGGCGGTGTAGGCCCGAGCCCCAATCTTGACGGGGGCCACCAGGTTGGTGTTACACCCGATAAAGGCACCTTTGTCAATGACAGTGCGATGTTTTTCCTGACCGTCATAGTTGACAACCACCGTGCCAGCGCCGATATTGACACCGGGGCCAATGTCCGCATCGCCCAGGTAGGAATGGTGTGACACCTTGGTCCCCGGGCCTATGTGGGAGTTCTTGATCTCTGCATAGTTCCCGATCTTGGCAGCGGCGCCTACCCGGGTGTTGGGCCTCAGGTGGGAATAGGGGCCAACTAGAACCTCTGGTCCCAGGTGACTCTCCTCAACCACCGAGTATTGAACCCTACAGCCCTTCTCAATCCGGGAATCAACTATGTGGGCCTGGGGCCCAATCGTGCAGTTGGCCTCAATCCGTGTACTGCCCCTGACAACTGAGAAGGGCATGATTGTGGTATCGGCCTCGATGACAACTCCAGCATCAATGAAGGTGCTGGCAGGATCAACGATGGTGACTCCCGCGAGCATCAGGTCCTCGCGGATGCGGTCGCGAACAACCCCCTCAGCCCGAGCTAATTCCACCCGATCGTTGACAGCAAGAACAGCGGTAGGATCCTCTGCTCTATAGGCCGCAACCCGGTGTCCGCCACCAACGAGGATCCCAGGTACCTCCGTCAAGTAATATTCACCCTGGGCGTTGTCGGGCGCCAGCCCCTTCAGGCCCCGGAAGAGGAGTTCCTTGTCGATACACATAATCCCTGAGAAGATATGCCTGATGCCTCGCTGTTCTTCGGTGGCATCTCTTTCTTCGACAATTTCGTCGATGTAGCCATCCTCGGAAGCGATAACGCGCCCCAGTCCGGTTGGATCTTGAACATCAGCTGTCAACAGGGTCGCCGGCGCGCCACCGCTCTTGTGGGATGCCACGAAGTCGCTAAGCACCCCAGCAGTGAGCAGGGCGCCATCCCCCAAGACAACCAGAACATCGCCGCGAAATCCCCGCAAAAGGCTTTCAGCCTGCATGACGGCGTGTCCGGTGCCAAGGATCTCCCTTTGCTCTACATATTTTGACTGGTCTGCCAATTCGGCCTGAACCCGGTCTCCCTGGTGGCCAATAACAGTGATGATTCTGTCAACCCCGGCGCCATGCACCGCGTTGAAGACATGCCTGACAATAGGCACACCTGCAACCTCGTGCATCACCTTAAGCAGATCAGATCGCATGCGAGTTCCATGCCCCGCAGCCAAGATAATCCCTACGGTTGGACTGACCAATCTTTTCACTCCCTCAGTCTTCTACACAGGATGGCTGACCCTTGTCAGTGGAATCCTGTGCTGGTTCCCGTACTGATATTCAACAGCAAGCATTAATCCCCCTTCACAGGTTATGAAACGCCACCTCATCAAGTGAGGAGATGCTACCCCTGGCATCTCGCTTTTACGTAATGATTGTGGTAAACTACAACATAGGTGAATTGCCGTACCTCAGTTTCGAAGGGAGGAACCTTCTGTGAAGAAGACTACAGCCGTTGCCGTCTTGGCCATCCTGCTGGTGGCTGTGGTTCTGGTTATCGCCTGGCCTCGAGACGAGGCCGTTGTCGTGCGCGATGATGTTGGCGTCCTGCCCGATCCAGAGCGCCTGGCCATTCTGTTCTTCTATACTGAATGGTGACACTACTGCGATCAGATGAAGCCCGTGCTGGCTTCTTTGGAAAAAGAAATGAGTGCTACAGTACAGTTCCTATGGTTTGATGCTGAAAACCCCAAGAATGCTGATTTGGTTAAGCAGTATCCTATCAGGGGCTATCCCACGCTAATCTTCATCGACAAGGGCGAATACCTCGGACCCTTGGTCGGTTACCGGGATGCTGACAGCCTCAAGGCCACAATCCAATCAGTCCTCAACCGGTAGTCTCCTTTGCCGGTTTAAGTAATAAAGGTAAGCCGCGGGATAGCCTCGTCCCGCGGCTTTGCCTTTTCCGCTTGGCCGCTCTGAGGGCCCGTCTGGTCTAGTTGGCCAGGGCCGTCTCGTCTTCAGCCTCCTGGTAGATATTGAGCACCGTAGTCTGGATCATCTCGCGGGTCTCAACCGTTATCGGGTGGGCAATGTCCCTGTAATCACCGTTGGTCAAGCGCCGACTGGGCATGGCAACAAACAATCCCTTCTGTCCCTCCACTACCCGCATGTCATGAACAACGAACTGCTCGTCAAAGGTAACAGACGCGTAGGCCTTCATCCTGCCGGTCCCGTCAAGCTTCTTCAGCCGCACTTCAGTAATCTGCATCCAAAAGCCACCTCCTAATAGGATTTGGAAGATACTTCCATAAGGGGCGGCCTGATTCCTCTTTTTCCCATTCATTTCTCGTGAAATACCCTTTGCTAGTACCTCATGGTGCCTCATACGGTCACTGCTTATCCATCAGCTTCCCCAGGCTCTGCAAGAGCCTGCCTCAGCTTAGACGCAAGCGTGAGGCGCATCCCTGGGGTCGGCGGCTCTTCGACGCTAAGGGTCAGCAGTGGCAGGAAGTCCTCTACCATCTTGTTCTCTGGTTCTACCGTTGCCAACAACACACCGGTGCCAACCACGCGGCCAGAGAACTCTGCAACAATGTCACGCACCCCTCTGGCTGTTCCTCCCGCCTTCATGAAGTCATCGATGAAGACTACCCTAGCCCCTTCTCTCATAGCCCGTCTGGGTAGAGACATGGTCTGGATGCGCCCTGTAGACCCTGATACGTAGTTGATACTCACGGAAGAACCCTCCGTTACCCGGGCCTCTCGTCGAAGGATCACAAGGGGTACTCCCAGGGCCCGAGCGGTCATCAGGGCCATTGGAATGCCCTTGGTCTCCATTGTTACAACGTATTGGGGAGAGGTGTGCTCAAAACAACGCGCGAAGACGCCGCCAAGTTCTTGTGACCAGACAGGTGAGAAGATTACGTCCGTCATATATATGTAGCCCCCCGCCAGGAGGCGGTCGGGCTGCATTAATAGGCCTCGCAGCCGCTCCGCAATCTCCAGGGCCTTGTCTTGCCCAACCCAGGGCCTGAACATGACGCCGCCGGCAGCGCCGGGGAAGGTCTGAACTATTCCCTGTCCGGTTTGGGCCAGCACATCTCGGATTATGCTGATGTCCTCGCTTACTGTTGACTTTGCTGAATTGAGGGTGTCGGCGAAATAGCCCAGAGAGAACATCCTTCCTGGGCTATCACTGAGGGTCCTTGTGATGAATGCCACCCGTTGGCTCCGCTTCATTTTCTCCACGGCTACTCCTCCCTGGCCGGGCCTTCTAGAAGTTCCTTGACCAATCTCAGGTCCGAGGGCTTGTCAACATCAACACCTATCTCTGGGTGGTCCACGACGACGGCCCTTCCGCGCAGGTTGAAGATCCGTGCGACGGCCTCCTCCAGCTGGCTGATTGACAGCTTTCTTAATACCAACCGCATTAGGAACCCCCACCCAAGGATTGCGGCCATCTTCAGTGGTTGCTTCCGGGCGCCGTAGAACTCCTGGAGGCGGCCGTAGTGCGCTTTAATCGCCGAGGGCCTAACGTAGAACAGGTTCCCTCCAGTGAAGACGCCGTCTGTAAGGAAAACATACGTCCGCCTCACACCTGGAAACGCGGTCTCGCAGTCCTCTCGCTTGACTATCGGATAGCAGAGGTCCGCGTCCAGGGCCGCGCACCGGTGAATCAAATCATCGACCATGGGTCCAGATATGAGAGGGATGTCTGCCGTTGAAACCAGTACAGCCTTGTCTTCTGGTAGAGACTCCAGCCCTCTCCGCAAGTTGTCGAGAACTGTCGCGCCGCTCTCGATGACCTCCACCTGAGCCCCCGGTAATTGGACTTTAATATCTTCCTCGATTGCCTCCTTGGGGCCGACAACCACAATCCTGTCTACTCTCTCTGTAGCAACAAGCGCCCGCAAGACGTGGGTCAGCAGGCTCTTCCCCGCCACAGGGATCAAGGCCTCATTGGGCGCATCGCTCACCTCACGAAAGGGACCATCGTTGGGTTGTCCCGCCAGGATAATGGCATTGATAATGGCATTTCCCACCGCCTGATTCATCTCCTCTCCCGACTCCTTTAATCTCACTTCCGCCTCAGGCACCGTCAGATTCATCATGCGGCGCCTTATCCTAGCGGTACCAGATAGCCCCCTTCCTTAGGGCATTTGATGGTGGCGTGCCAGTACCCCGAGTTGTGATCGCCACCCCAGAGGGGCCCACTACCTCAATCCAGGTAGTATCATTTCCTGGCATCTCCCGTACCCGCCTGGCGACCATCAGGGCCTGCCCCACACTGCTGCACACTCCATACATTGTTGCCCCGCTCCCAGACATACAAACCCCAGGGGCGCCGGCCCTCTCAAGGGCTTGCTTTGCGTCCACCAGGGCCGGGTAGAGTGAAAGGGCCGCTGGTTCAAGGGCATTGTACAGATTGGCAACCTCAGCCGTGACATCACCCTCGGCAATGGCCCTGATCAGATCCCTGGTGGGACTGCTCTCCAGGGCACTTTCGGCGGCAGATCCCTCAGGTCGCTCGTCAAATCGCCTTCGGCAGTGACCCCTTAAGGGCTCAGAGCCGGCAATCCTATCAAATTCGCCATAGACCCGGACTGTACTGGCGAAGAGAGGGGGCTTGACCAGGACGAACCAGCCAGCCGGGAACCGATGCCCAAGCGGCTCAATTCTCTCTCCCCTGCCCTCTACCAGGGCCAAGGGTCCCGCCAAAAAGAAGGGTACATCACTGCCTAGCTCTGCAGCGAGGGCCTGCATGTCCTCATCAGGCACCGACAATCCCAGCAGTTCCCTCATGGCCACCAGTGCCACCGCTGCATTGGCGCTACCGCCTCCCAGTCCCGCTCCTGTCGGAATTCGTTTCTGGAGATCTACCGTTAGCCGGGCCGGACTTTGAGATTGGGCAAAGACTGTGACGAATGACAGTACAGCCCTTGTAACAAGGTTGTCACAGTCCAGAGGAACCTGGGGATCATTGCACCTCACTTCAACGTCCCAATGGCCGCTGCTGGCAGGCGCTATCCCGAACTGCAGGTAATCATAGAGCTCTATGGCCTGAAATACCGATCTGATGGAATGGAAGCCATCAGATCGAACTCCCAGGACCTCCAGGGTGAGGTTGAGCTTGGCAGGAGCCCAGGCCTCGACTGTCCTACTGATAGCCACCACCATCCTCCGTATGACCTCTGACCTTCGCCTCTGTCCAATGTAGTGTTCTCAATCCCTGCGAGGAATCCTTCCGAACAATAGTGTCTTTGACCACTGGCAATTGTTCGGGATACAGAGAAACCCACTTATCCCCATCAGGGTGTGGGCCTCTCCTCTCCCTTTCTCAATGTCCTTTCCCCCCTGTTAACCACTGCCGTCCATTGAGCTTCCGGCAACCTGGGCTCCAGGGGTGTCTCCGGAGATGCCGGAGAGCGCGCGGTGCCGCAACGCCTTTGAGTAGTCCTCAATGGCTCTCATTACTACCCCATACTTCTCGTACAAAATGACGACAATGTCCCCAGGGCCTCCCAGGACAAGCCCGGCCTTGACAGCGTCTTCCTCATCAAGCACAACCTCGATCTGCGCCTCCGGCAGGCCCGCCTTCAGGGCTCCCTCTCTGATTAGGCCAGCTGCTTCACCCTTGCCTCGCCCCCGTAAGTCCCCGTCTTCCTTGATAATGACACAGTCAAAGACCTGCCCCGCTCGCCTTCCCAACTCAATGATGGACTGATTGCTTCTGTCTCCAGGGGAAGCAACTACTCCAATTTTCCTCCCAGCAGTAAGATTGCGGATTACAGGTCCAATCGCTTCCAGGGCGGGTGTGTTGTGGGCATAGTCAACCAGCGCATCAGGACCGCCGGTCTGAACCAAGTTGAGGCGCCCGGGATTGTGCTCTTGATCGGGCTTGAAGGTCACAAGGGCCTCCCTGAGAGTTCTAATGGGTACTCCAAGGGCCCAGGCCGCCGCAGTGGCAGCGAGGGCGTTCTCAGTGTTAAAGGTGGCCATCCCTCCAAGGGTGATTGGCACCTCCTTTACTGTCACCAGTTCCTCTCCCCGTTGGCCGTGAAGGAGCCAGATAGAACCCTGGGCCTTAATGACAGCCTTGCCGCCCTCAGAACAGTGGCGCGCAACGAGGGGATTGCATTCTTCAAGTGAGTAGAGGACTTTCTTGCCTCCGGCCTGGTCGAAGCAAGACATCACCCAGGTGTCGTCGGCATTGAGAACACTATACCCGTCATCTGATACCGCCTCGAGGAGAAGAGACTTGACCCACACCAAATCCTCTATGCTGGTTACGCCTCTATCACCAATATGGTCTTCGGCGATATTGGTCATAACCGCCACGTCACAGGCATCAAACCCAAGCCCTCGTTCGATCATTCCACCCCTGGCTGTTTCCAGTACTGCCGCCTCTACGCGTCGGTCGGCCAGGACTGTCCGGGCGCTTCTGGGGCCTGTGGTGTCGCCCGTCATTACCTTCTCTGCGCCAATCCAGATACCGTCGGTGGTAGCGAGCCCAACCGTGGCTCCTAAACAGCCCAGGGCGTGGGCAACAAGCCGACAGACCGTGGTTTTGCCGTTAGTGCCAGTAACTGCCGCGATGGGAATGCGCCCCCTCTCATCCCCCGGTATTAGCATCTTGACTATGTCCCGGGCCGGATTGCGTGGTTTACCCTCAGACGGATCCTGGTGCATTCGCAGCCCTGGAGCGGCGTTGACCTCAATCACCGCACCCGCCATATCCTCGGCGGGCAGCCTGATATCGTTTGTGACAAGATCTATCCCTGCAACATCAAGCCCGATAACCTCTGCTGCTCGTACCGCCAGATCTGCCACCGAGGGGTGGACCTGGTCTGTAACATCGCGAGCTGTACCTCCCGTGCTCAGGTTGGCGTTATCACGGAGAACGACAGTGTTCCCTGGGGGAGGCACATGGTCCAGGGACAGTCCTCTCCTGGATAGCGCCATGATGACCAGAGGGTCAACCTTAATTCTTGTCAGCGGCTTCTCATGACCGTATCCGCGCCGGGGGTCCTGGTTGACCTTGCCGATTAGTGTCCTGATGGTGTCCTGCCCATTGCCAACGACCTGAGCCGGCAATCTCTCAGCAGCCGCTACTAGCTTTCCGTTGACCACAAGGAGACGGTAGTGGCGCCCCTCAATGTACTCTTCTACTATTACCCTGCCACAGTAGTTCTGGGCCACCTGCACCGCTCGTCGGACTTGCTGCTCTGTTGTGAGATTAAGCGCCACACCGCGGCCCTGGTTACTGTCGGAGGGCTTGACCACAACCGGCCCCCCGAGGCGCGCTGCCGCGGCAACAGCCTCTTCTTCACAGAAGACCTCAGGCCCTCGCGGTACCGGAATTCCAGCCTCCTCTAGGATCATTTTTGTTAAGAGTTTGTCGCAGGCAAGGTCAACCGCGAGACAACTGGTGCTATCGGTAATGGTTGCTCTCACCCTACGAGACCTACACCCGTGGCCTAGCTGGAGCAGGCTTTCCGCCCCCACCCTGATCACAGGGACCCCGCATCTCTTCGCCTCCTCTGCAATGGCAGCGGTACTCTGTCCTAGCTCTGTCTGACGCTTCCGGTCCGACAACCGGTTGATTTCATCTCTGAAGTTCCACCATTGCCCCTCGGCAGCGGCTCTAACAAGCCCTACTGCCGCGATGGCTATATCCTCGGCCAGAAACTCGTTGTCATGTTCGAAGACTACGCGGTAGAGCCCAGGCTCTGACATGGCCCGTGTCTTCCCGTAGACCATCGATGAACCCAATAGGGCCTGGATTTCCAGGACAACATGCTCAATGACATGGGCAAAGCCGGTCCCTTCCCGAAGACGATTGACAAACCCCCCTGGCTTACCCGTCGAACAGTGATGGTTCTTCAGGCCCGGCAACAGCGTAAGGATGCTTTCAGTGAAGTCGGCGATGTCTGAGGTTAGTGCGTCGGCGTAGCTGCCCAGGTCTACCGATATCTCTGCGGCTGGATAGTGGGTGTGAATGTTCCGCCCGCTGAAGACCCGCACTGAGACGATGTCCATGGTTCCCCTCCTGTGTTATCTTTGCCTCTCATACCTGGCTGTGCTCACATTCCTTGCTAGTGTTTTATAGTTGCCGAGACAGCCGCGACATTATGCAGCCACTGTGGCAACGGGACTAGGGCAACACCGGTTTCATTAGGGTAGTGTCGAAGCTGTAGCCAGAGGGTAAGACATGGAGGGTGACACTGGTGAGGGCAAGCGGTTCTTCAGAGGCAGAGTGACTTGCGTTTGTGTGGGTAATGCCTGTCCCATCCAAGATAGTAACGGTCTGTCCGCCGACAACGGTGAGAATACCATCGGGCCCCACCTCGACGGCTGTGTTCTCATCAATCCCAATCCCTAGCACGCCTGGATTCTCGGCCAGGGCTGCCAGGAGACGCCCAATTCGACCCCGCTGAGCGAAGTGTTGATCTATCACGGTATCAAGCAGATAGGCCATTCCAGGGGCCATCTTTACCGTACACTTCTTGGGACCATCCTCTCCATCGCCCTCCACAATCATTGTCGAACTCATGGCGGCGGCGCCGGCGCTGGTTCCACCAATGACGACGCCCTTCATCAGGCGGTTACGGAGGCTCTTGTCAAAGGCGGTCCCCCCAAGGACGCTGGTGATCTGCAGTTGATCGCCGCCCGTATAAAACACGCCTGTGGCTTCCTCTACCAACTCCACAGCGGCGAGGCCGTTGGCCGACTCTCTTGTGTCCAGGGCCGCCACTGATACCCTTTTCACCCCCAGCCCTCGAAAAGTGTCCTGGTAGGCAGTGCCCGCCTCCGCTGGCTCATCTGTAGCCGTTGTGACCACGACAATTCGCGCCCGTACGCCTCCAGCCAGAGTCAAGAAGCGCCTGAGGACCAGGCACTCCCCCTGTCGATCCTCGTTGCCCCCTATTATCAGGAGCCTTCCTCGCCCTCCTAGATTAGATGTCCTGGTGATGTTTCGCACTGGCTTCCCCCCTTGAACAGGGTTAGCCTTCCTCAGCAGGCGGAGGGCTATGCTGTTTCAGGGCTGCCCATGGCGATAATCAGAGCACAACGTCGATGTCGAGAAGATCCATCACCGTCTGGATTGGGGCCACAACCGTCGCCTGGTCTGAGCCGGCAAAGAGGAGGGCTACGGCTTTGCTTCCCTCGGTTACTACCAGTGAACCGCTGTCCCCTGGTTGCGCTATGGGTGTGGTTACGATCTGATTAGTGAAAACCGCGGAACCGGCGTCGCCGAGCCCCACCCTGACAGAAGCATTAAGGACCTTCACACTGCCGCGGGTAACCCCCGAAGTTCGCCCGCTCTTCACTACCTCCATCCCGACCTCAGCCTCGACTGTGCCAGTGATCCTACCGATCTCAATTATCTCTCGAACCAGGATATCCTGGTTAATCGGCTTAGCCACAGCGCAATCTGCCAGGTTTTCGCTCTCGTTCATCCGGGTAAACCTCATTATGTAGTCTGGCTTTACTCGCTTCAAAACTGCATTGACCAATCTCTGCACCCTGTTGGCAATGGCGCACTGGGGTGTCCCCTCCGCCTTATAGATTGGGACGAAACGTTCCAGGTGAGCAATGACATCTGCGCCTCGATCACCACCATCGTAGTTCCCGGGCTGTAGGATATCATCACCGGCAGAGGCTCTACCATCACTCCCATCAGTAATGTTGGCCAGAACATGGTTATTAGAGAGAATCAGTAGCTCGCCAGAGTTCCTGTCCCTGACGGCTGCGCCCAGGGTACCGGCGGTAATCCTGTAATGCCCTATGCTCACTCCTCCCGGCGCTGGTCGGTATCTTTGCGTTCTGGAGTTGTCGTCAGCCACTGTTTCTTCCTGTTCCTTCTCGCCACCGGGCTTGTCGGGCAGGAGACGCAGTTCCCCGACCTCTACGACATCGGTCACTGATCCAGAGAGCATCTGCGGAACCATGTCTTTGGCTCGTAGCCGTTCTGCCGGTAATTTCTTCGTAACCAGCACCACGACTGTTGGCTCGCCACTGTCTTCGCCCCGCCTTTGCTTATTGCCGACGCCTATGCCTACTACGTTCGGCAGGCGCCATAGACGCTTTCCGTGCACCTCGACGCACTCGAACTCCTTCTCAAACATTAAAACTCCCCCCATATCTGCTTCTTACAATTAGTCTATTCAGCAGGACGAGTGAGGTGAAGGGATGAGGATGGGGGATCGGGTGAAGCGACTGGCGGAAAGGTGGGCGGAGGAGATCGGCTGAGGAGGTCGGCTGAGGAGAGCGATTGAGGGAGACCACACAAAAAAGCCCCCTCTCTTCAGGGGGCTCTTATGCCGTAAGGCTATAACCGATATTGTTGCTTAGCCACTAGTTTGCCTGCTTAACGCTGGTCTCAAACTTGTGCTCACCGTTCTCGTCATAGACATGGAGCTCGACGACTTCAGTCAAGACATCTGTATAGCTAAAAGATATCCGACGCCCGGAATGAGGACCGCGGTCAAGCTTAATCACAAAGATGCTAGGATAGGTCTTCTCAAGCACGCCTTCTCGCTCAACGATCTTGCGCCGGCCTCTGTTGGCTTTAACCCTTATCCGTTCCCCGACGACTGTCTCAAGGTCGGTACGGATGGTGTTCAGTACTCCCCTGGCCGCCATTCAACCACTCCTTTCAACAACAAAATTTTACCACAGAAAGGAGCGCACGTCAAGAGAAAATGTTAGTATATCAATGAGATGTAAGCATTGTCAAGGACTAATTTCGCGATAGTCACTATTTTGTATGTTTATCCGCTACCTTCGAGGCGCCGTAAGAGTCTGGCTTGATCTTGGCCCTAAAGCCGCTTCCCATCACCATCCCCATGACCTCTCGGATTAACTCGCGGGTCTCGCCCCGGGTACCTACGTCGAGGTGGATCTCCATGTTCACGTCAATCTGCCCATTCTTGGCCAGCATCTCTGCTAATTCGCTACCGACGCCCAGGCTCATTGAGGTCTCGTAGTAGATCCGTTGTCGGAGGCTATCCATTGCCCGGTGACGCTTCTTCCTGTAGTAGTATCTGGCGCCCTTGCCAACCCGGTGGATGATAATGGCCGTGACAAAGGTGACGCCGTCCCGCGAGTGAGAATCGGTCCCTATGATCAAGCGGTATTCCGCCTCATGATCTGAGTCCACATAGCCCACTATGCTCTTGAATACCCGCTCCAGGCTCATTCGCCCTTCACTGGGGCTATAGAATGTCATTGTAGTAAACCGCCCTTATCCCCACAGCCCACCTAGTCAACGCAGTGCTCCCCGCCCCGTTCTATCTGAAGGGCTATCTCAATGAAATCATCAAGTTCCAGCCCTTCTGGCCGAGTTCTCCGATCAATATCTAGCCTCTCTAATATGCCCACAACCCTTTTCTTGTCATAGCCAGCCTGAGCCAGGGCATTGGGAAGGGTCTTTCTTCGATACTTAAATGCCCCCCTGATCAGCCCAAACACCTTCTGGCGTGAGCAAGGAAAGTCTCTCGGCTTTCTCTCGATCCTAACTACAGCGGAATCCACTTTCGGCTGAGGATAGAAGCAGCGTCTCGACACCTCAAAGAGGATTGATGCTTGGCCATAGGATTCAAGCGCCAGGGTTAAGGACCCGTAATCCTTGGAGCCAGGACTGGCCTCCATCCTGACAGCCACTTCCTTCTGTACCATGATAACAATGGCTGCTAAAGGCCACTCCTCTTCTATCACCTTCAACAGGATTGGGGTGGTTATGTAGTAGGGGAGGTTCCCAAACAGCCACCACCCAGAACCTGTTTCTCCTTGGCAGTCTGTCCCAGAGACAATCTCATCATAGGTTGTGTTCAGGAAGTCGCCCATCAGGATCCTAACATTAGAGAGAGACGCGGCCATCGTCTGGAGGTGGGGCTCAAATCCGCTATCCTTCTCAACCGCTACCACCTGGGCTGTGCTCTTGGCAAGGTAGTAGGTAAGGGCGCCCAGTCCTGCACCAACCTCAATGACACTGTCATCAGTGGATACCCCCGACCGGTCGATGATGTTGCGAACGATATTGGGATCCACAAGGAAGTTTTGGCCCAACTGCCTCTGAGGGGCCATGCTTGAGCCTCGCATAGCCGCTCTAACCCAAGAGAGGGTTGCAGGCTTGAGTTCTCCTCTGTTACCGCTACTCATTGCCCTCCCTCCAGCGGTAGTGAGAAGAGGTCCACAGCATTTTCAGTGGTATGCTCAGCGACCTCCATTAGATCAATTCCCCTGAGGGCTGCGATCTTTTTCGCCACCTCTTCCACGTAAGCTGGCTCGTTACGTTGCCCACGCTTGAACTGAGGGGCTAAGTAGGGACAATCGGTCTCAATCATCAACCGATCAAGGGGGATCCGAGCCGCAATGTCCTGCAGGGAGCCCGAGTTGTTGTAGGTAACAGGGCCGGCAATGGAGATATAGAACCCCATATCCAGGCACGCCTTGGCCATGTGCCAGTCCCCGGAAAAACAGTGCAATACGCCACCGCATCTACTAGCGCCCTCATCCCGCAGGATTCGCAGTACGTCGTTGTGAGCATCTCTGTCGTGTATAATTATGGGCTTGCCAGCGTCTCGCGCGATGGCGATCTGCCTGCGGAAGGCCTCCCGCTGGACTCTGCGAGGAGAGAGATCCCTGTAGAAATCCAGGCCTATCTCGCCAACTGACACCACTTGCGACAGACGCGCCAATCGCTCTAACTCTCTCCAGTCGGCGCCTGTAATACTCTCAGCATTGTGGGGATGAACGCCAACGGTTGGAAAGATGCGACCCTGCCAGCTCCTTTGTTGGGCCAGATCCAGCCCATCCTTAGAACTAGCGACATCATAACCAACGTTTACTATTGCCACCAATCCAGAGTTTCGCGCCCTCAGGATAACCTCTTCCTGGTCGCGTCTGAACCGCCTGTCAGTCAGGTGGGCATGTGTATCTATCAGCCTAATTTTCTCCCGCATGGTTTACCATCCCTTAAGTCTTGACCATAGCATCTACTAATTTCCTTTAGGCTAGTACCAGAGGTTGCTTGCTCCCGCGGTTCAGATGCAGTAACCTGCATGACTTGACAAATGTCTCCAGCGAGGTTACACTTTTTACTTGTAAAGGGTACGGTGTCAAGGTATATCTAAAACCTAGTGTAACTTCCTCCATAGACTACTGTTTCCCTTTTTTGAACCAGTTTCATTATCTAGCAGGATTTATGTGGGTCGTGAAGAAGATTCTTAAGAATATTGTTGCCAAAGCCTTACTGTCTTTGGCACAATGAGGTAGCCCAGATGCCAAGCCAAATACAGGGGAGGGGAGAGCATGAAATCTACCGGAATCGTTCGTAAGGTTGACGAGTTGGGTCGAGTCGTAATTCCTATTGAACTACGACGCACACTGGACATTGGTGAGAAAGATGCCTTGGAGATCTACGTTGATGGAGACAAGATCATCCTCCGCAAGTACGAACCAGCGTGCATCTTCTGCGGTAACGCTAGGGATGTTGAGAACTTCAGGGGCAAGAGAGTATGTCGTAAGTGCGTTGAAGACTTGAAGGAGGTTCGCTTCTTCTAGTCTATCACTGTACAGAACAAAGAGAGGCCAGGTTGTCTTGTATGAAACAACCTGGCCTTTTCTTCTACCTAGCCAACCTGGGCAGGGACCTCTTTGGTGGCCAATTCCTTCATGACTTGCTTGATCACGTTGGGTAAGGCGGCTTCTACTTCATCTGACAGCCCTACGTGATAGGTACTGGCGTCTTTGATCTCAACACCAACGACAACCATGTCAGCTGGAAGGCCTTCTGGTCGGGTTAACTCCCCTAGCTTCAAGGCGTCAGCCAGGCCGACACCGTGAATCGCGCGGAATAGAGCCTTCCATGATTCGGGATCACTGCGGTGGAACCTTCGAACTGTACCCGGCCGCTTATCGCTGAGGGTTGGGGCGATTAATACCGCCCTTCGTGCCCCCAAAATCAAGTCCAGGACCGTACCATCCTGGTTGTGATCCTCATATACGACCACTCCCCCTGGAAGTGGCTGCAGCCTCAACTGCCTTGCCGAACAAATGCCGACCCCGCTGTCGGCGAGCAGCAGGCTTCCACAGCCGACTACTACTGTCTGGCACATTGGGTACTCCCCCTTTAAGGACTGCGCCCTTGGTTGTGCTTTGTGCACACTTTCACAATTTTTCTGAATATTGAAGGGGGTGATTGGCCCCCTTCAATACAATCAATATACGTAGATTATCATAAAATGTCAAGGGCTTGCTGCCCTCAGACCGCGTTCAAGCCAGGCCTTCCCCGCCGCCCTTCGTCTGTAGATGGTCCATTGATCCATACAGTTGCTGTATCAACCGGTATTCGTCTTCGTCATAGAGAGAGATGGATTCGCTGGTAAAGGACTTGGCGACCTCCACGCAGAAGCGAGCGGCTCCCTCAATGTCCAGGGGCTGGCTTGCACCCGAGGCGCAACCGGGGACCGGCACCTCACTAGTCAGGGCGACCCCCACCACCGCCGCCCTGGTCCACGCGGCAGGCTGCATGATGCTATTAATGTGAAAGACCCCGTTCCCATAGGGTGTTATATCCTGGGTTGTGATGGGCACTACCGCCGGCATGCGACCGGTCACATAGCTCATCAGGTCCAGGAGCGCCTCGCTTACGCGGAGCACGTATCCCCTCTTCACTGTGGGGGTAATGGCAAAGCCCCTCCTGTTAATCACCCTGTTGCCTCTGGTGGTGTCAATCGAAAGGATTGCACCCATCCTTTCTTCCACGAGGTACTCCATCGATGTTCCAATATCTACGGGAGAGCCCATAAAAGGGACGGGTTCGTGGGGTATTGTTGGCGCCCGGGGGCAGACGTGGGTTGTGACAATCACATCTCCATCAAGCAGGTCGCCCTGGCGCTGCATATCCAACAACTTCAGGGCTGTCGCCAGGGCCGTTGCGGCGCCATCGGCGTCGGAGACCAGGCCTTGGACCTCTGGTCTGGCCCCTACCCCTCCCAACTGCCCTATAATGCCGAGGGTCGGCCTATCCCCACCCCGGCGGTGCCCGTTGGTACCAACAATCGTAGTCTTTATAAAATCAGTGAAACCCCTCCTGCCATGGACCCTGTCCACCTTAACAAGCTTGGCTCCCCGTTCCTGTAGCCGGGAGGCGACATCCTCGCCGCCTACGTCGGCAGAGTCTAGCAGGTCCCAAGCCTCAATGACCTGTCGTAACATCATCTGCCTCCTCAGTCTCTAACTACTCAATGGTCGGCTTTGGACCGACTAGAATAGTTGACGGTTCCTCTTCAGCACCAGGCCTGGCAGGGCGCCAGTGTGTTCCTCTTGGTCTATGACAATCTCTCCGTTTACAATGACATACTCTATACCCTCTGGATACTGATGGGGATCAACAAAGGTTGCTCTGTCGATTATCGTGTCCGGGTTGAACACGGTGATATCCGCCCGGAAGCCCTCAACCAACAATCCCCGGCCCTTGATGCCCAGAGACTGAGCTGGCAGTGACGTCATCTTCCTGACTGCTTCCTCAAGGCTCAGGACGCCTTCTTCGCGGACATACTTCCCAAGAACCCTTGGAAATGTTCCGTAGCTGCGAGGGTGCGGCTTCCCTTTTCCGAGGGGGCCGTAGGGGGCAATCGCGCTGCCATCGGTTCCAACCATGACAAGGGGATGGCGCATTACATGGCGAACATCCTCCTCACACATTCCGAATCGAACCATGCCGGTATTCATCTGGTCTTCCTCGAGGATGTGAAGGGCCGCCGTCGCCGGCGGCATGCCGAGAGTCTCTGCAGCCTCGTTCATATTTAGGCCCACATATTGCTCAAGCTCATCATTGCGAACCCGGGATATAAGGACCTTGTCCCAGCCGCCGTACCGCGCAAGGTCCGCCTGGATAGCGCTGCGAATCTCCTCGCGGATCTCTGCGTCCGCAAACCTCTCCTTCACCTTCTCCCAACCGCCTTCAAGGGCCCAGTTGGGTAGGATGGAACCCAGGCTTGTGCTTGTGGCGGTGTAGGGATATTGGTCGCAGGTAATCTGCAGTCCTTCTTCGGCTCTGACCGCCTCCATGAGGGCCAGGCTGTTGTGGACCTTCCCCCAGTTTTCCTTGCCTACAGTCTTGTGGTGGGATATCTGAACAGGTAGCCCCGCCTCACGTCCGATCCGGATGGCCTCCTCAATCGACTCTATCAGGCGGCCCCCTTCATTCCGCATGTGGGTCAGGTAAACCCCGCCGTGCTTGGCAGTAACCCCTGCCAACTCAATGATTTCTTCGGTTTCGGAATAGGTTCCTGGAACATAGATCAGCCCGGTGCTCAAACCGAAAGCGCCTGCCTCCATGCCCTCTTTAATAAGAACCTTCATGTGGTCCATCTCATCGACAGTTGGCCTGCGATTGTCAAGTCCAACGGCTACTCGCCGCACCGTTCCGTGCCCCACCAGAGGGACTACGTTCAGGCTTACTCCCTGGGTCTCAAGGACCTCAATGTACTCACCCATTGTGAGCCAAGTACACTCTACACCCCAGTCTGACAAGAAGTCATCGGCTTTTGCCCGCTCCTTCTCGCTGAGGGGGGCCGCCGAACTGCCGCACTGCCCGATGACCTCGGTGGTAACCCCCTGCCTGATCTTGCTCTCAGCCTTGGCGTTAGCTAGTAGGGCGCTGTCCGAGTGCGAGTGGGCATCAATAAACCCGGGGGATACCACCAGGCCAGATGCGTCAATAGTCTTTCCTGCCTCTGCCTCCGTCAGGTCTCCGATGACAGCTATCTGCCCGTCCTTAATCCCTATGTCCGCCTTAAACCATGGGCCACCAGTACCGTTAATTACCTTGCCACCGCCAATAATGATGTCAAACACCGGTTTCCTCCCCTTGTGGTATGGATCGAAGGTGTACGGACCACACGACGCAGCTATTGGGTATACGGAACTTCCGCTAACAAAGATATTCTACTCCCCTCAAGCACAATCCTTTGACAACCGTCCCTGCGTGGCATGGAGGCTAGGCGCCATCTATGCGCGAGCGAAAGTGGGCTCCCAAGACATAGACCTCCTGCTTGGGGAGACCCCTCTCAGCGGCTACCTGTTTCACGGCGTCTTTTCTCGAGATCCCGGCGCTAACCAATTCGGCCAGGCGCTCAACTATTGAGCCTGTCGGCACTTCTCTCAGGCCGGCAGCACGAGGGCCTCCCTCCCGGCTGCCCTTTGGATCGACCCCAACGCCCTTTGTTCCCGTCGCCAGCGGGGCGACGATCACTGTGAACTCGCCTTGAGGGCGTTGACCGAATTTCTGGCGGAGATCCTCGCCTACCACCTCCGGGGTTCCCCTGTGTACTTCCTCGTGCTTTTTTGTGAGTTCGCGACAGGCTGCCACCGTTGTCGTGGGCGCCACCGCCTTGATATCGTTCAAACAGGCCAAAATCCTGTGGGGGGCCTCATAGAAAGCCAGCGTCACCCCGACATCAAGAGCCTGAATCAGGGCCTCCTGCCGCTTGGATGATGACCGGGGCAGAAAGCCCAGGAAGAGGAATGCGGATGTATCGAGCCCCGCAACACCGAGGGCCGCTGTGAGGGCGCTGGGGCCAGGCACAGACACCACCGTCAGGCCCTGCTCCCAAGCGCCCTTAACCAGCTCATACCCGGGATCTGAGATGGCGGGCGAGCCGGCGTCGCTGACAAGGGCTACATCCTTGCCCTGGCGCATGATGTCGTATATCTGGGCACCCTTACTTTCCTTGTTAAACTTATGGTAGCTCATTAACCTTGCCTTGACCTCGAAATGTGAGGTCAGCTTCCTTGTTCTGCGGGTATCCTCGCAGGCGATGATGTCCACCCGTCTCAAGACCTCAAGGGCTCTCAGGGTAATGTCCTGGAGATTTCCTATCGGGGTAGCGCAGACATATAAACTACCCAGACTAGCTGTCATGACGGTATCTCCCTTCTCTCTCATTCTTCAACTCCTTGTACTCCAGGTTCCACTGCCGACAGGCCATACATGCTGATGATCTCATCGGTATACTGTCCGGTGTTGTCGCGGACGACAAGGGGTGGAAGAACTCTGAGCCCCTGGGATACCTGTTTTCGAGCCTGTATCAGTACCAGGTTTGCCTGGTCCGTGGCCCTCGGGTGAATGAACCGCATTTCTTTGGGCTCTAGCCCAACAGCCCTTAAGGCCGAGAAGGCCTCCCCCAAGCGCTGAGGCAGGTGAGACATGAAGAGCCGTCCCTTGGGTCGCAGCAGAACCGAAGCCGCTCTGCACAGCTGTTTCAATGTCAGGGTTACCTCATATCGGGCCATGGCGTCGCGCTGATCGGCGCTAGTGGGGCCGGTTCCTTCCTTCCGGTAGGGCGGATTGGATACAACTGCGCTAAAGGCCCCAGTTTTCCCAAGGGCCTGGGGGCAGCGAAGGTCAGCTTTCTTCATGTCAACCCTTCCCTGGAGTCCGTTAAGCTCAATGCTCCGCTGAGCCATATCTACCAGCTCCTCCTGTAGCTCCACGGCTGTGATCCTTGCGCTAGGGTGGAGGGCAGAAAGAAGCAGGGCGATGACCCCGCTTCCAGAACCGAGATCGGCGATTTCGCCACCGCCTGGGGTTTCCACGAAGTGAGCGAGCAGTACAGAGTCCATCGTAAACCTTCCATAGCTGCGCTTTTGTATGACCATGAGCCCATCCCGCATTAAGCGCTCCAGGGTCTCTGTATCAGGGTTGTGGTACTTGTCCCTTGGCCTGCGCATGTCTTAGCCGTCCCTTCATATTGACGATCCCACGATACTCCTGCTAGCATAGTTTGCCGCACCGCTAGAAACACTAGCGACAGGGAGGGATTCTTTTGCAGCCACGAGAACCCCGTTCGCTCTCGTTTCTTACCAGGGAGCTAGAAACGTCTGAGACCATTAACTTCAGCGACCGCCCGGTCACAGGTATTGTCTTTCACTCCGGGTCTGTTTCACCAGGCGATGCCTTCGTGGCCATCCGTGGACTGAAGGCTGACGGCCACCAGTACATAGGCCAGGCCATCGCCAATGGTGCTTCCGCCGTATTCTGTGAAGGGCGTGAGTGGATGGGGAAGATTGGTCACCCAGACATTCCTGTCATTCTTGTGCCTGATGCTCGGAGGGCCCTATCCCGTCTCTCCGCCACCTACTACGGCCACCCCTGCAATGAGATGCTGGTGTGCGGTGTTACGGGCACGAATGGGAAGACAACCACCACGTCGCTCCTTGATGCGTTCTTCCGTCAGGCGGGTTTTCGGACGGGATTAATCGGCACCCTATCAAGGAGGATAAATGACCGCATATTCCCGGCTGCCAACACTACACCCGATTCTCCAGAGATCCACCAACTCCTTTCTGATATGCTTAGAGATGGAGTGACCGTTGTTAGCATGGAGGTTTCCTCCCACGCCCTGTCACACCACCGCGTTGATGATGTCACCTTTGACGTCGCCTGCATCACGAATTTCTCCCCTGATCACCTTGACTTTCATACCGAGATATCGGATTACCGCAATTCAAAACGGCGCCTCTTTGAGGGGATCTCTGAGAATGGCATCGCGGTAGTTAATGCAGATGATGATGAAGCGGTCATAATCGGTAGAGGAGCCCCCGGCCCCGCGATTACCTACGGGATAGAGAGCGACGCCGCTACCATCAGGGCTGTAGAGATGGTGCCGGGGCAGGATGGCTCATCTTTCACGCTCCAGGCCCGGCCGCCGTTACCCTGTGTTGGGTCCGCGGAGGCCGACCCCTTCGAGTTCAGGGTCAAGCTATCCATGCCCGGCAAGCACAATGTCTATAATGCCCTTGCCGCTTCCAGTTGCGCCCTTGCCCTTGGTCTCCCTCCCGAGAAGATCCGGCAGGGCATCGAAAACGCTACTGGTGTTCACCGTCGTCTCCAGGTTGTCCGCTCAGGCCAGTGGACCCTCATTGATGACTTCGCCCATAACCCCGGAAGTCTTGATGCGGCCTTTTCTGTTGTGTCTCAACGTGATTTCACCAAACTCATCAGTGTCTACGCAATCAGGGGCAACCGCGGGGAAGAGATAAACCGCGCCAACGGGGAGATTCTGGGGCGCTGGATGAGACGCCTGGCGTCCTCACACCTAGTTGTAACACGCAGCTCAGACACGGTGGAAGATAAAGACAGGGTGTCTCTCCAGGAAGAACAGGCATTCCTCATGGGCTTCCGGGAGGGCAACAGAAGAGAAAGGTCGCCGCTGATTACGGCGACTCTTAAAGAGGCCCTTAGTCAGGCCCTGTTGCTTGTCTGTCCTGGTGCCGTCATTCTTACGCTGGGAGCCCAAGGAATGGACCACTGTCAAGAACTCCTTACAGATCTAGCTGCCATTGGCGCTATCGACTCCGAGAACTTCCAATCTCATCCACTTCCTCGGCCGGAAACTCGTGCTTAACGTCGGGTCTTAGCTGCACTTCGACGGTGCGCTTCATCAGGTTCACCGCCGTGACCCTACCTGGCCCTTCTGCCGTCTCCACCCTGCGACCCACACTCGGGAGCTCGTCCTTAATCTCCCTGTACTGTTCAGACTCAAACCTGATGCAACACATCAGGCGACTACAGATACCGGAAATTTTTGCCGGGTTCAAGGCCAAGTTCTGCTTCTTGGCCATCTTGATTGAGACGGGCTCAAAATCCCCCAAGAACGAGGAGCAGCATAACACCCTGCCGCAGGGGCCGATCCCGCCTACCATTTTTGCTTCGTCCCGGACTCCAATCTGACGCAGTTCAATTCTAGTGCGGAAGACTGACGCCAGATCCCTGACCAATTCCCTGAAATCTACTCTCCCATCGGCGGTAAAGTAGAATATTATCTTGTTGTTGTCAAAGGTATACTCGACATCGATTAAGCTCATATCGAGGCCATGGTCCTCAATCTTCTTCTCACATATCTCAAACGCATCTTCCTCACGAAGCTTATTCTCCGAGGCCTGCAGGAGGTCCTCAACTGTAGCTGACCGAAGCACCTGCTTAAGGGGGAGAATCAGCTCTGATTCTGGGACCTCTCTATTCGCAATCGCCACACGGCCATACTCTGTACCGCGCGCTGTCTCCACAATGACATGGTCTTCAACATCGTACTGATTGTTCTTAGGGTCAAAGTAATATATCTTCCCTGCCCGCTTAAACCGGACTCCAACTACCTCTGGCATATTGCAAAATCCTCCATTCAACGAAGAGCTGCATCTTTAATGCGAAGCAGTAACAGCTCAATAACAAAGAGCATATTTACATACGAACGCAGGTGCTCAGTGAGTTTCATGCTATATTCAAGGCACCCCATTATCTCTCCGGGATCAAATTGTCTTGCAATCTTAAAGATGTCATCAGCAATGTCTTGATTTACAATCAGCTCTTTGGGTAACCCCGACCCAGCAACAAAAACGTCCCGCAGTAACCAGGACAACAAGGCTAGGAAACTGCCAAGGCCATCTCTATCTTTACACTGTTTCACCTTACCTGCAAGGCTGAACAGCGCTGCTAGCGACGATCCTGCTGCAACCTGGATGCACTGAACCGCCAGATCCCTGTCGTCTCGCCACTCTGTAGAGGTGGCAATCTGCATGGCTCGCGCAGGATTACCCAGTGCTTGGACGGCAGCGCTTCGGGCTACCACAGCATCCATACCTTGATGAGCCACAAGCCAGGCCTGAATATCATTGGCGCCGACTTGTTGGAAGGCCAACTGTTGGCAACGAGAGGCAACAGTGGCTAGAACCGACTGCCCGGACTTGGCAAGGACTATTAATACGGCGTCAGGCGGTGGGTCTTCAAGGGTCTTTAGCAGGCTTGGCCGAGCCTCAAAGCTCAGCTCATCGTATGTATTAATCACTGCAACACGATAGGCCGCCTGAACCGGGCGGGACGCTATCCATCCCCAGAATGGGCGGATGTCTCGGGGCAGGCTGATGGCCTTGCGGTCATCAGTTGGCTCCACCAATGCGAAGTCGGGATGGTTCAACAGTGCGTTGGAACCACCTTCACTGAGTTCGACCCCAAGGAGGGTCGCCGCAAACCAACAGGCCACGTCGAACTTGCCCAAACCTCTATCGCCTGAGAACAGATAGGCGTGAGAGATCCTCTCCTTGTCTATGCTGTTTTCCAGTACTCTTCTTACTCGATTCTGCCCAGAAACAGGCCACACGATAATCCCTCAAAACTCTTGTCCAGCCAGCCAAAGGGGAAAGGCTTAGACATGAATAGTCTGTTCTACGTCCATAACAAAGATGAGAGCTCCCCCTACCACCACTTCTACTGGTTGCGGCGCAAAGGCTTCAATAGCGCCCTCCACCGGGGCAAGGGGGGTAACCAACTTCTCGCGGGCGCGGCATGTCTCCTTGATGATGGAGGTAACCTCGTCTACATTACTGTCCGAGGTGCCAATTAAGAGGGTGGTGTTGCCAGCCTTTAGGAACCCGCCTGTACTGGCTAACCGCGTGGCTCGATACTCCTTCAGTGTGAGAGCATCAAGAAGCGGCGCAGCATCCCTATCCTGAACAACCACAATTACAAGTTTCACGTGACCAATCACCTCTTCCCCGACTATGGCTACAATCACATATCCCTAATACTATTGTACTTTGATAAGACGAGACTGCAAACCTCATTTGAGATATCCTCCCGCCTCTGTTCAGCGTCAAGCACAACAATCCGCTTTCGATATTGATCTGCCAGTTGCCGGTAGGCCGCCTCCACTCTGCGGTGAAACTCCTCGTTGCGAGCCTCGATTCGATCTGGCATCCGCTCCTGCTTCCCACCGCCATGCCTTTTCACTCTTCCCTCTTGACTTTCCTTAAATGCGAACAGCAATGTGAGATCAGGCCACAGGTCACCGGTGGCGACGCGGTTGACTGCCTTCACAATGTCCTTGCCTATTCCCAGTCCAACCCCCTGGTAGACAATGCTGGAATCTACATACCTATCGCAAATCACAACCTTGCCAGCGCGTAGGGCTGGCACAATGGTTTCTTTCACTAGCTGGGCCCTGGAGGCCGCATAGAGCAGCATCTCCGTCAGGGTGGACATCTCCTGATTCTCAGGATTTAGCAGTATCGCCCTGATCTCCTCACCCAGTCTAGTACCGCCTGGCTCTCTAGTGTAGATGAAATCTATTCCCTGTCTCGTCAAGAAATCGCACAGCAGCTTTACCTGTGTACTCTTTCCTGTGCCGTCAATCCCCTCGATTGAAACAAAGAGCCCTGCCAACCACAGAACCTCCTATCTGCCGTTATGTGATGCTGCAGAGAGAGTCACATATGTGCATACTGAGTTCTATATGGGCCTGAAGGTTTCCTCCAATCCTGACCCTAGCATGCCTTGCGCCTCCCTTGGAGTGTGCACCGCGTCCTCCCCTCTGATGCCGATCTCTAAGAGGAAACCCTCTCCACTCTATTGAAGTCTGCTAGTGAAGGCCTGCGTTTGGTTGCTCGATAATATCATTAGAGGCTCTTCGGTGGGCTTAAGCCGGGTTTTTCTATCAATTTCCGAGACCGAACTTAGGGGAGATGCTGATGGCTCAGTCCAGCTACAATTTAGAAGTGGCTCTAGGTAGAGGACCATCCACGATGAAGTTCACGCGAGACATGCGTGAATCCATTACAAAGATCAACGCGACCTGTGAGGCACTGAGCGAGCTCAACGAACAACACCACGAACGGCTTACAGCTATCGCCTCAGGCACCTGGGCCCAGGTGGAGAAGGTAGCGCAGATAATAGAGCTTGTGGAGGATGTCAACTCGGCGCTGGAGACAGTGGCCACCGGATCCAAGCAGCAGGCGCAACAGTTCAACCAGGTTTCTTTACTTATGAACGAAATAACCGTTGCCACCGATGAAGTGGCTGACGATGCTCAATCCCTGACGGCGGCGGCTGGACAAACATTGAGCGCCACCAACGAAGGCAGCCAAGCAGTACAAAACACTGTGAAAGGCATGAAGGCCATTGCCGAACGGGTTGTAGACCTGGAGAAGCGCCTCCAGAGACTGGCTGACCACTCAACTCGTATAGATCAGACTATCAAAGTCATTACTGACATCGCCAAGCGAACCAATCTTCTGGCCTTGAACGCCGCCATCGAGGCTGCCCGCGCCGGCGAGCATGGCCGCGGATTCGCCGTTGTTGCCGAGGAAGTCCGGGGGCTGGCAGAACGGTCAAACAAGGCTGGCGAAGAGATCAGCTCCTTGATCCTCTCGATTCAGGAAGAGACTAGCTTGGCCGTCACGGCCATGGAAGCCAGTATTAAGGAGGTGTCGTCAGGGACGCAGATTGCTGAGGATGCAGGAGTGGCCTTGGAAGAGATTCGTCAGACTACCGCCAGTAACCACCAACAGATCCAGAGGATATCTACTAACGCAAAGGATAACGCCACCCGCATTGCCCAGGTTGTCAGCGGAATAGATGGCACTGCCGAGATCACCCAGAGAAACGCTGCAACTGCAGCCGATATGGCAGAAGCCGATTGGTTTTCCCGAGCCATCAAGGACTTCAGGGAACTGGCTACCGATACGGCGGGCAACGCCGATGACCTTCTGAAAGACACCCGGGCAACGCTGACCGAGCTTCAACAGTCTTTCAACGATCATGTATCGTTTATGTTAAAACGACTTGACCAGATTGAGCTTGAGCAACAAGCGCCCTCTGAGTAATAAAAAAAGCACTTCCCAATGGGAAGTGCTTTTTCAAGTGATGAGATAGGATCCGGCAGCGACCTACTCTTCCAGGCAGTTTCCCGCCCAGTACCATCGGCGCTGGAGGGCTTAACTTCCGTGTTCGGGATGGGAACGGGTGTGTCCCCTCCGCTATAGCCACCGGAAAGTG
>Ga0209643_1000835_pt1 | contig 38691 bp, 40 predicted proteins | sample AutmiccBRH37_all_FD_187383 | JGI IMG/M metagenome (GOLD analysis project Ga0209643, IMG submission 187383) | Deep subsurface microbial communities from Mt. Terri, Switzerland - Autotrophic microbial communities BRH/37_all (SPAdes) (version 2) | ecosystem: Environmental > Aquatic > Deep...
TACGCCGCCAGGAAAACTCTTCGTCTAGTCGCGTCAATTGTTGCGGGGGTAGGATTTGAACCTACGACCTCCGGGTTATGAGCCCGACGAGCTGCCTGACTGCTCCACCCCGCGAAATATAATGTTATAGGAAAACTGCTGTTAAGTCAACTGTTACTCAGTTATTGATCCGGTGAGGCAATGATATAGGGTACTTCGCCTTCTTTTATCATTCCCAGGGACTCGCGGGCCAATGCCTCAATGTACTGGGGATCATTCAACCGTTTTGCCTCTTCTGAGAGGGCATTTGTTTGGCTACGCAAGCGATTAAGCTTTGACTCTAGTTGGTCTGCCTGGGCTTTCAACTTCATAAAAATTAATTGTTGTTGAATGAACACCACTGAAGTATATACTATGACAAGAACCAGCGCAACCTGAAACCAGTTGACCCGATATCGCTTCCGACGAAACCGGGGTCGTAGCGCTGAGCGATTGGTTCTTGAGGGTGATGAAAAGTCCCTGCGAGATCTCATCTGCCGAGAAAACTCCTATAGGTAGCCACCATTATCTCCACTCCGCTCACTCTTCTTGCTCTGCGTAGTTATTCGTTTGAAGGACGTTGATTCCCTGCTGGCTGGCTACACCTAGCGGCGGTCTTGATCGTCATCATCGTTGTCGCCATCATCCTGCCAACGGGCCTTCAGTTGTCTCAACGGAGCCAGGGCCCGGTTCCACACCCAGGCAACCGGTTTCCTAAAGATGCGCCAAACCGCCCTGAGGGGCGCCGTGACTGCGCGAACTAATTTCAAAGCGCCACGCCCCACTGCCGTGAGCGTCTCCCTGTAGATGCTTAGTACCAGTGAACTGACAAGGGCCATGTACATTAGAAACCCGAGGGTGAGGCCAACGGCCGCATAGAACCTCAGGTCACACCAGTTTCCGAACATCAGCGCTCCGAGAACTACGACGCCTAACAGAATCACGAAGAGAGCGTCCCCTAGATTCGTCGCCAGGCTCCTTGGCCTTGTGATCCCGCGCAGGGCCCGATAGAAATCATATAGGAAGCCGATCACGACACCAGTAAGAATCATTATTAAAAACATTGAAAACTGCAGTTTGAGGGAAATCAAGACCGTGAGCCCCCTTCCAATAGCTGCAATAATGTTTATTAGAGCTGAAAGGGGGATATGCCCTTAGTTGAGCTTGACTATGACCCACATGAGTAATAGGAGCCAGAGCCCCAAAGTAACCCAGGGGAGGCGAAGATCCCACCAGCGCAACAAGCGGACTGTCTCCATCACCAGAGGAGACCTGGCCTCCTGACGCCTGCCAAGCCATTCACTGAGAACAGAGGCAACATAGTCCCTGGTTTCAATAAAGGGCGGAATGCCTGCCACAGAAGAGGCCTGGAACCTGGCCACATTGCCCATGCCGGCATTATAGGCCGCGAAGGCCAATGGAAAGTCCCCGTTGTAGTGATCCAGGAGCATCTTGAGGTAACGGGCGCCGGCATCAAGATTGGCAAGGGGGTCAAAGATGCATCCGGCCTCTCGGGCCGGGGGTGGATGCCTCCCGTCGCAAGGGCCTCCAGGATTAAGCTCTCGCCAGGTCGCAGGCATTATCTGCATGAGGCCCTTGGCTCCCGCAGGTGATACCACCTCTGGACGAAAATCGCTCTCCACCTCCACTACGGAGGCGATGAGAGCCGGATCAAGACCAACTCGGACTGCAACCATGTTAATCTCACTACCGAAGGGTACCTGGTCCAGTTCTATATTTCTCTGGTAGAAGCTATTGAGAACCTCCATTGCTGAATTGGTCTGGACTTCTTCGTAGTGGGATACCGCTATTGCCACCCCGGTAACAACAAGGATAATGGCAAGATAGCCTATGACCCAACGCTTGGCGATGGTCTGGCCAGGCGTCAGTAGATCCGCCAAGAGCACAACGGGACTCAGGATAAAGGAGGCGAGGCATACCAGGATTCCGCGGGCCATGAGCAGACATACTCTTGCCGCGCGCAGGAAGGGATTACCTTTCTTACTGACCACCGACGATAATAACTGTAGACCGGGCACCACAGGCTCCTCCTCATCTCTTTGGGGTTACTTCGCAAAAGAGGAGGTGAATCCTGCTGGACTGGCTGAAGCTGCTACAGGCAAGGTAAGGCAATGTAAGGTGAGGGCGCCCTCTGCTGGAGCGCCCTGGCCTACCACACCTAAATGGCCCTGAGTTCTCGACTCTAGCGTAAAAGCCGGTCAAGCAGTCCCTTGCCCCTGTCTTTGATGCCGCCCTTTTCCATGCTGTACTCAATGGAGTTGATCAGACCGTCCACTGTGAGGCTCCCGGTATCAAGGTTGAGTTGCTTGATGTGCAGGTCTTCCCCTCTCAGGGTAAGGAGCCCGAGATCCGTATCGAGTATAATCTCCTGATCGTCAAAACTGTCTACGTTGAGTACGCCCTCTATATTGGCAGTCTCCCTGTTGACTAATGAAACCTTGTGCTCCTCAGGAATCTGGAACCCTTTTTCATCCACCGCCGCTCCCTCCTTTCAGAAAAATAACCAAACCTGTCCTAACTAATAGATATGCCCAAGCCCCCGCAATATTCCCGTCGCGGGCTTGGGCAATGACCCTGAGGAGCCGCCTGCTACTTCCAGCGCTGCGATATTCTAATGTCTTTGTAGTAGAATCTGAGGATGTCTTCGGCTTTCTTCCCCTCTTCAGCCTGAGCCCTGGCGCCCTGCTGCGCCATGCCAACACCGTGGCCGAAACCCTTACCGCTGAAGGTAACTTTATCTCCGCTGACCTCAGGTTCCTTTGTGAACAGGGTTGACTTCATCTTCTTGCTATCGAGGGCAACCCTAAAGTCAGCTGCATTCACAGTCACACTGCCGATTCTCATCATTGTTGCCCGCCCCGATGGCCCCTTGTCTGTAACCTCAAGGGCATCAAAGTCCCCTGGGTCCTGGTTAGCCACCTGTTTGGCGGCGTTGGCTACCTCCTCTTTTGTGAAGGTCGCCGTCCACTGCTCAAATCCATCTGGGCCGGCAACATCGTTGACAACCTTAACGTAGGGCGTGGGCTCTCCCTTGAAGTTCAGGCCCTCCTGGGCGGTTGCCGTCTTACCACCGGAGTCAGCGAAGAACCAGCCTCGTATGAACTGGCCGTCATGGAGCATTACCATACCCCTGGTGCTGGCCACTGCTTCCCTGACCCGATCATTTATCCTCTGGGCGTTGTAGGCCTGAAAGTGCTCTGGGTTTGTGCAGGCGTCAGTACCGTGGATGTCCTTGACCCCACCCTCCTCAAGCTTCTTCATGGTGAAGGTCCGGGCCAAGATGGCCTGGGCCTTAAGGGCCTCCATGGGCCAACTGGGATCCATCTCTTGAGCCACGACGCCTAGCAAGTACTCCTCAAGCTTCAGGTTCCGCTGAGTGTTCTCTTCATCAAAGAAGACGGATATCGTTGGCTCTTGCTGCAACCGCCCCTCCTGACGGAAGAACGGAATGCTGCACCCTGCCACTAGTGTGACGAAAACGGCGAATATTAGCAGTAAAACCACGGCTACCCGCATCCGGCTGAGATAGAAGGTTTCCTCGTTTCTCATTGCGCGACCTACCCCTCCTTAAAGGTACCTGTGGGTGAATTGGCGCTCATCCCCTCTATGGCTGAGGGTGCGCGCCGCCCGACAATGGTAGCGGATATTTCGACTACCACCTCCGGGCCTCTTTGCCTAGTATTCCAAACCAGCCAGATACTAGTAGTGGAAGGAGCGGGGTAGTGCACTCAGGCCCTGGGAACCCTCCTTTACACGGCCTCGTCTCTTATCACGCGATACAGGTTTGAGGCGTCGTTGGCCCGAACTGTGCTGGCCAGGTCCACTACCTCAATCTCCAACTCCCGGGAGCCGAAGCTGATTGTTATCCGGTCTCCCAGGGCTACTTGTGCCCCAGCCTTTGCTGACCGGCCATTAAGAGACACCCTGCCTCCATCACAGGCCTCCTTTGCCACCGTCCTACGCTTTATTATCCTTGCCACCTTCAGAAACTTGTCAAGACGCATTCTCTTTCCCCCCCAGGAAGAAGAAAACCGGGCGCAACGGCCCGGTTTTACTTTTACTGCTGTGGTATCAATGAATGGGCTGGTTACTTGCCGGCCACGTCATCCTTGAAAGGCTTGCCTGCCTTGAAGACAGGGATGTGTGTCTCGGGCACATTGATTGTTTCACCTGTGCGTGGGTGCTTCATTGACCTGGCTGCGCGCTTGCGACGCTTGAAGCTGCCAAAGCCTACAAGGGTAACGTCGTCGCCTGCGGCAACGGCTTCCTGAACGGCCTCAAGGGTAGCGTTGAGAGCCAACTCGCAATCCTTCTTCGTTAGACCAGCCTTTTGCGCGATTACGTCGACCAAATCGGACTTGTTCATTAGTATTCCCCTCTCTCGGTAAGACTTTGAGATTTTTGGCTACGCCATTTGCCACTATTCGCCAATACAAGTTTTTTCTCCTGCTTACTCCCCTATTCTTTTTCTGAGAGCTTGATTTCTTGCCACAGCCCCTCCATCTCTTCCAGTGTCATGTTATTCAAGTCTCCCCCAAATTCCCGCGCCAAGCTCCTGACGGCGCTGTACCGTCTGGCAAACTTGTAATTGGCCCCGCGTAGCGCCCCAGATGGGTCTACCCCCAGGAACCGAGCCAGGTTTACCACGGTAAATAGTAAATCTCCAAGTTCTTCCTCTATCTTGCCCCCTTGCCTTTTTTGGTATTCTGCCTTAAGTTCTGCCACTTCCTCACTTAGTTTATCCCAAACCCCAGCGATGTTTGGCCAATCAAAACCCTCTTCAGCCGCCTCTTCCTGGAGTTTGTGGGCCTGCATCAACGATGGCAGGTTTGGAACACGCATCTCTGGCGCGGCGCTGACCACGTCCGTGGGTCTCGATGAAAGGCCGCCAGCAGCTGCCTCTCTTTCCTGCTTCTCCTGGGCTTTGATCTCGGCCCACTGGGTTAACACCTGTTCACTGGTGTCAAGGGCGATGCCGGCGAAGACATGAGGGTGACGGCGAACCATCTTGTCGGAGATAGTCGTTATGACCTTGTCTATTGTGAAGCTGCCGGCCTCTTCAGCAATGACGCTGTGTAACACGACCTGAAGAAGCACATCCCCCAACTCCTCTCCCAAGGCCTGATAGTCGCCCTTCTCAATGGCCTCAATTGCCTCATATACCTCCTCGATAAAGAAGGGGATGAGGGATTGATGGGTTTGCCTCTTGTCCCAGGGGCAGCCCTTCTCTCCGCGCAGTTCCCGGATAATCTCCACAAACCTGTCCCAGCCTCGACCACCGCCCCCCGATGGCCCACCCTCGGCGCAGGGGGGGACATATACGGTGGTCAGGTGGTCATAGATGTCCAGCCTGTCCATCTCATATAGCGGCACCTGGACGACCTGCTCCCGGTCGCTCCCAGCGGCAACCCCAACACTGATGGGATGGTGATCAGGGTAATGATCCATGAGCTCAATCTTGATGTCTGCTGCCACCAATCTGCTGTGGACCTGGGTTATGAGGGTGCCCGCGTTTGGATCTGGCCTATGACCGGGTCTGCCGAGGCCGATCAGATCAAAGGCGTCCACAACCTTTAGGCCGTCCTGTAAGGGATCCAGATGCAGCGCTGTAAATAACGGCTCCAGAAAGCTGATCCCGGAGTAGATTGTTACCGCAACCCCACTCTCCTCCGCCAACTGGATCAGGATCCGCACCGAGTCCTCGGCTACTAGCGGGTGGCCGGGCACAAGGTACCAGAGTTTCTGGCCTGCCTGCGCTTGGCCCAGGATTGTTTCTGCAATGGCTTCGTATACATCCTCAAATGTATCTGCCTGCTCATAGAGGTAGTCAAAACTGGTAAAGGGGATCTGTCGCTCATCGAGATAGCCCACTGCCGGGTGTCGGGCCGTGCGCAGGTAGACAGCAACTCCATCCTGGTGGGCTCGGGAGAGGGCGTCTACCAACCCCTGAGGAAGGTGGCGGGCATCACTTGGCCCCAACCCTGCTATAACTATCTCTTGATTCACCCCAGCTGGCATCCGAACACCCTTTCCTTGTCCATTAAGCCTTTGAGCTCGGGCGGTTCCGCCGCAAGCAGCCGGCTCAATTCCTTTCGACACAACAGCCCCTATCCCTTTAAGGCAAGCCAGGGAACAGGGAAGGCGCGCCACGAATTGTGGCACGCCTCCCCAGTCGTACAAAGCATCTATTGATAGCCGAGGGTCTATTCTTCCATCTGCTTGGCGAGGAAACTTGCGGCTGTCTCTGCCAATTTCTTCTCCATCTCGCCCAAGGTTACCCCAGGCTCTTTTGAGGTGATAACAACGGTACCGATTGGATCTCCACCGGAGACTATTGGCTCAATAATCTCGGCTGTAAATTTGCACTCGTCCCCCTCATATAGGCACTCTCCGCACAATTCCTGCTCCCCGACGTTGTTGATGATAACCCCTTTGCGGCTTTCCATTACTTCCTCCAGGGCGGGCCAGACGCGCCGCTCATAGAACTCTTTCTTGGGCGCCCCGGCGACAGAAACGATATGGTCCCTATCAGATATCAAGGCGATGTGCCCTGTGGCTTCATTAAGGGCCTCGGCGTATTCCTGGGCGAAGTCACCCAACTCGACTATGGGAGAGTACTTCTTTAAAATGACCTCCCCGTCACGGTCAACGAATATCTCAAGGGGATCGCCCTCCCGAATACGCATTGTCCGTCTAATCTCTTTCGGGATTACGACCCGACCGAGGTCATCAATTCTTCTGACGATGCCGGTAGCCTTCATCTAATTCCCTCCTTTACCCTCCGTATTGGTAACTAACCCAGGGTTAGTATACAGACTGCCCTTTTCTTTTATACATTACTGGCAGGGCAACAAAGTTATTGCAGCACCAGCTAGAGGGCGGTATTAATGGGAGATGAACCCCCGATAGGAGTACAAGAATCGCCGCACCTCCGGTAGGAGCGAGTCTTTGGCCCACCGCCCTTGGAGGACGAAACTTCCTGCCCTGGCCGGGGAGTATTTCGTGGTCTTCGTGTAGGCCATAGCAAACTGCTTGCGCAGATCACTGTCGCCGGGCGCGTTGGGGGCAAACTGAAAGACAATCTCGTCCAACCAGTCCTCTTCATTCTTTCTCTGGCGAATGGACCCTATTCCCACGGTGGCGGCAGCCTGCCGGACCTCAGCTACTGCCAACAACCGTTCGATCTCCTGTGGAATTGGACCAAAGCGGTCCTGGAGTTCCGCGGCGATGCCCTCCAGTTCCTCGTAATCGCGAGCCTCAACTATCTTCTTATACATTTCAATCTTTTGAGCGGGGTCTGAGATATAGGCTTCACTGATATAGGCGTCCACCGAGATCTCAACCGAGGGGATGATCTCTGGTGCCTGTTCGTACTTGGCACCAACCTTCCCCTCTGTGATGGCCTGGTCCAGCATTTTCATATACAGGTCAAAGCCAACTGCGGTGATGTGTCCGTGCTGCTCAGCGCCGAGCAGGTTGCCGGCACCCCGGATCTCCAGGTCTCTGAGGGCGAGTTTAAAGCCAGAGCCCAGTTCCGTGAACTCCTTTATAGCACGGAGGCGTTTCTCAGCCACCTCGGACAGGACCTTGTTCGGCCGGTAGGTGAAGTAGGCGTAGGCCACCCGGTTGGACCGTCCTACCCTGCCGCGCAACTGGTAGAGCTGAGCCAGGCCCAGGCGGTCAGAATCCTCAACAACCAGGGTGTTGACGTTGGTTATGTCCAGCCCGGATTCAATGATAGTAGTGGAGACCAGGATGTCGTATTCGCCAGCCAGAAAATCGAGCATGACTGCCTCAAGGCGCTCCTCTGGCATCTGGCCGTGACCCACCGCAATGCTTGCCTCTGGGACAAGCTTGGAGAGGCGCTGGGCCACGCTGTCAATGGTTGAGACCCTGTTGTGCACGTAATACACCTGGCCGCCGCGATCAATCTCCCTGAAGATGGCATCGCGGATCAGGTTCCGGTCGAGCTCCGCTACGTAGGTCTGAACAGGAAACCTGTCTTCTGGTGGGGTCTCGATGAGGCTTACATCCCTCAGCCCAGCCAAGGCCATATGAAGAGTCCTGGGGATTGGCGTAGCGGTGAGGGTTAAGACATCCACGTTCTTCTTGATCTGTTTTATGCGTTCTTTATGGGCTACCCCAAAGCGCTGCTCCTCATCGATGATTAGCAGACCAAGGTCCTTAAAGGAGATCTCTTTCTGCAATAGCCTGTGGGTGCCAATGACAATGTCTACCTTTCCTTGCGCAAGACCCTTCAGGATCTCCTGCTGCTCCTTCTGAGACCTAAACCGGCTGATCATCTCGATACGGACAGGGAAGCCGGCGAACCGTTCCTTGAAGGTGTTCTCATGCTGTTGAGCCAGGATGGTCGTGGGAACCAGGACTGCCACCTGTTTATCGGCGACCACCGCCTTAAAGGTGGCGCGCATGGCAACCTCCGTCTTCCCGTAGCCCACATCTCCGCAAAGAAGCCGGTCCATTGGCTTCGCTTCCTCCATATCCTGCCTTATCTCCTCGATGGCGCTGACCTGATCCGGGGTCTCCTGGTAGAAAAAAGCATCAGCAAACTGCCGCTCCCAAGGCGTATCCCCAGGGAACGCGACCCCAGAGATGGTCTCCCGGGCGGCGTAGAGCTGTATGAGCTCCTTTGCCATCTCGCGGACAGACTTCCTGACCTTTGCGAGGGCCCGTTGCCACTCGTTGCCCCCGAGCCTGAACACCTTGGGAGGCCTGCCCTCGGATCCCACATACTTCTGGACAAGGTCGATCTGTTCAGTGGGAACGTAGAGGGCGTCATCACCTGCGTAGGCCACATGAAGGTAGTCCCTATGGACTCCGTCTACCTCCAGGGTCTGAATCCCCTGGTAGATCCCAATTCCGTGGCTCACATGAACAACGTAGTCGCCCTGCTCCAGTTCGTGATAGCTATCGAGACTGATGCCATCACGAGAGCGCTTTACGCGGCGCCTCTTCTTCACCTGGCCAAAGAGCTCCTGGTCCGTGAGGATTACCAGTTTTAAGGGGAGTATCTCAATGCCTCCCGAGAGATCTCCCTCAGAAAGCAGGACCCTACCGGGTGGCTGTAGGGACGGAGAGCCGGGGTGCGGGCCGGAGTAAACGGCGGGGACAGCTGCGTCTGTTTCCGCCATCATCGGGCTCGTCAGGGTGAAAGCCCCGATATCAGAGAGTGGAACCCCGGCATCTCTGGCGACCTCCCTTACCCGGGACTTCCTTTCGTTACTGCTGGCTACGGTGATCACCGTGAACCCGTTCTCGACCCAACGCCGAAACTCGGCGCCGACCTGTTCCATTTTTCCAAAGAAGCTCTGGGCCTCACGGCCGGGAAAGCTCACGACCGCATCGGGCTTGAAACCTGGAACCTGTCGCAGCAGCGTCGACATTAAGAGAACCCTTTCTCCCTTGAGACGAAGGACAAGTTCATCATAGCCCCTCATTAGGGCTGCCTGTTCTGGCAGCAACCGCCCGTGCTCCAATGACTGCTTGAAGGTTAGAGCCCAGCCCTCCGACCGATCCTCCGCCGCCTCCCGCATCCGCATTGGTTCATCAACGACTACCAGGGGAGGGGTTGGGAAGTAATCCATCAGCCAGGCAAGGCGTGGATACACAAAGGGCGCATACAGGTCCAGGGCTGTGCCCAGTGTCTCACTTTCAAGGCGGTCGATGTCAGCCCCAACCCTCTCCTGTAGCTCTCGCGCGGCCTGTTCCTTCCCGGCGGCCGTAAGGGCCCTTCTCTGCCCCTCAAAGGATGCCCGAAGCCTCTCCAACGCCTCCCGGCGGGATCTCCTGGTGAAGACTGTTGCGCGAGCCGGCAGGACTCGACCTACCTCCACTCTATCAATGGATCGTTGCGACCCAGGGGCAAATGACCGCATGTCTTCTATCTCGTCGCCGAAGAACTCCAACCGCCACGGATGGCCAGCCCCCGGTGAGTATATGTCCACGATACCGCCACGGCGGCTGAACTGCCCTGACCCCTCTACCCTTTCAACAGGTTCATAGCCCAAAGACACCAGGCGTTTGAGCAGTTCGTCAATGTCAATCCCCTGCCCAGGCCTGAGGTCGAAGGGTGCCTGGACATACTCATCAAGTGGCGGAATGCCTGGCAGCAGCGCTGAGATTGGCGCCACAACATGGGTTATGTCGCCTCTACGCAGTCCATCAAGGACCTCTATTCTTTCGAAGGTTAACTCCTTGCTGGCCGCAGCCACCTGATACGGTAGCATCTCAGAGGCCGGAAAAACCGCTACCCTCTTTCGAGGCTTTTCATAGACATGGTAGGGTTTCCTGTCCACTTGATAGTGGTCCCCCACTATGGTCTCCAGGTCTGCGGCTATTGCCTGGGCAACACGGGCGGTTCTAGTAATAACCAGGGTCGGGCTCTGGATCGCCTCCCCCAGGGCAGCCACCACCAGGTTACCCCACAATCCGGTCAATCCATAGGCAAAGACCTGCCTTTGCCCGGACTTAAAGGCCCTCAAGGCCTCCCTGAATTGGTCCAGGGCTGTAATCTCGCTGTATGGTGTAGTGCTGTTTCGCTGCCCGGCGTTGGCTGCCATATCGGTGTCACCCTCTCTCATTCTACGAAAAATGGACATAGAGCGACCCCGCAACGCGGGCTCACCCCCGTACCTCATAAATCTGTTCAACTACTCAGGCCATGTCCCACGGATCCATCTGCAGCTCACGGACCACTGCTCCGCTCACGAGCTGCCAGTTCCAGCCACGGCCTCACCCGTCACTGGCCCACCTCAGAACGATGCTGTTCCATAGTGCATGAACTACACCTGTTGCCAGTGCAGCATATACCCAGTGGACAGGGATTCCGACAAGAGACCGTGTGATCAATCCGAAGGCAAGGTGGCCTGCTATACTGATCACCCCTGCCTCCAACCCGTGCTTTCGCGAGATGGCAATATCATGAAAGGATTCAACCACTCCAAAGAGACCGTGAGTAGCAATCAGGGCGGAACCAAGCAAAACCGCTGACCCCGTCTTGGCCAGTTCCTCCACAAAGGGCACCACCAGGACAATCACCCGGTTGCCTGCCACCCTCAGTAGAATACGGTTTGGCACATATGCCATGAGGGCTGCCAGTAGGCCTGCAGCCATTAAAATCATCAGTAGCCTCCAGTCGGTCAGTAGTATCTTGTGGGCAGGGGCCCCTTATACTGACTGGATGAGCGGGCAGCGAAAGAATGAGCCGGTTAGATCGGCTCATTCTGACCATCACTCTCTTCATCACTCTGCGGGTAGTACCCGTTAAACCGGTTCATCGCTTCCTCTATGCCCCTGTCTAGCCAGAAGTCTATGGCCTCAGCCGCCACCTCAATGACCTGGGCAACCAGGCCTATCTCCTCCCGCTGAAAGGGTTCCAGCACAAATTCCTCGGCGGGCTTCCCTGGTGTTTGGGGTCCAACCCCCAGCTTGAGCCGGGAGAATTCCCGGAATCCAGTCTGCTGGATGATGGAGGCTACACCTCTATGGCCACCGTGAGACCCTTCGCGTCGAAAACGGACCCTACCCAAAACCAAGGCCAGGTCATCGTAGACCACCAATAGTTCTGCAGGAGATGCGCTCTCCCGACGAAGTATCTCCCGGACAGCATAGCCCGACCGGTTCATGTATGTCTTGGGCTTGACCAGGCACACCCGCTGGTTGCCAAGGGTACCCTTTCCCTTGAAATACAGGGTGTCCTGGACAAACTTCATGCCATGTTTCTCTGCAACCCGATCAACCACATGGAAGCCAAGGTTATGGCGGGTCGGAGCATATCGAGGGCCAGGGTTTCCCAGGCCAACAATAATCAAGGGGCATTCACCTCAGTAGTGAAACCCGTCCTAAGCAGGCTCCTCTCTTTCGCCCTCGTCCTCAGGAGCTTCCTCTCCAGCTTCTCCTTCAGCGGCCTCTTCGCCCTCAAGCAGCTCTTCCTCTTCCTCTTCTGGCTCTTCGATCTCCATCCGAGGCAGAACAACGGAGGCTACTACTTCCTGGTCTTCGTTGACGATGTCAACGCCCTCTGGAGCCTCGAGGTCCCCTACCGTCAGGCTGTCCCCAACCTCAAATTCAGAGACATCGGCGGTGAGGTTCTCAGGGATGTTCGTTGGAAGACACTCTACCTGGATCTCCCTCAACTGATACTGGAGAACCGCGCCAAGACGGGCCACATCCTCTTCTCCCGTAATAACCAGCGGCACGTTTGTTGTGAGCTTCTCATCGAGATCGATCTGATAGAAGTCAGCATGAATGATATTTCTGCGAACGGGGTCCCGCTGCAGTTCTTTGATCATTACCGTACGGTTTTCTGTCTTTCGGCCCCTTCTCTTCAACTCAAGGGTAATAATGGTATTCGTCCCGGTATCAGAACTAATAATCTTCTCAAGGATACGATTGTCAATGCTAATACTGACAGGATCAGTGTTCCTTCCATAGAGAACCGCAGGAATGCCACCTGCTTCCCTCACTAGTCGCGAGGCACCGGGGCCAACACCCCTACCTTGCGCCGTCATCATTGTCTGCTGCACCGTTTCTCACTCCTTTGGCTCGGGTACCGTTGTTGGGCTCACATAGAGCTGACTTAATGCAGGCACCTGGCTCTTAAACCAGATTAAACTCTCGAATCCTAATCTTATCTTCTAATACCCATTATGTCAAAGCCATCAGCCAAAAAGAGCGCTGACAGACCGGTTAGAATGAATCCTCTGAATGGCTTTGCCCAATAGCGGGGCGGCTGAAAGTACCTTGATCTTGTCGGACCGGTGGTCTTCAGTAAGGGGAATTGTGTTGGTAACAACAATCTCCTTTATTGAAGAGAACTGTAGTCTTTCGACTGCTGGTCCCGATAGAACGGCATGAGTGCAGCATGCATAGACCTCTTGAGCCCCGTGTTCCATGAGGGCCTGTCCCCCAGCTACAATAGAGCCCCCTGTGTCAATCATGTCATCTACGATAATTGCCACTTTACCCTTTACGTCTCCAATTATGTTTCGGACCTCGGCCTCATTGGGAGCCGGTCGCCGTTTGTCGATGACAGCCATACTGACATCCAGGGCCGCCGCCAGTTTTCTGGCCCTTGTCACGCCGCCTGAATCCGGCGATACTGCCACAACGTCTTCGAGTCCCTTGTCCCGAAAGTACTCACCGAGGATGGGAACAGCCGTGAGGTGGTCAACGGGAATGTCGAAGAATCCCTGTATCTGCCCGGCATGGAGATCGACAGTGAGGATGCGGTCCACTTTAGCGGCTAGCAACAGGTTGGCTACAAGCTTTGCGGAAATGGGTTCCCTGCCCCGGGTCTTGCGATCCTGCCGCGCATAGCCGTAAAATGGAATGACGGCGGTAATCCGGTCGGCGGAGGCGCGCCTGAAGGCGTCAATCATTATGAGAAGCTCCATCACGCTGTCATTAACTGGGCCGCAGGTTGGCTGAATGATAAAGACATCTGTACCCCGGACGCTTTCGTTGATAATCACCTGGATCTCACCATTGCTAAAGCGCCCTATCTCCACAGCCCCTAGGCTTGTCCCAAGTTCATAGGCAATTTCCTCAGCCAGCGGCTCGTTGGCGTTGCCTGAGAAGACCCGCATCAACTCGCCTGACTCCACTGACATACCTGGCACCCCCTGGTTCTTACTGCTTCTACATTTGCCTTGACGGCAGCGAGCTCTCGCTAATCGTCTTTGTCGTCTGGCTTCTTCAGGGCCCATCCCTCTTTGTTGGTCTGGCGCGCTCTTGCAATAGCCAGGGCATTGTCGGGCACCTCGTCGGTAATGGTTGACCCGGCGGCGGTGTAGGCCCGAGCCCCGATCTTGACGGGGGCCACCAGGTTGGTGTTGCACCCGATAAAGGCACCTTGATCGATGACAGTGCGATATTTGTCCTGACCGTCATAGTTGACAACTACCGTTCCAGCGCCGATATTGACACCGGGACCGATGTCCGCATCGCCCAGGTAGGAATGGTGTGACACCTTGGTCCCCGGGCCTATGTGGGAGTTCTTGACCTCTGCATAGTTCCCGATCTTGGCAGCAGCGCCTACCCGGGTGTTGGGCCTCAGGTGAGAATAGGGGCCGACTAGAACCTCTGGCCCCAGATGGCTCTCCTCAACCACCGAGTATTGAACCCTACAGCCCTTTTCAATCTGGGAATCAACGATGTGGGCCTGGGGCCCAATCGTGCAGTTGGCCTCAATCCGTGTACTACCCCTGATAACTGAGAAGGGCATGACTGTGGTGTCGGCCTCGATGACAACCCCAGCATCAATGAAGGTGCTGGCAGGATCAACAATGGTGACTCCAGCTAGCATCAGGTCCTCGCGGATGCGGTCACGAACAACCCCCTCAGCCCTAGCTAATTCCACCCGATCGTTGACAGCAAGAACAGCGGTAGGATCCTCTGCCCTATAGGCCACAACCCGGTGTCCGCCGCCAACGAGGATACCAGGCACCTCCGTCAAGTAATACTCGCCCTGGGCGTTATCGGGGGCCAGCCCCTTCAGGCCCCGGAAGAGCAGTTCCTTGTCAATACACATAATCCCTGAAAAGATGTGCCTGATGCCTCGCTGTTGTTCGGTGGCATCTCTCTCTTCGACAATCTCGTCGATGTAGCCGTCCTCGGAAGCGATAACGCGTCCCAGTCCTGTTGGGTCTTGAACATCAGCTGTCAACAGGGTCGCCTGCGCGCCACCGATCTTGTGGGATGCCACAAAATCGCTGAGCACCCCAGCAGTGAGCAGGGCGCCATCCCCCAAGACAACCAGAACATCGCCACGAAATCCCCGCAAAAGGCTTTCAGCCTGCATGACGGCGTGTCCGGTGCCAAGGATCTCGCTTTGCTCCACATATTCTGACTGGTCTGCCAATTCGGCCTGAACCCGGTCTCCCTGGTGGCCGATGACAGTGATGATTCTATCAACCCCGGCGCCATGCACCGCGTTAAAGACATGCCTGACAATGGGCACACCTGCAACCTCGTGCATCACTTTGAGCAGATCAGATCGCATGCGAGTTCCATGCCCAGCAGCCAAGATAATACCTACGGTTGGACTGGCCAATCTTTTCACTCCCTCAGTCTTCTGCACGGGATGGCTGACCCTTGTCAGTGGAATCCTGTGCTGGTTCCCGTACTGATATTCAACAGCAAGGATTAATCCCCTTCACAGGTTATGAAAGGACGTCTTATCAAGTGAGGAGATGCCACCTCTGACACCTCGCTTTTATGTAATGATTGTGGTAAACTACAACATAGGTGAACTGCCGTACCTCTGTTTCGAAGGGAGGAACCTTCTGTGAAGAAGACTACAGCCGTTGCCGTCTTAGCCATCCTGCTGGTGGCTGTGGTTCTGGTTATCGCCTGGCCTCGAGACGAGGCAGTTGTGGTGCGCGATGATGTTGGCGTCCCGCCCGATTCAGAGCGCCTGGCCATTCTGTTCTTCTATACTGACTGGTGACAGTACTGCGATCAGATGAAGCCCGTGCTGGCTTCTTTGGAAGAAGAGATGAGCGCTGCAGTACAGTTCCTGTGGTTTGACGCTGAGAACCCCGAGAATGCTGATCTGGTTAAGCAGTATCCCATCAGGGGCTATCCCACGCTAATCTTCATCGACAAGGGCGAGTACCTCGGACCCTTGGTCGGTTACCGGGATGCTGACAACCTCAGGGCCACAATCCAATCAGTCCTCAACCGGTAGTCTACTTTGCCGGTTTAAGTAATGAAGGTAAGCCGCGGGATAGCCTTGTCCCGCGGCTTTGCCTTTTCCACTTGCCACTCTTAGGGCCTACCTGGTTTAGTTGGCCAGGGCCGTCTCGTCTTCAGCCTCCTGGTAGATATTGAGCACCGTAGTCTGGATCATCTCGCGGGTCTCCACCGTTATCGGGTGGGCAATGTCCCTGTAATCACCGTTGGTCAAGCGTCGACTGGGCATGGCAACAAACAATCCCTTTTGTCCCTCTACTACCCGCATGTCATGAACAACGAACTGCTCGTCGAAGGTAACAGACGCGTAGGCCTTCATCCTGCCGGTCCCGTCAAGCTTCTTTAGCCGTACTTCAGTAATCTGCATCCAAAAGCCACCTCCAATGGGATTTGGTAAATACTTCCATAGGGGGTGGCCTGATTCCTCTTTTTCCCATTCATTTCTCGTGAAATACCTTTTGCTAGTACCTCGTGGCAGTCACTGCTATCCATCAGCTTCCCCAGGCTCTGCAAGAGCCTGTCTCAGCTTAGACGCAAGTGTGAGGCGCATCCCTGGTGTCGGTGGCTCTTCGATGCTAAGGGTCAGCAATGGCAGGAAGTCCTCTACCATCTTGTTCTCCGGTTCTACCGTTGCCAATAACACACCGGTGCCAACCACGCGGCCAGAGAACTCTGCAACAATGTCACGCACCCCTCTGGCTGTTCCCCCCGCCTTCATGAAGTCATCGATGAAGACTACCCTAGCCCCTTCCCTCATGGCCCGTCTCGGCAGCGACATGGTCTGGATGCGCCCTGTAGACCCTGAGACGTAGTTGATACTCACGGAAGAACCCTCTGTTACCCGGGCCTCTCGTCGAAGGATCACAAGGGGTACTCCCAGGGCCCGAGCGGTCATCAGGGCCATTGGGATGCCCTTGGTCTCCATGGTTATAACGTATTGGGGAGAGGTGTGCTCGAAACAACGCGCGAAGACGCTTCCCAGTTCTTGTGACCAGACAGGTGAGAAGATTACGTCCGTCATATATATGTAGCCCCCCGCCAGGAGGCGGTCAGGCTGTATCAATAGGCCTCGCAGCCGCTCCGCAATCTCCAGGGCCTTGTCTTGCCCAACCCAGGGCCTGAACATGACGCCGCCGGCAGCGCCTGGGAAGGTCTGAACTATTCCCTGTCCCGTCTGGGCCAGCACATCCCGGATTATGCTGATGTCCTCGCTTACTGTGGACTTTGCTGAGTTGAGGGTGTCGGCGAAATAGCCCAGAGAGAACATCCTTCCTGGGCTATCGCTGAGGGTCCTTGTGATGAATGCCACCCGTTGGCTCCGCTTCATTTTCTCCACGGCTACTCCTCCCTGGCCGGGCCTTCTAGAAGTTCCTTGACCAATCTCAGGTCCGAGGGCTTGTCAACATCAACACCTATCTCTGGGTGGTCCACCACGACGGCCCTTCCGCGCAGATTGAAGATCCGCGCGACGGCCTCCTCCAGTTGGTTGATTGACAGCTGTTTTAACACCAATCGCATTAGGAACCCCCACCCAAGGATTGCGGCCATCTTCAGTGGTTGCTTCCGGGCGCCGTAGAACTCCTGGAGGCGGCCGTAGTGCGCTTTAATCGCCGGGGGCCTAACGTAGAACAGGTTCCCTCCAGTAAACACGCCCTCTGCAAGGAATACATATGTCCGCCTTACACCTGGAAACGCGGCCTCGCAGTCCTCTCGCTTGACGATCGGGTAGCAGAGGTCCGCGTCCATGGCCTCACACCGGTAGATCAATTCATCGACCATGGGTCCAGATATGAGAGGGATGTCTGCCGTTGAAACCAGTACAGCCTTGTCTTCCGGTAGGGATTCCAGCCCTCTCCTCAAGTTGTCGAGAACCGTCGCGCCACTCTCGATGACCTCCACCTGAGCCCCCGGTAATTGGACTTTAATATCCTCCTCAATTGCCTCCTTGGGGCCAACAACCACAATCCTGTCCACTCTCTCCGTAGCAACAAGCGCCTGCAAGACGTGGGTCAGCAGGCTCTTCCCCGCCACAGGGATCAGGGCCTCATTAGGCGCATCGCTCACCTCACGAAAGGGACCATCGTTGGGTTGTCCCGCCAGGATAATGGCATTGATCATGGCATTTGCCACCGCCTGATTCATCTCCTCTCCCGACTTCTTTAAGCTGACCTTCGTCTCGAGCACCGCCAGATTCATCATGCGGCACCTCATTCTAGCGGTACCAGATGGCCCCCTGCCTTAGGGCACTTGATGATGGTGAGCCAGTACCCCGAGTTGTGATCGCCACCCTAGAGGGTCCCACTACCTCAATCCAGGTAGTATCATTTGCTGGCATCTCCCTTACCCGCCTGGTGACCATCAAGGCCTGCCCCACACTGCTGCACACTCCATACAGTGTAGCTCCGCTCCCAGACATACACACCCCAGGGGCGCCCGCCCTCTCAAGAACCTTCTTTGCGTCCTCCAGGGCCGGGTAGAGTGAAAAGGCCGCCGGTTCAAGGGCATTGTGCAGATTGGCAACTTGAGCCGCGATATCACCGTCGGCAATGGCCCTGATTAGACCCCAGGTGGGACTACGCTTCAGGGCGCTTGCGACGGCAGGTCGCTCACGTCTCTCAGGTCGCTCGTCAGATCGCCTTCGCCATTGACCCCTTAAGGGCTCAGAGCCGGCAATCCTGTCAAATTCGCCATAGACCCGGGCTGTACTGGCCAAAAGAGGGGGCTTGACCAGGACGAACCAGCTAGCCGGGAACCGATGCTCAAGTGGCTCAATTCTCTCTCCCCTGCCTTCTACCAGGGCCAAGGGTCCCGCCAGAAAGAAGGGTACATCACTGCCCAGCTCTGCAGCAAGGGCCTGCATATCCTCATCAGGCACCGATAATCCCAGCAGTTCCCTCATGGCCACCAGTGCCGCCGCCGCATTGGCGCTGCCTCCTCCCAGCCCCGCTCCCGTAGGAATTCGTTTGTGGAGATCTACCGTTACCCGGGCCGGACTCTGAGATTGGGCAAAGACTGTGGCGAATAGCTGGACAGCCCTTGTAACAAGGTTGTCACCGTCCAGGGGAACCTGGGGATCATTGCACCTCACTTCAACGTCCCAGTGGCCGCTGCTGGCAGGCACTATCCCGAACCGCAGGTAGTCATAGAGTTCTATGGCCTGAAATACCGATCTGATGGAATGGAAGCCATCATCTCGAACTCCCAGTACCTCCAGGGTGAGGTTGAGCTTGGCAGGAGCCCAGGCCTCGACTGTCCTATTGATAGCCGCCACCATCCTCTGTATGGCCTCTGTACTTGGGCCTCTGTACTTTGATCTCTGTCCAATGTAGTGTTCTCAATCCCTACGGGGAATCCTTCCGAACAATGGTGTCTTTAACCACTGGCAATCGTTCGGGATATAGAGAAACCCACTTATCCCCGTCAGGGTGTGGGCCTCTCCTCTCCCTTTCTCAATGTGCTTTTCCCCTCTGTGTTAACCACTGCCTTCCATTGAGCTTCCGGCAACCTGGACTCCAGGGGCGTCTCCTGAGACACCGGAGAGAGCGCGGCGCCGTAACGCCTTTGAGTAGTCCTCAATGGCTCTCATTACTACCCCATACTTCTCGTACAAGATGACGACAATGTCCCCGGGACCTCCCAGGGCAAGCCCCGCCTTGACAGCTTCTTCCTCATCAAGCACAACCTCGATCTGCGCCTCCGGCAGGCCCGCCTTCAGGGCTCCCTCCCTGATTAGACCGGCTACTTCACCCCTGCCTCGCCCCCGTAGGTCTCCGTCTTCCTTAATAACAACACCGTCAAAAAACTGCCCCGCTCGCCGTCCCAACTCAATGATGGACTGATTGCTTCTATCTCCAGGGGAAGCTACTACCCCAATTTTCCTTCCGGCAGTGAGATTGCGGATTACAGGTCCAATCGCTTCCAGGGCGGGCGTGTTGTGGGCATAGTCCACCAGCGCATCAGGACCGCCGGTCTGAACCAGGTTGAGGCGCCCGGGATTGTGCTCTGAATCGGGTTTGAAGGTCACAAGGGCCTCTCGAAGCGTTCTAATGGGTACTCCAAGGGCCCAGGCCGCCGCAGTGGCAGCGAGGGCGTTCTCAATATTAAAGGTGGCCATCCCCCCAAGGGTGATTGGCACCTCCTTTACTGTCACCAATTCCTCTCCCCGCTGGCCGTGAAGGAGCCAGATTGAACCCTGGGCCTGAATGACGGCCTTGCCACCCTCAGAACAGTGGCGCGCGATGAGGGGATTGCATTCTTCAAGTGAGTAGAGGACTTTCTTGCCTCCGGCCTGGTCGAAGCAAGACATCACCCAGGTGTCGTCGGCATTGAGAACACTATAACCGTCATCAGGTACCGCCTCGAGGAGAAGAGACTTGACCCATACCAGATCCTCTATGCTTGTTACGCCTTTATCACCAATGTGGTCTTCCGCGATGTTGGTCATAACCGCCACGTCACAGGCATCAAACCCAAGTCCTCGTTCTATCATTCCACCCCTGGCTGTTTCCAGTACTGCCGCCTCTACGCGTCTGTCCGCCAGGACTGTCCTGGCGCTTCTGGGGCCTGTGGTGTCGCCACACATTACCTTCTCTGCGCCAATCCAGATCCCGTCGGTGGTAGCGAGCCCAACCTTGGCTCCCAAACAGCCCAGGGCGTGGGCAATAAGCCGACAGACCGTGGTTTTGCCGTTGGTGCCAGTAACTGCCGCGATGGGAATGCGCCCCCTCTCATTCCCCGGCATTAGCATATCAACTATGTCCCTGGCCGGATTGCGTGGTTTACCCTCAGACGGATCCTGGTGCATTCGCAACCCTGGAGCGGCGTTGACCTCAATCACCGCACCCGCCATATCCTCGGTGGGCAGCCTTATATCGTTGGTGACAAGATCTATCCCTGCAACATCAAGCCCGATAACCTCTGCTGCATGAACCGCCAGATCTGCCACGGAGGGGTGGACCTGGTCGGTAACATCGCGAGCTGTGCCTCCCGTGCTCAGGTTGGCGTTATCACGGAGAACTACGGTGTCCCCCAGGGCAGGCACATGGTCCAGGGATAGTCCTCTCCTGGATAGCGCCATGATGACCAGAGGGTCAACCTTGATCCTTGTCAGCGGCTTCTCGTGGCCATATCCGCGGCGGGGGTCCTGGTTGACCTTGTCGATTAATGCCCTGATGGTGTCCTGCCCATTGCCGACAACCTGAGCCGGCAATCGCTCGGCAGCCGCTACCAGCTTTCCGTTGACAACAAGGAGACGGTAGTGGCGCCCCTCAATATACTCTTCTACTATTACCCTGCCACAGTAGTTCTGGGCCACCTGCACCGCTCGTCGGACCTGCTGCTCCGTTGTGAGATTCAGCGCCACACCGCGGCCCTGATTGCTGTCGGAGGGCTTGACCACAACTGGCCCCCCCAGGCGCGCTGCCGCGGCAACGGCCTCTTCTTCACAGAAGACCTCAGGCCCTCGCGGCACCGGAATTCCAGCCTCCTCCAGGATCGTTTTTGTCAAGAGTTTGTCGCAGGCAAGGTCAACCGCCAGACAACTGGTGCTATCGGTAATAGTTGCTCTCACCCTACGAGACCTGCACCCGTGGCCTAGCTGGAGAAGGCTCTCTGCCCCTACCCTGATCACAGGGATCCCTCGTCTCTTCGCCTCCTCTGCAATGGCAGCGGTACTCTGTCCTAGCTCTGTCTGACGCTTCCGCTCCGACAACCGGTTGATTTCGTCTCTGAAGTTCAACCCTTGCCCCTCGGCAGCGGCTTTAACAACCCCTACTGCCGCGAAGGCTATATCCTCTGCCAGAAACTCGTTGTCATGTTCGAAGACTACGCGGTAAAACCCAGGCTCTGACACGGCCCTCGTCTTCCCGTAGACCATCGATGAACCCAATAGAGCCTGGAGTTCCAGAACAACATGCTCAATGACATGGGCAAAGCCGGTCCCTTCTCGAAGACGGTTGACAAACCCCCCTGGCTTGCCCGTTGAACAGTGATGGTTCTTCAGGCCCGGCAGCAGTGTAAGGATGCTTTCAGTGAAGTCGACGATGTCTGAGGTTAGTGCGTCGGCATAGCTGCCCAGGTCCACCAATACCTCTGCGGCTGGATAGTGGGTATGAATGTTCCGGCCGCTGAAGACCCGCACTGAGACGATGTCCATGGTTCCCCTCCTGTGCTATCTCTACCTCTCATACCTGGCTGTGCTCACATTCCTTGCTAGTGTTTTATGGTTGCCGAGACAGCCGTGACATTATGCAGCCACTGTGGCGACGGGACTAGGGCAACACCGGTTTCATTCGGATAGTGTCAAAGCTATAACCAGCGGGTAAAACATGGAGGGTGACACTGGTGAGGGCAAGCGGTTCTTCAGAGGCAGAGTGACTTGCGTTTGTGTGGGTAATGCCTGTCCCATCCAAGATAGTAACGGTCTGATCGCCGACAACGGTGAGAATACCATCAGGCCCCACCTCCACGGCTGTGTTCTCATCAATCCCAATCCCTAGCACACCAGGATTCTCGGCCAGGGCTGCCAGGAGACGCCCCATTCGACCTCGCTGAGCGAAGTGTTGATCTATCACGGTATCAAGCAGGTAGGCCATTCCGGGGGCCATCTTCACCGTACACTTCTTGGGAGCGTCCTCTCCATCGCCCTCAACAATCATCGTCGAACTCATAGCAGCGGCGCCAGCGCTGGTTCCACCAATGACGACACCCTTCATCAGGCGGCGGCGGAGGCTCTTGTCGAAGGCGGTCCCCCCAAGGACGCTGGTGATCTGCAGTTGATCGCCGCCCGTATAGAACACGCCTGTGGCTTCCTCAACCAGCTCTCCGGCGGCAAGGCCGTTGGCCGACTCTCTTGAGGCCAAGGCCGCCACTACTACCCTTTTCGCCCCCAGCCCTCTAAAGATATCCTGGTAGGCAGTACCCGCCTCCGCTGGCTCATCTGTAGCCGTTGTCACCACGACAATTCGCGCCTGTACGCCTCCAGCTAGAGTCAAGAAGCGCCTGAGGACCAGGCACTCCCCCTGTCTATCCTCGTTGCCCCCTATTATCAGGAGCCTTCCTCGCCCTCCCAGATTAGATGTCCTGGTGATGTTTCGCACTGGCTTCCCCCCTTGAACAGGGTTAGCCTTCCTCCGCAGGCGGAGGGCTATGCTGTTTCAGGGCTGCCCTGGGCGATAATCAGAGCACAACGTCGATGTCGAGAAGATCCATCACGGTCTGAATTGGGGCCACAACCGTCGCCTGGTCTGAGCCGGCAAAGAGGAGGGCTACGGCTTTGCTTTCCTCAGTTACTACCAGTGAACCGCTGTCCCCCGGTTGCGCTATGGGTGTGGTTATGATCTGATTGGTGAAAACCGCGGATCCGGCGTCGCCGAGTCCTACCCTGACAGAGGCATTCAGGACCTTCACACTGCCGCGGGAAACCCCTGAGGTGCGCCCGCTCTTTACTACCTCCATCCCGACCTCAGCCTCGACTGTGCCAGTAATCCTACCGATCTCCATTATCTCTGGAAGCAGGACATCCTGGTCAATCGGCTTAGCCACAGCGCAATCTGCCAGGTTCTCGCTCTCGTTCACTCGGGTAAACCTCATTTTGTAGTCTGGCTTTACTCGCTTCAAAACGGCATTGACCGATCTCTGCACCCTGTTGGCAATGGCGCACTGGGGAGTCCCCTCCGCCTTATGGATTGGGACGAAACGTTCCAGGCGGGCGATGACATCTGCGCCTCGGTCGCCACCATCGTAGTTTCCTGGCTGCAGGATATCATCACCGGCAGAGGCTCTACCATCGCTCCCGTCAGTAATATTGGCCAGAACATGGTTGTTAGATAGGATCAGTAGCTCGCCAGAGTTCCTGTCCCTGACGGCCGCGCCCAGGGTACCGGCGGTAATCCTGTAATGCCCTATGCTCACTCCTCCCGGCGCTGGTCGGTATCTTTGTGTTCTGGGATTGTCGTCAGCCATTGTTTCCTGTGTTTCCTGTGTTTCCTGCTCCTTCTCGCCGCCGGGCTTGTCGGGCAGGAGACGCAGTTCCCCGACCTCTAAGACATCGGTCACTGATCCAGAGAGCATCTGCGGAACCATGTCTTTGGCTCGTAGCCGTTCTGCCGGTAGTTTCTTCGTAACCAGCACCACGACGGCTGGCTCGCCACTGGCTTCGCCCAGCCTTTCCTTGTTGCCGACGCCTATACCTACTACGTTGGGTAGTCGCCATAGACCCTTTCGGTGCATCTCGACGCACTCGAACTCCTTCTCAAACATAAAAACTCCCCCCCATATGTGCTTCTTACAATTAGTCTATTCAGCAGGACGACTGAGGTGAGGGGATTAGATGGGGGATCGGATGAAGCGATTGGCGAGAAGGTGGGCGGAGGAGATAGATTGAGGGAGACCACACAAAAAAGCCCCCTCTTTTCAGGGGGCTCTTGTGCCGAAAGGCTATAGCCGATATTGTTGCTTGGCCACTAGTTTGCTTGCTTAACGCTGGTCTCAAACTTATGCTCACCGTTCTCGTCATAGACATGGAGCTCGACGACTTCAGTCAAGACATCTGTATAACTGAAAGATATCCGACGCCCGGAATGAGGACCGCGGTCAAGCTTAATCACAAAGATGCTAGGATAGGTCTTCTCAAGTACGCCCTCTCGCTCAACGATCTTGCGCCGGCCTCTGTTGGCTTTAACCCTTATCCGTTCCCCGACGACTGTCTCAAGGTCGGTACGGATGGTGTTCAGTACTCCCCTGGCCGCCATTCAACCACTCCTTTCAACAACAAAATTTTACCACAGAAAGGAGTGTGCGTCAAGAGAAAAGGTTAGTATATCAATGAGATGCAAGCATTGTCAAGGGCTAATTTTGCGCTAGTCACTATTTTGTATGTTTATCCGCTACCTTTGAGGCGCCGTAAGAGTCTGGCTTGATCTTGGCCCTGAAGCCGCTTCCCATCACCATCCCCATGACCTCTCGGATTAATTCGCGGGTCTCGCCCCGGGTACCCACGTCGAGGTGGATCTCCATGTTCACGTCAATCTGCCCGTTCTTGGCCAGCATCTCTGCTAATTCGCTGCCGACGCCCAGGCTCATTGAGGTCTCGTAGTAGATCCGTTGTCGGAGGCTATCCATGGCCCGATGGCGCTTCTTCCTGTAGTAGTATCTGGCGCCCTTGCCAACCCGGTGGATGATAATGGCCGTGACAAAGGTAACCCCGTCCCGCGAGTGAGAATCAGTCCCTATGATTAAACGGTATTCAGCCTCGGGATCTGAGTCCACATAGCCCACTATGCTGTTGAATACCCGCTCCAGGCTCATTCGCCCTTCACTGGGGCTATAGAATGTCATTGTAATAAAACCGCCCTTATCCCCACAGCCGCCTAGTCAACGCAGTGCTCCCCGCCCCGATCCATCTGAAGGGCTATCTCAATGAAATCATCAAGCCCCAGCCCTTCTGGCCGGATTCTCTGATCAATATCTAGCCTCTCTAATATGCCCGCAACCCTTTTCTTGTCATAGCCAGCCTGAGCCAGGGCGTTGGGAAGGGTCTTCCTTCGGTATTTAAATGCCCCCCTGATCAGCCCAAACACCTTCTGGCGTGAGCAGGGAAAGTCTCTCGGCTTTCTCTCTATCCTAACTACAGCGGAATCCACTTTCGGCTGAGGGTAGAAGCAGCGTCTCGACACCTCAAAGAGGATTGATGCTTGGCCATAGGATTCAAGCGCCAGGGTCAAGGACCCGTAATCCTTGGTGCCAGGACTGGCCTCCATCCTGACAGCCACTTCCTTCTGTACCATGATGACAATGGCTGTTAAAGGCCACTCCTCTTCTATCACCTTCAACAGGATTGGGGTGGTTATGTAGTAGGGGAGGTTCCCAAACAACCACCACCCAGAACCTGTCTCTCCTTGGCTGTCGGTCCCAGGGACAATCTCGTCATAGGTTGTATTCAGAAAGTCGCCCATCAGGACCCTGACGTTAGACAGTGACGCAGCCATCGTCTGGAGGTGGGGCTCAAATCCGCTATCCTTCTCAACCGCTACCACCTGGGCTGTACTCTTGGCAAGGTAGTAGGTAAGGGCGCCCAGTCCTGCGCCAACCTCAATGACACTGTCATCAGTGGATACCCCCGACCGGTCTATGATGTTGCGGACGATATTGGGATCCACAAGGAAGTTTTGGCCCAACTGCCTCTGAGGGGCTATGCTTGAGCCTCGCATAGCCGCTCTGACCCAAGAGAGGGTTGCAGGCTTGAGTTCCCCTCTGTCACCGCTACTCATTGCCCCGCCTCCAGCGGTAGCGAGAATAGGTCCACAGCATTTTCAGTGGTATGCTCAGCGACCTCCATCAGGTCAATTCCCCTGAGGGCCGCGATCTTTTTCGCCACCTCTTCCACGTAAGCGGGCTCGTTACGTTGCCCACGCTTGAACTGAGGGGTTAAGTAGGGACAATCGGTCTCAATCATTAACCGGTCAAGGGGGACCCGAGCCGCAATGCCCTGCAGGGAACCTGAGTTGTTGTAGGTAACAGGGCCGGCGATAGAGATATAGAACCCCATATCCAGGCAGGCCTTCGCCATTTGCCAGTCTCCGGAGAAACAGTGCAAAACGCCACCACATCTACTGGCGCCCTCATCCCGCAGGATTCGCACTACGTCGTTGTGAGCATCTCTGTCGTGTATAATTATGGGCTTGCCGGCGTCTCGCGCGATGGCGATCTGCCTGCGGAAGGCCTCCCGCTGGACTCTGCGGGGAGAGATATCCCTGTAAAAATCCAGGCCTATCTCTCCAACTGAGACCACTTCCGACAGACGAGCCAATCGCTCTAACTCTCTCCAGTCGGCGCCCGTAATACTCTCCGCATTGTGGGGATGAACGCCAACGGTTGGAAAAATGCGCCCCTGCCAGCTCCTTTGTTGGGCCAGATCCAACCCATCCTTAGAACTGGCGACATCATAACCAACATTTACTATGGCCACCAATCCAGAGTTTCGCGCCCTCAGGATGACCTCTTCCTGGTCGCGTTTGAAACGCCTGTCAGTCAGGTGGGCATGTGAATCTATCAGCCTAATTTTCTCCCGCATGGTTTACCATCCCTTAAGTCTTGATCATAGCATCTACCTGTTTCCTTTAGGCTAGTACCAGAAGTTGCTTTGCTCCCGCGTTTCAGACGCAGTAACCTGCATGACTTGACAAATGTCTCCAGCGGGGTTACACTTTTTACTTGTAAAGGGTACGGTGTCAAGGTATATCTAAAACCTAGTGTAACTTCCTCCATAGACTACTGTTTCCCTTTTTTGAACCAGTTTCATTATCTAGCAGGATTTATGTAGGTCCTGAAGAAGATTCTTAGTGTATTGTTGCCATAGCTTTACTGTCTTTGGCACAATGAGGTAGCCCAGATGCCAAGCCAAATACAGGGGAGGGGAGAGCATGAAATCTACCGGAATCGTTCGTAAAGTTGACGAGTTGGGTCGAGTCGTAATTCCTATTGAACTGCGACGCACACTGGACATTGGAGAGAAAGACGCCTTGGAGATCTACGTTGATGGAGACAAGATCATCCTCCGCAAGTACGAACCAGCGTGCATCTTCTGCGGTAACGCTAGAGATGTTGAGAACTTCAGGGGCAAGAGAGTATGTCGTAAGTGCGTTGAAGACTTGAAGGAGGTTCGCTTCTTCTAGTCTGTCACTGTACAGAACAAAGAGAGGCCAGGTTGTCCCATAGAAGGCAACCTGGCCTTTTCTTCTACCTAGCCTGCCTGGGCAGGGGTCTTTTTGGTGGCCAATTCCTTCATGACTTGCTTGATCACATTGGGTAAGGCGGCTTCTACTTCATCTGACAGCCCCACGTGATAGGTGCTGGCATCTTTGACCTCAACACCAACGACAACCATGTCAGCTGGAAGGCCTTCTGGTCGGGTTAACTCCCCTAGCTTCAGGGCGTCGGCCAGGCCGACACCGTGAATCGCGCGGAATAGAGCCTTCCAAGATTCGGGATCGCTGCGGTGGAACCTTCGAACTGTACCCGGCCTCTTATCGCTGAGGGTTGGGGCGATTAGTACCGCCCTTCGTGCCCCCAAGATCAAGTCCAGAACCGTACCATCCTGGTTGTGGTCCTCGTATACCACCACTCCCGCTGGAAGTGGCTGCAGCCTCAACTGCCTTGCAGAACGAATGCCGACCCCGCTGTCGGCGAGTAGCAGGCTTCCACAGCCGACTACTACTGTCTGGCACATTTAGTACTCCCCCTTTAAGGACTGCGCCTCGGTTGTGCTTTGTGCACACTTTCACAATTTTTCTGAAAATTGAAGGGGGTGGTTGGCCCCCCTCATTACAATCAATATACGTAGATTATCATAAAATGTCAAGGGCTAGCCGCGTTCAGACCGTATTCAGGCCCGGCCTTTCCCGCCGCCCTTCGTCTGTAGATGGTCCATTGATCCATACAGTTGCTGTATCAGCCGGTATTCGTCTTCGTCATAGAGAGAGATGGACCCGCTGGTAAAGGCCTTGGCGACCTCCACGCAAAAGCGAGCGGCTCCCTCAATGTCCAGGGGCTGACTTGCACCCGAGGCGCAACCGGGGACCGGCACCTCACTAGTCAGGGCGACCCCCACCACCGCCGCCCTGGTCCAAGCGGCAGGCTGCATGATGCTGTTAATGTGGAAGACCCCATTCCCATAGGGTGTTATATCCTGGGTTGTTATCGGCACTACCGCCGGCATGCAACCGGTCACATAGCTCATCAGGTCCAGGAGCGCCTCGCTTACGCGGAGCACGTATCCCCTCTTCACCGTAGGGGTAATGGCAAAGCCCCTCCTGTTAATCACCCTGTTGCCTCTGGTGGTGTCAATCGAAAGGATTGCAGCCATCCCTTCTTCCACAAGATACTCCATTGATGTTTCAATATCTACGGGAGAGCCCATGAAGGGGACGGGTTCGTGGGGTATTGTTGGCGCCTGGGGGCAGACGTGGGTTGTGACAACCACATCTCCATCAAGCAGGTCCCCCCGGCGCTGCATGTCCAACAACTTCAGGGCTGTCGCCAGGGCCGTTACGGCACCATCAGCGTCAGAGACCAGGCCTTGGACCTCTGGCCTGGCCCCTACCCCTCCCAACTGCCCTATAATACCGAGGGTCGGCCTGTCCCCACCCCGGCGCTGTCCGTTGGTGCCAACAATTGTAGTCTCTATGAAATCAGTGAAACCCCTCCTGCCATGGACCCTGTCCACCTTGACAAGCTTGGCTCCCCGTTCCTGTAGCCGGGAGGCGACATCCTCGCCGCCTACGTCGGCAGAGTCTAGCAGGTCCCAAGCCTCAATGACCTGTTGTAACATCATCTGCCTCCTCAGTCTTCAACTACTCAATGGTCGGCTTTGGACCGACTAGAATAGTTGGCGGTTCCTCTTCAGCACCAGGCCTGGCAGGGCGCCAGTGTGTTCCTCTTGGTCTATGACAATCTCTCCGTTTACAATGACATACTCTATACCCTCGGGATACTGATGGGGATCAACAAAGGTTGCTCTGTCAATTATCGTGTCCGGGTTGAATACGGTGATATCCGCCCGGAAACCCTCAACCAACAATCCCCGGCCCTTGATGCCCAGAGACTGAGCTGGCAGTGACGTCATCTTCCTGACTGCTTCCTCCAGCCTCAGGACGCCTTCCTCACGGACATACTTCCCAAGAACCCTTGGAAATGTTCCGTAGCTCCGAGGGTGCGGCTTCCCTTTTCCGAGCGGGCCGTAGGGGGCAATGGCGCTGCCATCGGTTCCAACCATGACAAGGGGATGGCTCATTACATAGCGAACATCCTCCTCACACATTCCGAATCGAACCATGCCAGTATTCATCTGGTCTTCCTCGAGGATGTGAAGGGCCGCCGTCGCCGGCGGCATGCCGAGAGTCTCTGCAGCCTCGTTCATATTAAGGCCCACATATTGCTCAAGTTCATCATTGCGAACCCGGGATATAAGGACCTTGTCCCAGCCGCCGTACCGCGCAAGGTCCGCCTGGATAGCGCTGCGGATCTCCTCGCGGGTCTCTATGTCCGCGAACCTCTCCTTCACCTTCTCCCAGCCGCCCTCAAGGGCCCAGCTGGGTAGGATGGAACCCAGGCTTGTGCTTGTGGCGGTGTAGGGATATTGGTCGCAGGTGATCTGCAGCCCTTCATCGGCCCTGACCGCCTCCATGAGGGCCAGGCTGTTGTGGACCTTCCCCCAGTTTTCCTTGCCTACAGTCTTGTGGTGGGATATCTGAACGGGTAGCCCCGCCTCGCGTCCGATCCGGATGGCCTCCTCAATAGACTCTATCAGGCGGCCCCCTTCATTCCGCATGTGGGTCAGGTAGACCCCGCCGTGCTTGGCAGCCACCCCGGCCAACTCAATGATTTCTTCCGTTTCGGAATAGGTTCCTGGAACGTAGATCAGCCCGGTGCTCAAACCGAAGGCGCCTGCTTCCATGCCCTCTTCAATAAGGATCTTCATTTGGTCCATCTCATCGGCAGTTGGCCTGCGATTGTCAAGTCCAACGGCTACTCGCCGCACCGTTCCGTGCCCCACCAGAGGGACTACATTCAGGCTCACTCCCTGGGTCTCAAGGGCCTCAATGTACTCACCCATTGTAAGCCAAGTACACTCTACACCCCAGTCCGACAAGAAATCATCGGCTTTCGCCCGCTCCTTCTCGCTGAGGGGGGCTGCCGAACTGCCGCACTGCCCGATGACCTCGGTGGTAACCCCCTGCCTGATCTTGCTCTCAGCCTTGGCGTTAGCTAGCAGGGCGCTGTCCGAGTGCGAATGGGCATCAATAAACCCGGGGGATACCACCAGGCCAGATGCGTCAATGGTCTTTCCTGCCTCTGCCTCCGTCAGGTCTCCGATGACAGCTATCTGCCCGTCCTTAATCCCTATGTCCGCCTTAAACCATGGGCCACCAGTACCGTTGATTACCTTGCCGCCGCCAATAATGATGTCAAACACCGGTTTTCCTCCCCTTATGGTATGGATCCAAGGTGTACGGACCACACGACGCAGCTATTGGGTGTACGGAACTTCCGCTAACAAAGATATTCTACTCCCCTCCAGCACAATCCTTTGACAACCGCCCCTGCGTGGCATGGAGGCTAAACGCCATCTATTCGCGAGCGAAAGTGGGTTCCCAACACATAGACCTCCTGCTTGGGAAGACCCCTCTCATCGGCCACCTGTTTCACGGCGTCTTTTCTCGAGATCCCGGCGCCGACCAATTCGGCCAGGCGCTCAACTATTGAACCTGTCGGCATCTCTCTCAGGCCGGCCGCGCGAGGGCCTCCCTCCGCGCTGCCCGTTGGATCGACCCCATCGCCCTTAGTTCCCGTCGCCAGCGGGGCGACGATGACTGTGAACTCGCCTTGAGGGCGTTGACCGAATCTCTGGCGGAGATCTTCACCTACCACCTCCGGGGTTCCCCTGTGTACTTCCTCGTGCTTTTTTGTGAGTTCGCGACAGGCTGCCACCGTTATCGTGGGCGCCACCGCTTTGATGTCATTCAAACAGGCCAGAATCCTGTGGGGGGCCTCATAGAAAGCCAGCGTTACCCCGACATCAAGAGCCTGAACCAGGGCCTCCTGCCGCTTGGACGATGACCGGGGCAGAAAGCCCAAGAAGAGGAATGACGATGTATCGAGCCCCGCAACACCAAGGGCCGCTGTGAGGGCGCTGGGGCCAGGCACAGACACCACCGTCAGGCCCTGCTCCCAAGCGCCCTTAACCAGCTCATACCCGGGATCTGAGATGGCGGGCGAGCCGGCATCGCTGACAAGGGCTACATCCCTGCCCTGGCGCAGGATGTCGTATATCTGGGCACCCTTGCTTTCCTTGTTAAACCTATGGTAGCTCATTAGCCTTGCCTTGACCTCGAAATGTGAAGTCAGCTTCCTTGTTCTGCGGGTATCCTCGCAGGCGATGATGTCCACCCGTCTCAAGACCTCAAGGGCTCTCAGGGTAATGTCCTGGAGATTTCCTATCGGGGTAGCGCATACATATAGACTACCCAGACTGGTTGTCATGACGGTATCTCCCTTCTCTCTCATTCTTCAACTCCTTGTACCCCAGGTTCCACTGCCGACAGGCCATACATGCTGATGATCTCATCGGTATACTCTCCGGTGTTGTCGCGGACAACAAGGGGTGGAAGGACTCTGAGCCCCTGGGATACCTGTTTTCGAGCCTGTATCAGTACCAGGTTTGCCTGGTCCGTGGCCCTCGGGTGAATGAATCGCATTTCTTTAGGCTCTAGCCCAACAGTCCTCAAGGCCGAGAAGACCTCCCCCAAGCGCTGAGGCAGGTGAGACATGAAGAGCCGTCCCTTGGGTCGCAGCAGAACCGCGGCCGCGCTGCATAGCTGTTTCAATGTCAGGGTTACCTCATATCGGGCCATGGCGTCACGCTGATCGGCGCTGGTGGGGCCGGCTCCTTCCTTCCGGTAGGGCGGATTAGATACAACTGTGCTAAAGGCCCCGGTTTTCCCAAGGTCCACGGGGCAGCGAAGGTCAGCTCTCTTCATGTCAACCCTTCCTTGGAGTCCGTTAAGCTCAATGCTCCGCTGGGCCATATCTACCAGTTCCTCCTGTAGTTCCACTGCTGTAATCCGTGCGCTGGGGTGAAGGGCAGAAAGGAGCAGGGCGATGATCCCGCTTCCAGAACCGAGGTCGGCGATTTCGCCACCTGGGGTTTCCACGAAGTGAGCGAGCAGTACAGCGTCCATTGTAAACCTTCCATAGCTGCGCTTTTGTATGATCATGAGCCCATCCCGCATTAGGCTCTCCAGGGTCTCTGTATCAGGGTTGTAGTGCTTGTCCCTTGACCTGCGCATGTCTTAGCCGTCCCTTCATGTTGATGCTCCAACGATACTCCTGCTAGCATAGTTTGCCGCACCGCTAGAAACACTAGCGACAGGGAGGGATCCTTTTGGAGCCACGAGAACCCCGTTCGCTCTCGTTTCTTACCAGGGAGCTAGATTCGTCTGAAACCATTAACTTCAGCGACCGCCCGGTCACAGGTATTGTCTTTCACTCCGGGTCTGTTTCACCAGGCGATGCCTTCGTGGCCATCCGTGGGCTGAAGGCTGACGGCCACCAGTACATAGGCCAGGCCATTGCCAATGGTGCTTCCGCCATATTCTGTGAAGGGCGTGAGTGGATACGAAAGATTGGTCACCCAGACATCCCTGTCATTCTTGTCCCCGATGCTCGGAGGGCCCTATCCCGTCTCTCCGCCACCTACTACGGCCACCCCTGCAATGAGATGCTGGTGTGCGGTGTAACAGGCACAAATGGAAAGACAACCACCACGTCGCTCCTTGATGCGTTTTTCCGTCAGGCTGACTTTCGGACGGGATTAATCGGCACCCTGTCAAGGAGGATAAATAACCGCGTATTCCCGGCTGCCAACACCACGCCCGATTCTCCAGAGATCCATCAACTCCTGTCTGATATGCTCAGAGATGGAGTGACCGTTGTTAGCATGGAGGTTTCCTCCCACGCGCTGTCACACCACCGGGTTGATGATGTCACCTTTGACGTCGCCTGCATCACGAATTTCTCCCCTGATCACCTTGACTTTCATGCCGAGATATCGGATTATCGCAGTTCAAAGCGGCGCCTCTTTGAGGGAATCTCCAGGGATGGCATCGCGGTTGTTAATGCAGATGACGATGAAGCGGTCAAAATCGGTAGAGGAGCCGCCGGCCCCGTGATTACCTACGGGATAGAGAGCGACGCCGCTACCATCAGGGCTGTAGAGATGGTGCCGGGGCAGGATGGCTCATCTTTCACGCTCCAGGCCCGGCCGCCGTTACCATGTGTTGGGTCCGCGGAGGCTGACCCCTTCGAGTTCAGGGTTAAGCTGTCCATGCCCGGCAGGCACAATGTCTATAATGCCCTTGCCGCTTCCAGTTGCGCCCTTGCCCTTGGTCTCCCTCCCGAGAAGATCCGACAGGGCATGGAAAACGCTACTGGTGTTCACCGCCGCCTCCAGGTTGTCCGCTCAGGCCAGTGGACCCTCATTGATGACTTCGCCCACAACCCCGGAAGCCTTGATGCGGCCTTTTCTGCTGTGTCTCAACGTGATTTCGCTAAACTCATCAGTGTCTACGCAATCAGGGGCAACCGCGGGGAAGAGATAAACCGCGCCAACGGGGAGATCCTGGGGCGCTGGATGAGACGCCTGGCGTCTTCGCACCTGATTGTAACACGCAGCTCAGACACGGTTGAAGATAAAGACAGGGTGTCTCTCCAGGAAGAACGGGCATTCCTCATGGGCTTCCGGGAGGGCAACAGAAGAGAAAGGTCGCCGCTGATTACGGCGACTCTTAAAGAGGCCCTTAGTCAGGCCCTGTTGCTTCTCTGTCCTGGCGCCGTCATTCTTACGCTGGGGGCCCAAGGAATGGACCACTGTCAAGAACTCCTTACAGATCTGGCTGCCGTTGGCGCTATCGACCCCGACTCCCGGTCTCGTCCACTTCCTCAGCCGGAAACTCGTGCTTAACGTCGGGACTTAACTGCACTTCAACGGTGCGCTTCATCAGGTTCACCGCCGTGACCCTGCCCGGCCCTTCTGCCGTCTCCACCCTGTGGCCCACACTGGGGAGCTCGTCCTTAATCTCCCTGTACTGTTCAGACTCAAACCTGATGCAACACATCAGGCGACTACAGATACCGGAGATCTTTGCCGGGTTCAAGGCCAGGTTCTGCTTCTTTGCCATCTTGATGGAGACGGGCTCAAAATCCCCCAAGAATGAGGAGCAGCACAACACCCTGCCGCAGGGGCCAATCCCGCCTACCATTTTTGCTTCGTCCCGGACCCCAATCTGACGCAATTCAATTCTAGTGCGAAAGACTGACGCCAGATCCCTGACCAACTCCCTGAAATCTACTCTCCCATCAGCGGTAAAGTAGAATATTATCTTGTTGTTATCAAAGGTGTACTCGACGTCGATTAAGCTCATATCGAGGCCATGGTCCTCAATCTTCTTCTCACATATCTCAAATGCCTCTTCCTCACGGAGCTTGTTCTCCGAGGCCTGCAGGAGGTCCTCAACTGTAGCTGACCGGAGCACCTGCTTGAGGGGGAGAATTAGCTCTGATTCTGGGACCTCTCTATTCGCAATCGCCACACGGCCATACTCTGTACCGCGCGCTGTCTCCACAATGACATGGTCTTCAACATCGTATTGATTGTTCTTAGGGTCAAAGTAATATATCTTCCCTGCCCGCTTAAACCGGACTCCAACTACCTCTGGCATGTCACAAAATCCTCCATTCAACGAAGAGCTGCATCTTTAATGCGAAGTAGTAACAGCTCAATAACAAAGAGCATATTTACATAGGAACGCAGGTGCTCAGTGAGTTTCATGCTATATTCAAGGCACCCCATTATCTCTCCGGGATCAAATTGCCTTGCAACCTTAAAGATGTCATCAGCAATGTCTTGATTTACAATCAGCTCTTGGGGTAACCCCGCCCCAGCAACAAAGACATCCCGTAGCAACCAGGACAACAAGGTAAGGAAACTGCCAAGGCCATCTCTATCTTTACACTGATTCACCTTGCCTGCAAGGCTAAACAGCGCTGATAGCGACGAGCCTGCTGCAACCTGAATGCACTGAACCGCCAGATCTCTGTCGTCTCGCCACTCTGCAGAGGTCGCTATCTGCATGGCTCGGGCAGGATTGCCCAATGCTTGGACGGCAGCGCTTCGAGCTACCACAGCATCCATACCTTGGTGAGCCACAAGCCAGGCCTCAATATCCTTGGCGCCGACTTGTTGGAAGGTCAACTGTTGGCAGCGAGAGGCAACAGTGGCCAGAACCGACTGCCCTGAGTTGGCAAGGACTATTAATACGGCGTCAGGCGGTGGGTCTTCAAGGGTCTTTAGCAGGCTTGGCCGAGCCTCAAAGCTCAACTCATCGTATGTGTTAATCACTGCAACACGATAGCCCGCCTGAACCGGGCGGGACGCTATCCATCCCCAGAATGGGCGGATGTCTCGGGGCAGGCTGATGGCCTTACGGTCATCAGTTGGCTCAACCAATGCGAAGTCGGGATGGTTCAACAGCGCGCTGAAACCACCTTCAGTGAATCCGACCCCAAGAAGGGTCGCCGCAAACCAGCAGGCCACGGCGAACTTGCCCAAACCTCTATCGCCTGAGAACAGATAGGCGTGGGAGATCCTCTTCTTATCTATGCTGTTTTCCAGTACTCTTCTTACTCGATTCTGCCCAGAAACAGGCCACACGATAATCCCTCAAAACTCTTGTCCAGCCAGCCAACGGGGAGAGGCTTAGACATGAATAGTCTGTTCTACGTCCATAACAAAAATGAGAGCTCCCCCTACCACCACTTCTACTGGTTGCGGCGCAAAGGCTTCAATAGCGCCCTCCACCGGGGCAAGGGGGGTAACCAACTTCTCGCGGGCGCGGCATGTCTCCTTGATGATGGAGGTAACCTCGTCTACATTACTGTCCGAGGTGCCAATTAAGAGGGTGGTGTTGCCAGCCTTTAGGAACCCGCCTGTACTGGCTAACCGCGTGGCTCGATACTCCTTCAGTGTGAGAGCATCAAGAAGCGGCGCAGCATCCCTATCCTGAACAACCACAATTACAAGTTTCACGTGACCAATCACCTCTTCCCCGACTATGGCTACAATCACATATCCCTAATACTATTGTACTTTGATAAGACGAGACTGCAAACCTCATTTGAGATATCCTCCCGCCTCTGTTCAGCGTCAAGCACAACAATCCGCTTTCGATATTGATCTGCCAGTTGCCGGTAGGCCGCCTCCACTCTACGGTGAAACTCCTCGTTGCGAGCCTCGATTCGATCTGGCATCCGCTCCTGGTTCCCACCGCCATGCCTTTTCACTCTTCCCTCTTGACTTTTTTTAAATGCGAACAGTAGTGTGAGGTCAGGCCACAGGTCACCGGTGGCGACGCGGTTGACTGCCTTAACAACGTCCTTGCCTATTCCCAGTCCAACCCCCTGGTAGACAATGCTGGAATCTACATACCTGTCGCAAATCACAATCTTGCCAGCGCGTAGGGCTGGCACAATGGTCTCTTTCACTAGCTGGGCCCTGGAGGCGGCATAGAGTAGCATCTCCGTCAGAGCGGACATCTCCTGGTTTTGAGGGTTAAGCAGTATCGCCCTGATCTCCTCACCCAGTCTAGTACCGCCTGGCTCTCTTGTGTAGACGAAATCTATCCCTTGTCTCGTCAAGAAATCGCACAGCAGCTTTACCTGTGTACTCTTTCCTGTACCGTCAATCCCCTCGATTGAAACAAAGAGCCCTGCCAACCACAGAACCTCCTATCTGCCGTTATGTGATGCTTAAGAGAGAGTCACATGTGTGCATACTGAGTTCTATATGGGCCTGAAGGTTTCCTCCAATCCTGGCCCTGGCATGCCTTGCGCCTCCCTTTGAGTGTGCGCCGCGCCTTGCCCTCTGATGCCGGACTCTAAGAGGAAACCCTCTCCACTCTAATAAAGACTGCTAGTGAAGGCCTGCGTTTGATTGCTCGATAATATTATTAGTAGGTCTTCGGTGGGTCTAGGCCGGATTTTTACTATCAATTTCTGAGATCAACTTAGGGGAGATGCTGATGGCTCAGTCCAGTTACAATTTAGAAGTGGCTCTAGGTAGAGGATCATCCACGATGAAGTTCACGCGGGACATGCGTGAGTCCATTACAAAGCTCAACGAGACCTGTGAGGCACTGAGCGCGCTCAATGAACAACACCACGGACGGCTTACAGCTATCGCCTCAGGAACCTGGGCCCAGGTGAAGAAGGTAGCGCGAATAATAGAGCTTGTTGAGGATGTTAACTCGGCGCTGGAAACGGTAGCCACCGGATCCAAGCAGCAGGCGCAGCAGTTCAATCAGGTTTCAGTACTCATGAACGAGATAACCGTTGCCACCGATGAGGTGGCTGACGATGCCCAGTCCCTGACGGCAGCGGCTGGACAGACATTGAACGCCACCAACGAAGGCAGCCAGGCAGTGCAAAACACGGTGAAAGGCATGAAGGCCATTGCCGAACGGGTTGTGGACTTGGAGAAGCGCCTTCAAAGACTGGCTGACCACTCAACTCGTATAGATCAGATTATCAAAGTTATTACTGACATCGCAAAGCGAACCAATCTTCTCGCCTTAAACGCCGCCATCGAGGCTGCCCGCGCCGGTGAGCATGGCCGCGGATTCGCCGTTGTTGCCGAGGAAGTCCGGGGGCTGGCTGAACGGTCAAGCAAGGCCGGCGAGGAGATCAGCTCCTTGATCCTCTCAATCCAGGAAGAGACTAGCCTGGCCGTCACGGCCATGGAAGCCAGTATTAAAGAGGTGTCGTCGGGGACGCAGATTGCAGAGAATGCAGGAGTGGCCCTGGAAGAGATTCGTCAGACGACCGCCAGTAACCACCAACAAATCCAGAGGATATCTACTAACGCAAAGGACAACGCCACCCGCATTGCCCAGGTTGTCAGCGGAATAGATGGCACTGCCGAGATTACCCAGAGAAACGCTGCAACTGCGGCCGAGATGGCAGAGGCCGACTGGTTTTCCCGAGCCATCAGGGACTTCAGGGAACTGGCTACCGATACGGCGGGTAACGCTGATGATCTTCTGGCAGACACCCGGGCAACGCTGACCGAGCTTCAACAGTCTTTCAACGATCATATATCATCTATGCTAAAACGACTTGACGAGGTTGAGCTTGAGCAACAAGAGCCCTCTAAGTAATAGAAAAAAGCACTTCCCAATGGGAAGTGCTTTTCAAGTGATGAAATAGGATCCGGCAGCGACCTACTCTTCCAGGCAGTTTCCCGCCCAGTACCATCGGCGCTGGAGGGCTTAACTTCCGTGTTCGGGATGGGAACGGGTGTGTCCCCTCCGCTATAGCCACCGGAAAGTG